>WNFD01004292.1_pt1 | contig 14324 bp, 13 predicted proteins | sample 5400491 | NCBI WGS metagenome assembly WNFD01 (sample SAMN13153343, study PRJNA577476) | soil metagenome | isolation source: 120 cm saprolite under Douglas fir tree site 2 hole 2 replicate 2 | place: USA:California | collected 2015-04-18
CGCGATTTGGCGTGGCGCCCCGGGCCGGGGAGTGGTCGGCGCTGGAGACGCTGACCCATCTGCGCGACGTGGTCGTCCACGTCTACGGGCTCCGCATCCGCCGGCTCCTCTACGAGGACGCGCCCGTCTTCGCCGACTTCGACGAGGAGACCTATCGCCGCGCCAGCCTGGCTCGCGGGGAGGCGATCGGAGATCTCCTGGACACGGTCGTCGCGGAGCACGATCAGCTCGCGCGCCTCCTCCAGGCCCTTCCCGACGCGGACTGGTCGCGCCAGGGCCGCCATCCGTCGCTCGGCGTCATGTCCATCGAGTTTTTCGCCGCGCGGGTGGGCGAGCACGCCGCGGAGCACGCGGCGCAGATCGCGGAGGCGGCGCGGACGCTTTGACCGGCCGCCGCACGTTCCTAGTGCCGCTCGCGGGCGGCCTGCTCGTCTGGCCGATCGTCAGCGCCCGGACGGAAAGCGCGGCGGGCGCTTCTCCCGGATCGCGGCCGCGCCCTCGCGCGCGTCCCCGTCCATGAACGTGAGCATCTCCAGCGCGAGGGACTGGTCGAAGATGGGCCCCGCCATGCGCAGCCAGTTGTTGAGCGAGCGCTTGGTCCAGCGGATGGCCTGCTGGGCGCCGGTGGCGAGCTTGTCCGCCACCTCGAAGGCTCGGGGAAGCACCTCCGCGGGCGGCACGCACAGGCTGACCAGCCCGATGCGCTCGGCCTCGCGCCCGTCGATGAAGTCGCTCGTGAGGAGGTAGTACTTGGCTTTCGCCATCCCACAGAGGAGCGGCCAGACAATGGCCGCGTGATCGCCCGCCACCACGCCGAGGCGGGTGTGGCCGTCGGTGAAGCGCGCGGTCTCGGAGATGATGCTGATGTCGGACAGCAGCGCCACCACCAGGCCCGCGCCCACCGCGACGCCGTTGATGGCGGAGATCACCGGCTTGTCGAGGTTGATCATGTTGTAGACGATGTCCGACGCCTCGCGCATCGTGCGAGCGAGGCGCTTGGGATCGCGGCTATTCGCATCGACCATCTCGAGATCGCCGCCCGCCGAGAAGGCTCGGCCCGCGCCGGTCACGACGGCGACACGCGCGTCCGCGTCGGCATCGAGGGTGAGCCAGATCTGGGTGAGCTCCCAGTGCAGCCGATCATTGGTCGCGTTCAACACCTCGGGCCGGTTGATCGTGACGAGCACCACGCCGTGAGGCCTGCGCTCGAACGCCAGGTGCTGGTAATCGCCGTAGTCCATTGCCGGTAGCCTCCTGTCTGGATGAGCGGGGTCCCTGGAGGCTAGCACGGCCGCGTTCCTTGACGCGGCGGGTTGTGGCGGGGGAATATCGGCGCCGATGGCCGCCCGGCTGGTCGAGGAGGGACTACGGTGATCACGTGCTACCTCCGCTACACGATTGATCCTTACAAGCTCGAGGCGTTCGAGCGCTACAGCCGGATGATTCTGCCGCTGGCCGCGAAGTACGGCGGGGTGCACCACGGCGCCTTCCTGCCGCACGAGGGCCCGAACAATATCGCGGTGCACCTGTTCAGCTTCCCCTCGCTGGCGGAGTACGAGCGCTACCGGACCGCGGTGCGGGACGACGAGGTCGCGAAGGCGGCATGGCGCCTGGCCGAGGAGACCCGGTGCATCGTGAGCTTCGAGCGGAGCTTCATGCGCGCAATGTTCGCCGATGACCGGTGAGCATCGCGCGCTGATAGTATCTGACCGGCCCCGTGCTGCCCAACGACAGAGACAACCAGCTCGCTTCCACCCGCCAGGACGCGGGATGACTCATCGCCGCGCCTTCCTGGCCTCGCTTGGGGCGGCTCTCGCCTTCCGGCCCGTCGGCGCGCTGGGCCAGGCGACCGCGAAGCCGCCGCGCATCGGCTGGCTGACCAGCAGCGTGGTCCATACCCGGAACGTCGAGGCATTCAAGCAGGAGATGGAGGTGCTCGGTTATCGACACATCAGCCTCGAGGTCCGGGCGGCCGAGGGGAAGATGGACCGGCTGCCCGCGCTGGCCGCCGAGCTCGTGGCGCTCCCGCTGGACGTGATCGTGACCGACGGCGGCCCCGCGATCGTGGCGGCCAAACGCGCCACCAGCACGATCCCCATCGTCATCGGCGCGGCCGCGATCGATCTGGTGCGGCAGGGCCTGGTGGCGAGTCTGGCGCGGCCCGGCGGGAACGTGACCGGCTTCCTGATCTCTACCGGCTCCGAGCTGGACGGCAAGCGGCTCGAGCTGCTGCGCGAGGCGCTGCCGTCGCTGGCGCGGGTGGCGGTGGTCTGGAACCCGCGCAACGACGCGAACCCGCACAAGCTGGCGAGCCTCGAATCCCCGGCTCGGGCTCTCGGAGTCCAGCTCGAGAGCATCCAGGCCCGCGACGTCCAGGACATCGAGCGCGCGCTCGGCGGCGGGGGCCGGCGGCGCGTAGACGCGATGCTGGCCTTGGCCGACGCCTTCCTGTGGAGCCAGCGCGAGCGCATCGTGGCGCTGGCGGCTCGGTACCGGTTGCCCGCCATGTACGCGGAGCTGGAGTTCAGCGAATCGGGGGGCCTGATGGCGTACGGGCCATCCGTGGCCGACAACTTCCGGCGGGCGGCGGGTTACGTGGACCGCATCCTCAAAGGGGCGAGGCCGGCGGACCTGCCGATCGAGCAGCCGGCCAAGCTCGATCTGATGATCAACCTCAAGACCGCCCGCGCGCTCGGCCTGACGATCCCGCAGTCGCTCCTCTTGCGGGCGGTGCACATCGTCGAGTGAGCGGCGGCCGCCTGGCGCCGGGACGTTCCCGCGGGAACGTGGCTGCCCTCTTCCAGCACGGATTGGCTGGGTCGCTCGCGATACGCCAGCACGGCGGCCTCCACGTGGACCATCACCTGGTACCGCTCGCCAGGCGCGCCGGGATCGAAGGAGGAAGGCGATGACCGCCGCGCCGACCGAGACCTGGGGATCCGGCGATGCCTACGAGCGATACGTCGGCCGGTGGAGCCGGCAGGTGGCCACGGAGCTGTTGCGCTGGCTCGCGATCGAGCCCGGCCTCGCCTGGGCGGACGTCGGCTGCGGCACCGGCGTCCTTGCGGAGACCATCCTGGCGGCCTGTGAGCCCGCGACGATCGAGGGCGTCGACGCGTCCGAGGGGTTCGTGGCCGCGGCGCGGCAACGCCTCCGCGACCCCCGCGTCCGGTTCATCACGGGCGACGCGACCCGCCTGCCGTGGGACCCGGCCATGTTCGACGTGACGGTATCGGGGCTGGTCCTCAACTTCGTCGCGGACCACGAAAAGATGGCGCGGGAGATGGTTCGGGTCACGAAGCCCGGCGGGCGGGTCGCCGCGTACGTCTGGGACTACGCGGGTGGCATGCAGATGATCCGGCACTTCTGGGACGCGGCCATCGCGGTGAATCCGGGTGACGCCAAGCTCGACCAGGCGGACCGGTTCCCGATCTGCCAGCCCGGCCCGCTCGGCACGCTGTTCGAGCGGGCCGGGCTCCGATCGGTCGCGGCCCGTCCCATCGAGGTGCCCACGGTGTTCCAGGATTTCGACGACTACTGGAGTCCCTTTCTCGGCAAGCAGGGTTCGGCCCCGACCTACCTGGCCTCGGTGAGCGACAGCGTGCGGGAGGGGATCCGGGCGCACTTGAAGGCGCGGCTCGCGCCGGCCCACGGGGGAGCCATCGAGCTAACCGCGCGGGCGTGGGCCGTTCAGGGAACGGTGCGATGACCGGCGCGCGCCTTGACGAAACCGGATCACGCGGGCAGTATTCTGACGACTCGCGTGCTCCCCGATAATCTCGGCTACCTGTTCGACACCGCGCTGGCCCTTACTCCGTCCAAGCCCGCGGTGTTCCAGGGCGATACCGTGCTCACGTACGCCGACCTGGACGCCCGCGCCAACCGGATGGCGAATGGACTGGCCGCGCTGGGGGTGACCGCCGGCGACCGCGTCGCGCTGCTCTTCAACAACGACTTCCGCTTCCTCGAGACGCTCTTCGGCGCCATGCGGCTCGGGGCGGTGGCGGTGCCGCTCAATATCAGGATGGGCGACGAGGCGCTCCGCTACGTCGCGGAGGACTCCGAGGCGGCCGTGCTGGTGGCCAACGCCGCCCTGGCGGACCGCGGGCGCATGCTGGCCGCGCAGATCCCGGCCATCAAGCACGTGATCGCCGACGGCCCCGCGCTGGACGGCGCGCTGGGCTACGAGACCGTGCTGGCCGCCGCCGCGCCCACGCTGGCCCGCCGCGCCACCGCCTTCGACGAGACGTGCATGCAGCCCTACACGTCGGGCTCCACCGGCAAGCCCAAGGGCGTGCTGCTGACCCACGGCGGGCAGCTGTGGAATGCCGACATCCTGCGCAAGGCGCTGCTCGCGGACGACACCGAGCGCGCCCTGATCGCGGTGCCGCTCTACCACAAGAACGCGATGGCGGGGGCGGTGAAGCCGTTCCTCCTCGCGGGCGGCTCGCTCGTGATCCTGCCCGGGTTCGATGCGCTCGAGGTCATCCGCGCCATCGACCGCTACCAGGTGACCTACCTCACCGGCGTGCCCGCGATGTACAAGATGATCCTCGCCGAGAAGGACGCGCTCGGCCGCCACGACGTCACCAGCGTGCGCTACGCGGTGTGCGGCTCGGCCGAGGTGCCCGAGGAGCTGCTGGACGAGTTCCGCCGCGTCTTCGGCGCGCCCATCGGCGAGAGCTACGGGCTCACCGAGGGCGGGCCGGTGCCGCTCGTCAACACGCGCTGGGGGCTCAAGAAGCGCAACTCGTGCGGGCTGGCCTTCCCGGGCTGCGACGTGCGCCTGGTGGACGAGGCCGATCGCGACGTGGGCGTGGATGAAGTGGGCGAGCTGGTCACCCGTAATCCGGGGCTGGCCAAGGGCTACTGGAAGCTGCCGGAGGCGACCGCCAAGAAGTTCCGCGGCGGCTGGCTCTACACCGGCGACCTCATGCGCCGGGATGCCGACGGCTACTACTACTTCGTCGGGCGCCGGGACGACATGATCAACGTGGCCGGCGAGAACGTGTACCCCAAGGAAGTGGAGGACATCCTGCTCCAGCATCCGAACCTGCGCGACGCCTGCGTGGTGCCGGCGCCCCACGACGTCAAGGGCGAGGTGCCGATCGCCTTCGTGGTCGAGCGCGAGCGCGGCCAGACCACCGAGGACGACGTCCGCCGCTTCTTCCTGGAGCGCGGCGCGCCGTATGCGCATCCCCGCAGAGTCGTGTTCCTCGACGCGCTGCCGCTCGGCGGTACCGGCAAGATCGACCGCACGGGGCTCAAGGCGCGCGCGCGAGAGACTGCACAGTGAGCGGGCCGGATCTCGCCAAGCTGGGCTTCGGCCACTCGCCGTTCATGCGCTTCCTCGGGCTCGAGATCATCACGGCCGAGAAGGGCAAGGTCGAGATCCGCCTGCCCTATCGGGAGGAGTTCCTGCGCACCGACGGCTCCGACTGGCTGCACGGCGGGGTGGTCAGCGCGCTGGCCGACATCGCGGGCGACTACGCGGTGATCACCGAGACCGCGCCGGGCGTGCCCACCATCGACATGCGGGTGGACTATCTGCGCCCGGCGCGCCGGGGCGATCTGACCGCGCTCGCCAAGACGGTGCGGGTGGGCCGGACGGTCAGCGTGGCCGACGTGGAGATCCGGGACTCCTCCGGCACGCTGGTCGCGGTGGGCCGCGCGTGTTACGCTTCGCCCCGCCCACCCAAGGAGACACCATGAATACTCCGATGCCCCCCGACCGCCTGAACGAGATCGGCGTCCTCAAGCGCCGCGAGATCGAGGCGCGCGTCCTGATGCCGGTGCTGGAGGCCTTGGGATCGCAGTACGGCCACGAGCAGGTGTTCGAGACCGCGCGCAAGGTCATCATCGACGTGGCGCGCGCCCAGGGCAAGGAGCTGGCCGAGCGCGTGGGCGGCGACAGCCTCACCCACTTCGCGGGCGCGCTGGAGGACTGGAAGAAGGGCGACGCCTACCGCATGGACGTGCTCGAGCAGACCGACGAGAAGCTCTCGTTCAACGTCACCCGCTGCCGCTACGCCGAGATGTACCGCGCGCTCGGCATCCCGGAGATCGGCGCGCTGCTCTCCTGCAACCGCGACTTCTCGCTGGTGGAGGGCTTCAACCCAGCGGTGAAGCTGACGCGCACCCAGACCGTGATGGAAGGCGCCTCGCACTGCGATTTCCGCTTCGAGCTGCGCCGCCCGCAGAACGCTCCGAAGAACGCCTCGTCCCGGTAATGCGCGCCGCCGCGATCAGCGCCCACGGAGGCCTCGACCAGGTCCGACTCCGCACGGACTGGCCCGAGCCCAAGGCCGGCCCCGGCCAGGCGGTGGTCACCGTCAAGGCCTGCGGCCTCAACTACCTCGACATCTTCGTGCTCCAGGGCATGCCCGGCCTGCCCGTTACGATGCCGCGCATCCCCGGCGGCGACATCGCCGGGATCGTCCACTCGGTGGGCGCCGGCGTCTCGCGCGAGTGGGTCGGCCGGCGCGTGCTGATCGACCCGCACATCAAGCCGGGCGGCGCCCTGGGCGAGCACGCCAACGGCGGGCTCTGCGAGCGCATCGCGATCGAGGCCGAGAACCTGATCCACATGCCCGACGCGGTCACGTTCGAGCAGGCCGCGTCGCTGCCCATCGCCTACGGCACGGCTTATCGGATGTTGATCACACGCGGGCGGCTGCAGGCGGGCGAGCTGGTGCTGATCCTGGGGGCGAGCGGCGGCGTGGGTACGGGCTGCGTGCAGATCGCCAAGAACCTCAAGGCCCGCGTGATCGCCTGCGCGTCGTCCCCGGAAAAGCTTCGACGCCTCAAGGAGCTGGGCGCCGACCACGTCATCGACTACACGAAGGAAGACTTCTCGAAGAAGGCGTGGGAGCTCTCGGGCAAGAAGGGCGTGGATGTGCTCGTGAACTACACGGGTGGCGACACCTGGGTCCCGAGCCTACGCACGCTGGCCAAGCACGGCCGCCTCCTCACCTGCGGCGCCACCGCCGGGTTCGACCCCAAGACCGACATCCGCTACATCTGGCGCCGCGAGGTCAGCATCATCGGCGCCAACGGCTGGACCCGCGAAGACCTCGAAGCCCTCCTGCTCGAAGTCGAGCGCGGCACCATTAAGCCGATCATCGACCGCGTCCTCCCCCTGGCCGAATCCGCCGAAGCCATGCGCCTCCTCCAAGACCGCGAAGTCTTCGGCAAAGTAATCGTAGTCCCGTGACGGTTAACGTCGGCACGCTAGTGGGCCCGGCCCCTCACCCTACCCTCTCCCCAGCGGGGAGAGGGAGAGAGGGGAGGGCAAACTCAACCCTCTCCCCTCAGGGGAAGGCCTCCTCCACCCTCTCCCCTCAGGGGAGAGGGCAGGGTGAGGGGTGGGGCACCAGCGTAGCGATCGTAGACCTGTCCAGACCGGAAACCCCGCGCGAGGTATCCTACGCCGCGCTGGACGCGAGCTGCGACGCAGTAGCCGCCGGCCTCACCGCCCGCGGGCTCGGGCGTGGCGACCGCGTCGGCATCCTCGCCCTCAACCGCACGGAGTACATCGAAGCCCTCTACGGCACGATGCGCGCCGGCGCAGTGCCGGTCCCGCTGAACATCAAGCTCCCCGCCGAGTCCCTCGCGTTCATCGCGAAGGACGCCAACCTGTCCCTACTGTTCGTGGACGCCGCGCACCGCAAGGTCGCGCCCGACGTCCCCGCAGTAGATTTTGACGCCAACTACGCCGAGTTCCTCAAGCCCGGCCCATTCGCGCCAGTCGAGCCAGAAGCAGACGACATCTGCCTCCAGCCCTACACCTCCGGCTCCACCGGCCGCCCAAAGGGCGTGCTGCTGACCCACGCCGGCCAGGCCTGGCAGATCGACGCGCTCGTCAAAGCCCGCCGCATGACGCCCGACGACCGCGTCCTGGTCGCCGCCCCGCTCTACCACAAGAACGCGCTCGTGTGGACCAAGGTCGGCATGGCCGCGGGCGCCTCGCTCGTCCTGCTCGCCCGCTTCGACCAGCGCCTCTACGTGGAGTCCATCGGCCGCTACCAGGTCACGCGCCTCTCCGGCGTCCCGACCATGTTCCACCTGGTTCTCAACGACCCGGCCCTCGCGAGCACCGACAAAAGCTCCGTGCGCTTCATCGGCGTGGGCTCGGCGCCCGCCTCGCCCGCGCTCTTCGAGGCGCTCCACCGCGCGTTCCCGAACGCGGCGGCCAGCAACGGCTACGGCGTGACCGAGGCCGGCCCGGTGATGTTCGCGAATCACCCGGAGGGCAAGCCGCGCCCGGCCACCTCCATCGGCTACCCGCTGGCCGGCTGCGAGATCCGCCTCGACCCCGGGCCCGACGAGGGCGTGCTGCTCACGCGCAACCCGGGCGTCATGCTGGCCTATCACAACCTACCCGAGGAGACGGCCCGGCGCCTGAAGGACGGCTGGTTCGATACGAGCGACGTCTGCCGGCGCGACGCCGACGGCTTCTACTACTTCGTCGGCCGCACCGACGACATGTTCGTGTGCGGCGGCGAGAACGTCTACCCGGGCGACGTCGAGGGCACCCTCGAGCGCCACCCGGACGTGCTGCAGGCCGCGGTGCTGCCGGTGGATCACACGCTGAAGGGCCAGGTGCCGGTGGCCTTCGTGGTCGCGCGGCCCGGCTCGGGCCTCACCGAGCAGGCGGTGAAGGAGTGGGCGCTGACCCACGGCCCCGCGTACCAGCATCCCCGGCGCGTATTCCTGGTCCACGAGCTCCCCTTGGCTGGGACGAACAAGATCGATCGCGCGGCGCTCAAGGCGCGCGCGCTGGCTGCCCCACCAGCATCACCACGAGGAGGATGATCATGTTTCTCGATCGCCGAACGTTCGTGAAGACAGCCGCCGTCGCGGGCGCGGCCGCGGTGGCCCCCCAGGTGCTGGTGCGCACCGCGCGCGGCCAGAGCAAGAACAAGGTGCTTTTCGTCTCGGAGGAGTCGAACCCGAAGGCCATCGCGGTCTACGACAAGATCAACGCCGACTTCAAGAAGGAGACGGGCATCGAGGTCACGATGGAGTACCCGGGCTTCGCCAATATCGCGAAGCGCGTGGCCACCCTGATCGCGGCCGGCACCCCGCCCGAGATCGTCTGGTACGGCGCCGGGCAGGCCATGAACCTGGCGATGGAGAACCAGCTCGCGGACGTGGGCGACGTGCTCAAGGCCACCGGCGGAACGGCCGAGAATCTCCGGATGGTCTACAAGGGCGCGGACCGCTCCATCCCGACCAGCCAGCAGTTCACCTACGGCTGGTACCGGAAGGACCTCTTCCAGGCCAAGGGCCTCGAGGCGCCGAAGAGCTGGGACGATTACCTCAAGGTGGCCAAGGCGCTCAACAACCCGCCCACGATGTACGGCTGCATCGTGCCCTCCGCGGAGACGGGTGCTTCGACGTTGCTGCTCGAGACCATGTTCATGAAGAACGACGTGCACTGGTTCGAGTGGAACGCGGGCAAGAAGGAATACGAGGTCGCGCTCGACAAGGGGAACCAGCGCAAGCGCGCGATCGAGACCCTCGACTACCTCAACGAGCTGCACAAGTACTCGCCCGAGGCCAGCACCTACAACTGGGGCGAGCTGATGTCCACCTACTTCACCGAGAAGGCGGCCTCCTCCTGGTACGTGGGCTCGCGGCTGCTCGACCAGACGATCGCCAACAACCCCAAGATCGCGGACGCCACCCTGCCGTTCGAGCTGCCGAAGAAGGTGACCGACGCCTACTACCTTTCGATCCAGGGGTTCCACATCCTGGAGAAGTCGAACGTGGAGGGCGCCAAGAAGTACGTCACCTTCTTCATGAAGCACCCCGACGTCATCAGCTGGTACCACGCGGTGCCGCTGCACATCATCCCGGCCAGCCGCGAGATGCTGCACTCAGCCAAGTACCAGGACAACCCGGTGATCCAGAAGCGTATGGACGTGCTGAAGTTCCTCGACTCGGTGTGGACCAAGGGCGTGCCGCTCTACTACTGGGACGGCAAGGAGCTGAACCAGCACATCGGCCTCTTCCACAACGAGAACCTGGCCGGCTGGATGCTCGCCGCGCGCAATATCAAAGGCATGAAGTCAGACGCCGTGGTGGACGAGGCGGCCGCCCAGGTCCGCAAGAAGATGAAGCGGGTCAGCTAGTGTCCTTCTCTCCCTCTCCCCCGAGAGGGGGAGAGGGCAGGGTGAGGGGGTGGGGTCGGTGACCGGACACACCGAGCGACGCGCGTGGATCTTCGGCACCACCGCCCCCGCCCTAGTCTTCCTCCTCGTGATCGCGTACCTCCCCATCGCATACGCGGTCATGCTCAGCTTCTTCAAGAAGACCGCCTTCAACCCAACCATGAAGTGGATCGGCCTCGCCAACTACCGCTACATCCTCGAAGAGCCCGAGCTCTGGAACGCCTTCTGGCGCTCCGTGGTCTTCACCCTGGGCGCCGTCGGCCTCCAGCTCGTCTGGGGCCTCGTCTCCGCACTCCTGCTGAACCGCGCCTTCCGCGGCCTCAACTTCGTCCGCAGTCTCTTCGTCCTGCCGTACCTCCTGCCGTCCATCGTGGTGGCCCTGATCTTCCAGTGGCTCCTCTCGCAGGAGTACGGCGTCATCAACCAGGTCCTGATGCAGACCGGCGTGGTCGCGCGCCCGATCAACTTCTTCGGCGGCCTGGCCACCGCCATGTGGGCGGTCATTGGCATGGCGGGCTGGCAGTACGGCTCCTTCGCCACGCTGCTGATCCTGGCCCGCCTGCAGGCCATCAATCCCAAGCTCTACGAGGCCGCCGCCGTCTCGGGCGCCGGCACCCTCCGCGCCTTCTGGGACGTCACCCTGCCCAACCTGCGCACCACCCTGATCGTGATCGCCCTGCTGCGCGGCATCTGGATGTTCAACAAGTTCGACTCGATCTGGCTGGTGACCCACGGCGGCCCGCTCAAGCACACCGAGACCCTGCCGCTCTACGCCTACCGCCTGGCCTTCGAGGAGTTCGACTTCGGCCTGGCCGCGGCGGCCTGCAGCGTGATGTTCGTGGTGCTGCTGGTGGGCGCCGTCGTCTACTTCAAGCTGTTCGACCCCACGAAGGAGATCGAGGTGGGGCGGTGAGCCGGCTCCAGCTCTACGGGCCGTTCGCGCTGCTGCTGGTGGTGCTGGTGCTCGTGGCCTTCCCGTTCTACTGGATGGTGCTGACCTCGTTCACGCCGCGAGAGGCCCTGTTCCGGCCGCCGTACAAGTTCTTCCGCCTCGACTTCTCGCTGGGCAACTACCGCGAGCTGCTCTTCGCCACCGAGTTCGTCCGCTACTTCGCCAATAGCCTGATCGCGGCGGTTGGCGCCATCGTGCTGAACGTGGTGGCGGCGACCCTGGCCGGTTACGGCCTGACGCGCTTTGCCTTCCCGGGCAAGAAGACCTTCGCCTTCGGCACGCTCTTCTCCTACATGTTCCCGCCCATGCTGATGGCCATCCCGCTCTACATCCTGTTCTCAGCATTGCAGATGCGGAACACCTACACCGGCCTGATCCTAGCCCACATGGCCATCAGCCTGCCGCTCAACATCTGGCTCATGTGGCAGTACTTCCAGATCGTGCCCCAGTCGCTGGAGGAGGCCGCGTGGGTCTCGGGCGCCAGCCGCCTGCGCGCCCTGCGCCAGGTGTGTCTGCCCTCGGCCCGGCCCGGCATCCTGTCGGTGGCGATCTTCTCGTTTGCGCTCTCCTGGAACGACTTTACCTTCGCCTTTCTCCTGCAGACCGACCGGAAGATGTTCACGCTGCCCGTCGGCCTCGCCACCTTCGTGGAGCAGACCGGCGTGCACTGGGGCATGGTGATGGCCGCCGCGGTGCTGGTCTCGGTGCCCACGTTCCTGCTCGTGTTCTTCCTGCAGCGCTACCTGCTGAGCGGCCTGCGGACCGCGGGCTAGGGGGGCCTGCATGGCGTTCTCGGTCCGGCTGGAAGGCCTCGACAAGCGGTTCGGCCGCGGTGCCCGCTCCGTGCACGCAGTGCGCGACCTGTCGCTCGAGATCGGCGAGCGCGAGTTCTTCACCTTCGTCGGCCCCTCCGGCTGCGGCAAGACGACGACTCTGCGGATGATCGCCGGCCTCGAGACCCCCACCGCGGGGCGCATCTGGTTCGGCGACACCGAAGTCACCGCGCTGCCCCCGCAGAAGCGCGACATCGCCATGGTCTTCCAGGACATCGCGCTGTTCCCCTACATGACGGTGCGCCAGAACATCGGCTACCCGCTGCGCATCGCCGGCCTCCCCCGCGCCCGCGTGGACGAGAAGGTGGAGAAGGTGGCGGCGACCCTTGGCCTGTCGGACAAGCTCGCCATGAAGCCCGGCCAGCTCTCTGGCGGCCAGCAGCAGCGCGTGGCCATCGGCCGGGCGATCATCAAGGAGCCGAAGGTGCTGCTGATGGACGAGCCGCTCTCGGCCCTGGACGCGCGCCTGCGGGTGGAGATGCGGACTGAGATCCTGCGCCTGCACCGCGAGATCTCGGCCACCATCATCTACGTCACGCACGACCAGGTCGAGGCCATGACCATGTCCACGCGGGTAGCGGTGATGGACCAGGGGCGGGCGCTCCAGATCGACCCGCCGCGGGTGATCTTCCGGCGGCCGGCGGATGTGACGGTGGCCACGTTCATCGGGACGCCGGCGATGAACATTGTTCCGGCGGCGGTGGTGGCGACGTCAGCGGGCCCTGCAATCGAACTACTCGGGAAGCAGATTCTGGTGGCGTCGCGGCACCATACGGCCTTGCGGGGCCTAAACCGAGTCGTGGTGGGGATCCGGCCGCAAGCGCTACGTTTGGTGCCGCCCGGGCCGGATCGGATAACGGCGCATGTGTTCCTGCGGGAGCCGCTGGGTTTGGAGGACGAGGTGCTGGTGGAGTCTTTGGATGGGACTCGGATTAAGGTTGTGATAGCAGCAGGCGAGGAGTTCGCAGAAGGCTCGGAGGTGGGGCTCAGCTTTGCGCGACCAGACCTCTATCTGTTTGGATTCGATGTGAGGACTGCCATTTGTGCGGGTATTGACTGACGCAGTTCACTTGAGACAACCGCTTTCCCTTGCATCTACTAGGCCGTGCCCAACATCATCTGGCGCCCGAGTCTGGCGTCGTTTCGGGTCCCTTTCTAGGGCGCGGATCCATAGACCGCAGTCTGAAGTTTGTCGGAGAGCTCGCTCCTAGGTATGTATCCGGCGGATACCGATTGCCTAACAAGGTCGGGTATGTCTCGTCGACGCTCGTAGGTGGGACGTGCATCGAAGATATGTTGCGCGAGGGTGTTGATGTCGAGGTCTGACAGCCGAACTAGATTGTAGTGCCAGTTCCGGTTGGCACCGAGGTCATGTCAAGAAGTGTGTAAACGAGATCAGGCGGCGGCCTTCGCGTTGCCCCGCTGCTCCCGCACTCCATCGACGTACACCACGCCCTCGGCGACCTCCGGCAGGCACTCGGGCGCGTCCAGTCGGCGGAAGCGCTGCTCGGCGACCAGCAGCGTCTTCCAGATGACCGCCGTCGCGTTCTCCACCTTCTTGAATCGCTTCGCCGCCGCCGTCCGCAGCCGCACCGCGGCGAACGGCGACTCCACCACGTTCGTCGTCCGGAGATGCTTCCAGTGCTCCTTCGGGAAGGCGTAGAAGGTGACCAGCCGGTCCCAGTCCTCCTCAAGCCGGCGCCCGGCCGCGGCCACGCCCTTCTTCGTCGCCCACGCCTGGAACGCCCGCTTCTGGCGCTCGGCCTCCGCCCGTGTCTCCACGTAGGGGATCTTCGTGAGCAAGTCCCGGGCCTCCGCCTGGAGCGTCTTGGGCAGCGCGTCGAGCACGTTCACGAGGCGATGGTTCCAGCACCGCTGCTCGCGCACCGTCGGGAAGACCGTCCGCACGGCGCCCCAGATCCCCAGGTGGCCGTCGGCGATGAGCAGCCGCGGCGCCCGCAGCCCTCGGGCCTTGAGGTCCCGGAGCAGCGCGGCCCAGCTCTCCGTCGACTCCCGATACCCACTCTCCACCGCGAGGACGACCTTCCGTCCGTCCCGGAGCGCCGCGATCAGCACGAGCATCGCCGCCTTGTCCTTCTCCAGCCCGGCCTTGACGTAGATCCCATCCGCCCACACGTAGACCGGCTCGAGGTCGTCCAGCCGCCGCCGCTTCCACGTGTCGTACTCCCCCTGCCAGCCCGCCTTCAGTCGCGCGATCGACGGCGCCGACAGTGGCGCGGCCTCCCCCAGCAGCCCGCGCAGGGCCAGCTCGAAGTCCCCCTGGGCCAGCCCGTGCAGGTAGAGCTCGGGCAGCAGCCGGCCCACTTCTTCGGTGCGTCGCTTGAACAGCGGTAGCCGCCGGCT
>WNFD01004574.1_pt1 | contig 14320 bp, 18 predicted proteins | sample 5400491 | NCBI WGS metagenome assembly WNFD01 (sample SAMN13153343, study PRJNA577476) | soil metagenome | isolation source: 120 cm saprolite under Douglas fir tree site 2 hole 2 replicate 2 | place: USA:California | collected 2015-04-18
GGCGGCGACTGTTGGTGGATTTGGCGAGACAAGTCCCAGTCCCCTTCGCCGGGTTGCGCCGGCCATGATTGGTTCTGGGATGTCCCAATTTACAATATTAATCATGTTATTGGGGTACAAGCGGTCACATGAGTTGAAAGGTAACAGTTTCATATCAGGAAGGTGCGTACTCTGCGTGCATCCGCGATCTGCGCTAAACGCGCATCGAGCAGTAGTTCGGACTGCAGACAATGAGTTATGCAAGTGAGACAGATGAACCGACGACGAACCAGGAAATACTGAATGAGATCCGAAAGCTCGCGATCACACTGCTGGACTTTCATCTTCAAAGAATCGCGTGAAAGGACCTTCCCAACTATCCCCCTGCCTTGTGTGAGCTCCCGCCTGAGTTCATCCAGTTTACTTAAGTACGATGAGCAAGCAATAGGGGTATCGGGAATGTATGGCATACGTCGTCGTTTCACGAAGGATGTCGCACAGATTCTCCCGACCTTGTCCATCACTCCCTTCCATTCTTTCTCGTCCCGATCCATTTCCTATCAATGTACCGGTAAAATGAATTATCATGGTGAGAGTAATTGGACCACTTGCCCTTTTTATAGTGACCGCTATGTTGAGGGCGTTCACCACGAGGCCGATATAAGCGGCCATGGATAACTTGAAGTGATCCGCGACGGAGGCCAAGAGGGAGTTGGATGACCTTGGAACGTTGATGTACCTGCAAGGTCAGGTCCACCCCTACACACGGAGTGCCAGTGGTTTCAATAAGGAGGCAAGATTGAGATGATGGATAGCTGGCTGGTCACGGTAACCGATCGATAAGCTTCAGGAAAAGACTCCAGTAGGAGAAATACCAATACTCGCAGACGCGGACTGAGAAGAAGAGGGTTCGGTTTTGGACGATGACAGAGGGGGCTGAGCACTGAGCAAGGACGGCGTTCAATTGAAAGTTATCAGCGCACGTCTTTTATTAGCGCAGTGGGGCGATCCCGGTGCCACCGACACTAGTACTGTCATATGTTGTCTGTGGATGCTGAACCCACGTGCGAGCGCTTTCCACGCCTGGCTCAGAATATTGATTCTTTGGGTGCTTTAGAATATAGGTCCTTGCGGGATCCGTGATCGTGATAGCCGAGGGGAGGCAGGATGTTTGAAAGTGAACCGTCCTGCCAGTGGGATGATATGATGATCACTCACTCAAAGTGTAATCACCGCCCGGGAGCCTGATATGCCTTGTCGCTGTGCTTGCAGCTCTTAGCACCCCCGTAATGTCGGCAAGCCGCGCCAGGCCGATACTCGTAGCAGCGAACCTCCCTACTGTACTATACGCCCGGCCCGCTGGGCCCGTCGACTGGTGGTGTTGGTGGTTGGTTGGCTTGCTAATATTAATGTTCTCGGACCATTGAATTATGGCATAAACCACCACCGTGCATCGTGGCATGGATACTACTGGTAGTATGCGTTCATACATGCCACACACCCTTCGGTTCACTTATTGCCAACTTGAACTCTCTAAGTGACCTTGTATTACCTCAATCTATTAGAGATCGTTGTACCTGGTGCGTATGAGACGGAACGGGGGGTCTGGTGTGTCTTATCCCCTTTGAGAATAAGCGTCCAGGGGTCTCAACAATAACTCGACTGCCTGCCGGAACCACCTTGCACACAATGCCATAGATCGGTACGTAACCACATCGCAACGTATTCACATTGTCCTGCTTTCATCCGCGTTGAGGATCAGCGTAGTGAAAAACCTGATCATCTCCACAAAGTTATCGACCCTGAGGTCTGCTGAACTGATCAGCACCTGCCATTTGAACTCCGACGAGAGATCGAAACGTACGTTCGTTGACTGTATGGATATTGTTCGGCAGTGCAACATGTTTCCCCCCGTATTGATGGTTGTACCGGACGATGTGGCGCGTGAGTTTCCAATAGTACCTTGTATCTGTGAAGCGCGGCCCATATACGTCAACTTCGCGTTAACAGCAGGCCAGACGACTACACCTACCAGTATTTCCGGTCATGATCCCAGGACTCACGAATATGTTATCTTCACCCTCTAAACCCCGGTGGGCGTTGAAAGTTGCCTTGATCGTTCCGCTCAACAACTGCCATGGAACCGAGTCTTCACTGGTGGGCGTGACCGGGGCTGGCTCCAAAGCAGTGCCCCATGCGTCTGTCAGAGTAAGTATGCCCGCCGCTGTGCCATCCTCGGCGGAGATCGCCGAGCCGAAAGCGGTGTAAGTGAGGTTGAATTCCTTAGCCAATGGCTTCAGGACGTTTGTATCACGTTCTTTCACCGTGGCAACAGAGCTGCTCGCAAGGCCCACGTAAGTGGCATGAATAAGAATGCGAATTCCTGCTATGCAGACCGACCTTTGCGTGGCAATTCGATGATTGATAACAGCCCAAGATTCTTCGGGTAGCGCATTCGCCTTGACTCCGCCTTGCACGAGATCAATGGCTTGTGTGGTGCCGACCAGTGCTCTGTAGAACGGATCGTTCATCAATACCGCCTCTAGTTTACGCAGTGCCCTGTCCGAGTGGACCGAGGCCTTGACAAGAGCGCGCAGGTGTGCCGGGAAACCCTTCGCGTGTTCCCCCACGCATTGTACCGTGCTATAGACGGGAGTGCCGCGCTCGAAGTGAGCCTCGATCGGGTTTGCCTCAACCTCAACAAGTAGACGTGCCAAGATACCGATGCCCTGACGGAGATATCAGATAAGATATATCAGAGAACACGACAGCTGACGGTATGCGGAGGCGGAACGCTTGAATGTCCACCCGCAGTCGAGACTGCCACTTTGACATCCACATATCCTTTCTCTGCGATGCCGGGGATAGCAATGATGGAGCCTTCAATGTCCTCATATACGCCTGCGAGAGCGGTAAAGGTAAGGCATCAATAGACGTATCTTAATACTCACTGCCTTCGTCTACAAGTAAGGCAAATGCGTCTTCGCCATATATGTTTAGCATTGCGGCAGCGAGATGCTGGGCACCCTAAGGACAACAGAGCTAGGCCCATACGTCCGGTTATACAAAGAAGAGTCCTGCTGCTGACCTGCAAGCCGCTCGCCTCTTCGTCAAAGCCGAAAGCGAGAACAATCGTGCGAGCAGGCTTGAATCCTTTCTCGATCAAACTTTCAATGGATGCGCTATTTTGGGGTTCAGCGTTGGCGCCACGGCAGGGAAGAAATGAGGGACACGTACAGTATCCCAATCAGTCCGCTCTTGTCATCGGAACTTCCCCTACCCCAGATGAATTCACCTGGAAAACACGCCAGTAAGCGGTCCGTCCGAAACGCAACAGCACAGCCAATCGTGCATCATACCATCATAATACCCAGAGTAGGGGGGGTATGTCCATTCTTCGACAGTCTCGGGCTCAACAGGAACAACATCTACAAATCCAGTTATGTCAGTGGTGTCAATCAGTGGGTGTAGCCGACATGATTGGGGGACAAACCTTGATGGGCGGTTAGCAGGAGCGGTTTGAGACTGTCGTCGGAACCTTTCCACTCATAGAGCAATCCGTATGTGTTGACATTTGCGAGCGTAAGGGTCTCGTGCCTGATAAAAGTGACACATTAGTTCTCACTCTGCTTACTTATTGTAATTTCAAAGATAGATCATCAACGTACGTAAGAGGAAATGACTGAACGAGGTAGTCGTGGAACGGCCCGAAAGCGTCCCACCGTTTGTCCACGCCAATAGGGCCCATGTTGTCATACGACTCCGTGCTTCGTTCAACATGAGTCTCAGGTAAAAATAGACGCCACACCGCAGAAAGGCACTGTTCAAACATACGGAATGCGCACTGCCCCTCCGAGCCACGCCACCGCTCTTGCCGTAAATGTACTCTCGTCGAAATCCCGTCCGAGACTCTTCCAGACCTCTGCGTGGCGCTTTGGGTAGAGGGCATCCGACTGGGGACAGAGTTTTGCTCCTCCACGGTGATCCAGTCGTATTGCGGATAAGAACACCCTACTGGAGAGATCAACATAATACAGCGCCACTAAGAGAACGCCCGCGAGTAGAGCGACGAAACGGAGGACCCTCCATTTTGATATCTGGGGGCGTGGGTCTCGCGCGAATACAGCAGTTGTCAGGACGCCCATTTTTTCGTCCCGTGCGTCCATAGCGGGTGTCCGTGAGGATGCAGTGCTGTAGTTCATCAGGTCAGGTGTAGTATGACATGATCAATTTATTTCGTTCTCGCGAGTTTAAACCCGGGCCGGGTGGCGAAGTAGTGAGTGATTGTTACTCCCACGCACTGCACCCACCGAATAACAACAAATGTCCATCCAACTTCAATTTTTGGCATCGCATGAATCATTCAACCTGAGCGTAGTACAGCATAGTAGGAGAGACGTGCTGGGTAAACCAAAAAAAGGTACGAGACGATGGCTCAATTTGAAAGAGGCACAATTCTACTCTTTCTTGTTGTCCGGCTTCCGTCGATGCCCTCCCGCTGATCGCACCCTCCATCATTCTTATGAACACGAGGAACGGACCGCATCGCTCTAGAGCATTCTCCATGTGAGATCGGAAACGGGAGGTAGAACATGGACTCTCCCCAGATTCTCCGGGGCCACGGTTGCCTGTGGCGCCGGACTGCAGAGTCAGCAACACTTCAACCTGTGACCGTAGTCATACGCTGGCCTGAGATGAGCTTAAGGAATTACATCTGGCCTGCGCGGTTGACAAAATATGCTTAGTCTCGATCCGTGGTGAGGCGCGTGTATCACAAATACGTCCGGGAACTAAGCGGACGGTAGCGGCATCGAAAAAAAAAGTCCGGCGGGAAAGTTGAACCTTCGCCACATCTCCGAGGTAATTAGTTTCACATGGCCGTTCGTCCTGGGCTTTCAATCTCGATTGATGGTCCCTCCAAATGCTCGCCAGTGGTGGCGGAAAGGTTCATACGGTTCCGACGAACAGTGGGGTTTACATAATGTGAGCCTGGGCCGCGGGCCGCGAGCGGGTACAGAGCATCCAACGCCGAGTTACGCCTGAGTCGCGCACACCGCATACATGGTTGGCGGCCGACTTGGCCTTGGTGTAATACAGCTAGGGATAAATTATCATTGAAGCAGGGCGATGCATGGGGTCCAAAAGATACAAACCATGAAACATCAATACTATCTGGCAAGCGTTAGAAGCATGGTCTCTTCATGAAAATGGGTGGATATCGTGCCGCATGTGTCATGAGGAACAGGAAATCGCAAAGACGGAGCAGTCTTCATGCCTTTGCAGACGCGGCACGTTTCGCGGCTAGTGCTCGCTCGCCCGAAAGGCGGGCGGTCATGGGTGCCTGGCCGAGGTTATACGATCGCCGTTGTGGTCGTGGTGACCTCGCGATCTGGAGGCAGGAAGCACTTCTGGTGAGCCTCTTCTTCCGCAGAGACGCGCCGCACTTGAGTGCTGTCATGTTCAAGGTCCATAAATCATGGTATGTCCTCTGCACACATGATGATTTATGGACCTTGAATGTCACAGCACCTTCGATTACGTAGAACACCTATGGGTGAACTTGCCCATCAGCTATGGTCCAAAGTGTAGACTGTTGAATGCACATAGGTGTTATCTTTCGTCGTTCTTCTCAGTTTGTGCTTCTTGTGAAGAATTCGAAGCTGCCCAGTTGCAATATAATCTCCGTCTCCGAGTACTTTCGTGAAGAAAAAGTTATTATTCGCAGCAGGGTGATGGTTCACCAGCCTAGTGACTGGGGAAAGCAAGACCTGTGCCAGTCTGTTCGAAACGTTGTGTCGCATTGCAATGGAGATAATCAACGTACGTTGGGAAACCTCGCCACCCGTGAACCAATTTTTTTGCAATCGGAATTGCTGCGTTTTGCTCTTGTGTGCAATAGGCAACGACGTAGGAGGATGTTTTGGAGCAACCCTCTCTTCTTCCGAGATCTTTTCTTCGTGGGTTTCTTCTTTGGCGTGGCTTCATCATCCTCGTTTCGTCGTTGCGTGTCAACATTCTCTAAGCCTTGAGAAATCTCCTTCTCGACATTCCCTCCGTCATGATTTTCGTTTGTTGCTTTCTCCTTGCCCTTCGACGGCGCCTCGAGTACGCTCTCGTCATCACCATCTTGAATTACATTGACATGACTGCCTCGTGGGGTTTGTTGCCGTTGCTCGAAGCCTCTCCTTGGCGACTCTGGCTCCTCGGAAGCACCATCACCATCGAAAAACGCATCATCAAACGTCATGTCATCGCCGCCATCCTGAGAATACGAGGGCCGAAGAGGAAGGCCAATCGATGAACGGCGCATGCTAGAAGCGAGTGAGGGTACAATGCCCTTCCGTTTCTTGATGCTTCCACGACGAATTTTCTGACTGTGCGGCATGGGTATCGGCGTGGCTGAGGACCGTCTGACTTGTGTTCGATGGTAGGAATGGGTGGACCTGTTCTCTTTCCACGGCCTAGGTCATCGGCGCGACGGAATGGGCGTCGAGCAGAGATTCGACGACTTTGAAATCAACACTGGAAATACACGTTGGGGTGTGCACGGTACTGTCAGGCCACTCATAGAAGCCGCATGTACATGTTCCATTCTTCCCAATTGGATTTCAAACGGTCGAGCCGCAGATCCGCCGGCCACGAGGATCACATGTGCCATACACATTCAGTGGGGATGAGGCAGGATGTTGGGTAGCGTTGGAATTCAAAGGTGTCAGTGGGGTCAGAAAAGCAGCAGGGGTCCCCTGGCATCATGGAGCAAGGGGAGTACTAGTAGTGTGAGGAGAGGAGGCGTTGCCAGAAGACATGAGATGCAGGAAATGCGATACACAAGAACATGAAGAAACAGAGGACACAGCAGGGTACAGCAGAGAGATATCGATAAGTCTGGAAGGTGGCTTCGAGGTTACAGAGCAGAGCTGCCCGTAACCCTTGTTGTAGTCAATGCCTGGTTGTTGGGCGTAGCCTTTGGCCACGTAGCGGACCTTGTATGATTTCAGGTTATCCCTGACAATTCATCCATATGTGATACAACAACGTGATACGTCACACTGCAGGCTCACACTCTGGTAACCTATTTACATCTCCCTACTTTCGTCCGCGTTGAGGATCAGCGTAGAGTAAAACCTAACTATCTCCACAAAGTTATCAGCTCTCATGACTGCAAAGCTTGTCAGCACTTGTAATCCAAACGCTGAAGAGGGATCAAAGCTCACATTCATTGACAGTGTGGATGTTGTTCGGCGACCCGGAACCAGTCGCATCGATGTGGACGTACCGGATAATGTGAGGCGTGAGATTCCAATAGTGTTTCGAATCTGTGGTCCAGCACCCCATACACGTCAACCTCTCGTTAACAGACTAAGAAAGGACGCCTACCAGTATTTCCGGTCAGGACCCCAGGACTGACAAATATGTTATCGTCGCCTTCTAGTCCCCGCTGAGCGTTGTATGTTGATTTGACCGTTCCACTGAACAGTTGCCATGGTGCCGAGTCTTCGCCGATGGTGGGCGTGACCGGGGCAGGCTCCAAGGCAGAGTCCGCGACATCAGTCAGCGTAAGGTTTCCCGTTGATGAGGCATCCCCGGGGGAGATTAACGAGCCAAACGCGGTATAACCGAGGTTAAATTTCTCGGCCAAATGTACCAGAGCTTGTGTATCGCGTTCTTCCACCGCAAAGACAGAGCTGCTCGCGACCCCAAGTAGAATGAATAACGCGAACCCCTGTCATGCATAAAAACAGACCTTTGCGTAGCGATACGGTGATTGATGAAAGCCGAAGGTACTTCGGGAAGCGAGTTAATTTTTAATCCGCCTTGCACGACGGTAATAGCCTGTGTAGTACCGATCAGAGCCTTGAAGATCGGTTGTGTTATTATCAATAGCGCCTGTAGTAGACGCAGCGCCTCGTCGGATATGAGTGACATCTCGATGAGAATGCGCAAGCTTTCTGGTAAACCCTGGGCATGTTCTCCTACGCATTGGACTATCTCGTAAACGGGGGTGCCACGCTCGAGCAGAGGCTCGAATGGGTTATCCTCGTACTCGACGAGGAGGCGTGCTAGTATACCGATGCCCTGCGAAAAATGTCAGATAGCATACCTCAGAAAACATGATAGCTGACTGTGTGCGAAGGAGGAATACTTGAATGACCGCCCGGAGTCGTGACTGTCACTTGAGCATTTAATGCCCCTTTCTCACCAGTGCCCGCGATAGCAAAAATGGAGCCTTCTACTTCAGAGAATTCGCCTTTGAGAGCGATAAGGGTAAAGCATAGATATCTTGCTAGTAGGACCCACCGCCCTCATCTAAAAGTAGAGCAAACGAGCCTTCACCATATTTTTGTTGCATTACATCGGAGATATATTTGGCACCCTGACGGCAACAGGACTAGGCTCATACGCCTAGTCGAGGAAATGTTGCGTTACTGACCTGGCGGCCGCCGATCTCTTCATCAAAGCCAGAGGCGAGGACGATCGTACGAGCAGGTTGGAAGTCTTTCTCTAGCAACGTTTCAATGGATGCACTGTTTATAGGTGAGCCTTTGTACAGTTTCAGGACCATGGGACGTACAGTATCCCAATCACTCCGTTCTTGTTATCGGCACTTCCCCTACCCCAGATGAGTTCGCATATAAAATACCCAAGTAGTAAGCGGTCTGGAGCGCAGAAGCGCAATCAATCTTGCATAATACCGTCATAGTACCCAGAGTAGGGGGGGTATGTCCATTCGTCAATAGTGTCGGGATCAACAGGAACTACATCTGCAAATCAAAGTTGTGTCGGTGGCGGTGGTTGGTACAATTGACACGATCGGCGGACAAACCTTGATGCGCGACTAGCAGGAGCGGTTTGAGACTGTGAGACTGTCGTCGGAGCCCTTCCATTCATAAAGCAATCCATACGTGTTGACCTTTGTGAGCGTTAGAGACTCGTGCCTAATGAAAAGGGCACAGATATTCAGGTTCAACGGACAGTCTGTTTACTGCAGATTGGATTATCAACGTACGTAAGCGGGAATGCCCGAGCGAGGTAGTCGTGAAACGGCCCGAAAACGGCCCACCGCTCATCGTCGCCCACGGGGCCCATGCCGTCGTATGTCTCCGTGCTTTATCCAACACAGGAATCTCAGAAAAAAAAGCCACATCACAGAAAGCGATAGTTGAAACGTACGGAATGCGTATCGCCCCTGCCAGCCAGTTCACGGCTCTCGTCCTGAACTCATCTCCGTCAAATTCACGCCCAAGACTCTCCCAGAGCTGTGCATGCTGGCTCGGGTAGAGCCTTAGAGGGCGTTCGCTTGGGGACAGAGATCTGTCTTCTCGCGATGACTCGATCGCATCATGGACGAGAATGGTCCACCGTAGAGGTCAGCGTAGCGCAACGCCACCACAAACACGCTCGCAAACAAAGCGACGAGTCCAAGGACCCACCGCTGGGGTTTCTGAAGGCGTGGGGCTTGCACAAGTACATCAGTTGGCAGTATACGCACTTTTTCGTCCTTTGCGTCCATGACGGGTGCCAGTGACAACAGTTAGTCTGGTCGGTGAATGGCATGGTAGGTTTATATCTGCCTCGCAGTGGATGATACCCCACCGGCCGATGGCGAAGGCCATGTTACGTTGCCTGGCAAACCATCTGCTCCTCAGCCTTCGGAGAAATGTAAGTGATCAACCTCTCATCGATTTGGTGCGCACTAATACCTTATGTTTGTAGGTTCCACACAAGGAAGAGGGGTGCCATGCTGTCGTCCTAGCTGGGAACCCGATCTACGCTTTCCTCTCTATCACCCGGAACTCCTCTCGTCTGACCCCACATCTTTCATCCTTCTGGCATTGTCTCCTCCTTCGCAGAGTCTTCGAGAACCCGGGCAGACCACGCACCCAGACCTTCCTACGGGCGTGACCCTTGTCGCTTTTGGATGCATAGACGTGGCAAAGCGCCGAAGCAGAGACCGCCGTTCTAAATCCGTCTTTGCTGCACCTCCCAACTTTTGAGAAATTAGAGGAAAGCCTCGGAATCATTCCCCTAGGCCGCGCACCGGCCGCTGTCCCATGCTAGGCCCGCGACGTGGCGGCTTCTTGAGGTGCATCACCTTGGCCATAGGCTTTGGAGCTCCTCCAGGAGTCAGATTGCGTGACAGCATATGGAGCGCGGTATCGCGCTGCTGGCCAGGTCTGTAGGTCAATCCCAAATGGCTTATCCGCAATCATTGCTACGCCCCTCGTCGAAACACCCGTAACCTGGCGCTCAAGCCAGGACTTATCCCTGCCCATCGCAAACTCGCTTCTCACAAACCTCAGCTAGGTAATCCATAATGTTCAAGACTTGACCTCGGCCTATCCAGAAAACGAAATAGACCGCTGAGCAATTCCCACCGTTGTACCTTCATATGTCATCCCTCCTACGATTCGACATCCCACCTCTGGCCCCGAGTCCATGGTCAAGATATTTGCTCTCGACACTTCTCTATCGCCTTGTCGGCTAAGGCAGTAAATGAGGGGATCTTCAAGTCTTCGCTTGCCACGCAAGCAAAACCAGTGACCAAACTTTCCCACCTTCTGTCCGCACTCTGGGCGCTCCAAAGGGAAAATCTGGAACGAGCTGAGCTCCCCTCATACCTTCAACGCGGTTTCACCTCGGCCCTGCGTCATGCTGGGTCTTGTACCCTACGCATGGCCGTATATCGTGGGGCCCAGGCCCTCGAATATATTGTTCCATCGTCCACAACGCTGCAGGCCTGTTCCAGCCAGTCTGGGACCTCCCGCTCAGAGCATACCACGTCTTCCCTCACATCCGCTTCTGAGCATTCTAATGGCATCACATCGCCGTACTTCAACCCGGCAAGGCCCTGTATGCCTTCGCTCACGTCTCCGTGGTCATGCGACGGGGCGAATTGCCCCTCTAGACCCGCCACCACCTCTTCCGCTCCTAGCCTGGCCAGCAGGCCCGAGAAAGGTCTCCACCTGAGAAGGTAACTCGTACCTCATCCAGACCTTCCCCCCACCCCATGCCACCTGACCGTGACATCCAAAGGACCCGCGTGGAGGCCCACAGTAAAGGATGAAGAGTTCCAACGCAACCGCCCGTGTCTTAGTGTTACGAAGGAACAGATTCTTTCGGCTTTTTACCAGCATGGATACGGAAGGGTTCTCCGAGTCGGCCTTGTTCGTTGCATCATGAGTAACAGTCGGTGAATCATTTTGACGCTCGCAAAACAGTCAAAAGTTTGTTCCTCTATTCTCACCGTCGAGAAGTATCTCATACATAGGTTCATGTACACGCCAAAGTGGGATGTTCCGTGACGCAGGTTGGGCAGAATCTCTCTGAAGTGCAGGGAGCGCGGTGAAAGTAGCAGTTCCAATCTCACATCTCGGCCTTCTGGGAGGGCCACATGCACGCAATCCGATGCAGGGGCTGTATGCGGGCCGAATGCCTTCACAACATAACGCGCATAACGTCTTGTTACGATATGTTACACAAACTTTATGCACGAACGTTATTCACATTGACTATTCGGTTATCCCCGTGTCTCTCGATAGGCCCTAACAGCACTGAGGTTAGTGACGCTCGACCGTTTGTATAGGTGCCCTGCCCTACTCTCTTTGGCCAGTGTTGATTGAATAAATATTGTGGCTACTCGCGCCTTGCCCAGATTTTGATGGCCGGGTTCTCCGTCATAATGAGCAATCCTTATTGGCAAGTTGGCGAATACTACTATACATCGTGCTGCATTTCTTTCGCCGATTTACTCGTATATGTGGATAGGTCACTGTTTGGGCTCACTGTCCTCCCAGACTGTGTCGAGAGGATTGTGGTGACAGCTAGGTGAGAAATCCCCAGGACCCGACCCCTACTTTCATGACCTCCAGAGTATTTCTACTATTGACAGTGCGGGTGGAGTCTTCCGTACCAGTAGGGCCATTATCGAGGGTCAGTCAGTTCTATTGGTGATTCAAGATAGAGCAAATGTTCCTTGGAAGAACGGTCCCTTTCAAAGTTGTCGATGCTAGCTAGTCTACCCGTGAAAGAGCGGCGGTCACATTGGCTCACTTCTCCGTCATACATGATCCACACCTCGTCCACACGTCTCTGAACCTCTTACTTCATGGCCTGTTCATGAGTAACTTTGCACTTTGGACCCCCCATTCTATGCCGCTGAATCATTTCCCCCTGCCTGTCTTTGTGCGCATGATAGCGGCTGTTCTACCATAACTGTCCTTGCTTACGGACACCTATTGTAAAACTTCACACCCGCTGCTACCACTATCACTTGTATGACTCAAACTGTTGTATGACTCGAACAACTGCCTCGGGAGCGACGGAATCAAATGACGAGAAGACTCATTATGATGGTACAAATACAAAACAATGACACGGGATAGCCTAAGCACCAAAGCCGTACAACGTACGCCCTGAACGCTTGAGAGCGTAGACGACATCCAAAGCTGTGACAGTTTTCCGCTTAGCATGTTCTGTATAAGTAACCGAGTCACGAATGACCTGAAGAGAATGATCAGAGAAGGTTACAAGACACAACAGGCTTCTTACATTCTCAAGGAATATCTTGAGAACACCACGAGTCTCTTCATAGATCAAGCCCGAGATACGCTTCACACCACCACGGCGCGCGAGACGACGGATGGCTGGCTTGGTAATACCTACACAATGATGTGTAAGAGAGTGTAGCAAGGTTAGGGGAAATGCTTCACGTACCTTGAATGTTGTCCCGAAGGATCTTACGATGGCGTTTGGCACCGCCCTTTCCGAGGCCCTTGAAAGGAACAGGTCAATCACATTGTTGTGTAAGCCGATGGAGGAGAAAGGTACCTTTCCGCCTTTGCCGCGTCCAGACATAGTGTTTAAAAGTGTTGGTGAAGGTAGAGGTAAGAGTTTAAGTTAGGATCTGAGGGCGCAGGGCACGAAGCGAAATTGGCAGTGTGAGTCAGAAGTCAGGTGGGGCCCGAGTGCTAATAAAGGGTTTGAGTGGTGGCTGTGGCTGTGCTTTGTTGATCATGCATTCCACCGCGTCGTTGACAGCACGTGACTGGCGCGTCCCACCTTATATATACTCCAAGACCCTTTGGCTGACTTCTCACTCACTCCTTCCTCTTTCGACATCGCATTTATCTGCTTCTCGTCGTCTATCTGATCTTTTACCCATGGCCCGCACTAAGCAAACTGCTCGCAAGTCTACCGGTGGTAAGTTAACTTGTAATACTCGTCCTCCCCCTTGTCCTCACATTAGTCTCAAGGCAAGGCTCCCCGTAAGCAGCTCGCTGCAAAGTCTGCAGCGCGTAAAACTGCTGCCGCAGTAAGATTTTTTTCCCCCCATACGTTTAACTGTACTGAGTCATCTCTGGTAGGCCGTCACGGGTGGTGTGAAGAAGCCCCATCGCTTCCGTCCCGGAACTGTCGCCCTCCGCGAGATTCGTCGCTATCAGAAGTCCACCGAGCTTCTCATCCGCAAGCTTCCCTTCCAGCGTCTTGTTCGTGAGATTGCGCAAGATTTCAAAGTACGTTTCGGGGTTACCGTTTTAGGATGTTATTGCTGACCCGCCTTTAAGACCGATCTTCGCTTCCAGTCATCTGCCGTGATGGCTCTGCAAGAAGCTGCTGAGGCCTACCTCGTCTCCCTCTTTGAAGATACCAACCTTGCTGCTATCCATGCGAAGCGTGTCACGATCCAGCCAAAGGATCTCGCACTCGCTCGCCGGCTGCGTGGGGAGCGCACGTAGTTTAGTATTTTCTAGTTTGCTATGTATATTGTACATTAGATGCTATCATCTGTTTGGCCTCACTAAGATGTTCTGGACGATGTCCACCCATCAAATGAGTCGAAGTTGGAGTCATGACCAGAGGGTTAATGTTATCCTATCGATTGACAAAAGGTACAATAATTGAATTGGTACGGTAAATTCAACTATCATATAAAGCGGAAAGTTCCAATTACAATTAGGAAACTTTTCTGGAACGGGCACAGGTTTTTGGAATTACAGCCTGCATGACAATAACTGTACAATATTACAATATCTTTCTGCTAATGGTATGAACGTCTGATTCACGTTATTATGGGTGTCTGGATCTACGGCGCAGTATGGGCCGCATTGGCGCCGTGCTCGATGAGAAACCGCGCTAGGTCCCGATGGCCCCGTAAGGACGCCAGACGCAGCGGAGTCCACCCGAGTCCGTCCTGGGCTGCCACGTCGGCGCCGTGCTCGACGAGGAACCGTGCCACGTCCAGATGTCCGCCTTCGGACGCCAAATGCAGCGGAGTCCACCCGCGTTCGTCCTGGGCTGCCGCGTCGGCGCCGTGCTCGACGAGGAGCCGTGCCACGTCCAG
>WNFD01007485.1_pt1 | contig 14319 bp, 10 predicted proteins | sample 5400491 | NCBI WGS metagenome assembly WNFD01 (sample SAMN13153343, study PRJNA577476) | soil metagenome | isolation source: 120 cm saprolite under Douglas fir tree site 2 hole 2 replicate 2 | place: USA:California | collected 2015-04-18
ATCTTCCACCGCAGAGTGATTCAGCGTGAGATTTCCAGAGTCTTGGTCCTCAACCTCTCTGGCAACAGGAACGGTGCTCAAAACACCGACAGGACATTTTTGTCCTTGACAGCGCCTTCGCTCTTATCGAGGGCCAACCCGCCACTAGTTGTGATTTTTGGCTTTGGACGTGATCCCCCGCAGGAGGAACTCCTGTGCCAGGTTGGCGAGCGCGCGCTCGCCGGTGTTGACAAGGGCGGTCGTGAACACCCTCCCCGCGTTGCGATCCGACGCCGGGTAGTAGGCGGTTGAGATGGCAGCTGCGCCCAGATCGCCACCGATGGTCGAGTAGTTCGGCTGCCGCCGTCCGTCGTCACCCCTGCAGATGAATGTGCTGGAGATTGCGTGGAAAGCGCGCGACTTCTTTGTGCCCGTGCCCTGATAGAAGTAGCGCGGATCCTGGTGCAGAAGCGATGGCAGGATGGCGCCTCCGATCATGATGTCGGCAAAGCCGTCGGTATAGCTAGCGCCATAGCGCTTGGCGTAGCCCTGCACACCCTGGCCGTAGTTGGGGACGTCTCCTGCCTGGTTGATGGCGGCGATCAGACCTACCCCGATGAAAGTAACGGGATCGAAGGCGACCTTGGCGGCGAGCCTGAACTTCAGCTTCGTCGTGAGCGGCGCGGCGTTGTGATCATAGGCGACATAGAAATTGGGGATGATGCCGAAAACGCGCTGGTGCTCCTCGACCTTGACCTGCTCGGTGGCGATCTCCTCGGGGGAAGCAGCCGGAGAATTCACAGTTATTGTGGTAAGCGCCTCTGCGATACGGAGCTTGGCGCCCGCCAGGATTGAGTACTGGCCGGGCTTGAGGATGACGGTGGGTGACATCCAGTTTGCAAATCCTGGGGCGCTGATGGTGACGTGGTAGGTGGCTCCCGGCTCGACATCTTTGAATTCAAAGAATCCTCTGTCATTCGACACGACCGTGCGGGGATCTTTGAGGGCAGGGCCTTCGAGAACGACCGTGGCGCCAGGAACGGTGTCGTCGTTCACGTCGGTTATCGTGCCGACAATAATCCCTGGCTGCGGCCTGGGCGCGTCAGGCAACAAAGTCAGTTGCTCCTGAGCCTTGGAAGTCCTTGATCCGCAAAGGCAGACTACGAGTGCAAAGACACACCACCTCATTACGCGTTCTCCTATGAATGACAGCAATCTTCAACATGAGTCTTCCGGCAACTTAGGTCAAAGCAACCGACCGACCAAGGGAGGTGCTAACGTACGTCTCGTAAATCGCTGACTTTAATGAATGAAGAGAAGATCTGGCGGGGATGGTGTCGAGACGTGTCGGAGGCAATCCTCGACACTTGTCGACAATTGGTCATAGCCGGTAAGGCCCCGAAGCCGAACTTCAAGGAAGTAGGACGTGGCCCAGCTTTTCTTCGCTTCCCGACCAAGACGGTGGTTGCTCACTCTTGCGTTTTTGCAAGGGTGGGAATCTTGAATCTGATAACGCTCAGCGGCAGGAGAGCCAGGGTGGTAGCCACAAGAAGAAAAGCTCGCACGAAGTTCAGTCGCATTAGGTTTGCCATAACAAAACTCCAGTCCCCCAGTAAGCCGACCAGGCATCGACCGGAATCGTCCACCCAATGCCCGCACTCCTCCGTGTGCTTCACACCTTGGGGGGCTGATTTTAGGTGCTATCGGCGCTGGCAGGAGTTGCGGGGGTGTCCGGATTTTTCCGGCCCGTAGCCTATCCCCCTTCCCGGTTGACCCTCCGCGGAGAAGTCCTTACACTGGAATGTTCTCCGCCTATTTTTGCGGCCATCCTGCGGGAGGTTTTCCTGAGTCTTCGGGTGCGAGGTTCGTTTCTGGCGGCCCTGTTGGGGCTGCTGGGGTCTTTCTGCGTGGCGGAAGGCACATCTCAGATCTCCCTGGATACGAATGAAACGCTGTTCGCGGTGCTGACGGCGATCAATACCTGCGGGTACGACCAGAGCCTGGACATTTCGGACGCGATGCGCAGCAACATCCGGGCCGAGGTGCAGAAGAACCTGCAGGCCTCCGAGGAGGCGCAGGGGACGGCGACTACTCTTTGCGACTTTTATCAGACTCACCGCGGAAGAGATGCCGCACATGATCTCTCGCAGTATGTGTCGCTGGCGCTCTACCTGCAGGGCCCACCTCATTTTCTTCCGCGGGTGAAGGAGGATGAATTGCCTCCGGATGCCGCACCCATCGTGGGGTTCGCGGCCATATTGGAAAGATTTTACGACAAGGCCGGATTGCACGCGATCTGGGAGCGGCATCGGACTAATTACGCAGCTTTGACCGGGCGCTACCACGATGCCCTTGCCAAGATGGTGTTTGACACCGAGATCTACCTGAAGCTGGCCTCCGCGGGATATCTGGGACATACGTTCACGATCGATCTGGACTTCATGGGCGATCCCAACCAGGTGAATGCGCGAAGCTATGGACCGGATTATTACGTGGTGGTCTTTCCATCGCCGGATCAAGGTTCAGTATCGCCACTGAAGATGGACCAGATCCGGCATACTTACCTGCACTACCTGATGGATCCGTTGGCGGAAAAGCATTTCAGCTCGATCAAGCGGCTGGAACCGCTGCTGCAGTCGGTGAAGAGGGCTCCGCTGGAGGAGAATTTCAAGAGCGACATTTCCCTGCTGGTCACGGAATGCCTGGTGCGGGCCATCGAAATCCGGACCACTGGCGGAAAACAGACTGCGGAAGCGATGCGGACTCAGGCGGTGGACGACGCGGTGCGGCAGGGATATATCCTTACTCGAACCTTCTACGACGGGCTAGCTGCGTTTGAGAAAGATCCTTCAGGTATTCGCAATGCGTACTCTGATTTTCTGAATAAAGTGGACGTGAAGCGGGAAGAGAAAGCGGTGTCGGAGGTGCAGTTTGCCGCTGCGGCGGCGCCGGAATTGTTGCAGTTGTCCGGGATGAAAGAACGACAGGTGTTGGTGACCGCGGAGAAACGTCTCGCAGCCGGCGACGCCAAGGGAGCGCAGGAACTGGCCCAGCAGGCACTGGACAGGAAGATCGGAGATCAGGGGCGGGCTTTGTTTATCCTGGCCCAGGTGGCAGTCTCAAGGAAAGATATGGCTGGCGCCCGCGACAATTTCCAGAAGGCGATCGAGGCGGCGAAGGATCCGAAGGTGTTGGGATGGTCGCACGTTTATCTGGGACGAATTCTGGACCTGAAGGAAGAGCGTGAGGCTGCTCTAAACGAATACCGGGCCGCTTTAAGCACGGGCGCGGATTTGCCTGAGATCAAAGCGGCGGCGCAACGCGGTCTTGAACAGCCTTATGAGCCGCCGTCCAAGCCCCAGTAGCAGTGCTGAGGCCGCGTCCGGTTACAATGCGGCAAGCCCATCTGAAGCCGCGGGATTTGTAGTCCAGATGGTTTATCCAGAGTTTGCAATTCCGAATTTGCAGTCCAGGGACGGCGGAAGCCAAGGAGAACGCATGAAGCGAGCAGCGATCGTTATCGCGATGCTGGGAATCACGGCCTGGAGTTTCGGGCAGAACACTGACAAACCTGCGACTCAAAATGCGCAGGCCGGACAACAACCTGGGCAGGCGGCTGCTCCTCAAACGCCGAGAAGATGATGGATATGGCGAAGAAAGTTTTGAGCTACGATCCCGAGGATCCCGAAGCGCTCTTAGGCGTTGCCCAAGTGCTGGCAGAGCGAACGCGAGACACGGACCTGGATCGAGATCAACGTCTGGCAGAGGCGAAGAAGGATGCGGAGCGCGCGCTGCAGACCGTCGAAACCGACATTCCTACTGCCGGGCAGCCGCCGGACAGGATCGAAGCTTACAAGGGATTCCTGCGGTCCGAAGCCTATGCCATTTTGGGGACGATCTCATTTAACGCGAAAGCATGGCCCGACGCAGAGACGGGCTTGCGCAAGTCGATCGACGCCTTTCCGCAGCAGGTGGACCCCATCGCCGTCTTCCGGCTGGCGGTCGCGCTGGATATGCAGAATAAGATTCCAGAAGCGTTGAAATATGCCAACCAGGCAGTGGAGTTGACCAAGGAAGAGACGGCTGCCGGAAAAGCGGCTCGCGCGGAGAAGGACCGCTTGACGAAATTGAACGTCGGCACCGCCCCGGCACAAACTGCGGGTCCGCCGAAGTAAGCACATCTCGGGACCGCGGCGGTCTGCTTGTGTTGCGGTCTGCTTGTGTTGCGGTCTGTTTCTGTTGTGGTTCGTTTCTGTAGTGGATCGGTCATGAAAGAACGGGAAATTACGGCGCTGGAAACGGCGCTGGGCTACCACTTCCGGCGGCGTGCGGTCGTGGAGCAGGCGGTCACGCACAGTTCCCAGGCGCGGGAGCAGGAAGCGCAGCAGGCCGGCAATAAGTACAACGTCAGCGACAACGAACAGCTGGAATTCCTGGGCGATGCCGTGCTGGCGCTGGTCACCAGTGAAGAATTATTCCAGCGCTTTCCGCAATTCCGGGAAGGGGAACTTTCCAAACTTCGCGCCCACCTCGTCAGCGAACGGCATCTAATCCAGGTAGCGCAACAGTTGGAACTCGGCCATTACCTGCGATTGGGGCGGGGGGAAGAAAAGAGCGGAGGGCGGGGCAAGACGGCCTTGCTGGTCGACGCGCTGGAAGCAATCCTGGCGGCGATCTATCTGGATGGAGGACTCGAGCCGGCGCGCGAGTTCGTGGTTCGCGAAATCGTATCCCCCGAACTGGCACGGATGGAGCGTGAAGGCGGCACGCTTCCGGTCACTGACTTCAAGTCGGCGCTCCAGGAAGCGGTGCAGGGGCTGGGTCTTCCGCAGCCGTCCTATGTTCTGGTGCAAGAAGCAGGTCCAGAACATAGTAAGACTTTCACCGTCGAGGCCCGTCTGAATACCAAGGACCACAAGGGTCCGGGGGAGTTCGTAGGGCGGGCGCAGGGTATGACCAAGAAAACCGCCGAGCAGGATGCGGCGCGGCAACTGCTGACCTACCTGGCTTCGCGTTCCAAGGCGACAGAAGTAAAAGCGGTGCAGGCTACACATCCGCCGGACAAGTAGAGTGAATGAATTTTCCAAACGATGGCAGAGTTAAGACAGCGGGAGCGGATCTGATCGGCTCACTGCAGTCGCTGGCAGGCACAGTTGTGATCGCTGTGTTCGTAATCACGTTTGTGGTGCAGGCCTTCCAGATACCGTCGGAATCGATGATGAATACGCTTCTTGTCGGCGACTATTTGCTGGTGAACAAGCTTTGCTACGGCGGACCTAGCCTGGGCGACCGTGTGATGCCGTACCAGAAGATTGCGCGCGGCGACGTGGTCGTCTTTCACTATCCGGTCGATCCACAACAGCATTTCGTGAAGCGCGTGATTGGGCTGCCCGGAGACAAGCTGCGCCTGGTCAATAAACAGGTATGGATTAATGGCAAGCCGTTGGAGGAACCGTATGTGCGCTATCTGGATCCTCCCAACAACATGTTCCGGGACAACTTTCCGCGTCTCGACATTCCGGCGTTCGGGTTGGAGGGAAAGTGGTGGTTGGAAATGCGGAAACTGGTCGAAGACGGCCAGCTCATCGTCCCCGAGGGGCACTACTTTGTAATGGGCGACAACCGCGACAACAGCCAGGACAGCAGGTTTTGGGGCTTTGTGCCGCGGGAAAATATTATCGGGCGGCCGCTGGTGATCTACTGGTCGGTAGAAACATGGGATCGGGATCGGAGCCCAGCTTCTTCGTTCAGCGGCAGGCTTTATCACTTCGCCTACGGGCTGACACATCTGTTTGAGGTCACGCGGTGGCACCGCACGCTGCGGCTGGTAAACTAAGAACTTCTCTGCCTGGCCTTGCAGAAAGGGCCGTTTCAAAACAATTCGGCTCTGAGGGACGAGCTAGCATGGAAAGTATATTGGCGAAAAAAGAAAACAAGGCCGAAAACGGCGTCGTGGAAGAAAAACCGAAGGAGACGACGGTCGAGTTTCTGGCGTCGCTGGCAGCAGTGCTGGTTACCGGACTGTTCATCATCACTTTTGTGATGCAGGCCTTTGAAATCCCGTCCAGCTCGATGGAGAACACGTTGCTGATCGGCGACCACGTCTTCGTGAACCGGATCCAGTTTGCCCCCAAGAGCTCGTGGGCCGGGCCCTTGCTTCCCTATCGCGATGTGCGCCACGGGGACATTGTGGTATTTCTGTCCCCGGCCGAACCGGGGCTGTACGTGGTGAAGCGGATCATTGGCACGGCGGGCGATCACATCCATCTGCGCAACGGAGTGGTGTACCGGAATGGCGAAGAGCTAAAAGAACCCTACGTCATTCATAGCCAGGATTCGGCTCCCAATCCTTATCGCGATAATTTTCCGGCAGTTCCGCCGTCGGAATCGTACAACGTCTACCCGTCGTGGGAACAAGAGCTGCCGATGCACATTCAGGGCGACGACATCGTGGTGCCTCCTGGGCATTATTTCGCCATGGGCGACAATCGCGATGTGAGCCTGGACAGCCGCTTTTGGGGCTTTATTCCGAAAGAGAACGTGATTGGGCGGCCCATGTTCATCTACTGGTCGTTTGAAACGCCGGGGGATCAATACCGGAAGACTGCGATTGGCGACCGGCTGGGATTCCTGGCGCATGTGATCATTCACTTCTTCGATGAAACGCGGTGGCGGCGGACTTTGCGAGTAGTGCGGTGAAGCTTTCTTCAAAACGGCGCGTGCTGGCAGTTGTGACCGGGGTTGTGTTGCTGCTGTTTCTGCTGCGTCCCGGAGCATCGCGGTTGAAAGCCCGTATTGCGGGCTCGATCAGCGCGGCGGTGGCCCGTCCGGTGGAGATAGGCTCGGTCCACATCCGGCTCCTGCCGCGGCCGGGCTTCGATCTCGAAAACCTGGTCGTGTACGATGACCCTGCTTTCGGCGCTGAACCCATGCTGCGAGCGGGCCAGGTCACTGCCGACCTGCGGCTGACTTCGCTGGTCCGGGGCAGGCTTGAGCTTGCGCGTCTTGACCTTACCGAACCAAGCGTGAACCTGGTGCGGCGAGCAAACGGGCGCTGGAACCTGGGAGTGCTGCTGCAGCGCGCGGCGCAAACCACTCTAGCTCCCACAGCGAAGGCAAAATCAGAGCCGCGTCCCGCCTTTCCCTACATTGAAGGCAGCTCGGCACGAATCAACTTCAAGATCGGGCAGGAAAAAAAACCATACGCGCTGACTAACGCTGATTTCGCCTTCTGGCAGGATTCGGAAAATGCCTGGGGCGTGCGGCTGAAGGCGCAACCGTTTCGTAGCGACTTGAGCCTGAGCGACACCGGTACCCTGCGAGTGAATGGAACCTGGCAGCGTGCGACTAACCTTCGCGAAACTCCCCTGCAATTCAGCCTGGAATGGGACGGGCCGCAACTTGGGCAACTCACGAAGTTCCTTACCGGCAGCGACAAGGGATGGCGAGGAGCGCTGCAATTGAACGCGACTCTGTCCGGGACTCCTGCGCAATTGGAGGTGAGCAGCGATGCCTCGATCCGCGACTTTCGCCGATATGATATTTCGAGCGGGGAATCCCTGCTGCTGGCTGCGCACTGCGACGGACAATACAGTTCACTCGACCATACAGTGCACGAATTATTCTGTCGAGGTCCGGTTGGGAATGGCGCAATCACTTTGCACGGGGATGTGGCACTACCCGGAAGTCACAAGTACGACTTAATGCTGATGGCTGAGAATGTCCCCGCCAGCGCCGTGGTCGCACTGGCTCAACGGGCCAAGAAGAACATGCCAGAAGATCTGACCGCCACGGGGGACGTCGAGGGCAGCCTGTCGATTCGAGAGAACGGAATGTCCGCGCAAGGAGCGCAGATCCTGGGAAGCGGGGAGATTGCCAAACTCCACTTGAGATCGGTTAGCAACAAAGTTGAACTTGATCTGGACAGCATTCCCCTCGTCCTCGCATCCGCCGGGTCGGGCGAGATTGCTTCGTTGGAGAAAAGGCTATTCTCTTCGGCGAGTGCTAGGCCCGGCGCGCAATCGTTCACTGGACCGTTCCTTGAGTTCGGGCCGTTTCCACTGGCCATTGGCCGCGGTCTGCAGCCCACGGCACAGGGTTGGGTTAGCCGCTCTGGTTATCGCGTCTCGTTGACGGGAGAGGCGGAGGTTGCACGAGCGTTACGAGTGGCGCGGCTGTTTGGTTTGCCCGCCTTGAGCACAGCAGCCGAGGGTGTGGCACAGGTTGATCTCCAGATTGCAGGATCGTGGACAGAATGGGCGACCGGAGCTCCGTCTAATTTCGCGGAACCGCAAGTTATGGGCACGGCGAAGTTGCATAACGTTCGCGTCGAAGTCCGCGGCGTGGACGGGCCGATTGAGATTGCCTCCGCGAACTTACAGCTCTGGCCTGACGTGGTGCGCGTCGCCAAGCTGAATGCGAACGCAGCGCACGCGCTGTGGACGGGATCGCTGGAGTTGCCGCGGGGTTGCGGAACTCCCGTCGCATGTGCGGTGCGCTTCAATCTCAGCTCAAATGAAGTCGGCTTAAGCCAAATCAGTCAGTGGGCTGGTCCGGGTCCGAAAAAGCAGCCCTGGTACAAAGTGTTATCGCCAGGCACGCCGGCCGGACCGTCATTCCTGGCGAGCCTGCGGGCTTCCGGGAAGGTGTATGCCAACCGGCTGCTCGTTCACGGCCTTGTCGCGACTCATGTTTCGGCGAGTTTGAATCTGGATTCCAGAAAATTGCGGATCTCGGAGCTACGCGGAGATTTTCTGGGCGGAAAGCAGCGCAGCGATTGGCAGGTGGACTTCAGCATGAAACCTCCGGTCTACTCCGGCAGTGGTACGGTCACCGAGATTTCTCTGGGACATCTGCCCGCACCAAAAGATGAGTGGATCACCGGAACTGCAGATGGGAGCTATCAGGTAACAGCTTCCGGATCAACCGCCGATGAATTCTGGCAGTCCGCCAAAGGTGCGGTGCACTTTGATATGCGAGATGGAACCCTGCCGCGCATTTCACTTGGGCAGGATGGAAGCCCGCTGGAGGTGGGGCGTTTCGAGGGCAGCGCGCGCCTGCGAGACGCCAACCTTGAGATGGAAGAGGGTCAGATGGAATCTCCAGAGGGATTGTTCCGTGTGAGCGGCACGGCGTCGTTAGGCCGCGAACTTGATCTCAAGCTGGCCCGCAGCCCAGCGATTAATGCCGCTAGCTCCGCGCCTCCCGGATACACAATCACAGGGACAGTCACGGAGCCGCGAGTCGTGCCCTTGTCGAGTCTGGAAACCAGGGCTCAGCTCAAACCTTAGGTTCAGCTGCGGGGTGCGACGGCCCTCAGCGGCTGAAGCCGCGCCCTTTCAAAGCAAATCAAAGCTACAGTCGCATCTGAAGCTGCGCCTTTCCAACCGAAATCACGCCAGAGTTTTTCAGCAGCCTGCTATGGCACGTATCCTGGCCCGCGCACAACTTTGCCCGGGAGAGCGCCAGTCATCTTGCCCTGATCGACCACCGGCACGCCGTTGACCAGGACGTACTCCATTCCTTCGGAGAGCTGATTCGGATTTTCGAATGTGGCCAGATCGCGCACGGTTGCGGGATCAAAGATCACCACGTCGGCCCACATCCCAGCCTTGATGAGGCCGCGATCCACTAAACGCAAGCGCTGCGCCGGCAAGGCGGAGAACTTCCGGATCGCATCTTCCAGCGTCAATGCCTTATCTTCGCGGACATACTTCCGCAAGACGCGCGGAAAGGTGCCATAGGCGCGGGGATGCGGATGCTCCTGGCCGAGAATACCTTCGGGAGACGTTCCCGAAGAATCGTTGTCGACCGCGACCCAAGGCTGTTGCAGCGCGAGAGTTACGTCGGATTGCGACATGCCGAATACTGCAACGCCTGCGTAGGGATCTTCGATCAAGAAATCGAAGAGCGCATCCATCGGGTCTTTGTTCCAAAGCTTGGCGATCTCTGAAAGCCGCTTGCCCTGAAGGGGGAGCAGCTTGGGATTTTGAACGACGCCGATCATGATCGCATCGGGACCGGGGATCTCCTGCCATTCGTTGTCCCACGCTCTGGATGGTGTGAGCATGTCTTTGCGGATGCGCTGGCGCGCGGCGGGATCTTTCAAGCGCTCAACCAGTTTGGCTGTGCCCCCGTCGTGCGCCCAAGGCGGGATAAAGGCCGAGAAGTCGTTGAACCAGGCAGTATAGGCATAGGTGTCGGCGGTAACATCGGCTCCGGCATTGCGGGCAGTATTGATCTTGGCCACGACTTCCGGCATGCGGCCCCAATTGTTCTTGCCGGCAACTTTGATGTGCCATATCTCAACCGGGACATGAGCTTCGCGGCCGATGCGAAGCGCCTCGTCGATCGCGTCAAGCACCGAATCGCTCTCGTTGCGCATGTGGGTGGAGTAAATGCCGCCGAATTTTCCTGCTTCGGTGGCGAGGGCAATGAGTTCGTCCGTTTTAGCGTAGGGAGCGGGAGCGTATTCGAGCGCTGTGGAAACTCCGACGGTCCCGTCTTGCATGGCTTCGCGCACCAACGCTTTCATCTGTTCGAGTTGTGCCGGCGTTGGCTGCTTGTCGTCGTCGCCGAGCACCATGCGGCGGACCTGCGTGGCGCCAACATAGCTGGCGAGGTTAATGCCCATACCTTGCTTTTCGAGCCGCGCGAAGTATTGACGGAAGGTTCGCCAATCGGGCGTGATCTTGTAATGATCGTAGCCGGAGCGGTCAGTCTGGATGATGGCGTCGTTGAGCGGCGCGGCGCTGCCGCCTTCGCCGGTGATCTCGGTCGTAATGCCCTGATAAATTTTCGATGGAAGGCGCGGATCAACCAGAATCGTCAACTCAGATTGTCCGAGCATGTCGATGAAACCGGGAGCGACGACCTTGCCGCCGGCGTCGATGGTGCGCTTGCGTGGAGAGGCAGCCAGGTTGCCGAGGGCGGCTATTTTTCCATCGCGGATGCCGAGATCGCCGGAGTACCAGGGAGAGCCCGTGCCGTCGACGATGTGTCCGTTGGTGATGACGAGATCGAAGGGGGCGGTTGACGATTGCGCCGGCAGCAGGTGAGGAGTTCCTACTAGAACGAGAGAGACGAGCAAAATACACAATCCGGGCCTAGCCTTCATCAATTTCCCCTTTTCTAGAATGCAAGAGCATATTGCAGAGTTTGCTTTCAACTGCCGCGGACCACATGAAGAAAAACACGACGCATGAGCTTGAGCATCAACGATGGAGTGTCTCCACTTCTCTGCGCCGAGAGATCGCGCCTAATGCTACCCATACTCCCAGCGCGAGCCATTCGTAGCTAGTGAAGTGGCCGGGAACGCCGGGGACGATCTTCATCAATGCCATGGCGACTCCGACTAACAATCCGACGATGGCCACAATCCACTCGATGGCCGAGAGTCTGATGATTTTCGACTGCCTCGCCCGCGCCAGGTAGAGACAAGCCGCACACGTGGCCGACCATCCTATCGCACAAGCCACGGAGCCGACCTCGGTAATGGGAACCAGGATCGCGTCTCCCAGCAGCATACACGCGGCCGTGGCGAGTCCTACGCAGAGGATTGCAACCGACGGAGTCTGATACTGGGCATGGACCCGACCGACTCGCACATCGACCATGCCGCGGCGTCCCAAGGCAAATAGCAGGCGACTGGCGGCAACGAAGTTTCCGTTGAAGCATTTGAACAGCGACAGCATGGCCGCGGCGAGGATGATGTTCACGATCCAGCGCGAGCCAACCGCCCGCTGGAAGGCCACGGCCGTCATGAACTTCTCGCCGATTAGCTGGTGCCAGGACGCTACGAAGCCGACTGCGGCCACTACAATCGTGTAGAAGAGAATGCCGACGGCAATGGCCATCCAGATTGCGCGAACGAAACCGCGGCTGCGAAAGTCAGGACTCGCTTCTTCCGCGGCCTTGCCTACTGATTCGAATCCGGTCATAAAATACGGCACGATTTGAATAACCAGCAGAATCGAAACCAGTGGGGTATGGGTAAACAAGGGCGGAAAGTTGCGCGGCGATCCCCGGCTCGCACCCAGGGCCACAAACACGATGAAGAGCGCGAGCGTGCCAAAGCTGGTCCAGTTCTGAAACGCAGCGCTCAGGCGGATGCCGCGGTAATTCAGCACGGTGAGAAGCGCCGTGAGTCCGAGCCCAATCGCTAGATGCGGAAGGAAAATTGGGCGCCCGGCAACGCGATAGAGTTCCACGGAATCGAGCGCGGGAACGATGTAGCCCGCGATGCGGCCAACAGCAACGGCCTCCCAAGGGCAAACGATAAAGTAGGCCAGCAGCATCATCCAACCAGTGGCGAAACTGCTGAGACGGGGAAAAACTGCCGAGGTGTACGCGACCTCTCCTGCAGCATCGGGCATGGCCACAATCAGCTTCCCGTAGACCCAACCGATTGGCAGCAGCAGAGCGCCGCCAATGGCGAAGCCGAGCAGCGCGCCCAGTGAACCGCCGCGCAGCAGCCAGTCGTCCATCACGACCAGCCAGCCGACACCCACCATGGTTCCCCAACCTAGTGTGAAGTAGTCGGTGATACGCAGTTTGCGGGCGAGTTGGCTCATGAGGGTTCCACGAGGTTCCGTTTTTGCTGATCTTGCTGATTAATTAACAAGAGCGGCGAATTATAAAGCATTGGAGAAGAAAGCTGTCGCTAGGCCACCGGGCTTGGGTACGAAGTCCGTCCCGCGGTTATGCTATGTTTTAGCTCCTAGTCTGAGTTCAGCATTTTTGGAAACGAGACGACTATGCCTCGATACGAATATCGCGTCCTGCATCCGATCCCAGCGGCGGAGAAGGCTTTTCTGGAGTGGATCGAGCAGTTGGACCGGGAGTTCATGAACCGTGATCCCGAGCATCGCAGTAAAGTGGTGCGCGATGCGTTGCACCAGCTTTATCTCGGACGTCCGTATGCCCCGCCGAATGCAAGTGACCCCATGGCGGAGCAGGTGCTTGTACATTCGTTTGATCCGCGCAACGCCACACTCGAGCCGGAGTATTACGGAGACGTGGACGCCGCGAAGTATGCGGAACGCAAGCCGCTTATCTGGTTTTGGATGATGTATGACCGGTCACCGGTGGGTCTGAATCACTGGTTGGGATATCAGGTGCGTGCCATGCTGGCCCGGCATATCTTCAAACACTTCGGGACGAACGTGAAGATCTTTCACGGCGTGGAATTTTCCTTTGGCTACAACCTCACTATCGAAGACAACTGCACCATCCACAAGTACGTGTTGCTCGATGACCGCGGCGAGATCGTGATCCACGAGGGCTCTTCCATTTCCGACTATGCCAATGTGTACTCCCACGGTCACGATTTGAACGACGGCATGATCGTCGACAATCACAAGACGGAGATCGGGCCGCGGGCACGCATTACATACCACGCCACCGTGCTCAGCGGCGTGAAGGTCGGGGAACATGGCATGGTCGGCTCGATGGGAGTGGCGTCGAAGGACGTAGAGCCTTACCACATTGTGGCCGGAATTCCAGCCAAGACGATCAAGGTGAAGTCCATTGCTCCGGAAGAGCTACGCAAAAAGGTGGAGAAGCCTTAGCGGAAGCGCCAAACGCGCGCCGCCACGCTGCTGGCGGCGCGGAATGACCTTTTTGCGTGTTAGTATCGAATCCAGCCCCGCATGACACTGCAACATGTGGATTATGTATTTAAGCTGATTGCATTTCTGTTTGCGATCAGCTTTCATGAGTCGGCGCACGCCTGGATGGCGAACCGCTGCGGCGATCCGACCGCGCGCATGCTGGGCCGGATCACGTTGAATCCGATCAAACACATTGATCCAGTTGGCACGGTGCTTCTACCTCTGATCGCTCTGATCTACCACGTTCCGATGATGGGCTGGGCGAAACCGACGCCGGTCGATCCGCGCAATTTTCGCAACCAGGTGCTGGACGATATTAAGACCTCGGTTGTCGGCCCAATCAGCAATTTCGTGATTGCAAGCGGAGCTTTGATAATTTTGATCGCGATCGCGCTAACGTCGCCCTTAGGCGCCGGGATTGTGAACATCATTCCCTATGTGTATCCCGACCGGCTGGACGTGCTGGAGAACCAGACTAGCTCTTTCCTGATGCCGCTTAGCCTTCTGGTGTATGAGTTTTTGGTGATGAACGTCATATTGGCCGTTTTCAATCTGATTCCGGTGCCTCCGCTGGATGGCAGCCATGTCCTGCGGCATTTTCTGCCGGAACCAGTGTTGAAAGTCTATGACACGATTGGTTGGGTGGGTCTGGTCGCGCTGGTTTACCTTGGAGGTGGACTCCTCGGGCGGCTGATCTGGCCGGTCCTTGGACTCTTCAACTTTGTTTTGC
>WNFD01005280.1_pt1 | contig 14318 bp, 13 predicted proteins | sample 5400491 | NCBI WGS metagenome assembly WNFD01 (sample SAMN13153343, study PRJNA577476) | soil metagenome | isolation source: 120 cm saprolite under Douglas fir tree site 2 hole 2 replicate 2 | place: USA:California | collected 2015-04-18
ATTTCCTTTCCTTTGTAGCGAAACACTGAACTGGTGGGACTGACTTTCAAGTTGGGCAACTGCGATAGGCGATAGATGAGCGACTCTGCCAAACCTTCGGAAAGATACTCGCTGTCGGCCTCGGTACTCCGGTTCTGGAACGGCAGAACCGCGATCGATTCAATCGCGACTTCGGTGTTGCGGGCGTGCAGATACAGGCCGAGACCGACTGCGCCGACGACAAGCACCAGGAGCACAATCACCGCCGCGAGTTTGTGTTGTTTGATTCCGGAGACGATGTATTCTGCGCTCGAGGCGGACTGCTGGCTAACTGACACAGTACTTTTCGCGCGCACGTCGTCGTCTGTGCTCTTTATCGCCTCGCTCGTCGTCGCGTTCGCTGAAGGCGCCACAGAGCGTTCAATGTCGCTCACGCCCTTCATCTCTTCGATCAATTCTTCAAGATCGTTGGCGGTGTCGCGTATCGTCTGGTATCGCTTCTCCGGCTCTTTCGCCAGACACTTACGGATGACGCGTTGCAAATCAGGCGAAGCTGACGGATTAAGGTCAGTGATGGATGGCGCCGGCTCGTAAATTATCTTGTGCAGCGTGTCAATGATGGAGTCTCCCACGAACGGCTTTCGACCAGTGGCTACTTCGTAGAGGATGCAGCCGAAAGAAAAGATGTCGGAGCGCTGGTCAACTGTTTTCGCCTGGGCCTGTTCGGGCGACATGTAACCGACCGTGCCCATCACGACGCCGGGCATGGAATGCTGAACGGGCATCATGGCGGTTGCGATCTCGCTTGAGCCGAGCCCTCCCTCACGGTCGGGCTTCTGCCCCGCTGTCTCAAGCAGCTTTGCCAGACCGAAGTCAAGAATCTTTACGTGGCCGTCGCGCGTGATCATGATGTTGTCGGGCTTAAGATCGCGATGCACGATGCCGACCGCGTGCGCTTTCGCCAAACCTTCCGCCCCGTGTTGCAAATAGCGCAAGAGCTTCGCCAGGTCGGTCTGCCCGCCGTGAATTACTTCCCCCAGCGTATGCCCATCGACGAACTCCATCGCGATAAAGTTCACGCCGTCCGCCTGGCCGATTTCATAGATGTGCGCGATGTTCGGGTGATTAAGCGCCGCGGCAGCCTTTGCTTCTTGAGTGAAGCGACGCAAGCGATCCTGATTCGCGGCAACATCGGCGGGCAGAATCTTGATTGCTACTTTGCGATCCAGTTCCGTATCAAGAGCGAGATAAACCTCACCCATTCCGCCCGCGCCGATGCGTGACTTGATCTCGTAGCGACCTAAACGCGCGCCTGCGGGATGGCTTGAGCTCATGGTGCAGAAGCTGGGTTCGCCAGTACGAAAGAATTTGCTTAGAGATTAGAGAGCACCAATTATGTTCTGCTCGATGGGATTCATTCTAGGCCAAGATAGGCCGCGGCAGCCAGCACTATTCAGTTTGGGTGATGATCTAAGTCGGGATTGGTTTCATTTGCCCTTCAGAGCACAACCTCTAAAGACTGAACTTGTACTTTTGGCAAGCCGTTGCTTCCAAATAAGACTTCCGGCAAACGGATGCTTCCATTTTATCTTTGCGGGCAATTTTGGGATCTCGAAACAGGCGCTTTTTGCTGTTCTTGCGGCAATCGCATGCTTCCTATCGCGGCAAACGGTCGGGTAAAGTCATAATAATAGTGGTGATGATAGATGTAGTATAGCGGCGGTGAGTCTGCTGTGGTGGTTGTTGTGACTGGAAACCACATGTTTGCCGCAACGGAAGGCTGATGCTTCCAATTACGGAACGGCAAACTTATGCTTCCGATTTCCGTTCGGTTCCGCTTGGGCCATGATAACCAACTTGAAAATGTACGCGGGGTACTTCTATGCGAAATTTGTTCGAAAAGGTGAGGCAGGAAAAATTGGCTACATTATCTTGTGGTTTTAAGGCTTTGTCCTGACTCCAGCCGGTCAAAGATTGGGCTACGGGGTTGAGAAAGGTAACACGGCCTTCGGCATCGATCGTGATCCCAGCATCGCCAATACTCAACAGCGTCCGTCTCATTAAAAAAGGTAAGACAATCGTCGATAAGAAAAGGCCGGTTTGCAAATCATCTGCAAGCCGGCCCCTCTCCCTTCTAATTCTGGTTCTTATCTGACTACAGCCCACTCGTGCCCTGAGGGCTGCCAAGGCCGGTTACAAAGTCCCAGCCGACAGTACAACTGAAGCTGCCAGCTGAGCCGGTCAGAATGTCGCGAAAGCTGGGTGTGCTAAGGAGGCTATAACTGTTAGTTAGAAGTGCCGGACTGTTTGCGTAGTTATGGCCCGACAGGTTTGCCATTCCAGCTAAGCACGGCGAAGAAACGCTGGTTCCACCGAAAACGAGCCAGCCGCTTAATCCCTGACAACGTGTGCTGTCATAGACGGAGACGCCTGTATTTGGATCAGCGTCGGAAGAGATGTCAGGAATGCCACGCGCTGAGCCCACAATGGCGACGATGCCATTTTGGTATGAAGGTCTGGACTCGAAAGCGCTTGGACCGCCGCCGCTCCCGCTCCAGCCGGTCTCATTGACGAAGGCGCCAGAGCTATTTGTCTGGACGCTGGTGCCGCCGGCAGCTACGACCCATGGGGAAGCGCTGGGATAGATGGTCTGTCCACCCGTGTCACCGCTCGAAGCAAAGTACGTGACTCCGGTAGTTTGAAAATGGCCATCGTTAGAGGCTTCGCTGGAAAACTCGCTCCCGCCCCAACTCATTGAAACTTGTTTCGCTCCGCTGAGAGTCTTACCAACATCCACAGCGGCAAAAAGATTCGCGAAGCTGTTAGTAGCGGCTTCCACCAAAACGATCTTGGCGCTGGGCGCCATCGCGTGGGCCCATTCAATATCCAGCGCTGCCTCCTGTGCCCAGCCACAATTGGCGCGCGGCTTGCTGCCGCTGGCATAAACCACCTGAAAGACTTGATTCGTTGGCGCCAGCGGATCAGTCGAGGTTTCTTGTGGCAGACCAAACTGTGCCGAGAAAACATTGAAATCATTAAGCGCGGTCGCATAGTGGAAGGCATCTACAATGACGATTAGACCAGATCCGCCGCTGGAACCCAGAGCGTAGAATGACCGAAGTTGCGCCGGCGTCATGCCTCCACCTGGTCCCAGGCCACCCTCAGGTTCACCTATTCTTATCAAGTGATTGGTATGCGCTCGTAAGCCCCTATCCGATGGATCCTCTATGGTTGAATCCGGGACATGTATCGATCCCTGTCCGCGTCCCTGAGATTTCACATGCCCCGCGCTCAGCGCCAAGCTCCCTACTATCAGAGAAGCGCAAATCGCCATGCTCTTAATTCCAGTGTACTTCATACTTTTCCTCCAGATCTTTTTGGTGAATAACTTGGGACCGTCGTGGTGATCCCGCCTTGTCTTGAATTACGCGCGTAACTCCTGTACCGAGCGAGCGAGAAGTTTAGCATTGTGTATCGTCAAGTCAAGCGCGAGGCCGCTCTCCCAGCAGTGGGCGGTCCTGCGAGGCAAGGACCATTTCGTCAAACGCGCCGATCGAGAAATAAAAGACGCAAAGCGCCACTGATCAAACGCGCTGGACGCCAAATATGAAGAGTGGCCCGACGAGAAGTCTGGCTGCTCTTTACTTTGTGGACTTCGGTCTTCGTTGGGGCTATTCCGCTGCACTGATGGCCTGATTGTTGACGCGCAGAGTTTCGTACGGACAGTGGCGACAACCACTGTCGCAGCAGTAGCCGCGACGCAGAAGATAATGTGCGGTGAAAACGATCGCGGGTCCTTCGCAATAGTAATCTTCACCCTCCACGAGCGTAGGCGGCCATTTCGTAGGGGTTTCGGTTGACGTGGAGGTGTCCGTGCCGTCGGCAGGCAGTTTTGAAATTGCTGCGCTTAGACACGCAGGACAGAGACAGTCTTGATCCGCACCGGCGACTAGAGAGACCAGAGGTAATTCCTCGCACCAGCAGCTACCTTTCCCAGCCGCTGGCCCGCAGGTAAAACTCACGCCACAATTTGAGCAGCTTTTCTGTTTTGATTGATCGCGGAATGGATCTGAAAGGATTTGTTCGCTGACGCTCACTATCATCCCTCAAGAAAGACCGGCTATCGAGAGGCTTGTGGGAACAACCTTTGCGGATTCGATCCTTCGAAATGCTTCTTGCGGTCCTTCCCATTGGAAAAGGTCGGGATGAATAAGATGGGCCAAAAGCTCTGTGCCCTCCACAACTCTCGGCCCCGGTCGCGCGAAATAAGAGTTCGCGTCCACTGCGTAGACACGGCCATTGCGCACCGCTGGAAGATCCGACCAGCCCGGATTGCTGAACAGTTGCGGCGTTAGCTCAATCACTTTGTCCAAGTTGAAGCCACAGGGCGTGATGATCAGAACTTCTGGCGCCCATTCCAAAACATCATTCCACGCAATGCGAACCGAATCCGTTCCCTTGCGCGCGAGGGCATCGACGCCGCCCGCTATCTCCACCATCTCCGGCATCCAGTGACCACTGCAATAGACTGGATCAAGCCATTCCATGCAAAAGACACGCGGACGTTGCGACAGAGCGCGTGTAATGCTCGCGATCTTCTCCAATTTAGCGCGGCCCGCGGCGATCAATTCTTCAGCCTCTTTCACGCGATCAGTTGCCTGGCCTAACTCGCGCAGGTTATCGAAGATTTCTTCCAACGATTTCGGCGTCATCCAAAGGATTTGCGGTTCGTTGGGAAGCAACTCCAGAGCTTGAGCTACCTCATTCCCTGAAGGCGCGCAGACCTGACACAAGTCTTGCGTCAGAATTATGTCGGGCGCGAGTTCTTGTAACAGCTTCTCATCCACCTGATAGAGGCTAAGGCCGTCTCGCATTCTGTGCGTGACCGCCGCATCAATCTCCGGCTGGCTCATCTGCTCGATTGGAAGAACATTGCGAACGACTACAGGCTTGCCTACGACCTGAGGAGGATAGTCGCACTCATGTGTGATTCCCACGAGTTGATCCCCCAGACCGAGAGCACAAGCCATTTCGGTTGCGGAAGGTAGAAAGGAAACAATCCGTGCGCTCGTCATTCTGATTTTACGCTGATTGTGCGTGTCTCAGATCGCGCTCCCGCAGAAGGGGAAATAATTTCTCGGCCAGCGCAAAGCCACCGAACAGCACCGCCGTGTAGAGAGCATCGCCAGCGAAAGTGTTCTGGAAGAACGGAATCGCCGCCACGTAACAAGCCAACAGGCCGGCTGCGGTTTTCGGATACAAGGATTCAAAAGCCCAGACACCGAAGTTGGTGACGATAAAAAATATTACCGAGCTTGCGAGAGCTGCACCGGCAATTCGCAATGCCGAACGTTTTCTTTGCAGCCAGAAGCCCACGCAAACCACCAGCAGAAAACTTCCGTAAATTACCTCCATGTGCCTGTAAAAGCCCAGAACGAGATCGCTGAGCAGCAGGGCAGCCAGTGGCACGATCAACGCCAACCGTTTGTTGGTTAGGTATGCTCCACCAAAGAGAGCAACGGCAGTAATCGAGGCCACATTCGGTGGGTGCGGAATCAGGCGCGAAGCGGCTGCGGCCAGAATCATCAAGACCAGGACTAACAATCGTGGTTTGGACATTCGTTTCACTCCTCCTTACTGTCGTTGCTTGTCGGCAAAGACGCACTTTATCACTGCGGCAACAAATCGCAAAACCAGAAAGAATCTCTTTGAATGGTCTCGCCAATGGAAAACTTGACTGCCTCTTTGAAGTTCGGTCCGTCGAAGACAAACGTATGAAACTCTCCGTTCTCTCCGCATGGATCGACATTCGCAGGCAGTGCAGAAAGAAAACTTTTGTCAATGATCATTCCCGCGAACGAAGAATCCAGAACGTCGGCATTGACGCAAGTGGTGACCGCCTTGAAACCAAGATCGATGAACTCTCTGATGAATTCAGTCGGACCCTCTGCGGTTCTCTCCTTATTGTATTTAAACGAAAGCCTCGCGCACCTTATCATACTCTGTATGTGAGCGCCCAAAATTCTAATTGCCGGCTCACAAAAGGATGTCGGGAACCTCAACTTTCATTGTGCTGCACAGTGTAAAGTTCAACGGGGTCTGCGCCATGACGCGAATCCTTCATGCTCTTGGGTGATAACATCTTGTAAGTTATGACAACTCAAACTAGAACATTTCAGCTTGTGTTTTGAACCGATTGGAAAGGCGGCACAAGCAGAATAGCAGCGCTCATGGAAAGGTCCATCCCAAGTTCCTAAATTATCACGGGGTTCAGACTGACATCGCGTCAGGCAACCTGATCAACACGAAGGCTACGGCTGGAAGACAGTCTGATTGCTTGGATTGTCGGATCAACAAATTGAGATGGGCGCAGCCCTTCCCGCGGACCCCGCGGACCGGGTGCACTTTCGAACCTGCTAAATGAAGCGTACAATCATCCGGTGCCGCACACACAGCGCGTTGGGTTTCAGTTGGAATAGATCCTCCGAAAATGCCGTCATGTTTACGAGTCCGGCCCCCACGTGTCCGTGTAGTAGGCTACTCGGACACTACCTCGCAGCGATTTCGGTTTCGACGGCTTGAGTCAACAAGTGCGGATACTTCTGCAATGGCGTACCAAGCCAGAACAGCCCAGCGAACGACTGCATAACTCTTAATTCCGCATAGCCCTCACGCGCGCGCGATTTCAATAGCGCCTCAGTGTCACCCTCGCCTGCAAGACACTAGTTGCCAGACCACGTATCTGCGCCTGAGCAAATGTTGAGGTCGGTACACTGCCTTCAGCGCAAAACCTCTAAGCCTGACCTTGTACTTTCGGCAAGCCGTTGCTTCCAAATGAGACTTCCGGCAAACGGATGCTTCCATTTTATCTTTGCGGACAATTTTGGGATCTCGAAACAGGCGCTTTTTGCTGTTCTTGCGGCAATCGCATGCTTCCTATCGCAGCAAACGGTTGGGTAAAGTCACACGTTGTTGTTGTGACTTGAACCATAAGATTTCCGCAACGGAGGGCTCATGGTTCCAAATAGTGAACGGCAAACTTATGCTTCCAATCAGCCGATCAAAGCAGAACGCATCGCCTTTGAGTAACTACGTGAACGGTACCCCTGGGCAAAGACAGACTGGCTCGTAACGCGCCGAGTTCCGCCAGAGCAGCATCCGTAGTCGGAAAGCGAACTGCCAGGGCACGCAGTGTGGCTGGTTCTTCTGGACTAGATGTAATGACATTACGAACAGCAAATTCTAAACGACGGGAATCTCATTTTCGCCATTCGTCGATCAGCGAAGCAACGAGGCCAGTCCAACCCGTTTGATGCGAGGCTCCCAGGCCCTTCCCTGAATCGCCATGAAAATATTCGTAGAACAATAAATAATCGCACCAGTGAGGATCGACTTGTAGTTTGCGGATGTCGCCGTACACGGGACGCTGGCCGGTTTCATTGCGTGTGAAGAGCGCGATCAAGCTTTCAGCGAAGTCCTCCGCCATCTTATCGAGTGTGACTGGCGGCTCGCCCGGACTTTTTATCTCCAGCAGTGGGCCATACGCCTTGCTGAGTTTGCGCAGGGATTCGATCATCATAAAAGTCGTAGGAAACCAAACCGGACCACGCCAGTTCGAATTTCCGCACATGATCATTTCAAGGGACTCACCAGGTTCATAACCAACCTGGCGGCTCTGATCGAAAATGAACGGATGAGCCTTGTGATCTTTCGATAAGCTGCGCAACCCGTAATCGGAGCGAAACTCCTTCGGGTCCCACACGCATGCCAACAGACGCCGCATCTGTTCTTTGTCGGCAATCGCGAGCACGTGCACTTTCTTGTCATCGCGCTGTATGTTTCCGGCAGCGGGTTTACGCCGGGCGAGCAAGTGCACATCACCGTGAAGAATGCGCCAGGATTAAAGTCCCCTCAGCTTGGATACCCCGTTGGAAGAGTCGGTAAGCTGGGCAGGGTCAGCATTCAGATCCCGTATTCTTATAATGGCATAGGCCCAGGGTGCGCTTTCGGATCGACAGCGGGAAGGAACTGCAGTATAAGCTGGGGAGCGTGCGCGGCTTGAAATATTGACTCTCGGGCCGACCTTACGTCAATGATAATGATCGAGAGGTGAACTGAGATGCGAAGAACGCCCGGATTATCAACCGCGCTTGTTATCGTCGTTCTGAGTCTGCTTGCCGGCGGCCGGTCCGTCTGGGCTCAGCCACACCAATTTGCCAGCACGCTTTGAATTGGAATGGAAGGTAATGGTCATGAACCGACGCTTGAAGATGGGCCGATGGATGATGGTGCTGATGTTTGCCGCCCTGGCAGCCATGGTACTGAGGGGAGGGAGATTTCTCGATCGCGGCACTCAGGCCGCCAGCACCGGCACGAGCAGTCTCATCACGATTCAAGGCAGCGGCGCGGGAACCTCGTTAGGGGACTACATCTCCGCTGGGACCGGTGGTCTCAATACTTCCTATCACTATTTCATCGAAGTACCGCCTGGCCTGGGCGAATTGAAGGTTGAGATTTTTGACGCGGACGTCGGCATGGGAGGCAGTGCCGAGGCCGATGCCGGCCGGGACCGCGCCAGAAACGGTACCTTCAATAGCTCGGCGCACTACACGCTCTTCAACCCTAGCGGCGCATCGCAAACTACGCAATTCACCACCGGAGACGCTACCGGCCCAGCGGGCGCTGACAACGCATGGCTGACTTTTTTCGATACCACCACACAGCCAATTGCCAACGGACACTGGGAGTTGCGGGTCGATATGTCATCGACGGTGACCACTGGCGACGACATCAATGCATTTGGCATTAGGGCAAACGACGGTACGGCGGGAGCAGGCGGGACTGAACTGAACATCTATGCTGATTCCTTCGCTGCCATCGGGGTTAACCCGCCGACTAGCGGCACGGCGGCCCGCTCATACTCGATTTATCCATATATCACCTCGGGATGTAGCTGTTCAAAGAACGATTTTGATTACGACAGCGATAGTGGAGATGTCGGATCGATCTCGATGAACAGCCGCAGCGGCAACTTCACGCAAACGTTTGCCAGCAACTCTCTCTCGACCAACGATACCTGGCGCCGCGACACAGTGATCGGGTGGACCACCGACTACAATTCCGTGGATTATGGCATCTGGACTGCTAATGCCACCATCAAGTCATATGTTAACTCTGGCGGGCAGAACGGGAACCTGGCCGACTTGTATTTTTCGAACTATCAGGCAGCGGCCAACCCGCCGACCGCCAACCCGCAGCAAAACACGTTTCGGCTCTATTTGCCTACCGATGCAGGGGCCGCTCCGGTCGAGCCATACGTGACTCAGCAGTTGGTCGGCCCCGCAGGAACGGTTCCGAGCGTGGGCCAGACCTTGCCCGTAATCGTGTGGTTGACTGTTGTCAACCCAACCAGCCAGGCGATCACCTTCTCAAACTCCAATCTGGTCACAACAAATGTTCCCGGCGCCGGAGCTGTTTACGCAAACCATATCGCCGTCAGTCAGGGGACCGTCGTATCCCAGCCGGCTGTTGGTGGAACCGGCAACATCACCTGGAACCCGGGAACGGTCGCGGCCGGTGCTGAGGCGATTTTGACCTACTACGTAAACGTAACGCCGACCTCCGCCGGAGAGATAATCCGCGTGACCGGCACACCGGCTTCAGGTAACGGCACCAGGGCACAATATGTCGACGAGACGGGCAACACCACGCAGAGTCGCGCCACGTATCTGTTCGGTCCGCTTTGCGAGTTAGCGGTGACCCAAGGCCTGCTCTTGCCTATCACCACCCAGCCCGGGTTTTGTCAGATGGGTCCATCATCATTTCCCGCCGGCACGATCAACACGCCTTACAGCCAGACTATTAGCCCGGGTCCTCCCATGCTGGTCGGCGGCTCGCTGCCCCCCGGCTTGTCCCTCAACGGCAACAACCTCAGCGGCACGCCTACGACCGCGGGAAATTACAGCTTTACTCTCGAAGGCGCGAACCCCGGCTTGATTTGCGCCGCCAGTAAAGCGTATACGATGACGATTATCGGACCGCTCCACCACTTTGCGATTTCCGCAATCAGTAGTCCGCAAACCGCCGGGACGGGCTTCAATGTCACGATTACGGCCCAGGATTCGAACAACAACACGGTGACCAGCTTCATCGGCTCCGTCAATTTGAGCACCACGGCTGGAACCATCAGCCCTACCACTTCCGGCGCGTTCACTTCCGGCGTCGTCACAAAAAGCATGACCGTTACGCAACCAGGCACTGGCAAAACCATCACCGCCGATGACGGCAGTGGTCATACTGGCACGAGTAACACATTTACAGTCAACGTGGGTGCGCTGCATCACTTTGCGATTGCCAATATCGCGACGCAAACAGCCAATGCACCTTTTAACATTTCACTGACCGCACAAGACGTTGACAACAACACCGTGATCGCATTTACGGGCACTGTCGATCTCAGCATGAACAGCGGCACGGTTAGTCCCACCACGTCCTCGCCATTCAGCAGCGGCACGCTTACTCAGAGTGTGACCGTAGCGCCCGCCGGCTCACTCCGAACCATCACCGCGAGCCGCACTAGCGGCGCTGAAACAGGCATGAGCAACTCGTTCACTCTCGGCAATACCTACACCTGGACCGGCAATACCAGCAACGACTGGAACACGGCCACCAACTGGATTCCTAATGCAGTGCCGTCATCGGCCAACGACGTCACCATTCCGGCAAGTGGAGTGTCTAACGATCCATTGATCCAGACGACCACCCAAACCGTTAACAACCTGACGCTCGGATCGGGCCGGACGCTGGCAGTGAGCCAGAATTTTCAGGTCAACGGCACCCTGACAATGAACGGTAACAACATCGTCGTTGGCTCGCCCAACACGCTGATCATCGGTTCGGCGGGCAGCGTCTCGCGGACGAGCGGTCAAATCCTCGGCTCGGTGCAAAAGACCATCAGCGGCACGGGCAGCTTCACCTTTCCGGTAGGAACCGCAAACGGATATTCGCCGGTGGTAATGAATGTCACCGCTGGGAGCGGAAGTTTGACGGTTGCAGCCGTTCAGGGGGTGGAACCAGCGCTCGTGGGCCAGTCAAGCAGTTCCTTGCAGAGATACTGGAACCTGAGCGGGTCAGGGATCACCGCGGATCTTACCTTCAACTATCTGGCCGGCGACGTGATGGGCAACGAGGCTAGTTACAAAATCCTTCGCATAGTTGGATCCACGGTGGTCGCCTGGCCCAACTCTTCGCCCGACACCGTCAATCACAAAGCGACCGCTTCGGGAGTCAGCAGCTTCTCAGACTGGACACTCGCAGTCCCAACGGGACCGACGGCCGCGCCCGCGACGATTAGTGGGCAGATCGCGACCGCCGATGGCAAGCCACTTGGAGGCGTCACAATTCACTTGAGTGGGGGCAAAGCCCGCCGCACCATTACCGACGGCAATGGCAACTATCATATCGACAACGTCGACACTGCCAACTTCTACACGCTTACTCCGTCGCTGGCAAACTATCACTTTGCTCCGTCCAGTCTGTCATTCTCGCTCGTGGGCGACAAGACTGATGCAGTATTTGCCGCGAACGCGGATGCCGTGCAGACAGCGAACCCGATCGACACGCCTGAGTTCTTTGTGCGACAGCAGTATCTGGATTTCCTGGGTCGTGAACCGGAAGAGAACGGGTTCAATGGCTGGAGCGATACGATTAACAACTGCGCGGCGGGAGATGCGAACTGTGACCGAGTGCACGTGTCCGAATCGTTCTTCCGCTCGCAGGAATTCCAGCAACGCGGTTACTTCGTCTATCGCTTCTATTCGACAGCGTTCGGACGCAAACCTGATTATGCGGAGTTTGTGCCTGACTTCGCCCGGGTGAGGGGCTTTTTGACTGACGACCAATTGGAAGCGGCTAAGGTGGCCTTCGTTAACGACTTCATGATGCGGCCGGTGTTTGCCAATCAGTACGGCACGCTCGGCAACGCGCAGTATGTGGACGCGCTGTCGCAAACCGCTGGAGTGACGCTGTCGAGCCGGCAGACGTTGATCGACGGGCTGGAGCACGGAACGCTAACCCGGGCGCAAGTGCTGCGCCAGATTGCCGAAAGCAGCGAGGTCAATCAGAAGTACTACAACCAGGCGTTTGTGGTGATGGAATACTTCGGCTATCTCAGACGCGACCCGGACATTCTGTACTTGAACTGGATTGATGTCTTGAATCAGAGCGGCGACTCGCGGCAGATGGTCGAATGTTTTGTGGATGCGACCGAGTATCGCAACCGGTTCAAGCAGTAAGCGGTAAACAACAAAGCCGACTGGCAGTCCTGGTTGTTCGCGGGACTGGCGGGTCCGACCCTCAACACTCCTTACCAAGACATCACGAAGGCGCGCCGTCAAATCTCGGGTGGAATCGATCCGAGCGCCGCCCCTTTTGATCTCGCCGCTATAACCAAACACCTCACATATCTATCACTCTGATTGCCTTCCGCGTGGCCAACCGCACGCTATTTCAATAGGGCCTCAGCGACCACCATCGCGCAAGACACGTGCTCTCAAACTGCATATCTGCCGCTTGGACCAATTTCGAGGTTGGTTGCATTTGCCCTTTAGAGCAAGCCCTCTAAGACCGGACATGTACTTTCGGCAAGCTGTTGCTTCTAATTTGCACTTTCGGCAACGGGATGATTCCAATCTCATATCTAGGCAGATTTGACAGCTACAGAAAATAAGGCGTCTTAGAATCTCAGCGGCAAGAGGATGCTTCCAGCCGCGGCCAACGAATGGGTAAAGTCACGGGGTGGTGGTTGTTGGCGGTGGGGATAGTAGGAGGGCGTGTCTTATGGTTCCAATTTTGGTTCAGCGCTTTAATTTCCTTCTCACTCGCAGTCGCCAGGATCTTGCCATCAGGGTTGAATGGTCCGACGTATCCATCAAGCATATGCACCACTTTACCTGTACGAACACACTTTACCTGTACGAACATCCCAAGTTGTGGTCTTGCCTAGAATCGAAACAGCGAGGACTTTGCCGTTGCCATTGAAGAGAATGTGACCGCCGCTAGCTAGAGAGCGAAGTTCTTTACCCGTTCTGACATCCCAGAGTTTGCTCCACCTCGGTCCCGCACCCGCTAAGATTCGGCCGTCAGGACTGAACGCCACTTCTATGAACTCGCCGGGATGCCCTGTTCTGATGATGCGTTCCGGTTCTTGAGCCCAGTCTATTGTCTGAGCAAGTAGCATCAGGCCGAGAACAAACGGAATTCTAAGATTGACTTTCATTATCCGATCTCCGCGGCGGGTAATTTGCAGCTCCTGCCCTTTTGTTCCGCGGCGTTGCGTGCCCGGCAAAAGCTAATCATTCACCCTGAAAGTATTTGAACCTGACTCTTGCCTCTGCTATCTTCTGGCCACGGCTGAAGTTGCTCAACTGTCCCTCAAGTACAGAAGCGTTTTTGCCGATGCTTTGGTCGGCGAATATGCTTCGTATGAGGAACCGACCTGTAAAGCTGTAGCTCACGCCTCTAACGGCTGCCGTCTCGAAGGTGAAGTTGTCAGGGGCAATTGTGACGGTGGCGAACTTATAAGTTGCCCCTGACTTCACCTGCACTCCGCTGGCCGGGTCTGGCGGCTGAGTAGTTGCCTCCTAGAGGGCGATCAGTTTGAAATCCTCGAAACCTTTCGGAGGCGCTCCGAGCAAGTAATAAAAGCCGGTTGGATCGAACAGCACGCGGGCAAAAGTCACTGGGGCGTCCCAACCGGGAGCGTCGGACAAGATCAAAGCGCCATGTAAGAAGGAGAAAGTGAATGTGACAGTCTCCTGGTCCTGTTTCACCACCAACTTGTTTTCCCTGATTGAATAAGTGAAGTGCTCAGTATCGTCATCACTGGTTAGGCTGCCGGTGCCATCCTCGGCGAAAGTAAAAACAGCTTGTCTCCTGTCAGGATTTTTCTGAATGGTTCGTACTGCCCTTCTTCGGCCGCGGTCAGGTCGCCAAAAACCTTCTGACCGGCATCGCGAACTTTAACGCACATGCCACTCCTACGTCCTGGCCTATTTCCAACAACCGGCTGCGCGGCTGTCGCATGACCCCGCCAGTCAAATCGCGGCTCTCTAGTGATTCTGATGAAACAACGGGAGGATCTCTTGCGTTAATGCTACCACAGACGAGAGGAGACCGTCATAACAATTCGGTTCGGAGGATCACACCATAACCGTCAAGACAAACGCCCGGCTCGCTGGCTCCACGTTTCTTCTCTACATCGTAACGGGCATCACCAGCATGATTCTGTTCGGAAAGGCAACTGGTAGTGCCGAGGGGACTGCCGCGAAGCTCGCCGGCAT
>WNFD01004213.1_pt2 | contig 14317 bp, 14 predicted proteins | sample 5400491 | NCBI WGS metagenome assembly WNFD01 (sample SAMN13153343, study PRJNA577476) | soil metagenome | isolation source: 120 cm saprolite under Douglas fir tree site 2 hole 2 replicate 2 | place: USA:California | collected 2015-04-18
TCGTGGGCCGTAGCGGCACGAGCTGGTGATCATGATCACCGGCTCCGGCATGCTCATGCGCGAGGTCATCCAGTTTCCCCGCAAACTCGACGGCTCTCCCGGCGGCGTCAGGTGACGGCCCGGCCTGCCGGACGCGGATGACGATGCACTGTTGCCGTGCCAGAAGCGCGGCAGCCTGATCCGGCCTGCTCTGTCGCACGGGCAGTGCCGCTGGCTGCAGTCATCCCTTCGGGTGTCCCGGGCCGTGGCCCCATCTGCGCGGCAGCGCCGCCGGCAGCCGGTTCGCCCTCTTCAGTGATACCCGCTGCCTCTGCCATCTCGGTCACCTTGTCGGTGACCCAGTTCGGATCTCACGGTTTCCGAGCCCAGCAGGTCGTTGGAGAAGTTGTATACGGTCGGCGCGAGCGTGGCCCCGATCTTGAATGGCTCGTCCGCAAAGCCACCATCCCTTCACTGGCGCTGGCCGCGGCGGCACCCGCCGGAACGCCGCCGGGTCCAAGGCTGGGTCATCAGGTCGGCGATGCGGGCGGCGTCAGGCTCGGCGGCGGCGCGGATCGTGGTCGGCCGGTCGTCGGCCATGAGACGTTCACGCGCCCGCGGGCCGGGACCTTGCCGACCCGAACACGATGGCGGCCGGACCGGTGCCGACCCTGATCGGCGTGCCGACCGCGTTCGTGGCGACGGTGATCGGGATGATCGTGCCGGGGGTGAAGCCCGGCTCGAACACCGAGTTGAGCAGGTACACGGAGCGCCCGTCCGGGGTGATCCCGATCCCGGAGATGTCAATGCCCTCCGGCGAGCGCAGGATGATCGGCCTGCCGGCCGTGTTCGTGGCGACGCTGATCGGGGTCACCGAGTCGGTCCGCGCAGCGCGGTCGTAGCCGGCCACGTAGATGGTCTTACCGTCCGGGGTGATCGCGATCGGGCCGGTGTCCGCCTTGATCGGCTGGCCGGCGGTGTTGCTGGCCGTGCTGATCGGGACGACACCGAGGCTGCTCGTGACGTACGCGGTCCTGCCGTCGGGGGTGATCACGATCCGCCCGGGGTACGCGCCGACACTGATCGGCTTGCCCGCCGTGTTGGTCGCGGTGGTGATCGGGACGACGGCGGTGCTGGTGAGGACGTACGCGGTGGCGCCGTCCGGGGTGATCGCGATAGCGCTGGGGTTGCCGCCCACCTCGATTGGCCTGAGCGCCGTATCGGTGGCGGTCCTGATCGGAGTGATCCGGCCGGTTCCCCAAGGTCCTGGGCTCGGGGGGCCAGGACCGATGACGTAGGCGGTCTTCCCGTCCGGCGTGATCGCGATGGCCGTGCCGTGCTCGGCCAGCCTGATCGGCCGCAGCGTCGTGCCGGAGGCCACCCTGATCGGGGTGACCAGCTTGCTGGCCACGCTGACCACGTAGACGGTCCTGCCGTCCGGTGTGATCGCCATGGCGCCGGGGTTCTCCCCCGCGCGGATCGGCGTGCCTGTCTTGCCGGTTGCCGTGGCGATCGGGGTCACTATGCTCGCGGCCCGCTGCGGCCCGACGGAAGAGCAGGCCGTTCCGTTGCTGTTATTCAGGCCGCTGGCGACGTAGACGGTGGCGCCGTCCGGAGTGATCACCATCGAGTCGACACCGCGCCCGGCGGTGACCGGCCGCAGCGCCTTGCCGGTGGTGACGTTGACCCGCGAGACCGCGGTTCCCATGCACGGCGGGATGCCGAGCACATAGGCAAGCACCGGGCCGCCCGACGGCGCGGGCCGGGCGCGAGGCGCGGGCCGCGCGCCAGGCTCGGGCCCTGGGCGACCGGGCGGCGCCGAGCCGCATCCGGCCAGGCTGAGCGCGGCCAGCGCTCCGGACGCCGAGGCGGCGGCCACCGACCTGACAAACCTCACGCGCATCGCGGCTACCGCCCTTCCGCCGTCCGCCGCGCCAGTGACGCCGCGGTCATCTGATAAGACGACCGGCGCCGCCGGTGGTTGCGAACTGCCACGCCGGCCGGCCGTCACGCAGCCACCTGCGGACCGCCCGGGAATCGGATAAACGGGCCGGTCAGCCGGCGCAGACGTCCGAGTCGGGACCGGTGCGCTCGTCCCGGTTCCGCGCAGTGATCATCTTCATCTGCCCGGCAGTCAGCTCGACGTCGAAGATGTCGGTATTCTTGGCGATCCTGGCGGCAGTCGCCGACTTCGGGAAGACCCTGTCGCCGCGCTGGATGTGCCAGCGCAGCACCGCTGGGCCGAGTCTTGCCGGTCTGGCCGGCGATGGCGGTCACGGCGGGCTGGCCGAGCACCCGGCCGTTCGCGAGCGGCGACCACGCTTCGACGGCAATCTGACGCTCCGCGCAGACCGCCTGCGCCTCGGACTGGGTCAGGTACGGGCTTACCTCGATCTGGTCGACCGCGAGCGTGATCTCGCACTCATTGAGCAGCCGCCGCAGATGGTGCGGCTGGAAATTGAAGACCCCGACGGACCGGCCCTCCCGTCACGGTAGAACTCCTGGAGCGTGCGCCAGGCCGACACGTCGCCGCCGCCATACCTGGTCGGCAGCGGCCAGTGGATCACGAACAGATCCAGGTAGCCGGGCGGCAATATCGTCCGCGCACCCGGACACCGGCCTGGTCCCGTTCCCGCTGGGCTCCCTCCCGGCGACCCTGCCCGCCCCTGGCAGCCGCTAAGTTACGGCCAGCCGCCGGGTTACGGCCAGCCGCCCGGGGTTCAGACTCAGGGCCCCCACGCAGTTGGCTACTGAGCCAGAAGTCGAAGCCCTTTCGAGCGGCACCGCCCTGGCGTTAGGCCGCTCCGAGACCGAACAGTTGATCTGCGTCCAGGAAGCAAAGAAGCCTACTTGATCAGTAGACATACATACTCGGCAGGGAGAGGCGCTGACGGACTCACTGCGGACGAGACCGGACCAGTCGCGCTCTGTAGGCCGCCCGTCTGCCCCTTCGATGCGCGCACTCGGCTCGTTCTGGCGCGCGCTTGCGTGGACTGTGCCAACCGAGCGGTCGAAACAGATATTCTGCGCGCAGACCCCGGCTGCTCGAGTACCGGGTGATCACCAGCGCCGAGTCGCCGGTCGGGAATCCCTGTCCAGCCCACCGAGCTGGCTAACGCCTGCCGAAGCTCGCTGTGATCGCCGACGCCGATGTCTCCCACGGTGCAGGTGATCTCGAACTGCGGGGTCAGCTCGGCATGCCTGCGCTGCGAGTCGAGCGTGGCCGTCGTTTCCGCCGCGACGGCCGAGGTCGCTGACGAGCGGGCCGACCGGCGTGCATACCAGACAGCATCCACCGATGCTGCGGCCGCCGCGATTGACACCGCCAGAGCGGCAATGATCATGACGCCAACGGCAGCTCAGTACCTGCCGCCCGCCTGGCAACCTTCCGCCGGCGATTCTGAATGGGGGATCCCCTCCGCCCGGGGTAGTGCCCGCATGAATGCAGGGAAACACCCGATTCATTTGTGCCCGCGTTTCCGTAGCATGACCTCCGTGTCCGGCAGCGGCGAGCGGCATCCGCACCTGGCCGAGTGCTGCTGGCCCGACGCGAGCGAACAGAAACCACCGAGTCCGCTGTGCGCGGGTGCGCTGGTCGCGGCTGGTCGGCCGCATGACGGCAAGCCGAATCGCGGCGGTCGTAAGGCCGGATGTTCAGCGACCGCATCAGCTGCGACATCACCGCCCCGCGGGCGACGCGGCCACTCTCAAGCTGAAGCCGATCGCAGGCAAGCAGCTCGTGCTCTGACATCTCTGAAGGAGAACCCCATGCCCACACCCATCGGCTTTCATCCAACGCTCGGCCGGATCACCCGGCTTCTGGCAGTGGCAGCCATGCTCGTCGTGGCGCCCGTCGTGCCCCTCATTGCCTCCGCGACCCCGGCATCGGCGACCTCGGCATCGGTGACCTACAGTCTCGCCGGCACGGGAACCTCGATTCCCGGAGGCTGCCTGGATTGCCAGGCTCCGTCGATGGATGCGTCGGGCATCGCAACCTGCAGCCTATGCATCGCCGGCAAGCCCACCGGCGGCGACTTCGCGATCAACCTCATCGTTCAAACCTTCCCGCCCAGCCCATGCAGGGTGAAGTCCGTCAGCGGCACCCTGGACGTAACGTGGAACGACGGCACCACCTCCAGCGCGACCGTCAGCGGCAAGTTCCGCGACTCAAAGACGCTCGCGCTGTCGGGCACATTCAGCGCAATCGACGCGGTCTATCCGAGTGGCACTGCAACAATCCTGCTTTCCAACTTCCCGCCCAGCCCTTGCCTGGCTGCGACCAATCCGATCACGGGCTCGCTCGCGATCTCCACTCCTTAGCCGACGAGAGGTATCGCCAATGCCGCGAGCCGCAGCGCAGTCCGACTGAGACGCGAAAGGCTGTACTGGTTCCCGGTCGCCCCGCTGGTCCAGGCGGTTAGTTCGCTCGGCTGGGCAAGAACCACTGACCGGGGTAGTCGAGCAGCTGGCCCGGCATGAAGATGTCATACCAGCCGCCGATCGAGCTGACCGGGACGGTGACCTCCGCCACCTGGTCCCGGTGGTCGAGCACGGCCCAGCGCGGAGCATTCGCGCCATAGGCGAGGACGTCCTGGATGTAATCCGACCGGCGGCCGATGGCCGCCACGTCCGCCTGGCCGAGCGGCACAGTGCGCAGGGCCCCGCTGTACCTTGCCATTCAGCGCGAGCTGGCACAGCAACGCTCCGCGTCGCTCCTGCCCGGCGACCATGACACCCCACCCGAACGGCGTTTCCAGTGACAGGCCGTCGGCCCGCAGGAACTCCAGCGTGAGGGCCGACTCGGTCACCAGCGGGATCATCGCCTTGACGTCGCGCGGGAACTGCCCGGCCATTGCCCACTGCACGTATCCGAGGTAGCTGGGGCCGGCCAGCACGATCGACCCGCCGAACCAGGGCTGCTCGCGCACGCAATCGAGCGTGGCCAGCCCGTCCTCGCGCTCACACCGCATCGGGTCGAACACGCCGCCCGACCCGAACGTGCCGCGAGTGCTCTGCACCGAGACCTGGAAGCCCCGCTCAGCCAGCGCCCTGCCGAACAGACCGCCCAGCGGCCCCCGCCTCCCGTACGGCGTGCGCACCAGCGCGGCAGGCAGTGAGCCGTCCGCTGCCTGCGGCGCCCACCGGTCAGCCAGCATCACGCCGTCTCGCATCAGAACGCGGAGGTTGCGCTGGACGGTCACCTTCCTGGTCAGCAGCGGCAGGCACGGAATGCGCTGGATCAGCTGACTTCACGAGCCCTCCCGTGCGACGACCCCGCCGCAACGCGATCCTTGCGCCACCTGTCCGAGATGTCCAGGACTACCGCATGCTGCCAGACCGGTCACAGCACATTCAGCGCCCGCGTCCCGCGCAGCGCCGAAAGGACCAACAAGCGGGTCTTGCGACCCTGGCGCGCCGCCGCAGGGCGCGGTGCGGCAGGGAAATGAGCCGAGTACCTAGTCCTTGGTTCCTGCGCGCCGAGTCGGCCGTACCGGCGACCCGACCCGATTCACCCTCCGTGATCACCGGACTCCGGCTACGCGCACGCCGAGGCTCGTTCTGAGCGCGAACTACGCACCTGCGTGGCGACTGCGAGCGCGTACCAAAACCGGCCGATCTGTTCGTGCCCACAGTCGGCCATGAACGCCCGCTCATGCCGATGACAGTGCGTTCAGGTTTCCCGGCGAATAGACTCGCGCAGGTATCTGACCTACTACCGATCGAAGACGCCACTGGCGCCTTGGAGGAGCACGTTCGGCGTCACTTCGCTGGCCGCGTCCTCGGGGTGCATTCGTGGGAAGCGGGGCCCCTGGCCAGACACAATCGACACTTCCGAGTGCTCTGCGTGCGACCACCCATGCTCGGCGGAGTTTGGACGTACGTCTCCGTCGGCGGGTGGGGGAGACGAAACCCGATCAGCGAGGCGCTGAGTTCATCCTGGCAACCGCCGAGCCCACGTCGCGGGCAGTCGAACTGCTCGCGATAGCCGTTTGGTACCACCGGGGAGGACACCTCGGGCTGGGGCACACGATGCCAATAGGCGAGCCTTGGTTGCCCGGATCGGCATGCGACTACTTCGTCATCTCGCTGCCCTATCCATTCGGCGCCGACCTCGAAACCTTGCACGTCGGCGACCGGCATGTCGACTTCCTGTGGCTAGTGCCAATCACAGAAGCCGAACGCGACTTCAAGGTCACTCACGGACTGGAGGCCCTTGAGCAGCGCTTCGAGGACGCGGCACTCAGATACTGGGACCCCTACCGCTCGTCTCTTGCTTGACTCCGACGCGCACCCCTCAGTTGCCACGACGTGTGCGGCCGTGCCGATGTGAGGATGCCGGGAACTGTCTAGTAGATGATGCAGACGTGAGCGAGATTCAGCGGGCCGGCCGGGGCATAAGTGCCGGTCTGCCGAACGCTCTCGCTCGCGTGGCGAGCGGTGACCCGCGAGCCATGTCGACCATCGCGAAGGCAGATCACGACGAAGTGCGGACAGCCGCGACGTCTCTCTCCGTGGGGCTGGTTGTAACGCGGAAGTCCGCCGTCGCGGTCCTGGAGGGCTTCAGCCAGGGGACTTTCACGTCCGAGGAGGCGCAGGCTTGGGCATCCTTCGTTCGCCGCGGCTACGTCGCGGGCGGGCGAGGTCCGATTCGGCCGATCGACATCGCATACGAGGACGCCTGGGAAGACGCCATCGTCGAGGCGATCGCTCGGCTGGACCAGATCGGAGACTCGGCGGACGGTGACGTCACGCCGGGCCAGGTGCTGGATCTGCTTCAACTGTTGGGCGTGTCGTAGGCGCCTACCTGCACTCGACTCCCCGGGCGAGGCGCCCGGATCTGCCGTAGCGCGCGCAGGCACTCTACGGCCGCTGCAAGTCGAGCGGTCGTCAACCGACTAGGGAAGTTTGTGGTGCCGCCATCGGCGGCCGGCGAGCGCGGGAGGCCCGAGCCCGGGCTGGATCGCGTGCCATTCGGCGCGCCAGGAACTTGGTCGCTTCCTCAGGCTCTGTACGACCAGCTCTGCCAACTCCGTAGCAGTGCGGTTCTCCCAGGGCGTGTAGAGGAAGATCTGGTGGCTCTGGGCGAGTTGGAGGCAGACACAGAAGCGTGAGGGGTCCCTGTAGTCGTTGGCGACCCAACTGACGCGGAGGTCGTGGCGAGAGAGTGCCTCTCGGTCCACGTCGGTGAGCATCATCCGTCCCGCCACTCGGTCAGGACTCTCCCAGGCCCGGTCGGCAGCCAGTCGTGACACCTCGGCGTCGTACTCGGTGGCCGAGAACGTGACACCGCGGTTCATCGGGACCTCTTCGTGCCAGTCCCAGTGCACCAGACCACTGTCGCGCAGGATGCTCACGTCCGTGACCCCACAGCCGTACACGCCGCACTCGCAGCGCGCGATTGGTACACGTCGCGCCTCTGCGGTGGCTACAAGGCGGTTGTCGGGCACGAACACGTCGTAGGGGTCCATGCCCATGCCCGCCCCGGCAGCCGTCATCTCGGTCCCATTGACGAACACGAGGACCTCGTATCCACCGACGCTCTCGTGGGCCGGCTTGACCTCGAACCGGACGTGGTCGGTTCCCGGTCGCGGTTCTATCCCGCCGCCGTGAACGATCTGGAGGCCCTGACGGAGGTCGTCCGCACGAGGGATGCCGAATTCATCCAAGGCGTCACGGACCACCGCCTCTACGTCGTCTCGTCGGCTCCCTTTCGACATGCCGGCCAAGGTGCGAAGCGCGGGCGAATCCAGACCGGCCACCAGCGCATCGCAGGCGGCGTCGATGACCGATGCAGGACCACCATGCGGCAAGGAGTCCCACCGGGCGATCGCCTCCGACAGGCGCCGCTCCGGGAACGACTCGACCTCCACCGCGTCAACGCCTGCTCGAAAGATGCGCGGCTCCCTCGGATCCATGACAGCATTCTGGCCCAATCAACCCGGGCCAGCGACGCTCGCTCATGCCGCGCGGAGTTCACTCTTGGCGACGCGCGGCGCTGTGATCGGACAGACTGTCCACATGGACCGCGAGGGGCGTCAGGAGCTCCACTACCGGGCAATTGAGGGTGACATCTCAGGCATCCGGGACCGCTTGGCGGCAGGCGACGACGTCACCCTGGCTGACAGGCAGGGCTTCACGGCTTTGCACTTCGCAGCGCAACAGTCCCAGGCGGATGCGGTCAGGACGCTCTTAGAGGCTGGAGCCCCGGTGGACCCTCAGGACAGGTACGGCAACACGCCGCTTTGGCGGGCTGTGTTTGACTCGCGGGGACGGGGCGAAACCATCCAAGCTCTGCTTGCCGGCGGTGCCAATCCCGATCTGCCCAATGCGCAGGGCGTCTCGCCGCGGGGCCTTGCGGATCGAATTGCCAATTTCGATGTCATCGCATTCATGCCACCGCGGACCTAGAAGACGTCCTCTTCTGCCGCGATGAGCTACGTCGGGACTGGCGATTGTGTTCGCTGGGAGTGCTCCCAGTGGGTCAGTGACCGGGTCCGTCGCGAACCGCCGGCGCCGGCGGTAGCGCCGCCGTCTGCAGTCGCAGAGCAAGGTCGCCAGTCCACGCGACAACCGCCAGTGCTGCCCTTCGAGGCGCTAGCGGTTAAACCGGAAAGCCCGGCACACACGACGGCCTCTCAGATCCGCGCATCCGGTGCCACCGAGAAAGCCTGCGTGCCAGTTAGTGGCAAGGCACCCTGTTGCTGGGGCCTCAAACGGCTACGCGGCGACGACGACACAACGCTGGCATGGTGCGGCGGGGCACATACTCAGGCGGCCAGCTCCTTCGCGAAATGACAGCCCGCGCGGAGCCTGCGCGAGTGAGCCTCTCGCAACACCTGACCGCTGGCATGGCCTTCCGCCGGTGACATCTACGGGCGGCCGGGGCACCGCGCATCCGGGGTCCGTCAGCGGCAGCAGCTCTGCCGCGCCAGCGGATCGCGGCGACGAAGCGGCGGGGAACTTCACAATCTTCGGCCGTCGGTCACAGCCTCACCATGCGGATGCTCTGCGATGCCCTCACCAGCCGCGCCAGCATGTCGCCGTCCGGCAGGCCCGCCTTTATGCCGGTACTTGAGAAGGGCGGGGAGGCCGGGGCGACCAGCAGCCAGAGCCCTTGCGCCTGCCACGCCAGCCTGACGCCTGATCTGCACACCCTCACGCCGGCCACGTTCCGGCATCGATTGAGCAATCGAGGCCTTGCCGGCGTGGTCCGCAGGGCGAAGGAGCGCGTCCCAGTCAGCGCCTTACCGATGAGGGCATGCGTTCCCTGGCTTCCGAGAGGGAACACGTGAGCGCGGTTCATCACGTCGTACACCCACACCGCTTGCGGGCAGTACCTCCACTGCCCCGCCCGGCACAGCGCCGCCGGCTGCTGGCTCGCCGGGAGGGGGCTGACGTGGAGGGTGTTCAGCGACCGCCTCACCTGAACGCGGAGCGAGGCCGTGGCGTGGGGTCCGAATACTGCCTGGGCCTGGAAGTAGCGGCCGCCATCCTCAAAAAGGATGAGGTAGGTCTTCACGCCCCAGCACTCGGAAGGGCCGCCCAGTGATCCGAGATGCAGGCGTGCGGGTCGCGGCGGGAACGTGTATGGCGCGCCCGCGCTGCCGGTCTCGTAGAGGACGAAGAGTGCGCCATCGGCGGGCATCGCCTTGATTGCCGCGGTTGGGCCGCAGCGCCCGCCGGTCGGGACGGGTCCAGTCCCGATCGCGAACAGCATGGTCGGCGCCACCAGCGCGGGGGCCGGGTTGCTGTTGACGTGCCAGGCTGCCGGGGTGTCGATGGACACTCCCGAGGCCGAGTGCCGGACCCAGCCTGCAGGCGGCGGCGAAGAGGACGAAGTCGCGGGCGGAGGGGACGTGGCGGTCCCGCCTGCCGGCCCTCCGCCCGTGGATGGCCGCAGCAGGAGCACGGGCGCGACGATCGCGGCCGCAGCCAATGCAGCGGCGAGTAGAGCGCCCAGTGCCAGCCGTGCGCGCCGCCGGCGGGCGGCGCTGCGAATCCGCGGCATCGGATCGGGCCAGGTTGGCAACTCCCGGCGCGGATCGTGAAGTGCCTCGCGGATGCGGTCTTCTAGCTCACTCATGTCTGGCTCCGTCGGTTGCCAGTCCTGTCCGGTTCCGTGGTGGCAAGAATCCCCGCGAGCCGCCGTAGCGCGCGGGCTGACTGGCTCTTAACCGTCCCGATGGAGGTGGCCATGACGGCGGCGATCTCACGCTCTGAAAGGTCTTCGTAGTAGCGCAGTACGATCACTGCCCGCTGCCTCGGCGGGAGTGCCATCAGGGCACGCCAGACGCAGTCGCGGTCGTCGATACCGTGGGTATCGTCTGCCACCGACGCCCCCTCCGGTAGGTCGGCGGTCGCGATCTCCCTCCTGCGGCGGCGATAGAAGGACGCGTAGCTGTTGACCATCACCTTGCGGACGAAGGCCTGCAGATCATCGATCCGGTGGAGCCGCCACGCGCCGAGTGACCGCCCCAGCGCCGTCTGGACGAGGTCCTCTGCAGCATCCGGATCGCCGGTCAGCACCAGGCCGAATCGCAGCAGGCGCGGCAACGCGGCCGCCGCGAAGTCGGCGAACTCCTCTTCGCTAGGCACCCGGTGACCCGCCTCTCCGGGTTTGGCATGCCGCACGGGTAGTTAACTAGCTCGGGTTTGGTTGCCCTGGCCGCACGCTGGCATACCCCTAAGACCGCGTTCGGCCGAGGAAGGTTGTCACGTGCACCGCAGTATCCAGGGGCAGCCGCTCTGCCATGCGCACGGTTTTGAACCAGCCGACGCCCCGAAGAAGTGATGTCCACGCCGCCGCGTTCGCGGCCGGCATGCCCGCCTCATAGCTAACTTCTTGCGCGAGAAACGTCACCGGGCGCGTGCAGGAACATCTGCCAGGACATTTAACATTTAACAGCGTAACAGAGCCCCCATACTGTATCATCAGACAACCTATATCCATTCAGCTAAGAACTGCATCAGTCGTTCCGACAATTTGCCTTGGTCCCAGATGCCAATCTTACTCCACGCGACACAGTGGAACTGACTCTTCGGCGTTGCTCACCGAGACAACGCCTATTTGTGCAGTGGATCGAGACTAAAGCAGCCATCACCTAACTCAGAATTGGATTATCGGCGCTTACACGCCACCGGATCAACGGCTGATCCAGGATCCAGGGAGTACCGAGTCGGCGGTACGCGCGATGAGGCTGCTGCCATTGTTTACGTTCAGTGACCGTAGGAAGCTGCTGTCTGGTGAATTCTGAGCTGCTCAGCTTGTTCGGGTGGCCGGGCTCCGCTGGCTGCCGGGCTCCGCTTGCCAGCTTGCGGTGCCGGCTGGCCAGGGTTCCAGAGCGGGGCCCGCTCGGATTGACGGGCTAGCCCCAGATGCCGCTGCGCGCGACGCCGTACCGGCGTGAAAATAGCCGGCGGGACCGCCCGTGACGTCGTTACTTCCATGGTCGCGGTTGAGGCCGCGGGCTAGCCTGACGCCGGGAGCCGGATTCCGAGGGGCCGTTGACTGTTGCTACGAGCACGCGGGTCAGTTTCCGCGCAGCCCCCGGCTCCCCGGGCGGTCCCGCCTCGCAGGCTAGCGCGCTCCAGCGCCGGCCGTCCAGGGGAAGGAAGAGGTGAGGGTCGGGTGGAAGAGGTCACCGACGAGCCGCTGTACCGGGACCGGATCTGCGGCATCGACATCGGCAAGGCCGAGCTGTACGCCACGATCAGGGTCCCGTCCGATACCAGCCCGCAGCGGCGGATGAGCGAGACCCGCGCCTTCGCGACCACCCGGCGGGGAGTGCTGGCGCTGGCGGACTGGCTGCGGTCCTGGCACGTCCCCGCGGTCGTGATGGAGGCCACGTCCACCTACTGGATGGGGCCGTTCTTCCGGCTGGAGGCCGAGGGCCTCGAGTGCGTCCTCGCCGACGCCAGGCAGGTCAAGAACCTGCCCGGCCGGCCTAAGCGGGACCCGTCGGATTCCAGCTGGCTGGCGCAGTGCTTCGAGCGCGGCGCGGTCCGGCCGTGCTTCGTCGCCACGAAGGAGTTCCGGGTCATCCGGCTGCACACCCGCTACCGCCGCGACCTCATCAACGAGCGCACCCGGGAAAAGAACCGGGCGGAGAAGCTGCTGGAAACCGCCGCGATCAAGCTGTCATCGGTCCTCACCGACCTGCACGGCGTCACCGGCCGCGACATCATGGACCACCTCATCGCCGGCCAGCGTGACCCGAAGGTCCTCGCGCAGATGGCCCGCACCCGTGCCCGGGCCAAGATCACCGAGCTGCAGCACGCCCTGGAGGGCGCGGAGTTCTTCACCGGTCACCACGCGCGCCTGCTCAAGACCATGCTGCAGCGCATCGACCAGATCGACGACCAGATCGACGGCCTCACCGCCGTGATCGAGGAGCTCCTGGCCCCGTATGAGGAGCAGCTGGCCCAGGCCGAGTCGATGCCCGGGTGGGGGCGCCGGTCCGCCGAGGACGCCGTCGCCGAGACGGGCGTCGACATGACCAGGTTCGCCACCGGGGGTCACCTGGTGTCCTGGGCCGGGCGCGCCCCGCTGGACAAGCAGTCCGGCAAGCGCAAAGGCCAGGCCCGGCACAAGAAGGGCAACACCTACCTGGGCGGCGTCCTCGGCGAGACCGCGATCTGCGCCGGGAGGACCCAGACCCGCGAGGGCGCCCGCTACCGCAAGCTTGCCCGCAGCCGCGGCAAGAACAAGGCCTGCGTCGCGGTCGGCAACACCCAGCTGAAGGTCTACCACACGCTGCTATCCAGCCCCGGCATGCGGTATGCGGACCTCGGCCCCGACTACTACCAGCGCCGCGCCCAGAACCGCCGCACGATCGACTATCACGTCCGCGAGCTCGAAGCACTCGGCCTAGAGGTCACCCTCTGCCGCATCCCCGAACCCGAACCCGGTCAGGCAGCCACCACCCCGGCCGCCTGACCCCGCGCCCGGCTGAGGCCCTATTTTCGGGTCAGCGCTCGAGCGCATACTTGCGCGGCGCGAGATCGCGGAGTATGGGCGGAAGTCGGCCGGGGAAGCGGCGAACACCACATCGGGCGGTTCAACACGCGCGACCAGCATGGCCAGGCGCCGCAGCGTCGCCTGGGTGTCCGCGAGTTCGTGCAGTGCCTGTTCCCCACGCGCACCCTCGGAATAGATCCTTTAGTCGTGGATGGCTTCAGTGCAGTTCACCACGGTGCCGGTGGCGGCCTGCTGGAGCAGGGTGCAGAGCGTTTCGCGCTGGCTCTCATCGAGCCGCGCCGAGCACCTCGTCCCCGGCCGTCGACAGCACGCGCTCGGCTTTGGTGAGCTGCTTGGCGCCGGCGTCGGTGAGCTGGACCAGGTGCCGCAGCCGGTCCTGGGGCGAGCGCCGCCGTTGGTCAGCCAGCGGAACTGATCCATCGCCCGCCTCACGGCGACCCGTTGGCCGGTGGCGCTATACCGCCGGGTTGCGGGCCGATCAGGCGATCGGCGGGGGAACTCCCTGCACACTGGCAGACAACGCCGGATCCCAGCCGCAGACCGCGCACGCATGCCGGACCGACGACAGGCCGAAATCGAGCGCGGCACGCTGCGGATCTGGGCTGGCGCGGGCGTCGTCCCAGTCGAGCACGTATTCGCCCAGCCCGGCGTCCCAGTGGGCGGCCGCCGGTGACAGCGTCGCGGCCGCGAATCCCTCTGGGGCGGGATACGCGTACGCGAAGAAGGCTGCCCGCGGGTAGCGTCGGTCGCCGGGCCACCACCCGACTTCGATCTGCTGGGCGTCCCCCGCGTTACGCATGATGAAGTCGCCGGAGGAAGGCTCGGCCGGCCGGCCGGAGAACAGGCTCACCGCCAGGTCGAACGAGCCCCACCACGCGTTGACCGGTGTCGAGCGCCCGCGGTAGGGGGCACGCAGCGCGGACAGGACCAGCGCCGCGCGGGTCGCCGCCGCGAAATAGGCGGTGACCTGGGCGGGGTCGTAGGTCGCGTGCTCATCGTCCTCGTCCAGCGGGGTGGTCCACGGCGTCTCCTGCGGCCGGGGATTTATCTCCACCGGGCCCGCCAGTCCGCGGACCGCCGCCAGCACGTCACGGGTCACCTCCCTGACCGGCCGGTCCGGCGTGAGCGCGATGCGCTCGGATCGTCCGTCGCTGTGCTCCGCGACCGCTTCGTGGGTCCGCAGGTCCAGCGCGACGGCCAGCGCACCAGTGCCGTCCGGTGCCGGCAGTGGAAGCGTCTCCCAACCGCGTACAGTCAGGCGCAGCGCGGTGTGCTGCAGCTGGGGTTCGGGCGCAGCCAGCGCCGCGGCCAGCTTGCCCAGAACTTGCGTGTGGGCGTGCAGGGTGTCGCACGTGGCAC
>WNFD01004296.1_pt1 | contig 14316 bp, 17 predicted proteins | sample 5400491 | NCBI WGS metagenome assembly WNFD01 (sample SAMN13153343, study PRJNA577476) | soil metagenome | isolation source: 120 cm saprolite under Douglas fir tree site 2 hole 2 replicate 2 | place: USA:California | collected 2015-04-18
AACACCTGCAGCCGATGCCGAAGTTCCAGGTGATTCTCAAGGCCGACCGGAAGCCAGAGCGTCAAAACAAGGGCACGATACGCGAAGGATAGATTTAGTCGCCTTTTGGCACCAAACGGACATGCCGGGGCAGGCTGACGATGTCTGCTCCTGAGGGTAAAACGGACGTGCCGCGCGAGCCTGGACACTTCCGTTTTTGACCCATTAGCGGACTCAAACATTCTTGTGTTTCGTACCCCGGCGGCAACCTCGTTGCGGACGGTCTCCTTGGGTTGATCTCGACGTCTTGGATCGGGAAGGGTTATTTGAAGCGCTACGTTTTGCCCTGTTTACACGCCGAACGAGCGATTGAGCCAAGTCCTCAAAAGTCTCAAATCCTTCGATTTTGCGACGTTCGCGGGTCTTGTCCATAAATCTCAGCCAAGTGCCCTTAATTGACGTGGATGGCAGCAAGATGTGATCCAAGACCGCCCTATTATTCTTCTGGAGCCTTAAAGCAACGATCCACCCCGGGGGACTACGCCCTTTACAATTCAGTAGCCACTGCGGGTCTTGATGTTCCCGGTTGGCCCGTTGCCACCTGGCCACCGCGAAGCTGATGCTCACGGAATCGTTTACTCGCACATACGCGGTGAGGGGATCGAAGGTGGCTTTTGCGCCGGTCTTTTCAAACCTGTCGCGAAGCTGCGCGGCGTTATCGGAGTTAATAGCAAGCCACCGATTGTATGCCTCCAGAGCTTCCCAGTACCTCGTGTCATTGTAGCCTATCAAGCGGTAAGCGTTCCGAAGGCAGCCAAAGTACTTATAGTAGGTCGATGAATGCGGCAATCCAACTGTCTCATCGATAACGGTTGCGCTCAGTTTCCCTTTCTTCATCAGAACCCTGCGCAGACGGCTTAGCATCTCTTCCTCGGATAGTTCGAGGCGGCGCCCCTTACGCATCTCGTTCACGCGCAGAAACAAATCTCGGTCGATGATTGGCTCGACGCAGCCTTCGGTCCTGATCCAAACCGCCGATGGATTGTTGGCTGTTTTTGTACCTAGCTTCTGAGTTTGGCGATTGTAAACGAGGTTGCCGATATAAGTTTCGTTTTTGAGGAGCCGTACAACCTTTGCTCGGTTCCACGGCCGGTCGTTGTTTGTAGGTACGTTGCGCCGATTGAGTTCTCGGACGATTTTTTCCTCTGATTTCACCCGAAGAAATTCTTCGAAAATCCACCGTACAATCGCAATCTGGTCAGCGGTCCCGGTTTGAACTCTGACATGGTCTAGTGTCAGAGACTTCCATTCACCGGGTTTGAGTATCGCTTTCGGTCGAGATTTCTCGTCTACAAGTAGTCGCTGCAGGCCATAGCCCACCGGGGCGCCCATCTTAAACCCAAGCCTTGCGAGATGTGACTGCCCTGCATGCACCTTCGCCGAAAGCTCGCGGCTGAACTCCGCCGCCATTACTCGCTTTATATTCTTCATGATGTGAGAAATCAGGCTTCCGTCGTTGTCGAATTGCTCGGCGCAGTACGAAACTTTAATGCCGGCCTGCTTGCAGATAAACTCGTAGTGGGCACTCTCATCGACATCTTGAAAGCGGCCCCAGCGGCTGACATCAAAGACCAAGATATGAGCAAACTCTGCCGATCCAGACTGCACATCCTTAATCAACTGCATCAGGCCCATTCTGTTTTTGATCTGCAGGCCGCTCTCGCCTTCGTCTCGATAGGTGCGGACAATTGTCAGCTTATGTAGCTGCGCAAAAGCCGCGATGACCACCGCCTGGTTCTCGATAGAATATTTTTGATAGTCGGTGGACATGCGGACGTACTGCGCCGCGCGTAGAGCTTTTTGTGATTGAGGTAAGCGATCCTTGTGAACGATAAGTGCATTTGCCATGGCCGCTCCCCTTCCCGCGTAGCAACAGCCTAACCGAAATCAAACACCTAGATGGTTGGTCAGCGCCACGGGGAATACTAGTCAAAGTAAGCGTAGCAGGGCATTTCCGTTATTGGCACCAAACGGACATGCTGGGGCAGGCTGACGATGTCTGCTCCTGAGGGTAAAACGGACGTGCCGCGCGAACCCGGGCACTTCCGTTTTTGACCCAAGCTGACCTTGGCCAGAGCCTCATGAAGCATTGGCCCCTATCAAAACGTCCGTTTGATCAGTTATGATGCTGCTTCTGACCACGGGGGGATGCATGAGACGGCGGCAATTTCTCGGTGTTGTTGGTGGCGTCGCGGCTTGGCCGCCCGTTGCGCAGGCACAACAGAAAACCCGCGTTTATCGGGTTGTCGCTCTTATTGGCGGCAGTGTCGCGAACGCGAACTATGCCGATTTGATCGAAAAATCCTTTATGGAATTGGGGTGGTCGTTGGGTCGCGACCTTGAGATTGAGTATCGCTGGGGCGCAGGCAATACTGAACTCAACAAGACCTACGCGAAAGAAATAACTGGGATGAAGCCAGACGCCGTCCTTGCCGTTACTAACACGGCAATGGCTGCTCTGCACCGCGAGGCATCGTCCATTCCGACCGTGTTTGTTATGGTTAGCGATCCGGTCGGAATGCACTACGTTGATAGTTTTGCTTTGCCCGGAGGGAATGTGACGGGTTTTACTCCGTTTGAGCCTTCGCTCGGCAGTAAGTGGTTGTCGCTGCTAAAGGAGATTGCCCCGAACGTTGAAGATATTGGCCTGATATTCAATCCTGAACCGGGCAACAACTCTGCTTCTTTTGCAGGACCTATTGAAGCCGTAGCGCCATCGGTTGGAGTTAAGTCAATTGCTCGACCTGTCGGAGATAGTGCCGAAATCGAGCGGCTAATTTTGGCAATGAGCAAAAAGCCAAATGGCGGTTTGATATTCCTCCCAGACGCTTTCACATATGCTCATCGCGAAAGGATCATTGCCTTGATAGCTCAATACCGTTTGCCAGCTATCTATTTTTTGCGCGACTTCTGTACCGCCGGAGGGCTCATATCTTATGGTATCGATCTTGGGCAGCTAACAAAACAAGCGGTCTCTTATGTGAGTCGCGTATTGCGCGGGGTCAAGCCGGGCGACCTCCCGGTGCAGGCACCGACCAAATTTGAACTCGTCATCAATATTAGGACCGCTACGGCGCTTGGCATTGCCTTTCCACCCGCTGTCCTCGCTCGCGCCGACGAGGTGATCGAATAATGGTTGGTGACTTCCGGTGGCAAAAACCGGCGGTTGGAGGTCGGGCGGAGCATGTCCGCTCTGCCCGGGTATCTCTCCGCGCCGATGAGGTGATCGAGTGATGTCGCTTATTGGCACTTTTCGGACTAGGCGCGATGTCTGACTTGAGCCCGTAATGTGCTGCAGAGCGGACATCGGAGAGAGCAACACGGCGGACTGTTCAAGGGGGCACGGTCAGCGGGGCCTCGTGGCGCCTGCGAACTTGGCAGGCCCATTGCCCCGGGCCCATCGCGCCGACGCATGGCGACGCTGCGCCGATGATCCTGCGACGCTACTCCAATGGATCGCGCGCTGGGATGGGGCAGGGGCTCCTCGTGCTCAAGCACCGCGCCGAGATCGCGACCGTCAAAATAGCCACCGCATGCTTCACATTTGAAAAATAAGGTCGGCTGCATGTCGACGCCGATAATAATACTGCGCGTTCCTCACTTTATTGCACCTAGTCATGGAACACTTTGCCTGCGCAAGAAAGTTATCTTGCCGCGGTGCAATTTGAAATCAGCATTCCTGCGCAAAACCGGACCAAGCGGCCTTCGCAAACGTTGTTATGCGGAGGAAATCCTATGGAATACAGAGGAGTGGAATACTCCGTCGTTCAATTGCCCGAAGGCAACCGTTGGCGATGGAAAGTCAGAGTCGGCGATGGCAAAACGAAAACCGTCGTAACACCGGTAAGCCGCGCGGTGGCAATCAAACAAGCTGAGGCTGAGATTGATCGCTTCCTGATGCGCGGTACGCCGCCCCAGAGCGTTTAATAAATTAACATGAGAGTGAGAGTCGGGCGCGTAGTTCACGGGCGCGAGTCTCCCCAAAGTGTGCGGGCGAGATATTGAGGCCCGCAATACTTGATGATCGTTTTGACCGCGCCTACGCAGAGCGCGAAGGTATGTCGGGATTGTAAGTTTTGTGATGTTACAGAAGTGCTGATAAAACAGGGGTTTCTTGCTTGTCTGCCGCCAGCATGGAGTGCGTTTCAAGCAAATCAGTGACAACATGCCCATGGGTGTAGCAGCCCGAACTAAAGATCGCAGGCCTGCCGGATGATCGATCACCCGCTAGCTCTTAAAGCGGTTTGCGAGCAGATTTTCGGCGGCGCGATTTCGGTCGCGTCGTTGATGGTCGAGCACAGTAGAGGCAATCTCCAAATCAGCAAAATCGGCCGGACGTACGTGACGGCTCTGGCTGATCTTGAGGAAATGTTTCGGAAATGCCGCGTTGAAGCTCCGACTCGGTATTTTGGCTCGATAAATATAATTGAGCGGATGCGACTGTTCGATGAAGCCGCCGCAACGCTGGCTTCTATTAGAAGGAAACAGTTAGATTGGAAAGGCACTCATAGCATGCCTGAACAAATGCCCTTATCCGATCGCATGCGCCGTCATCGACTGCTTTCGGATGGCGTGAAGACTGTTAGTCCTTCAGAGTTACCGGACGATTTGCCGCTTTCACTGAAAGAAGTCTGCGAGCGTGTGTTCGGCGGCTCGATATCGGTCGCGTCGCTCAAGGCCGAATACGCTCGCGGCAATCTGGAAATATCGAAGATCGGACGGACGTACTTCACAACACCGGCTGACCTCAAGGCGATGTTTGTGAAATGCCGGGTCACGCCACAGAAGTGGGTTGCGGTTCCTCCGAGAGGCAGCCCCAATCAGGTTAAACAATCCGATGAAGCGCGGGCGAGAGCTGCATGTGCTGCGTTGAGATTGTCGGTTGAGAGGTTGAAGGCAGTTAGAAAAAAGAAGATCAAATAGACAGCCCGGGCGATATTCACGAAGTCAATCCCGGTAATACGGCCGAGGAATACGAGCTACAAGATCGCTTGCTCCGAACGGGCGAGCGATCTTTTCGTTCTGATGGTTGCTGGCGAGAAGCCGGGCGATTCTGAAGTCGCAAAGTCGATCAGTCTCGCGGGCGTGTTTGGGTGGCTGCGGGACTGTCCCGAGCAGATTGAGCGGATGGTGATCGCAGGCGGTTCACGCAACTCTTAGCGCCGGTTAGTATAAGGGCGCTGCCGCTAAAGCTGATTGGCCGACTGGAAATTCATACCCACATTTCTTCGTCATCGCGCCGACAAGATTGCCGAACCAGGGAGCAGTAGTTGGGCTGACGTAGACGCGTTCAATCAAGGCTGAAAGGTCCACTTCGATTGCCAAACCACCGGCTTCGATCTGAGCCTTATAAGATTGAGCATCTCCCGCCATCTCCCAGAATATGGCGCGCAGCTCTCGCTCATGCGAAAACGACAAGCGCTTGTGTGTAATAAAGTTGAGACCGTTATCAGCTGCAAATCCTTGCGTTTCGTAGTTGATGTAGTTGACCTCACCAATCATTACGCACTGTGGGAGGCACTGCCGCAGGCGACGGTACGTGGACTGGATGCACACCGCTTCATTGGAAGTTGAGTAGAGCTTCCACATTGCCGCCGATTCATGCTCATTCATATGCCAGCAGCTAACAAGATTACTCCCGATCAAGTTTTGGATGGTGCTTCCCCAGTTAAACGCGGCGTCTGGAATATCCTTATAGGCGGCAAGCTTCGGATCAGTTGTTTTATTGGCTCTAATGTATTCGCGTTGAACAACCATCATTTTTGTCGGTGTACCTTCGAATGGGTCGCCCAACAGGGTAGCTCTCGCGAAATATAAACTGCGACGATCCAACATCGCCAGATACTTCCCGAGGTCGATGTACCGCCAGATTGGGATGTCTTTGTTTGTTGGCAACCGAAACGATGGATGCTGAGTCTCTTTTAGATCGGACGTATGGATTTCTTTTTTTGGGCTGTTAGCCTGAGTAGGTTTTAGATCTTCCGTGCTTCACGCCGCGCATGTAGCCTTGCGAAACTTTCGTCTCTAACTCGCGCTCTAAAAACTCATTCGCAACAATCAACGCCTTCACCGCTTCGCGCGCGTCACCGCCGCACGCCGCTATTGCCTGATCGGCCGCCGCGTCAAGTTGATCCGCGTCCGATTGTGGATTGGGTGCGGCGTTGGGCATGTGGATAAGTTCCCAAACTTGAATATTAGATGTTCTCATTACGTTCTTGCCTGTCAAGGTAGCATTTGCGCCTAGAATAGCGCGTTGCGCGAATGCGGGACTGGCCGCTAGGAACGTAGAGAGGACATGACATTGGAGGACTATTACGAAATCGACTTTCTGAAGATCGAAGCGAAAAAGAGTGGAGATGCTATTTGCGTTCGGTATCGAATGAATGACCTCACTTGGATACATGTCGTTGACGGGGGCTATCAGCAAACGGGGGATACCGTTGTTGCGCACATACGCAAGCATTACGACAATCCGCAATTAATCGACCATGTCGTCGCTACTCACCAGGATGGCGATCATGCCGGTGGCCTAATCAAAGTTTTGGAAGAGTTCAAAGTTGGAACGCTGTGGATGTTGCGTCCATGGGAGTACGTAGACGAATTGTTGAGCCGGTTCTCGCGCTTTACGACCATCGACGGACTACGGAAAGCGCTGCGGGAGTCTTATCCAAATCTCGTAGCGCTTGAAGAGATCGCTGAGAGGAAGGGAGTAGATATCGCCGAACCATTCCAAGGAAGATCTTTTGGCTATTTCACTGTCATGGGACCAACGAAACAACGTTACCTCGATTTGGTCGTCTCTTCTGAGAAGACACCCGACGCTGTTAAAGCCGCAGCGCAGATAGTTGCCGATGCGGCAGGCTACGTAACCGAAGCGGTCGAGAAGATTCTGAAAAAAGTTGGCTGGGGTGTTGAGTTTTTTCCTCTTGGGGGAACGAGTAACGAAAACGAGATGAGCGTTACTCAGTTTGCGCTTCTCGACAACCACAAGATTTTGCTTACCGCTGATACCGGTCGCGATGGACTACAAGAAATCATCGACTTCGCACCCTCGGTCGGACTTGCGTTGCCTGGGCTGACCCGCTTCCAATGCCCCCATCATGGTGGGAGGCATAATGTCAATTCAGAGCTGTTGGATCAGATTCTAGGTCCTAAACTGACAGCCAAGCCGACCTCCTTCAAATTCTCAGCCATTGTCAGCGCGGCCGACGCCGACCCTGACCATCCTCGTAAGTCCGTTACACGAGCCCTTTGGCATCGTGGCGCACAAGTGATCACGACCGAGGATGGCGGCAAAAGGTATTCTCAAGGTCCAGCGCCCGACCGAGGATGGTCAACGGCTAATGCTGTTCCTTATCCCGAAGAGCAGGAAGATTGGGATTAAAGTGAGCGGCATTTCAGACCTGTTCGATAGCTATAGCCGTCAGGCCCGCCTGTTTCCTGCACTCTTAACGGTGTTCGCTCCTCTTGTTGCTGTCTTGGCTTGGTTTCCCGGCTTGTTGTTATCCAACATGGGAGGCGCGCTGCTCACGTTCGGCACGTCTTGTGGTCTGCTCTATCTACTCGCATCTCTCGCACGAACGGCGGGCAAGAAAGTTGAGGCCCGGCTTCTGAAGGCATGGGGAGCATGGCCCTCGACTTATCTTCTCCGTCATTCGAGCCGTCTCGACGAGCATACTCGCGCGCGGTATCACGCGTTTTTGGCTGCAAATATTCCGAGAATGGTTTTTCCCACGGCAGAGCAAGAGGAAGTAAATCCAAAAGGACCAGACGCCGTTTATGATTCCGCTGTGAAGTGGCTAAAGGAAAGAGCGCGAGGCAAGGAGTTCCCTTTGGTCGAGAAAGAGAACGCTCAATACGGATTTCGAAGAAATCTTCGCGGACTGAAAGGTCTCGGCTCCATTCTTTGCGTGGCGACCTTGGTGTCATCTGTCGCCATAGCGCTCAGAGAGCCGCATCAGCTATTTGTGATGTTGCGCTCTGATCCCATAGAAGCGCTAAAGACACTGTCCGTGGACGTGCCGCCGGCCGTTTGGGCGGCATTGGGGCTCAACTTGATGGCACTCTTCGGCTGGCTCTTAGTTGTGAATGACAACTGGATAAGGCTCGGTGGGGAGCAATATGCGGAGGCTTTGCTGGCCACTTGCGACCGCATCGCCGCGACTGCGCCCGTCCGGCCTTCGAAACAAACGCCGTGATCTCAAGCCAGCCTGTAAGTCTTTGAAAACACGAGATATCAGCGCGTGCAGGCGGCTCCCGCTAGGCGAGCTGCGATACCGCCGCCTCGATCGCCATGACGGCTTCGCGCTTCTCTTCGAACATGTGCCCGCACGGGGAGGGGCAGAACGTTCGGGGTGAACCCCGCATCCGTGATCGCGCCTTGCGCAGCCGCTGCGGGGCTATGAGAGCATAAAGTTTGGCAGTCGATCAGTCGTGCTGATCGTAAGGGGCGGGGCTTCCGATGGCTGAAGAATTGGAAAACAGGTCCGAGTTGCTCTTCGAGGAGTCAAAGAAGTTTTCCAATGAAATGGGATTGCCGGAAGACTTGATCCTTAAAATCTACAAAGCTGAAACCGACTGGGAGTTCATAATTAAAATCGATGCCATGCTTGAGGCGGCGGTAAAATCGGTTGTCAAGAAGCGCCTCAATCGCGGGTCTTACGATGATGAGGAAAAGGATTCATTCGACGGCTTCGTTGACGCGATGGCTATGAATGGGCGTGTGTCGTTGCTTTCGTTCTTAAAGGTTGATGGTTGCCCCGAGGAAATCACACGCACCATCGAAGCGGTCCGGCGGTTACGAAACGGGTTTGCGCACGACATTCGGCTTGTCGACTCGACGCTTATTCAGATTATCAAGGCGCGCCCCGACAAAAGCCACCTGATACAGTCGCTTTCGCAAATGGAGCAATATAGGGAAAAAGAACTCATTGGAATGTATGAGAGCGACGGCGGTTTTCTGCGGTTTCTCATCCTTGACGCAACGCTCCGCTTTTTGGTGATAGCTTATAACTCCTGAATCGTCTTAACTGGCAAACGCTGCTAGGCCAGAGCAGCACGCGCCATCCTGCGTCGCTGCGCGGTCAGCTCGCTTCAAGACGTTTATCTTTTGCGACTCGCGCACTTTCCATTTGGTAGCCGGTAGCCCGCTCCGCCTCTTGAGCCGCATCCACCGCGCCTGTGGTGTGTGTAAGTGACTGACGGGCTAACCACAGGAAGAGTGCTGTGCCTGAGAGTATGTGACGGTGACGAATGAAGCACCGGCTGTTGCACGAAGCGATTGAAGCAAAGTAGGCGCACGTCCTCTTCCTTCAAATATCGACAATCGGTGACGATCTTCGCGGTTGGCGGCTTCGCTTTGGGCTCCGGCGGAACAATAGCGTCGTAGCAGTCCAGGCGCTCTTTCGTCATGTCTTCGATGGAAAGGCATGTCGTGAGCTTATCTAATATCGGCCCCGCGTGGGCAGTCGTTAGAAGAGCGGCTGCCAACACCGCAACAATCGCAAGAATCGGCCGCATCAGAACGTTCTCCGAGTCGAACAGATGTAGACATCAACCTCAAGATGTGCGCAAGAGGCGGGAAGCCGGGCGCGCGCGCCGTGCGCAGCCCCTAAGTGCTATGAGAACGTAAAGTCTTGCAGGGACCACAGCACGGTGTGACGCCATGACGCCTGAAGAAGCTCTTCTCAATATCCTAAAGCTCGTTGAGGGATCAGACGAGCTTGAAGACACTCACGCGATGCAAGTCCTGTTGCAGAGCATCAAGACATTGGCTGAGAAGGGATTGGGCGCTCGAATTGACGCTCCAAACTTGAGGCCTTCATAGCTCGATGGCCGGTCGAGTGCTCGCCCGTGAGCTTAGATCAGTACAGGCGCAATCCAACAAATAGATCGTGGGGTGGTAAATGCGGCCGGTGAAAGATTGGGAAGAGAAAGATTTGGACGACCTATACCAGGGCGCCATTATGGAAAGCCTTACGCTGGAATACAAAGACTCGCGCGCTCTCGGAAATACAGACCCCCAGAAGAAAGAAATGTTCAAGGACGTCTCGGCGTTCGCTAATTCGGCTGGCGGTATCCTCGTTTATGGAATGAGGGAAAATGGACACCTTCCGAGTGGCACAGATGATGGCGTTGATCCAGCGAGAATCAGCCGGGAATGGATTGAGAACGTTCTTACGTCGAACATCCAGCCGAAGATTGACAACTTGCTCGTCAAACAAATACCGCTGAATAGCAAAGGGTTGGGCACGGTCGCCTATGTGTTAGATATTGCCCAAGCAACTTCGCGAGGACCGCACCAAGGACCTGAGCACAAGTACTACAAGCGGTACAATTTCAAAGCTGAGTCCATGGAAGACTATGAAGTCAGGGACCTTATGCGCCGTGGCCTAGAGTATGGACGTAAGTTCGGGGCTGCATTCGACTTGTTCATTGAAATTAGCCGTCTCTGTGCAGCATCCCTCGCCAGAATTGGAATTGCTGATGTTGCCTATCCAACATTGGAACAAGCGCGAATCGGTGTTTCTCAGGATCTTAGGTCAGCGGGGAGTGTGCTCGTGCTTATGAATAGAGGAATTAGGAATGGTGTGGGCGAACTAATTATGCGCGTCGATCAATACAACGCACTCGTGGAAACCCGCCAACCTGGAAGCGACAAAGTAGCAATTACTGAGCCGCTGCGAGCTAACCTGCGTACCTTGAACGCATTAGGGCTGGAAATCTGCGGAAGCTTACGCACAATAATGGATGATGAGCCATAACGCCGAGGTGCGTTTGTTTCCCCGCGTTGTTGCGAAGCCGCGCGCTCCTCAGCTAGGTGAGGGAAGTTCTTCAGGCTGCAAGATTCTTAGGCTGGGGGCATCAACGGCAACACCGCCGCCTCAATCGCCATGACCGCCTCACGCTTCTCTTCGAACATGTGCCAACGCGCATAGACACCGGTGACGCCCTTATCGTTGTGGTTCAAAAGCGCCTTAATGAAGTCAACCGGCAGACGCGCCGCCTGCGCAATCGTCGCTCCCGTTCTGCGGAGATCATGGGGCGTAAACGCCTCAAGCTTTTTGTCGGTCACGATACGGCGAACTGCTTGGCTCAGCGAATGACGGGCAAGCGTCTCTACGCCTTCGAACCTACCAGCGAAAACCGCCTGGTCGTTCGCGCCGTTCGGTTCGTCCTTGCTGGCGTCGAGCGCTTCTTCTTCTTCTTCTTTGCTGGCGTCGAGCGCTTCGCCGATCAGTCGCACAGCGGCGGGCGAGAGCGGGACGGTATGCTCTGCAAGCTTGTTCTTTGTGCGCGCGGCGGGAATGATCCAATGGGGCGGCTTGGGGCCGTCGAGATCGTGAAGCTCGCTTAACATCATGCCCGCGACTTCTCCGGGGCGTTGGGCGGTCAGCAAAACGCATTTCAGCGCGAGGCGCACTGTATCGGTAACGTCGGCGTCTTCGTCGTCGAGCACCGCAAAGAACGCCTTTAGCTCGTCGAGCGTTAGCACCCGGTCCTTTTCTTTTTCCTTCCCGCCAACTCTCTTGACGCCCGCTAGGAAGTTCATGGGAAGATAGTCGCGTTCGGCCGCCCATCCCCATAAGGTGCGCAGCGTTGATTGCGTTCGGTTCGCGCTCGACTTCGAAGTACGGGCGATGACTTCAAGATGATCCATCAGCTCCCGCTTGGTTATCGACGAGGCCGCCCGCTTGCCGAATTTGGCTTTGGGTCGTTTGAGATAGCCCTCGTCAGTTTTCCAGCTCAGCTTGGCCCGCGCCTTGACGTGCTCGACGTACAGCTTGCAGAGATCGCTGAAGGTAGTGTCCGCGTGCGCCTGCTCAGCCCGCTCCCGGTCACGCTGGGCGCGCGGATCAATTCCATCGTTGCGTTGTGCCCTTCGCTTGTCGGCCGCCTCACGGGCCGCGCTGAGCCCCAGGTCAGGGTACTCCCCGAGCGTGATCCTGCGCATGCGCCCGTCGAGCTTGTAGGCAAACGTCCAAGTCTTGACGCCCGAGGGCGCGCAACGGATAGACAGGCCCCTGCAAGTGGCGTCCCCTAGCTCGACGCGCCCATCGGGGGCTTTGAGCGCCTTGATGGCACGATCGGTTAAGGCGATTTTCATCTAGGCACCGTTGCAATCTCGACTAGCCGAGCTGCCCGCTGGGAAACTCTGGGAAACTTTCGCACCGGATTGACGTATAACTGGAGAGAATCAACGAGACAAGCCGAGAGGAACTAACCCTATGGGTCGTAAGCACTAAATGTACTTATCGAGAGCCGGATAGAATTCGCGATATACGGGGTTTGCATCACTGGGAGACTAGGGGTCGGAGGTTCAAATCCTCTCGCTCCGACCAACTTACCCCGCGAAACCAAATATAAGATCGGGAACTTTACGGCGGCAGCAGCGTGTGAGAGCCAAGCACGCCAACCGCGGCTGGGACCGGAAGCGGTAGCCCGCCGCTGAAAATACCCCAGAATAAAGACCACCAGCCACGCTGCCACCGTGACAATGAACGCGTAGATATCCGTGTCCACAGTACCCCTCAAGCGCGCGGCCGCCCGTGGTAGTCGATTGCGACCATGGCGGGCATGTAAAGAACAACAGCCAGCAGGCCGAGAGCTAGAAGCAAGGCCATCATATTGCGCCGCCCCATTTAACATTGTGGCAGACTTTCCGCATTGCCGCCATCATTTTGATGACCTCGCGCCGCTCGCTTGCCGCGAAGTGACCGGCGCGCCCCGAGGAGTGTAAACGCCTCACCTCGTGCAGGTACCAAGAGCGCAAGCCTTTGTGGGCATCCGTTAGGCGATCGCCGCGCAATCGCGTATCGGACGCACGTCAAACGGACAATGCGCTCTTTTTCGGGGACGGCGTGGCTTTAGGGAGCATCGGGCGGGCTCGCGCTGTTGGGCTGCCAGAAGCCCGGTCGGACGGCTTTTTTTAGCTCGATATCAATTCTCTGCTGAACTCTGCGGGTAGCCAAGCCCATGAGGTTAGCTTTGGTGTTGCCGGTCGTAACCTTGTCGCCGATCTGGAATCGCCATCGCCACAGACCGGGCTCAACCTGCGCCAGGGTGAATTCAATACCCCTGCGGTTCATGATTTTAACCTCGGCGGCCGAGGCGAGTCTTTAGCGTCTTCCTGCGCCAATAACTTCAAGAGCACCTGGCGCTCGGACTCATCGCGAACGTCCGCGAGGCGTTTTTTGAAGAGCGCCGGATTTTCCCGGTGAATGAACTTCTCCATAGCGGCCCTCCCTCATGGTGCGAAAACTATTTTGTGGGGCGGGACGCGCCTGCGATCCATCCGCGCCAAGCGGTCGACTTCACCGGGTCTCCGAAGGCTGCCGTTTTGATGGCGTGCAGATCGTATCGGCACCCCTCGCAGCCAGGAAACTCAAAAGCGCAAAACTCGCCTTGCGATCCGCTGGCCGTTACGTCAGCCGACGCCGTTTCAAATCGGCATCTGAATGGAACGAGGGTCAGTTGGGTCATGACACACGCCCGGGAGCGTTACCAAACTCTCTGTCACCGATAAATGCCAAGGGCGGAGCGGTGATCGCTAGATCCTGCTTCAACCGGCTTCTTACTCCGTGATCAATATTGCTCACTCTCCGAATAAAAAGAATGTGCGACTGGCCCGCTGGCACTGGAACCATTCCCGCCGGGGTAATTCGTTAGTGTGACCTTACTCACATGCGCGGCGCGCCGGCTGAGCTACCAACGCTCCAACTGGCCTCATCCCTGGGGTCGAGCTTGGAGGTCGCAAAATGGCTGCTCTGGCAAAAGTTCTCTTGCGCGTGTTTCCCAAGAGTCGGATTGACGTCGAAATTCTCAAGACCATCGCCATGTTTTGCGGGGTTGGCCTGTTGGTATCTTTGCTGCTGGCCACGCGCGGCCTGGACATGAGTGCGGGATTTTTCTGACGGCGGCCGTCACCCTTCATCCCGCGCGGAATGCGCGACGCGCGAGCCTCCCAAGGCTTGCGCCGGCTTGGCATGGTTCTTGCGATTAGCTTCCGGAACATGCGAAGACCCTTCCACATGTGCCAAATCAGCTCATCTAGAGCACGCGTAATGAAACACCGGCGTCATTTTGAGAGTGCGAGTCGATGGAACGTCTGGGTAATCTCGTGAAAGAGCATCTTATTCTGGGCACCGACAAGCGGGATGTTGAAATACAGAGAGACCTGTGGCTCTCGCAAAATCCCGCCTTGAAGGTCATCAAGATTCATGGAGTGAAGCGTGAGCCGCAGACCTTGCTCACGCGTATCGGCAGCAAGCATGTGCC
>WNFD01006660.1_pt1 | contig 14316 bp, 10 predicted proteins | sample 5400491 | NCBI WGS metagenome assembly WNFD01 (sample SAMN13153343, study PRJNA577476) | soil metagenome | isolation source: 120 cm saprolite under Douglas fir tree site 2 hole 2 replicate 2 | place: USA:California | collected 2015-04-18
AGAAGCTCGCCGAGTTGATCAACGAGAAGAAATTGCCGTTGGTCGCCGATGTGCGGGACGAGTCGGCTGAGGACGTCCGCCTTGTAATCGAGCCACGCTCGCGATCTGTCGATGCCGAGTTGCTGATGGAGTCGCTGTTCAAGCTCACCGAGCTCGAGAACCGCATTCCGCTTAACATGAACGTGCTGGTGAAGGGCCGCATCCCGCAAGTGCTCGGCCTTGCCGAGGCCTTGCGCGAATGGCTCGACCATCGGCGCGAAGTGCTGTTACGCCGCTCCAAGCACCGGCTGGCCGAAATCGAACATCGCCTGGAAGTGCTAGGCGGATATCTTGTCGCCTATCTCAATCTCGACAAGGTCATCAAAATCATCCGCAAAGAGGACGAGCCCAAGCCCGTCCTCATGAAGACGTTTAAGCTCAGCGAGGTACAGGCCGACGCCATCCTCAACATGCGGCTGCGCAATTTGCGCAAGCTCGAGGAAATGGAAATCCGTGCCGAGGACAAGGCGCTGCGCGAAGAGCGCACCAAGCTCAAATCGCTCATCGCTTCGACGCCGCAACAATGGAAAATGATCTCCGGTCAGATCAAGGAGATCAGGGAAACCTTCGGACCGAAGACTCAAATCGGCAAGCGCCGCACCACGTTCGGAATTGCACCCGCTCATGACGAAGCGGCCATCGAAGAGGCGATGGTCGTTCGCGAACCGGTGACCATCGTCGTGTCGGAGAAGGGCTGGATCCGCGCCTTGCGTGGTCATGTTAGCGACCTCGCGGGTGTTACGTTCAAGACTGACGATGCGCTGAAATTTGCGTTCGCGACGGAAACCACCGCCAAGATTTTGATTTTCGCCAGCAACGGCAAGTTCTACACCATCGAAGCTTCGAAGCTGCCAGGCGGGCGCGGACATGGTGAGCCCGTGCGCCTCTATTTCGATTTGGAACAGGAGGCCGACGTCGTGGCGGCTTTGGCGTATCAGGGCGGCCGCAAATTCCTGGTGGCGAGCTATGCTGGCAATGGTTTTGTGGTGTCGGAAGACGAATGTCTGGGCACCACTCGCAAGGGCAAGCAGGTGCTCAATCTCAAGGTTCCCGACAAAGCGGCCGCGATGACCACAGTCGACGGCGAGCTTGCGGCCGCGATCGGCGCGAACCGCAAGATGGTGATCTTCAAGCTCGATCAGGTACCGGAGATGGGCCGCGGGCGCGGTGTGCGGCTCCAGCGCTACAAGGAGAAGGGACTATCCGACATCACCACGTTCAAGGCCGACGACGGCATCACCTGGAATGACGCCGCAGGCCGCAGCTTCACGCTGCCGATGAAGGATTTGAAGGATTGGCGCGGAAATCGCGCCGACGCAGGCCGCATTGCGCCGAAGGGATTCCCGAAGAACAATAAATTCCGCAGCCTGCCGAGCGGTGGAAACGGCAAGGCGGAGGACTCGGAGTAGCGGTCTCCTTCAAAATCGCTTCCTCGTAGCGGCGCGATCGTCAACAGGCCGGCGATGAGTTGCCCCATCACGCCTGGTTGCTTGAAGCGGATCATGACCTCGCCAAGCAGCCGGCCGACCAGCATCAACAAAGCCAGCTGAGCGACGAAAATGAATTCGGAAGGGCCGCGCGCGCCTTCGGCGGCAAATGCGGGCATTGCGGCAAGCGCGCATGGCACCACCAGCACGCACAGCCGAATAAGCGGCCGTCGGGCATCGATCATGATTTGCCTGCACACATTTGCCGTCTTTAGGTCAGCGGCAAACCGGCTTGGAGCACGAAAGTTCCATCCCAAATGCAATTGCAAATTATTCGCAACTAAATATATTCACATTGGGAATCAGGGCCTTTGACGGTTCCGGAATGGACGCAACAGTGCGCTCACGAGCAAAGACGGAGGCGGCCGGCTGGCGGCGCGAGCGCGGCCGCCCGCCATTGGCGGAAGTGTTTGGGTCCGTTGCCACGCGACCGACAGGCTCGCTCGGCAAAAAGCTCGTTGCTTTCCTTGGCCCCGGCTATCTGGTTGCCGTCGGCTATATGGATCCCGGCAACTGGGCGACGTCGCTCGCGGGCGGCTCGAAGTTTGGCTACGCGTTGCTCACCGTCGCGCTGCTTTCCAATTTGATGGCGATCTTGCTGCAAGCGCTGTGCGCGCGGCTCGGCATTGGGGCGGGACGTGATCTTGCGCAAGCCTGCCGCGATGCATTTCCGCGTTGGGTATCGTGGCCGCTGTGGGTGCTGACCGAGATTGCGATTTGCGCAACCGATCTTGCCGAAGTGATTGGCACCGCGATCGGCCTCAATCTGCTGTTCAAAATTCCGCTCGAGATCGGCGTGCTAATCACGGCGCTCGATGTATTTCTGATCTTGTGGATGCAAAATCTCGGCTTTCGCTGGGTCGAGGCGTTTATTGTCACGCTGATGGGCGTGATCGCGCTTTGCTTCATCGTGCAGATCGCGATGGCCGATCCCGACTGGGGCGCCGTGATCCGCGGCTTTGCGCCCACCACCGAGATCGTGCGCAACCCCGATATGCTTTATCTTGCGATTGGTATCATCGGCGCGACGGTGATGCCGCACAATCTCTATCTGCATTCGGGCGTGGTGCAGACGCGGCGTTTCGGCGACAGCGTCGAAGACCGGCGCGAAGCGATAAAGCTCGCAACAATTGACTCCACGATCGCGCTGATGTTTGCGCTCACGATCAACGCCGCAATCCTGATCCTCGCTGCCGCAACTTTCAATAAAGCGGGAAAAACCAATGTTGCGGAGCTCGACCAGGCGCATGCCTTCCTGGCGCCATTGCTCGGCTCCGCCATCGCGCCGACCCTCTTCGGTATTGCGTTACTGTGTTGCGGGCTGAATTCCACTGTGACGGCGACATTGTCAGGTCAGATTGTCATGGAAGGCTTTATCGATATTCGCCTTCCTGCCTGGGCGCGCCGCCTGATAACGCGGGCGATTGCCATTACTCCGGCGGCAATCGTGACTATTTGGTATGGCGAAGCTGGAACGGCAAAGCTCCTGATTCTCAGTCAGGTCGTCCTTGGTGTTGCGCTACCGTTTTCAGTCATCCCGCTGGTGATGTTCACCGCCGACCGGCGCAAAATGGGAACACTCGCGGCGCCGATCTGGGCCACAGTGCTGGCCACGCTCACGGTAGCGTTGCTGATCGCATTCAATTTCAAGCTGCTTGCCGACCAGTTATTCGGATAAAGGGGCTACCGCTCCACGCGGCTCCAGCCGGATGGCATCAGGCGCTCCTGCGGCAGGAAGCGGCCTTTGTAGTCCATTTTGCGCGAGCCAGGCACCCAGTAGCCAAGATAGACGTAGGGCAGCCCCATGCGGTTGGCGCGATCGATGTGGTCCAGGATCATGAAGGTGCCGAGCGATCGATCGCCTTCGTCCGGATCGAAAAACGAATAAACCATCGAAAGGCCATCGCTCAGCACGTCGGTGAGCGCGACGGCTAACATATCGCCTGTGCCGCGGCCGTTGATGCCGGTGTCGGGCCCGCGGCGGCGATACTCGATCAGGCGTGTATCGACATGACTGTCTTCAATCATCATGGCGTAGTCGAGCACCGTCATGTCGGCCATGCCGCCGTCGCGGTGGCGCGCGTCGAGATAGGCGCGGAATACCGAATATTGCTCGGAGGTGGGGGCCGATGAGCGCATGTCGCCGATCACGTCGGCATTGCGCTCGGCGATACGACGCATATTGCGTGAAGGCGCAAAATCGGCGGCGACCACACGCACTGACACGCAGGCGCGACATCCCTCGCAAGCCGGCCGGTAGGCGATCGATTGGCTGCGGCGAAAACCGCCATGCGTGAGGAGGTCGTTGAGTTCGCCCGCGCGCTCGCCAACAAGGTGCGTGAAAACTTTGCGCTCCTCGTGGCCGTCCAGGTAGGGACAGGGCGAGGGAGCGGTCAGATAAAATTGCGGCGTGTCGCGCGAATGCTGGGTCACTGATCAGGCCGTCTCGTTAGATACCGTCGCGGTTAGCGTTAGCATCGCGCGCCGAATGCTCGTCGTCAAAGCCCTTTATCCGGCCCGGACCGCTTGCATGGAAGGTCGCAACGCCGAGGCGCGGGCAGCATTATTAATGACTACGGTTCCGAGAAGGATGTCATGCAAGAGACGACGCCGCTCGTTGAAGAAAGCAACCAGCAACACAAAAGGTGTGAAGAAAGACACTGTAAACCAGAAGGCGATAGCGTGCACCGCACCCAATACGAAATAGGCCGGTGCGCCGTACCAAGTGCGCATTTCCAGATCGACCACCCGCATTCCCAAAGTGGCGGAATTCGGCCCCCCGAGGGTGGCGCCGAAATAAACGAGCGCCCAAATCACGGTGGCCGGCGGCAGCAGCCAATAGAGCGCAAAACCGAGCCCTAAGGTGACGATTCCAAAGGCGAAAATGAACATTGCCGCCAGCACGACCGGCACGGCAATGATGATGAAGTCGATGACAAAAGCCACGACCCGGCGTGCCAGAACGCCGTCGAAGAGCTCCGGCTGGGTCGCCGGATCGTAAGCGTGAGGTTTGATGTCGATCGACATCTTTCGGTGCCTTGCCGGTTCGGCCGTACCCGCTGTATCCGTCGCCTACGAAATGGAGAAAGAATCGGGCGCGCGCAAGGCCTGCGTAGCCCTATTTCACCCGGCTGGAAGGCCGGCAAGGCTTGCGGCATAAGGCTTGCGGCATAAAACTTGCGCGATAAGGCTCGCGGCATGGTGCGCGCCCGGGTCCGGAGGGCGAAACGTTGGGAGTTACCCTTTCCGATATTGAAGGTGCCTGGCACGTGATCGAGGGCTCGGTGCTGCGTACGCCCATGCTGCCGGCACCAAAGCTCTCGGCGCTGACCGGCGCCGAGGTCTACGTGAAGTACGAAAATCTGCAAGTTTCCAATTCATTCAAAGATCGCGGCGCGCTTGTGAAACTTGCGTCGCTCAGCGACGCGGAACGCAAGCGCGGTGTCATTACGATGTCGGCCGGCAACCATGCCCAGGCGGTTGCTTATCATGCTGCGCGGCTTGGGATCCCGGCAACCATCGTGATGCCGGTGACGACTCCGTTCGTGAAGGTCGCAGCAACGCGCACGCACGGCGCCGAAGTTGTCCTGCACGGGGAATCAGTCGCCGAGGCGCAGGCGCGCTGCGAGCAAATTCAAGCGCAGCGCGATCTTGTACTTGTTCACCCCTACGACGATCCTCTCATCATCGCGGGACAGGGGACGATCACCCTCGAAATTCTGGAAGATGTGCCCGGCCTCGATGTGCTGATATTTCCGGTCGGCGGCGGCGGCCTTATCGCCGGTAACGCGCTTGCTGCGCGTGCGAAAAATCCGGCGATCGAAATCGTCGGTGCGGAAGCCGCGCTTTATCCTTCGGTCTGGAATGCATTGCACGGCGAGGACCGGCCCATTGGCGGTCCGACACTTGCCGAGGGTATCGCCGTCAAGAATGTCGGAAAGCTGACGCTACCCGTCATTCGTGAGTTGGTGGCGGAAATTATCCTGGTCGATGAGGCGCATCTCGAACGAGCGGTCAATGCTTACTTGACGCTGCAAAAAACGATGGCGGAAGGCGCGGGAGCAGCGGGTCTGGCCGCAATGCTGGCAAGGCCGGGGCGGTTCTTGGGCAAGAAAGTCGGTCTTGTTTTGTGTGGAGGAAATATCGACCCACGCGTCCTCGCCTCCATCATGGTGCGTGAACTTGAACGCGACAGCCGTATCGTTTCCTTCCGCCTGACCATCCCGGATCGGCCTGGCGTACTCGGCACAATTGCGACTCGCATTGGCGAGCTCGGTGCCAATATTCTCGAAGTCGACCATCGCCGGCTGTTTCTTGATGTCCCGGCGAAAGGCGCCAAGCTCGACGTGACGATTGAGACCCGCGACGGGGCTCACGCCGAGGAAATCATGGCGGCGCTTGCCGCCGATGGTTACCTGCCGGTGCGAATAGAGGCCGGGGCGGCGATCGAGTGAGGCGCTTGCTCAGGCGGCCGATTGCGCCGGCGGCGTTTTCTGCTCCAGTTGAGCCAGCGTTTTATCGCTGAGGTGAACAGCCAATAAATTTATGCCCGCATCGAAAACCTTGTAGCCGCGCTGCTCCAGCCAGCCCCGCAGTTGCTCGCGGCCGGCCTTGATCGCTTCGATCAACAGGATCGGATGATTTTTCTCGACCTATTGCCGCGCGCCTTCCAGCGCTGCAAACTCCATGCCTTCGATGTCGATCTTGATCAGATCCACGCGCGGCAATGAGAGCGCGTCGAGCGTAATTTTCTGGATCGCAACAGTCTTTTCATCCGAATAGTCGACGGCCTGGCCGATGAATTCATTGCCGTCTCGCTTGAGGAGCTCAAGGCTACCGAAGCTCGAGGCCGTGAGATAATTCGGATTGGGAATTCGCATGGTGCCGGTTTCCGACGAAACGGCGGCATGCATTGCGATGGCGTTGAAGCAGTTGTTGATCGCGATATTTCCGGCCAGTGCGTAATAGATACGCTCCTGCGCTTCGACGGCGATCACCGACCCCCAACCGGTCATCGACGTCGCCCATTCGATGGTGTGCACACCGATATTGGCGCCGCAATCGATTGCTACGACACCGTCGCCGTGAAAGCGCCGTCGCATGTCGAGGAGCTGAAGTGCAATCTCGACTTCTGTCGGGTCGAATGCGGCTGCTTCAAGAATTTGGAATCCGACGCCGTAACCCCGCTCGGAGTCGACCATGTGCCGGTCGAAACGATTGACAATCATTGTGCCGTGATTGGACGAGGCGAGCACAAATGCGAGCTTGCGTCCGACGTTGCGCATAGAATTCTCCTTAGGGTGGGGACGCAGTTACCCTGCAGCACGAGGCGCAACAATACGCGCACGTGCGCTGAAGCGCCGTGCGAACCGAATCACCGAGCCTAAGGTAATACCGTCAGCGGCGGTGTACAGGTTTTAGGCGATCGACCCCCAGTCGGCGCGGCGCGTTATTTTGGCTGCATCGCCTGCCAAATTCGCTCCGGCGTTGCCGGCATTTCGATATGTTTGACGCCGAACTCGGACAGCGCATCGACCAGCGCATTGGCGACTGCGGGGAGGGCGCCGACGTTACCGGCTTCGCCCGCGCCCTTGGTTCCCATCGGATTGGTCTTGGTCGGGACCGGATTACTTTCGACCTCGATATTGCTGAGATTGTGGGCGTGCGGCATCGCATAGTCCATGAACGAGGCAGTGACGAGCTGGCCCGACGTGTCGAAATGGATGTCTTCCATCAGCACTTGCCCGGCGCCTTGCGCGACGCCGCCGTCGATCTGGCCATGCAACAGCATCGGATTGAGCACGGTGCCGACATCGTCGACCACGCTGTAGCGCACGATCTCGACCGTGCCGGTTTCCTTGTCGATTTCCAGTTCGCAGACATGGCAGCCGTTCGGAAAGTTCTGAGCCCCTGCCTTGTATGTCGCGGTGGCGAACAGACCGGGTTCCATGGAGGCTGGGATCTTGGCCGGATTGCTTGAATCAATCGCGACTTCCTTGATCGTCATGGTCCGGTTCGTCTTCGGCGATGAAAACACGCCGTCGGCGAAATTCATGTCCGCCGGGTCGACCTTGAGCGCGTGTGCGGCAATCGCCTTGGCTTTCTCAATCACTTTGCCGGTCGCCATCAGAAACGCCGCGCTCGACATCGTGGATGTGCGCGAGCCGCCGGTGCCCTCGCCGTAGAACACTTCATCGGTGTCGCCTTGCACATAACGGACTTCGTCGGGATGGAGGCCGAGGCGGTCGCAGACCAGCTGCTTGAACACGGTCTCGTGTCCTTGGCCCGCGGTCACCGAGCCCGAGAACACGGTGACCGAGCCGTTGCGGTCGAAGCGCACTTCGGCGCCTTCGGTGCCGCCGGCAGCGGCGCGCTCGATGGTGTTGGAAATGCCGAAGCCGCGAAGCTTGCCGCGCTTGCGCGACTCGTCGCGACGCCGCTTGAACCCCTTGAAGTCGGCCAACTCCAGCGCCAGGTCCATGTTCTTTTCGAATTCGCCACAGTCGTAAGTAAATGTGAGCGCGGTCTTGAACGGCATTTGGCTGGGCGCGATGTAATTGCGACGGCGCAGTTCGGCCGGATCGATTTTGAGCTCGTCCGCGGCGAGATCAACCATGCGCTCGATGACATAGCCCGCTTCCGGGCGGCCGTTGCCGCGATAGGGACGGACCGGATTGGTGTTGGTGTAGACGCCAGTGATGTCGACATACATCGCGGGCGTGCGATAGCAGCCGGCCAGTGTGCCGGCATTGAGGATGAACGCCGGCATGTTGTTCTGAAGATATGCGCCGATGGCGGCGATTGTCTTGACGCGAAATCCGAGGAACGTGCCGTCCTTGTCGAGCGCGAGTTCGGCTTCGGTGACGTTGTCGCGCGCTTGCGCATCGCTCAAGAACGCCTCTGTGCGCGTGCTTATCCATTTGACCGGCCGGCCGGTGAGCTTCGAGGCGAACATCGTCAAAGGCGCTTCATTGAATACCGGCGTCTTCATGCCGAAGCTGCCGCCGACGTCGATGCAGATCACGCGCACGCGGCTTTCCGGAACTCTCAGAACCTTCGCGATTTCGTTGCGATAGGGATGTGCGCGCTGCACCGGCGTGTGGACGATGTAGCGGTCTTCTGCTGGCAGATAGACGCCGACTGCGCCGCGCGGCTCCATGGAAGCCGCGGTCACGCGATTAATAACGAAACGGTGTTTAACGACATGCGCCGCCTTGGCGAAAGCCGCGTCGGTCGCGGCCCTGTCGCCGATCAACTCGACGAAACCGATGTTGTCGTCGCAACCTTCCCAGACTTTCGCGGCACCGGGCTCCATCGCCTTGGCAGTGGATACGACCGCCGGCATTGGCTCGTAGTCGACCTCGATCAATTCGGCGGCATCGGCCGCCTGTGCCGCCGTTTCCGCGACGATGAAGGCCACTGGATCGCCGATCCAGCGCACGCGGTCTTGCGCCAGCACCGGATAAGCTGACTTGAACATCGGCGACCCGTCGCGGCGCTTGAGGCCACCGTGCGAGGGCAGCTCGTTGAGGCCCGCCTTCTTCCAATCTGCCGCGGTGATGATTTGGATCACGCCGGGCGCGGCCTTGGCAGTGTCGGTCTTGATCGACAAAATTTTCGCGTGACCGTGCGGCGAGCGCAGCACGACCCCGAAAGCCATGCCGGGATAGACGATGTCGTCGATATAGCGGCCGCCGCCGCGAACGAGACGCGGGTCCTCGAAACGCGACACGCCCTGACCGATGGCGAACTCACCCATTTGGAGATTCCAGTTTTACTGCGGCGCTACCCATAAACCGCTCGTCCCCGCGAAAGCGGGGATCCAGGGGAGCGTGCAAGGTCCGGGCTTGTTGCTCTGGATTCCCGCTTGCGCGGGAAAGAGCGGAGTGTGGGTCGTGCATTGCGGAAGCTATTTCTCGGATCGTAATTTTTCCGCCACGCGCGCGGCGAAATACGTGAGCACGCCGTCACATCCGGCGCGCTTGAAGCTCATTAGACTTTCGATCATGGCGCGCTCGCCATCGAGCCAGCCGTTTTGCGCGGCCGCCATGATCATCGCGTACTCGCCCGACACCTGATAGGCGAAGGTCGGCATCGCGAATGTCTCCTTTACGCGCTGCACGATATCGAGATACGGCAAGCCGGGCTTGACCATGATCATGTCGGCGCCTTCTTCGATGTCGAGCGCGACTTCGCGCAGCGCCTCGTCCGAATTGCCGCAGTCCATCTGGTAAGTGCGCTTGTCGCCGGTGAGGGTCTTCGACGAGCCGACCGCGTCGCGGAACGGGCCATAGAAGGCGGACGCGTACTTCGCGGCGTAGGACATTATCGACACGTCAATAAAATTTGCGGCGTCGAGTGCTTTGCGGATTGCGCCGACGCGTCCGTCCATCATGTCGGACGGCGCAATGATGTCGCAGCCGGCTTCCGCCTGTACCAGGGCCTGCTTGACCAGAACCGCGATCGTCTCGTCATTAAGAATGGCGCCGTCGCGCAGCAGGCCGTCATGGCCATGACTGGTGAAGGGATCGAGCGCGACGTCGCACAGGATCCCGACCTCCGGCACCTCTTTCTTGATCGCGCCGATGGCGCGGCAAACAAGGTTGTCCGGGTTCAGCGCTTCGCTGCCGTCTTCGTCACGCAGTTTTGGATCGGTGTAGGGAAACAGCGCAATGCACGGAATTGTCAGCTTGGCCGCTCGTTCGGCTTCGCGCACGGCTTGATCGACCGACAGCCGCTCGACGCCCGGCATGGAGGGAACGGGCGTGCGGGCATTTTTCCCGTCCATCACGAACAGCGGCCAGATTAAGTCGTCGGTGGTGAGGACGTGCTCACGCACTATGCGACGCGCCCATTCGGCGCGCCTGTTGCGGCGCATGCGCACTGGGAGGTCTAGCCGTTCGTTTTCCGCCGCAGGCGCCGTTTCTATCGTCGCGAAACGAGCGCGGCTTTCGATCGGGCGGCCGAATTTGATCGCCATGAGGGCACTCCTGGCGCTCTTTTTAGCCCGTCCAATGCAAAGCCGCTACCCGTCCACGCGCATAAGGACAAGTCGGTTAACTAGGCGCGTCCGGCGGCCTTTCCGGGCCGTTGTTCCATCTCTACGCCGGCTTCAAGGCTCTCTTTGTCGCGATAGATCGAAGCAACCGCCAGTACGCGGCCACCCAATTTGTAGCGGACAACGCAATCGCGCTTTATGGCATCGCCGTCGATGTCGATGGCGTCCCATTTCTCGGCATGGCCGACGTAGTTGATCGGAACGTCGTAGTGCTGGCTCCAGAAGAACGGAGCCGACCTGAATGGGGTGGGGATGCCCATCATGGTGAGTGCAGCAGCTTGACCTTGTCGCTCCGCCACGACCCAATGTTCGACCCGGATACGCTCGCCCGAAATCGGGTCGGGCCAACGGGCAATATCGCCGGCTGCATAGATGCCCTGCACACTCGTTTCCAGGTATTCGTTCACACTGACGCCTTTGTCGACGGTGAGGCCGGCCTTTTCAGCGAGCATGAGCCGCGGGCGGACGCCGACACCGATCACCACCAGGTCGGCGTCGAGCGTGCCGCCGCTCTTGAGCGTGACGCGGTTGCCGTCGATTGCAGTAACACTGTTCTCGAGATGGAATTTGACGCCGTGCTCTTCGTGCAACGCACGAACGAGGTCCCCGAGTTGGGGTCCAAACACGCGTTCGAGCAGGCGTTTCTCCGGCGCCACCACGTGAACTTCGATGTCGCGTGCGCGCAAAGCCGCCGCCGTCTCGAGCCCGATGAAGCTCGCACCGATGACGACGGCGCGCTTTGCGTCCTTCGCCTGCGCAATGATCGCACGGCAATCGGCCAATGAGCGCAGTGTGTGCACGTGCTTTTGGCTGGCGCCGGGAATGTCGAGCTTGACCGGCTCCGCGCCGGTTGCCAGCAACAATTTGTCGAACGGCATCGTGCTGCCACTGGCAAGCGTGATTGTATGCGCGCGCGGATCAATCGCGGTCACTTCGGTATTCCGCCGCGGCAAAGCCGGCCGCGCCGCCGCCGATAATAACAATGCGTTCGCTGGCCGATCCGGTTTTACCAGGCGCGCGCTCTGCAACCTTCTCTTTGACGACGATTTTGCCGCCGCGCTCCTCGACCTGCCAACACGTGAGCGGGCTGAGGGCCGGCGCTGCGATGGCTTCGCCGGTTTGCAGGCTGAAGTGCGCGTGGTGCCATGGACAGCGAACCGTAACGCCAACGAGCAGCCCCTCCGCGAGCGGCCCGTGATAGTGGGTGCAATGGGCCGCCAATGCGAACAGCTTCCCGTTTTGGCGCACGAGCAAGACCTCGTCATCACCGACGTGGCCCGCAAGCATCGCCCCGTCGGCGAGATCGCCGGTCGGGATGCCGGCCGCAAGATCTGGTCCGCTCGGCTTATCGGCTTCTTCCGCCATATGGTCCTCCGCTCGTCGTCAAACGCGGGCCCTCGTCATGAGATGCTCCACCGCCCCGAAAATTCCGGTCTATGGCATAATGCCCGAAAGGGCGTCCGGTTGCCCCGATCCGGCTCCGCTTGCTAAGCGGGATGGGCCAAAGCAGGACTTTGCATGGATTTCGAGCTTACCGAAGAGCAGCGGGCATTCCAGTCAACTGCGCGTCAGTTTGCGCGTGACGAGATGATGCCGCAGGCGCGCGACTGGGACGAGGGCGAGATTTTTCCGGTCGAGAGCTTACGCAAGGCGGCGGCGCTTGGCTTTGGCGGTATTTATGTGAAAGACGATGTCGGCGGCTCGGCGCTCAGCCGGCTCGACGCGGCGCTGATCTTCGAAGAACTGGCCCAGGGCTGCACATCGACCGCGGCCTACATCTCGATCCACAACATGGCCGCATGGATGATCGACGCCTTCGGCAGCGACGCCGTGCGCAAGAAATTCTTGCCCAAGCTCTGCACGATGCAGCATTTCGCGAGCTATTGCCTGACGGAACCGGGCGCGGGCTCCGATGCCGCGAGCCTGACGACGCGTGCGCTGCGTGATGGCGAACATTACGTGCTCGATGGAACGAAAGCATTTATCTCCGGCGGCGGCGTGTCCGACATCTATGTCGTGATGGCGCGCACGGGCGAAACCGGCCCGCGCGGCATTTCCTGTATTGTAGTCGAAAAGGGTACGCCGGGACTTTCTTACGGTGCGCCGGAGAAGAAGCTCGGCTGGAAAACTCAGCCAACCGCCATGGTGATGTTCGAGAACTGCCGTGTGCCGGTGTCGAACCGGATTGGGACAGAAGGGCAGGGCTTCAAGATCGCGATGGCAGGTCTCGATGGCGGCCGTTTGAACATCGGTGCCTGTTCGATCGGTGGTGCGCAGTTCTGCCTGGACCGGACCATTGCCTACATGAAAGAGCGCAAGCAGTTCGGCTCGCGCCTCGCCGATTTCCAGGCGCTGCAATTCCGCATCGCGGACTACGCGACCGACCTGGAGGCGGCGCGCCTACTGCTGCACCGCGCGGCCGTTGCGGTCGGGGACAAGGAGCCTGCGGCAACGCGCATTGCTGCGCAGGCGAAACGCCTTGCCACCGATACGGGTTTCGACGTGGTCAATGGCTGCCTGCAGTTGCATGGCGGCTATGGGTACCTGCACGATCACCCCATCGAGCGCGTCTTGCGCGACGTGCGCGTCCATCAAATACTTGAAGGCACGAATGAGATCATGCGGATGATCATCAGCCGCGCTATGCTGGGTAATTAAAATCAGCGCATGATCCCGAAAAGTGGGAACCGGTTTTCGGATAAGATCATGCGGAAGTAATGGAAGAGGAGGACGTCATGGAACAGCTTCCGAGACTTTATCTCTCACGCGAGGAAATGATGAAGCGCATCGCCCGCTTCAAGGACCTTAAAGGCTCCGATGGCGGCTTGCCCGATAGCAAGATGCCTGGCTGTGAGCGCACGTTGTTCAATGTGATCGGCTTCCAGCCTCCGCAAGGGTCGGGCGGGGCGGTGACATCGCCCGTCGGCGATCACGCGGCTCAACTTGCTGCGATCAAGATCAGCGAAGGTTTCAATCTCGGTTACTGCAAGGCCAAGCCCGGCCACGGCCCGGAGATGCACAATCACGATACCAACGAGACCTTCGTCCCGATGACCGGAACCTGGCGGGCGAGCTGGGAAAACGAGAAGGGCGTGGTGGAATTTGTCGATCTCGGTCCGCTGGACGTTGTCTCGTTTCCGCCCGGCATGATCCGCCGTTTCGAGAACGTCACCAAGGGCGATCCGAACGCAGAATCGATCCTGATGTTCGTGATCGGCGGCGATGGCCCGCGCGCGGAATTTACCGATCAGGCCATGCGGCGCCTGGAAAGCGCCGGCGTCTGGCCACCGCAAAGCGCGTAAGCGGAGAGCCAACGTGAGCATCGCGATGTGGGCGGGCGAACTGGCACTGACGACGGCTGCGATCTTCGCCGGTGCGGCCGTCTACGTCAGTGTGGCAGAGCAGCCGGCACGGCTTAAACTCGACACGCGAGCGCTATTGACGCAGTGGCAGCCCAGCTATGCGCGTGGCGCCATCATGCAGGCAAGCCTCGCCATGATGTCCGGCGTGCTCGGAGTCGTTGCCTTCGTTTTCACCTATGATTGGCGCTGGCTCGTCGGTGCGGCGCTGATCCTCGCGCCCTGGCCGTACACGATGCTCATCATCATGCCGACCAACCGGATGCTGAAATCGACAGCACCGGCGCAAGCCACCGAGCAAACGCGTGGCCTGATCCTGCAGTGGGGACGCTTGCACTTGGGCCGCAGCGTGCTCGGTCTGCTCGGGGTTGCC
>WNFD01014137.1_pt1 | contig 14315 bp, 17 predicted proteins | sample 5400491 | NCBI WGS metagenome assembly WNFD01 (sample SAMN13153343, study PRJNA577476) | soil metagenome | isolation source: 120 cm saprolite under Douglas fir tree site 2 hole 2 replicate 2 | place: USA:California | collected 2015-04-18
GCGAGAGCTCAACGTCAGCGAACGGGTAACCCCGCCAGGCACTGCAGCGAACTCCAGCCGCGCACGGCAAGTCCCCGCGAACCCAGGGACCAGAACGCACCGCAGAGCGTGAACATCCCCGAGTTCCCGCTGAAGACCCTTCAGTTCGCGTGAACTCTGGGCAAAGCCGCCGGCCCCCCCAGATCCGGACGTGACACTCTCGCGTCATCCGGCTCGTGCCGCTCAGTTGTCAGGCAGTTTGGCAGTCTCAGCTTTTCCGCGGAGGCTCCTGGCAGGAAGCTGGTGAAAGCACCCTGGCGCCAGTTTCGGGACGACACCTTCGCACGTTCCGCATAAGAGCCTTGTCCGGGCTCATGCTGCCTGTACGCCGGACACCGCCTGGGCAGTAAACGGGTATCCCCCAGACTCCTCCCGGGACAAAGTTCCGGCCCCGGTTTCGATGTCATCTAAATCACTTTCGACGCGTCAGCGACAGATATTTCCTACCATCTTCCCGGACCACACCTGACGCACTCCCGGTGCGCCTTTTCCGTGCCGCTCACCACGAACCGCCGTTAACGGACGCAGCGCACGGTGGTTTGGAGCCTCCCCCCGCAGGGCGGCTCCGGAGGGCCAAACAACCTCCATCTCTTGTGCAGCGCCGTAGTCGGAAGACCTGCCATCTCACACCATGTCTGCCTCCTACGTTCGTGCTCACAAGAACTTGCTTGATCTTGGATAGCTGATCACCGGCCTGACATGCGCTTATGGCGGTGACACGCGCGAATGTAACCACCGGTGGTCGCCGATCTGGGAGTTGCGGAGGCCGGCGGCCGGTTAGCCAGTCTCGAGCCTCGCTCTCCGCCGAGGACTGGAGCCGGTCGATGGCGGACCGGGCGAGCAGCGGGTCGGCCATCATGGCCAGCCACTCGGCCGACTCGCGGTTGGAGGTGGCCACGGCGGCCTTCGAGCCGATCGACGCGACCCAGTCCAGCTCGCCGCGCTGCTGCGTCAGCGACTGCACCTTCTCGAGCAGACGCGCCCAGATACCCTGCTCGGCCCATCGGTTGAAGTTCTTGTAGATCGTGTTCCAGTTCCCGAACCGCTCCGGCACGTCTCGCCACGGCGCACCCGTCAGATACCGCCACGCGGTCGCCTCGACAATGGCAAGACGCTCGACCGGCGGACGACCCGTCGCCTTAGGCAGCGGAAAAAACGGGCCGATCACAGCCCACACCTCATCCGAGATCACGTCACGCACCATTGCCTCAGGCTCACTCGCCGAGACGAGAACTCCGGCGGGCGACACGCACCTACACTCAAACCATGGCCGAAGCTGGCTTCGCGGGGTGTCCAGATCAACTTCTACTGCGCCGACGTCGACGAGTGCGCAACGCTCTTCGAAGCACTCGGCATGCGGCGGCCATTCGTCTCGCCGACTTGGGCGTTGTCGTGCCCACGGAGCGATCGGCCGAGGTAGCCCTGTGGGTCAGCGACGTCAACCACCATTACGAACTCGCCGTGCAGGTTGGCGCCAAAGTCATCCGGCCCCCCATGGATGCACCCGACGGACGACTACGGTACGCCTGGTTCACCGACCCCGAACGCCACCAAATCCGGCTCCTGAAGCAGCTTCAGCAACACACCCTAGAGGAAAGGTTTTCATGAAACTTCTTCTCACTTCCTCAGGCATCAGTAACCCGAGCATCTCCGGCGCGCTCGTCGAACTGCTGGGCAAGCCGATTGCCGAGTCCAGCGCCCTCTTCATTCCGACCGCTACCTACCCCTTCCCCGGCGGTGCTGGCATGGCGTGGCAGGCGATCTGCGGAAGGGCTCAGAGCCCGTTGTGCGAGCTGGGTTGGAAGTCCTTGGGAGTGCTGGAACTCACCGCGCTGCCGACCATCCGAGAAGAGAGCTGGGTCCCCATGGTCCGGGAGGCTGACGCCCTGCTCGTCTGGGGCGGCGATGTGCTGTATCTGTGCCACTGGATGCGTCAGTCGGGCCTGGCAAACCTCTTGCCGTCGCTGAGCGAGTCGGTCTACGTGGGGGTGAGCGCCGGGAGCATCGTGGTGACCCCCTACAACTGTGACGCAGAGTTCGACCTGGAGTTTGTGCCCACAGGCAGCGATATGGCGCTGGGAGCCGACAGGGCGCTAGGACTGGTGGATTTCACGTTGTATCCGCACCTTGATCGCGAGGACATGCCGGACGCTTCCCTGGCCAACATAGAAAAGTGGGCGTCCGGGATCCCGGCCCCGACGTACGCAATAGACGATGAGACGGCCATCAAAGTGATCGACCGCACCGTTGAGGTCGTCTCAGAAGGGAACTGGAAGCTGTTCAACCCCTGGCACAGAGAGGCGCTCGGTGGATCGCTCCGGGCCACATAGGCGCTGCGATCCTGCACCATGTAGACCAGGCCCTCGCCGACCAGCACCCGCACAGCCTTGCGCGCGGTCTCCCTGGCCACGCCGTTCTCCTGCGTCAGGGGACGATCCGCCGAGCGCTCGGGGGCGCTCGTTCCACGACTGCGACAGGGCGACCCGAACTGCCGTGCGCGATTCGCGGCGGTCTATTCATGCAACCTCCCAACGATCGGCCCGTCAGATCAGCCAGCATGGTTCCGATCTCGGCCGATGACGCCCGTCGTGAGTTACTCGATACTGGCGAGCGGCAACCGCGTCTGCTGGCTAGTGTCAGCTGCGTGGACGGGATGCTGCGCGAGCAGTTGTCGCAGGACCAGTTGCGGCTTCTGCAGGTGATCTTCGAGCCGTTTGATCGGGAACGCGGGTCGCCAATTTGACAATTCGTAGACCTCACCTTGGACGCGAAGTTCGGTCTCGATGCAGCTGTAGTGCTCGACTCGCTCCCAGTGGTCGGCTATCACGGCCCGATGTCCATGAGCTATGGCCTGACTTGGCGGGAGGACTCCCACTTGCCTCCTCAGCCCGGGACACACGTCGCCCTGACCGTGGCCGGTCTGCGCTACCTCAGGCCGGCGACGTAGCCGTTGCTGGGCTCGTTCTTGGTGACGGTGCGGCACATGGTCGGCGCCCAGTCGAAGCTCACACCTGACCCGCGGCAAGTCGTCGAGGCGACGGTGTCGAGCGGCTCGATCATGACCGAGTTCCGCGCCATGGAGTAGCAAGGGCGCGCGGGTTGAAGCGATGCAGCGCAAGGTCCGGTGGATGCTCGGCCATGAGCCGTACCTCTACAACGTGGTCCACCAGCCGAAGCCTGACATAGAGGAATGGACGGCCAGGGTGCCAGCAGTCCTTAGGGCACCCGCGCACCGAGATCGTCGGCGTCGACCTGGTCGACGCCTTCGCCCGCCCCGGCGAGCAGCCGCCAGGCCTGGAGCTGATCTGCGGATCGGTGCTGACGTGGGAACCAGAGCGGGCCTTCGACCTGATTACCTGCGCACACGGGTTGCATTACATCGGCGATAAGCTCGCCGTCTTTTCCAGGGCCGCCGGCTGGCTAACTCCGGCGGGCCGTCTGGCAGCCGACCTCAACCTGGCCAGCGTCCGGCTGGCCGACGGAGTCGACAAGTCAGGGGTGGGTAGTGCGGCGGGTTGGCTTCCAGCCCGGGCGGGGGATGGCCGCCAGCAGCTGGCGAGTGTAGTCGTTCGCTGGCTCGCGCAGGATCGTGTCGGTCGCGCCGGACTCCACGATACGGCCGCGGTGCATGACGATCGTGTCGTCGGTGACCTGCTGCACGACCGCGAGGTCGTGGGACACCAACAGGTACGCGACCCGCAGCTGAGCCCGCAGGTCGGCGAGCAGGTTGGGCACCTGTCCCTGGACCGAAACATCCAGCGCCGACACCGCCTCGTCGCGGATCAACACCTCCGGATCGCAGGCCAGCGCCCTGGCGATGGCAACCCGCTGACGCTGACCGCCCGACAGCGACCTCGGCCTCAAGTTCTCGTGCCGCTCGTCCAGGCCCACCTGGTGCAGCAGCTCAAGCGCGCGCTCCCGTCGGCCGGCCTTGCCCGCCGGGGTGTGGAACCGCAGCACCTCGTCCAGGCAGGCGCCGACCGTCTGGCGCGGGTCGAGCGAGGAGTATGGGTCCTGGAAGACCATCTGGACCCGGCGTCCCCTGGCGCGCCGGTCCTCGCCGCGCAACCGCCTCGTCTGGAGCGAGGCCCCTGCGATGACAACGGTGCCACCGGTCGGGCGCTCCAGCCCGGCGATGATCCTCGCCACGGTCGTCTTCCCCGAGCCTGACTCGCCGACGATCCCGAGCGATCCCGATGCGAGCAGCTCGAGCGACACATCATCGACCGCGACGAGGTCCTCGGTCTGCCGTGAGCCCTCGGCCTTGACTTTGAAGACTTTCCGCAGCTCGCGCACAACGAGCACCGGCTCGCGGGCCGCACCGGCCGCCAAGGCCTCGCCATCTAGCTGGCTAGTCATGGGCAACCGTCTCCGCGGCGAACGAAACCCGCCCCTTAAGCTCTTCAGACCGGTGACACGCGACGAGCTGCTGGTCCACCGGCCTGAGCTCGGGGCGCTCGCTCTCGTGCACGGTGGCCGAGATGCCGATCTCCACGATCATGCCTGCGTACATCACGGCCATGCGGTCGGTGACCGCGGCCGCCAGGTCAAGGTCGTGGGTGATGAACAGCATCGCCAGACGACGGTCGGCGCGCAGTTCGGCGAGGATCGCCATGACCTCGGACTGGGTGGTGACGTCCAGGGCCGTCGTCGGTTCGTCGGCCAGCAGCAACCGCGGCCTCGTCGCGAGCGCGGCCGCGATCATGATTCGCTGCAGCAGGCCGCCCGAGAGCTGGTGCGGATACTGCCGAAAGCCGGCGGCCTCCGTCCGCGATGCCGACCTGGGCGAGCAGGTCGATGGCCCGCTGGCGGGCAGCCGCCGCCTTGACGCCCTGAGCGAGCATCGCCTCGAGCAGGAAGTCGCCGTTGCTGCGGACCGGATTGATGTGGGCGCGCGGGTCCTGGTAGATCATGCCGATCTGGTTTGCGCGCAGGTTCCGCAGCGCGCCCCGGCCCATGTCCAGCACGGACTGCCCCCCGAAGCGCATCGAGCCTGACGTCAGCGAGCGCGGCGGCAGCAGCCGCATGATCGTGCGCGCCGTCATCGACTTGCCGGATCCTGATTCGCCGACCAGGCCGACCGCCTCGCCGGGCGCGACGTCGAGCGTGGCGTCGTGGATCACCGTGCGGAGCCGCGCGCCAAGGCCATCTACAAGGACGGGCTCGCGCCCCATCAGCCCCGCCAGCAGCGGCAGCCCGACCAGGAAAGGCCAAACCGGCCCGTCGCCGGGCCTGCCGATTCACCGGCGGAACGTGCCCGGCGGCGTGATCAACGAGTACCACCAGGCAGCGTCAGGTGAGCTGATCTAATGAACACCAGGTCAGACACCGTGCGATTAGTTTTGAAGCGGTACAGGGAGCGCGCGATAACCGGTTATGCCTGGATCCGCTCATGAGGCTGAAGGACCAGATCTTCCAGCTGTCGTCCGCCTTCTGCCTGATGCGCGTCCGCCACGATCGAGGCATGGCCGGCACGCGAGCCGCAACCAACCGGAGATCCCGCGCCTTTAGGGCGTGACCTGAGGCTGAGCACGGTTGTGGCGGTCCTCCACGCGGCGGGGCCGGGGACGGTTAGCTGGTGACCCAGGTGAGGATTTGGCTGTTGACCTCGTCGGGCTTTTCCAGGTGCAGGAAATGGCCGGCACCGTCGATCACGCTCATACGGGAGGATGGGGCGAGGAAGGGCCCGGCCCGAGCGGCCAGACCTGCTGCGACGCAGCCGTCGTTGGCCCCATGCAGATACAGGGTGGGTTGCGGTGCCTGGCGGCCCGCCGCGTGCAGTTCGGCCGTGAAGCGCGTGCCGCTTTCCGATGCGCCCGCCGGGCCCGGGGCGCCGACCCGGTAGTAGGCGATCGCGGCGGCCAGGTTGGCGGGTGATCGCAGGGACTCCTTCACGTGGGTGAGATGCTCGCCCGGGTGATAGCCGGGTGACCAGTCGGCCCAGAGCCTGTCGAGGAACGCCATCCCGTCGGCGGCGACGACCCTTTCGGCGAGCCCGGCTGGGTCGCGGAACATGAACAGGTAGAAGAAGCGCCTGAGCTGGTCATAGTCGCTGAATAGCACCGAGTCCACGGCGGCGGGCGGCACGGCAAGGGTCACCAGCCGCCGCCACCGGTCCGGGGCGTAGGCGGCCGCGCCGTAGGCGGCCTCGGCACCCCAGTCATGACCGATCAGCACCGCATCCTCGCCGCCGCCCAGCACCTCGTGCAGGGCCACTGCGTCGGCGGTCAGCGCGCCCAGGTGATAGGCGCCGTCGGCCGGCACCGAGGTCGGCGCGTACCCGCGCATGAACGGGGCCACCGCATGGAACCCGGCCCCGGCCAGCACCGGCAGCAGCCGCCGCCAGGTGTGCGCGGTGTCGGGAAATCCGTGCAGGCACAGCGCCAGCCGGCCCGACCCCGCGTCGAGTAGCCCGAACTCAAGGCCGTTCGCCTGCACCATGCTCGCCCGCACCGCAGCTGAAGCAGTCACCCAGCCACGTTATCCCGCCACCCACGGCGGCGCGCGCTCACAGCGCACAGCCGAACCTGACGCTCGGAGGACTGCACGGTCACGCATACTCCCGCGGACTTTTTCACGCTGGCGATGAAAGAGTACGACTATGTCCAGGCGGCCATCGACACGATAGACGGGCAGCAGTTCCAGAACCGAAGCCGGGCGATAGCGGCAGCCGGAGTGCTCTTCACGGTGTCATTCTCGGCTGGTCCCCGGCGTGAACAGTCACTGCAGGTGACCGCAGACAAGACAGCGGTCAGCGCGACGAGGGCTCGTTATAGCGCGTGTTTCAGCTGACCTGGTGAAGTGTTCAGGCCAATCCGAAAAGCAACCAGGGGCGCCCGCGGGTTCAGGACAAGTCCGGAGCCGCGATCGGGTTGCGGTCAGCTAGCGGCTGCTGCCTGACTGGCTCGGCGAGTCGCTCACCATGCGACTTCGCTTGATCACAGTGATGGCGTACATCGCCAGACCAGTCCGTACGAGGGGAATCGAGGCCGCGTCGACGCCGACCAGGACCGCCGCCGGATCTGGAGATTGCGGAAATCGCCGCCCGGATGTTTGATGGTGGGCAGCCTGAGAGGGGTTGGGCTGATGGCCGGGCTTGGCGTGTCGCCGGCGAGGATGATGCTGCGTTTGCTCGTTCTGACGTTGCCGGTTGCGGGTTGTTCTGCCGCTGGATCCACCGATATCCCGTCCGCCAGACCGCATCCGTCGGGGCCAGCTACGGATGCGCTCGGGCCGCGGTATCTGGCGCTCCTGGGTCCGGCGGCGGTGATCTCGGCGCGTGACGCGTGGGTGGCGGCCAGGGTGGATACCGGGAACGGCACGGTGACCGTGATGGATCACTGGGACGGCGCCCGCTGGTCGCTACTGCGCAGCCCGGCGTTCGCTGGCTGGAATATTGACGGCATGGCCGCTGGCTCGGGCCAGGACGTCTGGGCGGTCGGCTACACCAGCCACACCGGCCACCACAAGGTCCTGATCGGGCATTTCGACGGCACGGCCTGGCGACAGGTCCTGGCCCCCCGCTTGGCCGTATACTCACCGCCCCGATTGCCTGATCCTGCACTGGGACGGCACCGCCTGGACATCCTCACCGACCACAGCGCCGTCAATTTGCAGCATCCGCACCGTCGCAGCCGTCAAGGGCGGCGGCACCTGCCCCGTGCGGGCTCGACGTGGTAATCAGCCCGGCATTCGATACGTTCGGCGGCGCACGAGGCCATGACAAGGCCCGCGCGTTCGAGGTGTACGGCTACGCGTTCATGGCAAGCCGCGCGCCTGAAGGCCCGGCCAGCCACAGCCTGCGGTGAGCTGACGTTCCGTCCTCAGCGGGGCATGCGGGCGGTGACCAGCCGGGCGGCGCTGATCCGCACTCCTGCGCCAGGGGCGAACGACACGACCGCGTCGCCGAGAGCGCCGCAAGTCGTGCAAGTTCCTCAGCCTGCGGCGAACCTCGCCCCGATCGCCAACCGACGCTACGCCTGTCTCGCGCCCATGGCCGTGATGCTTGCCGTGATAGTGAGCTGTGAGGTGGCGGCGCTCGCGCTGTCGTGGCTCCAGGCGAACACGGCCGGGCCGAAGGCCTGGTCGTCTCCGAACAGGGGAGCGGCACGTTCGTACGGCCCAAGCCACGTGTCAGCATTCTGGTGACTGGGTCGAACTACCGGCGGCACCGCGCACTGGGCCTGCCAGGCTTCAATGCTCAGGCGCTTGAGCAGGGCATGTCACCCCGCCAGGACATCACCGAGTAGCCCGGATCAGCGCGCCAACCGATGTCGCGCAGCAACTGGACCTCGACGAAGGCTCGCGTGTGATCGTCCGCCGCCGCGTCTTCTTCGCTGAAGACATGCCAGTCGCGCTGACCGATTCCTACTATCCAGCTGACATGGCCGGGGGCACCGCGATCGAGCGGCCCGAGCGGATCAAAGGCGCCGTTCACGCGCTTATCGAGGATGAGGACGGCCCTATCAGGCGCAAGATCGCACGCTCGGTGGACGACGTTCCGGTCCGGATGCCGACGGCAGAAGAGGCGACGGCGTTGAGGCTGCCCCAGGGCGTGCCAGTGTTCCGCGTCCTGCGGACAGTTTGCGATTCGGGAAACCGGCCAGTAGAGGTACAGGAGTCAGTAGCCGCCGCCGACCGGCACGGGTTCCGCTACGAGGTGGGCAAGAGGTGAGGCGCCATGACCGCTCGCTTGCGGATCGGTGCTTGCCTTTCGTTGTCGGGGAGGTTCGCGCAGTTCGGCCAGCAAGCCGCCCGCGGGCTTGATGCGTGGCGCTCACTTGACGGCGCAGCGGATGTGCTGGTGGAAGATGACCGCAGTGACCGGCGTGAGCTGGAGGAACTCCTTCCGGACGTGGCCGCGCACTGCGACCTGCTGCTCGGGCCGTACTCCACGCAGTTGATGCGGACGGCCGGGAAGATGGCCGCCCAGTCGGGCTGGCTGGCCTGGAACCACGGCGGATCCGGCGACGACGTGGAAGGGGCGCACCCTGGCCACGTCGTCTCGGTGCTGACGCCCACGAGCCGGTATGCGGAGCCGTTCCTGCGGCATGTCGTCAGCGAAGACGACTCGCGTGAACTGGTTATCGTGCACGGCGCAGGCAGCTTCGGGCGCCAAGTGGCGGACGGGGCGGAGAAGATCGGCCGCCAGCTCGGCATCCGCACATCACGTGCCGATGCAGATGGCCCGTTTCCGCCCCCCGTTGGCGTGACGGAGGAGTGGGATCTCTTCAGCGCGGGCGTCTTCGAGCAAGACGCCGGTCTCGTGAGCAAAACCCTCCGGTCGTCACGGCCACCGCGGCAAGTCTGCGCCATTGCGGCGGGCGTACGCGAGTTCGGCCGCGTCGTCGATGACCCAGACGGCGTGTTCGGGATAGCTCAGTGGTTCCCTGGCAGCAGTCAGGAGGTCTTGCTCGGACCGGCCGAGGATGACTTCCTCCGCGCCTACCCCGGGACCACGCCGGACTACCCAGCAGTGCAAGCCGCAGCGGGCGCGATGATCGCGGTTCATTGCGCGAGGCTGGCGGGTGGGATTGCCCGTGACGGCCTGTGGGCGGCGGCGGCGGCCCTGGATACGTCGACCCTGTTCGGCGGTTTCAGGATCGATCCCCTAAGCGGCACGCAAGTGAAGCATAAAACCGTGCTTGTGCGCTGGGCTGGCGGCCAGCCGTCACCTTGGCCAAACCAGGTGGCGAGGGCAGCTCGGCCGATCACTCGCTTGTAAGGCTCCGCCAGGATGTGAAATGCGGTCGTCTACATGGGAGTCGGGCCATGGCGCGTCCCCGGCAGACCGATGATGTCTGGCCTTGTTGGTGTCAGTCTTGGGTGTCAGCTACCTGCACGCGAGGACGGCCCTCGCAGGTGGCGCGGCCCAGGAGCTGGTCGTGCTCGATGCGTCGCTGGCCGCAGCTGAGCGTCCGATTTTCAGGAGGCTTCGCTGGTCCAGGGAGGTCCATCACAGGCCACCTCAGCAGGGCGTATATCGCTGCGGGTCTGCTGGCCGTCCAGCATCAACGCCAGGTTTCCACGGCCGTCGTTAGCAGAGCGTTAGCAAGATCCGCTTCATGGTGAGATCGGCTTGGCGCCAGCAACTTGACAACTCAACAGTGTGAACGCAAGCACGCGGCCTGGCCGCTGCACTCTGATGCTGCACACGGTGATCCAACTCTTTGTGTCGCTGGCCGGCGTCCGCTATGAGGGGATGCTGGTACCTATCGAGATTGATGTACGTGGACAGCCTGCTGAAGGTCATGCAAGTACGTGATTGGGCGCGAGCAGCCACCCGCCGAATGACAGGGCCGCGGCTGCTGCCCAGATCGCGAGGGCGATCTTGCATTGCAGGTTAAGTGAGGAGGTGACGGGCTCGCGGTCTGCCTGGCTGACCGCCAGCCGCCGACATCACCGCCTTGATGCCGTCACGCCCCTTTTTTGTGTGAATGCCACCAGTGATCATCCAGCAGGAGGGGCAGGTACGGCGGCTGCGGCAGCGGATCTTCAAGACGGCGCAGGAGCAGGCAGCCATTCGGGTGAGCTTTGGGGCCGCGTGGCATAGCGGTTGTTATATGTTGCACAGGTTCAAGAGCTATGCGGCTTGTAAGCTCTTCATCTGTCCAAAGTAGAACCCGCCGGCGGCTCGCACAAGGCCCGAGACGACGGGGAGCACCACTTGAAGCCAGCTCATCACATTGGCACCGGCGTACGCGGCGTAGCCGAACGAGCCGGCCACTACGAATGCGAGCGTCGCAGCGAGGACCGACATTAGCCACCGCCGCGCAGAATCGGTCGGTGTGGGCTGCGGCGGCGCAAGGATTGGGCCCGCAATGTCAGACCCCGTCTGCGGGCCGGGGTGGTCATGACCGCGCGCTCGGCAGCTCTCACGCACCCGGATCATGTAATCGTCCAGCAGACGAATCTCGCTTCCGTGCGCTCGGCGCCTAGGGCACTATCCTGATTGTGCCGTTGGAGGATCTGCCGGACTGGTTGCCGGCTTGGTGTCTGGATCATCTGGGTGGCGAACCCGCCGACGTGCTGTTCCAGCTGCAACAGGTCTCAATGGTGTTCGGTCTCCGGTTGCCCGGCGGTACGGACGTGGTCGTCAAGGCGCGCGCCGATGACGGCCGGGCCGTGTCGTGTGTCGCGGTGCAGGCCCGGCTGGCCGAGCGCGGGTTTCCGTGTGCCCGGCCGCTCACGCCGGTGGTCGGTGTCGGTTCGCTGGCTGTGCACGCCGAGGAGTTCCGGCCCGGCGGCGAGGTGTTGCACGGGGACTCCCCGGACGTGGCCGCGCGCTACGCGGAGGTGTTCGCCCGGCTGATGGCCGAACTGGCTGGCGTGACCGTCGCGCCGCCGCTGCCGAATCCGCCTTGGGTGCGCTGGGACCACACCGATTCGGGGGTGTGGCCGGCGATCGACTGCCTCGAGAACCGGGACCAGAGCGCCGTGCCCGGGTACGTCGTGGACACGGCCGTGCGGGCCCGGGGGCGGCTACTGGCCGCCGGCCTGCCGTGCGTGCTGGGCCACGCCGACTTCGAGGCGCAGAACCTCCGGTGGCACGGTCGGGAGGTGTGGGCGGTGCACGACTGGGACAGCCTGGCATGGCAACCGGAGGCGGCGCTGGCGGGAGCGGCGAGTGGGGCGTTCGCCAGTGCCGGGCCGCCCACGCTGGCGCCGATCGAAAGCTCCGAGGCGTTCCTCGTGGCTTATCAGGACATTCGGAGGCGCTTGTTCACGGCCGTGGAGCAGGAGATCGCGTGGGCGGCCAGCTTGTGGATGGCAGCGTACAACGTATGGGAGGCACTGCACGGCGACACCCCGTTGTCCGGCGATGCGCTCCGCGCACAAGCAGCCGAACGCCTCCGCCGGGCTAATGCCTAGCACCAGCATGCGAGTTCAGCGAACGCCTCCCTTTGCAGGAACGTCTGGACCCTGGCCGAGCTGAAGGGCTACGTCGCCAACCTCGCCGCCTGCCCTGACGGCACGCCCGTACCCGACGCCTTCGTGCGCCTGCCACCGGGACAAGAACGACCTGCAGGCCCGGCCGATGTTTAGATTCCTGCCGGGCGTGCCACATACGTGCCATACACGATGGCAACCAGCGGTCAACCACGGTCACTGACATGCACGGCCGCCGCAAGTTGCCAGGTCCGTGTTTCCGCTGATCGCCCGCAAGGTCACATAACCGATCTTCCAAGCTGGTCATGAGGGTTCGATTCCCTTCGCCCGCTCCACGAGGTTTTCACACTTCACCAGTGTCCAGGTTCACATATGGCTCTGACATTGTTGGCCTGGTCGCTGCGGGTCGCCGGCGGGAGGGCTGATGGTCGACGCCGGGACTACTTGCGGACGCGGAACCGGAGGATGGTGACGGCGCCCGACCGTGTGCTGCTGACCGGTTCCAGGTCTATCCTGGCGAGGCCCGGGGACGAGAAGCGGATGCCGTCGCCGAGCAGCACCGGCAGTACATACACCAGGATCTCGTCGACGAGCCCCCGTTGCAGGCACTGGCCGGCCACGTCGGCGCCGAGGATCTCCAGGTTCTTGCCGCCAGCAGCCACCAGTGCCGTGGCGACCGCTTCCCCGATGTCACCGGTGAGGTACGTGACTTCCGGGTCCGGCGGCTCCGGCGGTCTATGGGTGAGGACGAAGAAGGGTCCGGAGAAGGGGTAGTCTGTGCTGCCCGGCTTGTCGGCCTCCATCTTGTCGCCTACCTCCCAGGTCCGCCGGCCGATGAGCATGGCGCCGGTGGCCGCCGCGATCTCCGGGAACTCGTCCGGCGCCACGAAGTCGAAGATCCAGTCCATCGCGTGGCCGGGACCGGCGATGAAGCCGTCAAGCGACATCGACCTGTTCACGACCACCTTGCCGTTTCCGGTGCTCATATCGCTCATCGTGTTCCTCCGAAGAACCTTGGATGTTCCCGCGATCCGTTCCGGCGCCTGTGGGCCCGTCGATCCACAGCCACAGCCGCCAGCACCGAAGACACTAGCCCGCCTACCACCGTGATCGGGCTCTCCGCCGCACCCGAGCGGACAGCAACGGTGACAGCAACATCAGCGACCAACGGCTGTCAGCGTCGATCGGCGACAGCCCAGGATGCGAGGGACACCGGACCGGCGCCTGGCGCATGCTGCGCGGCCGGTCAGATAGCTTCAGAACGCGCCGTCCCTGCCCATCAGGAAGATCAGATTGCCGCCGCCATCAATGGGCATCAGCCCGGAGGCCCGGCAAACGGCGCCAGAGCCGGCGACGCCCCTCCGCCCGGCACCTGACGAGTCCCACCTCGCTCAGCACCCGTAGGTGTTTTGAAACCTGAGGCTGGGACATCGAGAGGTCGTTCACGATCGCCCCGACCGCCTTCTCGCCTGCCATAAGCGCGTCCAGGATCTCACGACGGTGCGCCTCGCCAATTGCGTTGAAGACATCCGACGTCGTAGAAGCGCGGGCCACGAATCCAATATATTCCGCTATCGGCATGTGTCAAGCCACTCGGGATGGCAGAAACCACTGGTTGCCCATGGCCACGCTCCACCGGTTCAGAGATCCACTACGGGATCGAGCGGGACAGGCGAAGGAGCGTCTGGTGCAAGCCTCGGCTGCCCTCGACGATGATGGGCACGCGACGCTGCGGCTGGCCGCGATGGCGTGGGAGGCAGTGAGGGAACGCAAGGCCGCTCAAGCCGCCGAGCGGCTGCGGGCGGGCGAGGTTTGGGAAGACCTCGGCCTAGTGTCACGACAGCGATCGGGACGATGCTCGACCAGCACAACATCAGGCGCGAGTTCCGGCGGGTCACCGAGGCCGCCAGGCTCGGCTCGGAGTGGGTTCCCAGGGAGTTGCCGCCCGGCTCGCCGGGCACGACCGCACCACGACCACCGAGGTCGTCTACCGCCACGAACTCCGGCCGGTCATCGCCGCTGGCGCCGAGATCATGGACCGAGTCCTCGGCTAGCACCGCTGCCAAGCATGAGCCGCGGTGCCAACGCATCTTCCGTATCGAGGATGATCGGTCGGCGGCTGGGTGTAGCTACTTGACGCTAGACATGCCGTGTAGCTGTGCCTTTCGTTGCCCAGCACGGCTGTCAGGGGTTGAATGCGGCCACTCGACGGCTGCCAGAATGGCTAGCAGCGACCAGCGCGCGCCGGCAGGGAACGTGCAGCCTTTGCATCCCGAACTGCGAGCAGTGCTGGGCTTTCACGCGTTGCCGCTGCTAGACAGGTAGATGGTGGCCAGGACTGACAGCGGCGGTGCGGGTGGCAGCGGTCTTAGCGGTCTCGGTCATCG
>WNFD01012416.1_pt1 | contig 14314 bp, 11 predicted proteins | sample 5400491 | NCBI WGS metagenome assembly WNFD01 (sample SAMN13153343, study PRJNA577476) | soil metagenome | isolation source: 120 cm saprolite under Douglas fir tree site 2 hole 2 replicate 2 | place: USA:California | collected 2015-04-18
GACGACGGCTCATTGCAACAGCCTGGTCTGCGATGAATCGAGCGGCAGCGAGCCACCGCCAGACTCGTCAGCTGCCATGTCAAAATCGCAGGTCGAAGAGTCGGTCGGCGCCAGGCACGGGCAACGTGATGTTGCGCCCAGCCCCCCTCCGGAATCAGACACGTCACCCCGTTTACGTTTGCTCACAGGGACTGCGGCACGTCGGCTGGGTACTCGCGAGCGCGGCGCGTGACTTGCGCACAGGGGCGCGCTCAGCTCAGCGTCTGATGCGCGCCCCCCGCGCCGAATGGGGGAGACGATGAGCGACTGCAACGACGGGTCACGGGCTGGAGCGCTGTAAAGCTACTTCCTGGCCAATAAGGCCATCCGTTGGTTGACTGTTAATCGTCGTCGCCGTCAGGGGACCTGTCGAGCCAGCAGTACTTTGTGCTTGATCCGCCGAAGCACTTGCGAGGAAACCGGCGTACGAATCGTTGAGATTCCACCGTTGAGTCAGTGTGCCCGAAGGGCTCAAGGTAACGCCCTGCGCCCAGTTGCTCTCCGCGACCATAAACGCTCCGATAATGAGATCACCGCTGCTTGTGGTTGTAAGCGATGGTGCGGTTACTGTGCTCGAACCTGTCGCGACCGCTCCGCTTCCGCTCGGTGCACCCGGATCGATGGGGGTTCTGTTGTTCACACCCGAGTAGCAACTCACGGCTCCTTCATAATACGTCTGTGCCCCGCCAGAAGTCGTCCACGTATAGCTTACCGGGTCACTCAGACCCGTCCTCCGCCAAAAGAGCCCCTGGGCCCCACCCGCAAAGTTCGGATCCTGGCGCATCCTCATGGTCAATCTGCTGGGTGTTGTGAAGCCGCTGCCGCTCACGGTTGCGGCAAGGAAGGCGACTCCGTTACTCGGTGGGGGCGGATTGGCCGGCTGTAGCGCGACATCCTGCGCTATAAGACCGTCCGACGACTGGCCGTTTCTGATTTGTACCGCGAGCTGGCCCGTCGCCCCTGTATAGTTTTGAACCTGGTCCCCTGCCGCGCTAGCTAGAAAATTTGCGTCTGTATCGACCATGTTCCAACGGCCGCTCAATGACGCCGGCAGCACGATCTTATCCCCTTGTCCGAAATGGCTCTCACTAACCACGAAGGCCGCGATGATGGCATCACCGCGGTTTTGAATGTTGATCGACGGGGCGGTGATAGCCGTCCCCGTGGCAGTCAGCGCCATACCGTTCGGCGCACCAGGGTCAATCGGCAAAGAAGTGTTAACGCCTGAATAGCAGCCGATTCCTCCTTCGTAGAAAGTCGCGCTGGACGTCGTCCAGAGGTAGTTGACCTGCTCATTCGACTGAGCAAGGTGCCAATACAATCCCTGCGTCAGCTGATATCCTAGGAAGTCCGCGCGGATGGTATTCCAGCCTGTCGGCACCCCTAAGATGTCATTACCCAGTGCAGCGAGATGAGCTATGCATATGGCCCCGGCCGGAAGCGACGAAGGCATGTTGAGAATTAGATTGCTGCTCGGGGTGGAGCCGCTGCTGCTCGAGGCGGAACCGACGAACGCGATTCCGGTGACTATCGGGTTGGCAGGCTGCAACGCGACTTGCTGCGCGATCAGACCATCGCCCGGTTGGCCGTTCGTGGTCGTGATCGTGGGGCTTGCGGAAGAGCCTATGCTGCTTTCGGCTTCATCTCCGGCTGCCGCTGCTATATAGCTCGCGCTCGCGTCGGTCATGTTCCATCGCGGATTAAGCGACGCGGGGAGATTGACTACGTCCCCTTGATCAAAGTTGCTTTCAAACGCGGCAAAGGTAGCGATAACCAAGTCGCCAGGGGTTTGCATAGCTGCGGACGGCGCAGCTATGGTCGTACCGTTTCCGACTGCACCGACGCCTTTTGGTGCACCCGGATCGAGAGGCGCGAAGATATTGACGCCGGCGTAACAACTGATACCGCCTTCGTAAGGCACTCCCGACTTGGCAGCGGTCCACTTGTAGTCCGATGGCTCCCTCAATTGAACAAGATGCCAGTAGAGCCACTGCGACGCGAGATTACCGAACATGTCGGCGCGGATTGTGTTCCAGCCCGCTGGAGGAGTTACAGGATCGCTGCCGAGAAGCGCCAGTTGTGCGATACAAATTACACCTGACGGTGTCGTCGGCATCCCGAGCGCCATCTCATAGCTCGAGTTGGAAATGCCACTCCCTCTAAGGGCGGCCAGGAACGTGACCCCAGTGGGCGATGGCGGCGGATTCGCGGGTTGGAGCGCAACCATTTGGGCTACCACTCCGTCCCCGGACTGACCGTTGGTCGTACTAACAGTCAAGCTATTGGTTGGCCCTTTATACCCTTGGCTCACGTCACCCGCTGCGCTTGCGACAAAGCTTGCGTTCGTATCGGTCATCCGCCAGCGCATTACCAGCGCTTTCGGGAGATTGATGACAACGCCCTCCCCAAAGCTGAATTCCGTCACCATGAAGGCCCCGATGATGAGGTCACCGTTTGTTTGGGTGGTAATAGAGGGTACGGTAATCACTGTTCCATTGGCGATGGCTCCAGATCCTTTCGGAGCGCCGGGATCCACTGGTGCGAGAGAGTTAACCCCTGAATAGCAGGCAATACCCCCCTCGAAGAAAACTTGGCCATTGGCGCTCCAAGTGTAACCGGCCGGCTCAGAGGCCTGTGTAAGGTGCCAATACAGGCCTTGCGTCGCTTGATGCCCGTTTATGTCTTCGCGGATCCTGACCCATCCTGCCGGGGTAGTAATTATGTTGTCACCCGAGACCGCCAGATGTGCCACGCAGATATCGCCGCTCGGCACCGGAGATGGCATCATCAACGGCATGGTGGTGGCTAGGGCGGACCCACTACTACTCGTGGCTGAGGCATCGAGAGTAATAGCCGCATGAGCGGTAAAAGCCCACGAGCAGATCACTGATAGAAAAAGGATCGCGACACCGTTTCTCACTAGTGTGGGCAAACAGAGCGTAACGATCGTTCTCGCTTGCTTCATCGTCGCCGAGCCCCCTTTTTTGTGATACGTAGTGATTAGTTACGCGATCCCAGCACACCTCTCACTACCACCAAACACCGTTGGCACCGAAGGAGGCACTGAATACGCTAAAAGGAGCGAGCTCGCGAGCAGGAATGCTTATTTCTTAACGCGTGGCAATCGTTCGGCGGATAATCGAGGAGGGCTGTGAGGGTAAGCGCATCATCATCAGAAGTGCGCCCGGCATGGGATTCAAACCCCAAATAGTTTCTCGGACTGAAATCACGGACGGCCGGAAAAACGAGCCAGCCAGCGACAAAATAAGGCCAGAATCTGAATTGAGAGGCACTACGGAAGTCAGCGACCTTATCCGGGCGGCCCTGTGCCGGAGACGGCTTGAAGCCAGCGTCGCATCAGTTCTTTTTTCTTACACAAGGCCCCGAGGCTACGTCGTAAGCCAGCGCGACCTGTTGAGTGTCTCCCACACCATCTTCGTTACCCTCTTGAAGCAGCTTCACGGACCCTAGTACGCTCAACTACGCCGATCCTGTGAGGTTTCGTTGGTTGGGGTTTTGTTCTGCCTGGCATACCTGACTCCGACGTCACAATTTCCCTAATGTTCTGCGATAAAAAGACAAAGAGCCAAAGCTCCTTGCTAAAAGTCGCAGTAAGGAAGAATGCCGCGACCGCAAAAGCGATCAGCCCAAGTCGGATTGCAACTCCGGCTTGATCCAACTGCCAATCTCCGATACCGACTGCCCGTTTCTCAGCAGCCCGACAGTTTCGGAGTGCGACCACAAGAATCCCAAGAAAAAGCGCTAATGATGGGATTCCGCCTTCCGCGCCTATCTGCACATACGTGTTGTGCGCGATGAAGCTTCTGTGGGCAGTACGAAGTATTCCTGGATTATATTGAGGAAGCACTTGTTTGAACTGGTCAGGTCCAACTCCGAATATCGGATTGCTCGCAATCATGCGAAGACCACCACGCCAAACCTCAATGCGCGAGCGTGTCGATAACTCGTCGCCGTTCATCGGCCCATCGCCTGAGACCTTGACATGCCTTAACTTGTCCCATGTCGTCTGAGGAGAAGCTAACGCCATCATGGCAACTGCGCCCCCAACCAGCAACAGTGCCCGAAGCTTTCGGCTCGATTGAAACCACCCGCCAACCGCGAGGACCACCAGAGCAACGAGTCCTCCGCGTGATTGAGTGACGAATACCCCGAAGGCGAGCAAGACTGTGGATCCAAGAGCGATGCCCCGCCACCACCGGCTCTTGTCATAGCACAGGATCCAGACGCTCACGGGTATTGCCATTACGATCGCCAGAGCTTCGTAATTGGAGTCATCGACGGGTCCGTTGGGATGCAGGTAATGAAGAAGATAATACTGCTTGTAGAGCCAAAGAGTGCCGAACGCCTCCGCGAACATGAGCGTTCTTATGGCTTTGACGAAACGGTTCGGTGTGGAGATTAGTTGTCGCGTAGCGATGAGCAATATTGTGAAAGAGACGATTTCGGAGGAGAATGCCAACGGAAATGGCCTTTGCAAAAGTACCGTAGCGAAAAGCGGAAAACACGCAAAGGCCCCATAAAGTAACGAAATCGGTGTAGACAGGTGCCGGGCCGCGTAACGAGGACGAGGCAGCAAGAACGATGCCGCTAAGGTTAGAAGCCCTTCGATCTTTATCGGAGTTACGGGGAAACCTCCGATGCTAACCAAGGTAGCGCCAAGCTTCGGGTGTGTTTGAAACGGTGTCAGCAGCAAGAACAGATAGTACAGTGTCAATTGAGTGTCCTTGCAGCTCGGTCAGCGCCCGGTCGAACCTCGGAGACCGTCTTCCTTCGGAAACCCCGACAGAGTCGTAGATTCTGCCTCGCTTCGCCGGACGAGATGTTTTTGCGGCGATGGACTATAGGTTCCAACGATAACCGCTGCCACAAGCTCAATGCACCCCAACCATAGGAGAAAACGATCAACTAGCAATTCGATGAAGCACAATGGCGCAATGAAGAAAAAGAGAGGACGCGCCGGCAAATAAAGCAGACTCTCCTCGGCAAGGCCCGCTGATCGACATAGGTCAAGCAGACGCTCGCGGGTGTTCGCACGATAGTACGTCGGGAACACATCATTCGCTTCACGATAATCCAGAAAGCGGATTATTCGAAGTACGAGTCGCCTAGGGAGAAGCGGCTCCAGTAGGCGCGTAAAACGCACCTCATAGCTTTCGATATTTGGCGTATGGATTATCAGCTTTCCGATGGGACTTAAGACTCGCGTGAACTCGGCTAGAACTTTAGTCGGCTCCATTAAATGCTCCGCAACATTGTTCAAGGTGATCAGGTCGAAGCTGGAGCATTGGAATGGCAAGTTCTCGAGCCTGCAAGAGACGCAATTTGAGAGACTCCGATGTTTTCGAAGAGTGGACGAATCAATGTCGCAACCCACAGCGAAACCCGCCTTTCGCAATACGGTTTCTTCAGGCGTGCTGGACTGAGTTTCCAAAATCTGGTGGCCGCTGCCCGCGTCCAGCCACCTATCCCCCGGCTTCAATGCCTCAGCGATCAGGTCGCCATATGTAATCTGGGTGTATTGCCGCGGTGACCGCAGTAGTTTTTCGATCCACACGTACGAGCCCCGTCCGAGATAACGGTCAAGCCAGTGCAGTACAGAAGTAAAGCAATTCACAGTTTTCAACTTTATTGGTCCAAGAACAGGCTCCAAACGTGATTTGTGTAAATCGCCTCGGTAGCATAACACCTGATGCAAGAATGATCACAGCGGGCCTCTGGCCCAATGGACGAGGATTGTTGACCGCGCTACCGGAAGTGGCGACTTCGCGCTGACGTGCTCGGCGTCTCATTCATGCCAAAATTCACCAATAGCGGCGATTTATAGGCTCTTAGCGTACTGGCAGCTGCCGGAGAAAAGAGGGTCTGGGCCAGCTTCCACTGCTCCAAGTTGTCATGGTAGGGATGAGACTCATACGCAGGACAACAACATCTCGGGTGAAATGAGCAAAGCAGCATGCTCCCTCGGATTCGAGTAGGCATATCGGATGTGCGCCAGACCACAACAAATGGGGTCAACTTTGTCTGAAGGAAGATGTCGAAAAATACGATACAAGGGTCCCAGACAGAAGATGTTTTTACGGCGTGGCTATTATCGCGGCGCGGCGCTTATAGTCTTTTCTCTGCTGATGGCGGCTTCGGCGCAAGCCGCGAGCGTTGGTGGACTTCAGGATTGGCAGTCACGGAGCGGCGGCGCGTTGACCTTCCTTCAGTATCCCAACTATCGCGGCTTGTTGTTCGACGACTACTCGCAAATAATCAAACTAGTGGTGGACGTGATCCCGGCCAATCTTAAGGGCAGTCCGGTGCTCGCCAACCTGGCCCTGACGGTCAAGCTTACCCAGGGCTCGATTACGGCAGCCACAGTGAGACTGCCATCCTCAGGATTCGGGCTACACGCCGCTGGACGTTCTCACTGCCCCAGCGGCGCAAGTTGTAATCTCGTCACCATCGATGGTAGCAGGCTTGCCTACGACACGAGTTATACATTAACTGCCAGCGTCACGAACAGCCACGGTGCGCTGTTCACGCAACCTGCTCACGAGACCTATCGGGTCGTGCGCCGCCACGCGTCGGATCGCTCATCAATGAAGGTCTTCGTCGATCAAAATAACATTATCAACTATGCTGGCCACCCTACTTTCGTGCTCGGAAGCTGGGACGGCCCCGACGATGGGCCAGATCCCTGCGCACGCTCTATTATTCCAGGTACACTGCCGCACGCCGACCTTATGCATGACCTATCGCTAAGCAGCCTGTCTCGCACGACGAGGCTCCAAGAGTATATGAACCTCGTTCATGGGACATGCGCCCAATCCGAAATCAGTAAGGAAGCCGCCTACCTGAATTCGGTCGCCGGTACGACCCCCAAGTTGGGCGGAATGAGAGAGACACAGATCGGAGCAGCCCATTGGTTTTTTCACGGACTGGACGGTACCACGACGAGCGGCACTCCTAGGTTCCAAACTACGGCGCCGCACTTCTGCTGCGACCGTACCACCATTACCGGCCCCAGCACGATCGTTATCAAAGGGGCGGGCAATGCAGCTGGAACGGTCGATTTGAAGACAACCATAATTGGTCATCCTGACTTGAAAACGGTAATACTGGCCACAGAGCCGTTACGCACGATCAAAGGGAATGCGGATTATTACGTCTGGGATCAGGGTACCTATCCCCATCACCGCGAAACCGAACTCCGAGTAAGTTGCGGCCGAGGCGCGCCGATCTGTCCCGTCGAGCTTCAGACCGCGATAGCAAAGGTTTCGGCGAGGCTGACCAATGTTCCGGCTTACTACATATACGATGAGGAGACTCCGGACGTTGCACCCGTGCTCACGGCGCAGGTCATCAACATGGCGAAGAGCGACCCGTACTCAATTATCTATGGTAACATAAACGCTAATTATGTATACGCTGCACTAGTGAACCCGAACGACGCGCTGAAAGGATTGTGCGACGCATGCCGCAAAACAGCGGCAGTAAACGATGCCTCCTTTGTTGACCTTATGTATTATCGCGACGCGGGCGATGTGATCGCTGACGATTCATTACCCTTCAACTTCTGGAACTGCTACGACCCGTCGCGGCATGTTTCGTATGTCAATCCCCGTTGCCGGGGACCTTGGTATATTCCCGAGTCCGCTCAGTGGATCTACTGGGCGAAGGAAGCCGTGCAAGGTTCCCGTCCGATCTACGGTCAGATGGACTTTTATGCCGGAAGTGGAGCTGGCGGAACCTGGCCTAATCTTCAGCAGATGCACGATCAGGCATGGACCTATGTTGTCGCTGGCGTACAGGGCTTATACTATAGTAAGTTTACAAGTCTCTTTGTGAGTCCCGCGCCACCGAATCGTGCCAATCAGGAATTGTACTTCGGAACCATAAGCAAAGAGCTTGGCGACATCAATGACGCGCTGGTTAGTGAGGATGACAACACTGCATTAGAGGGCGTCAGTCGTGGACCCTGGGACGATCAGGTGCTGAGTGCGAACCCGCACATTCGTGTCAAATTGAAATCCTCGCAAAGCGGGTCGACCTGCCCTGTGGAGAGGACCTGCCGCTGGGTGTTCGCCTATAACGATACTTCGGATTTGCAGAGCAATGTCAAATTTACGCTGGCGTCACCCCTGAGCACTGTCACGCGCTATGGTGCACCCGATACGGGCCGTCCGAGGATTCGTGGAAATTCATTCACTGATACGTTTGGAACTTTCGAAGCGCATGCGTATCGAATTCTAGACCCATCGATGGCAGCGACCCATCCTCCGGCTGACTTACGTTGAATCAGGTCAGCCAAACTCACCGTAGGGTTCTGCCAAGAAAGAACATCGATGGTGAAACCCCTGGCATGGTCGGCTCGAAACCGGTCAACATTACTCCAGCCAGACCGATTGGCTGGTTGAGTTCTTGTTGAGCTTTCGGACGCCGGCGTTGATCACGTCCCTGTCCCCGATCAAACTCACCGAACAGGCACGGGGCAGCAGGTTAGTCGCAAGATCAACAAGACCGCACCGTTAGCCTAGATCTATGCTACCGCGCCGCGCTCATGACAATTCCCAGGGATTATCCGGCGATTGCGCTGATGATTCTGGTTGAAGCTGGCGACCTATGGCACTTCTCCCATGATCGCCAGTTTCTGACTTTCTGCAGAATGAAATTCACGAAACCGTAACGGGGGAAAGCGAGCGGGAGCTATATTGCCATAGCCTATGCTCTCGAAGGTGATGTGCAGACAGGCTAAGGAAACCAGCAGAACTTGTAGGGAAGTGGCCATAACCCAGGCGATACGATGGCATGCGCTGTTAGAACGCAAGCCCCCGGTGATGCGAAATTAGCGAGCTGGACTTGAAACCTGTGGATTAAATGGACAGAGACCTTTAGGTTGCTCGTTCTCGATCCGCTATGATCGCGCCGTTCTCCATGAAAAGAATTGATGCTGCTCGGAATGTGGGCAGATAAGCTCTAAGCAGATAAGCGAAACGTAAAAAATTGTGGTGAGCGGCCATGGTAAAATATTTCCACGGACAGCGGCCTGTCGGGGTTTCCAGCAAACCGAACCGTTGTTTGATTGAATTTCTTCAAACGATTCTGGCGGGACTAGATGCGCAGCAAACAGTTGGGGAACAGTTCACTCAGGAGCGATTGGCGGAACTAGGTGCGGAGTTCAACCTGGCCGACAGCGACTGGGGGCAGTTCTACTGCATGATTCGTCGTCTGAAGGAGTAACTGGCCAGAAAGCTCAGCACGGCTGGCATCGACCGCTCTCATCAACTGTGAGGCAAGCCAAAGCCGCCTTTTCACCGTTATGTATCGGTTGGAATGAGGTGGGCGAGTTCGCTCATCCTATCCAGTCGATTCGGCAAGTTGCTTCTAGAAAGACCAACTTTTGGACCCTGCAGCCTCCGTAGGTGAATTTTGACGCCCTTATCCCCATTTTCAGCTACTGTAATCCTTGCTTCGTAGGGCAGCATACCTTTATCTTACTTAAGCCAAACCCTCCAAAAGTGGGCGACATAGGTCAGGATGAGGTGGGGACACCTTTGGAGCAGGGGTACCGGCGATTTTTCCTATCCTATAAGGGGCGCATCATGAACCCACCGGAAACCGCTACCGATGCAACACGCCGTCTGGAGATGCGACTTGGCGATTTCGGCATTCCTGGCAAGTTCGTCGATGAAATCATCGGCCATCACACGGTGGTCAACTACAACAAGGGAGCCATGGTCTTTCTGCAGGGTTCGCCGGCCGACGTGATGTTCTTGGTTCTCACCGGCTTGGTCAAGGTTTATTGTCCGCGGCCCGATGGAACCCGGATCCTGGTCAAGCTCGCTGGTCCGGGGGACCTTATCGGTCACGTTGATTACATCGACTCCAGAGGTCGTCACGCCCAGGTCTTCGAGGTCGAGGCGCTGACCAAATGCTCGGTTGCGCTCTTCACGCGTGAGTATGTCATCAAGTTGCTGCAGTCGCTCGACCACGCTGCCTTGCTGCAGATGATCGAGCGCCTGAATACGGCGTGGTCTTCGATGGCGCAATGGTTCGGCACCTTCCTGGGCATGTCATTTCGGGAGCGGCTCGAGGTCGTGCTCAATGAGTTGGGCGCGAGGTTCGGAGCGAGAGATACGCGTGGAATTCTCCTGATGCCTGAGTTGGCGCATGCTGACCTTGCCGACATGATCGGAAGCTCGAGACCGATGGTCAGCCGCTTGATTGCAGAAATGACCGAAGAACGCTACCTGCTGCGCCAAGGCAAGCAGTTCATACTACTTGAATCTTTCAGCGTTGGAAAATCGGGACAGTTGAAAGATCGACCGAGGAGTTCTTTAGAATCACCTCCGGCACCGGCACCCGGAGGCCCCTTGTATAAGCATACCATCGCGGGAAAAAACGGGAGGCTATCGGTCCTGCCTCTCGTTCCTGCCCCCTCCAAGACGGGCATAGAGCGAGCCTTGGTCGTGTCCTGAACAATCTTCACCTTTTCGATGATTGATTCGGTTACGCTGGATGAATGGCGTCAGCCGTTCTGGTCAGTGTGTTGCCGATGAGGCGCGTGCGCACGCGTAGTCTCCTCGAAACAAGTCCAGACTTAACCTGCCGCAGAAGGACTGAGAGATGGCGAAGAGCAGAAAGATCCTCACGATAGTCGAGGTGTCGGATTTTTTGCGCCTGCATCCAACAACCGTCTACCGCCTCGTCAGGAAGGGCCAATTGCCGGCCTTCAAAATCGGTGGAGGGTGGCGCGTCAACACCAAAGACCTCGATCGCTGGTGCGTCGCAAAAAGCGAGGCCTGTACTCCTGGGCGGACTGTTTTGACGCCATGAGTCGTCAGTCTATTCGTTGTGCGTACCGAGCGCGGGCCCTAGCTTCAACAAATTACGGAAGTACGAGTACCGCAAAAAGCTCAGCAGAGTTCGGTGAGGGTAAATAATGACCAAGCCCATCAACTGCCGGGGGGCGAACACGGCTGCGCGGCTCCATTTCCCCAACAGGTATTAAATCCGTCGCTGTCACTATCGACAGAAGAGGGGGTCGAGGTTTGTCCCCAAGGGTTGCTCATCACTACGCCCTCCGAGGGAGTTAGAGAGGGATTCCCGCTGCTTGTGAGTCCTAAATCGAACGCCGGGGCAGAAGGAACCGCGGCGCTAGGACCATATTCCGCAAGCGGCAGGATACCGCCTGACGAGGAAGGGGCTTCCTCGATCCACTCAGCTGAGAGTTGCGAGGAGTTGTAGTTAAGCGTTGTACTCCAACTCTGAGCGGCGGTCGTATCTTCCATCCTCAGCATCCAGGATTGACTCTTTTTGCCAGCCGAGATGAGCTGAAGCGATACTGTGATCGTGTCGCCTGGGCTTATCGCCAACGGAATCTTTTTCATTGGACTCGGCAGCGCCTCATACCAGGCGTAGTACCTCGTTCTCGAGGACGAAGCATCCTGTTCGGTACCCAATTGAAGCAGGCTATTGTCTGTAACTGTATAGTTGGCGTTCTCGAAAAATCCGCCAATTCCAACCCAGGACGAAGAGTATTCAGCCGAGAAACGAGGATCAGGAAAGTAAGTGACTGTAGGAACTACCCAGGTGCCTTGCGCCGAGGTGTAGATTTGCCCTGTCGCAAAATTAGCCGCGACGTACCCCGACCAGTTGTTCGACACGATCTGATTCCGTAGGCTCCGTGCCACACGGCCATCCGTTCGCCGGAGCACCTGGATGGTATAATGCTTTGGCACTGCCGTTGCCTCAGATCGTGGCACTTTCTTCCGGATACCGATTGTCAGGAAGACAATAACCATCAAGCAGAGGACGATTTTCTCCACACCGGAGAGAGACTTCATGCTGTTTCGCCTCATCTCTTACGACCCTCTTATCTCTCACCACCGCACACAGGGTTCAGATCCCGTATACTTCACTTCGTCGAAAATGGCGTTGCGCGGTCTATTACGAGGCTCACCAAATGATGGGCATCCTGCCACTCGTGGTGAGCGGCAAATGAGGAGGCGTCCTCAATGCGCTTGAACTTAGCGATTACCTCCTTGTCTTCGATCACGGTGTAAGGGAAATCGTCGTCCGCCATCGACTGTTACCTCCATGGATTGGTTTTGGTGTCGTCGTCTCGTAACACGCAATTGCCGAATTCTTAAAATTGGCCGCACGTGCTGGGCCCACTGCTTCGAGGCTCCCGCCCCCTTCAAGTCGATTCTCCTTCCCGAATTGTCGTCTCTACTCCGTTAGCGACCCGATAAACCTGCGATGTTACAGTGGCCAGCGCCTCACGGACGGCAAAACGTTACGACGAGGCGCGCCTACGGCCGAGTTCGGCGACGCTCACTGGTTCGCCACCAGGCTTTGCATTTTGCGCGAGCAGCCAGCGATCAATCGTCGCCAGGTTGAAGCGCCATTCGCTGGCGACGCGAAAGCCCGGCAATTCACCGAGGCGCAGAAGCTTGTAAATGGTCGACGGATGAACGCGAAGATATGCTGCAAGCTCCTTTACCGTCATTATACGGCCCAAGCTGTACTTACGTTCTCTCAACTTACTCTCTCTCGCAACACTTTTGAAGACGCTTGTGGCCCAGTCAGCGAGCTCCCTCTAACGAGCAAGGTCGTTTCTAACGCTTTTAGTGTTCGGGGTCCCTTATCCGCTCCTCCTTTGTGGCACCGGATTGCGTGGGCATAAAATCGAATTTCACCAAAAAGAGCAGATTTTGAGTTGAGTCCTAGCGTTTCGGCGAAGACATCGAAATTTGAGGCTAGGGGCCGTTGCTGGGGATCCCCTGCCTAGCAAGCGCGCGGACTGCCATCAGTCGGCCATGTGTGCCGACGGGCTCCTCAACGGGCACTCCGCGGCCCTGCTAGATGGATGGATCAAAAACGTAGCGATCTTTGCACCTTTGTGTTGTTGATGCCGCATGCAAGGCCAAATTAAAGACTCGTGTCGGTAGACCCAGACGGCACGGGTCGATGAGCTGGTTGACTGGGTCGACGTCAGGCCGAACTGTGATGTTTTCTCTGGCCCGGATTCGCTGTGATCTCCGCCTGCTCCTTTGAGCGCGCTCGGACCGATGTTCAGGAGGAGACGAGAACGGCTTGAACGTGCGACCAACCGGTGAATGCAGCCAGCTCTTGTCGAGGTGGGTCGCCGCAAGTTCTGACGCCGGAAAGTACCCTACTAGCGCAGCTCGCACGTTCGGCTATGCACTTTCGGTTATTTCCTGCAGCGGTCTCGGCTTCTTCGAGGAATAAGTTTCTCTCATCCGAGAGCATCGATTGCGCGGGGAGTGGACTTGTTGTGAACGCTTTGATCGATTTACGCAGCGACACGGTCACGCTTCCGACCGATGAGATGCGCAAGGCGATCGCGCTTGCGGAGTTGGGCGACGACGGCTACGGCGAAGACCCTACCGTCAACCAGCTCGAGCAGATGGCGGCGGCGATCATGGGCAAGGAAGCCGCGATGCTCGTGCCGAGCGGCACGATGGGAAATCTCGCGGCCTTGCTGACGCATTGTGCGCGCGGCACCAAGGTGCTGCTCGGTTCAGAGTCGCATACCTATGTCTACGAGGCGGGCGGCGCTGCGGGGCTGGGCGGAATCGTGATGACGCCGATTCACAATACTGAAGACGGAGAATTCGACCTCGAGGAGTTGCGCGCCGAAATCGAGCGTCCGTCGGATGCGCATTTTGCGCGGACCTCGCTCGTCGCGCTTGAAAATACGCATAACCTTTGCAGCGGCGCCGCGGTCGAAGTTTCGCACATAGCCGCGGTAAGCGAGCTCGCGCATAGCGCTTCGATTCCGGTTCATCTGGATGGTGCGCGAATCTTCAACGCTGCTCTCGCGCTCGAAACCACAGCGGAAAAAATCGCGTCGTTCGCCGATACCGTGTCGTTTTGTTTGTCGAAGGGGCTCGCATGTCCGGTTGGCACGTTGCTCTGCGGCTGCCACGGATTTATCGACGAGGCGCGCCGGACGCGCCAGCTTTTGGGTGGCGGAATGCGACAGGCGGGTATTGTTGCAGCCGCCGGTATCGTCGCGTTCAACAGCATGATCGATCGCCTCGCCGAGGACCATCTCACGGCGCGCGCGCTCGCCGACGGTCTCGGTTGCGTGCACGGGCTCAAGGTGCGGCCGGTCAAACGACGAACCAACATGGTCGTCTTCGAAGTGGAGCGCGGTCCCGAGGCGGCGTGCCGGTTCGCGGAGATGCTGAGGGATCGTGGCGTGCTGGTCGGCGGGCGCGGACCCACCGCCTTCCGCGCC
>WNFD01004298.1_pt1 | contig 14310 bp, 16 predicted proteins | sample 5400491 | NCBI WGS metagenome assembly WNFD01 (sample SAMN13153343, study PRJNA577476) | soil metagenome | isolation source: 120 cm saprolite under Douglas fir tree site 2 hole 2 replicate 2 | place: USA:California | collected 2015-04-18
CCGCCGACGCCGTGACCCACGCCGAAGGACCCGTCGTAATGCGCAGCAAAGACGTGCAGGACGGACTCGTCAGCTTGCAGCAATACGGCCCAGGCCATGCCGTCTTCAACAACCGGTGACCAAGAAGCCCATGCCACCGTCTTCGACCGCTGCGCCTTATCGAGGATCGCGTCCACCCAACTCACGGACGGACGTTGAACAGGAGGACGCCGTGACGGATACCAACAACGGGCGCCGGGCGTTCGAGGGCGACATCAAATCGCTCTTTCAAGAGCGGGACCGGGCGGCGATGCTTGACCTCTTCGACCTCTGGTCGTCCGACGACGTTAGAGCAAACGCAGACGCGATTCTTGCGGCTGTTCGCGCGGGCTCGATGCCGTGCGTCATGCCGTGGTCGAACGAGAAGGTCGATCTCCTCGAACGCTGGGTCGACAGTGGTACGCCACGGTAGAGAGTCGACCGACCCCCTGCCCGGATGAGCGACGTCATCATCGGCCACGACGGAAGAACACGGTGCGCCTGGGCCGGCACCAACGACACGGCGCTCGTCCGATACCACGACAAGGTTTGGGGCACCCGCACCGGCGACGAGTCCGCTCTCTTCGAAGCCCTCACCCTTGGCGTCTTCCAGGCCGGGCTGAGCTGGGAGATCGTGTTCGGGAAGCGGGACGCGTTTCAGAAGGTGTTTCGTGGCTTCGACGTCGCCAAAGTTGCACGAATGACTTCGCGGGACGTCAGCCGATTGCTCGAGGATGCGACGATCATTCGAAACCGCGCCAAGATCGAGGCGACCGTCAACAACGCACGCGCGATGATGTCCGCTTCCCCGACTCTTGCCGAGCTGGCGAAGACCTACAAGGTCGACCGCAAGGGCCCGCCGCGGTCTCTCGCCGAGATACCTACGTCGAGTCCGGAGGCAGAGGCGTTCGCCAAGCAGCTGAAGTCGCAGGGCTATCGCTTCATCGGCCCGACGAGCGTTTACGCCTTCATGCAGAACATCGGCGCGGTCAACGACCACATCCAGGGCTGCTTCCGCGCGACTAACTACCATGCCGCCGACAGAGGCCAGTGACCATCGAGAAGACGACGGCCGGAATGGCCAGGCAGCGGTTTACGCCGGCCTGGTTTTGGACGTGGGCGACCGCGGTAGGCGAGTTTGGTGGCGGCCTGCTCCTGGCGCTCGGCCTGTTCAGTCCGTTGGCGTTCTGGGTGCCATGTCGGTCGCGATCGTGGCCAGTCACCTGCACAAGGGGTTCTGGAGCCGCAACGGTGGCGTCGAATTTCCATTGATGATCGCCCTGCCAGCCCTGGCGCTCACGTTGATTGGCCCGGGCGCCGTTTCCCTCGACAATCTCTTTAACATTGCACTGCCGGAGCCGGCAAGCTGGATCGTGCTCGCGATCGGGACGCTGCTGACGGTCGCCGCTGCCCTGCGGAGCCGTACACTGGCGACGCCCACCGTTTCCGATAGCGTCGGGGCCATCTGACGCCGAAAGATAACGTCGACGCGGTATGGCGCGGCCAGTTGACGCGGTGATGCCCACAGCGCGCAGTGAAGACATAGCCGGCCGCGCACAGGAGGCTCAGATATGACCACGACGAGTGTCGACCATCGTGCCGAGCCGCTGCCGGCGGGGACCAAGGCGCCCGACTTCGAACTTCCGTCGAGGCCCGACCGGACCGTGTCGCTCGCCGAGTTCCGGGGTCAGCCCGTGATTCTGGCCTTTTACCCGGAGGACTGGAGCCCCGTCTGCTCCGACCAGATGGCTCTGTACCAGGAGGTGCTCCCCGAGTTCCAGAAGTTCAAGGCAGAGCTCTTGGGCATCTCGGTGGACGGGGTCTGGAGTCATCTGGCCTTCGCGAAGGATCGGAACCTACATTTCCCGCTGCTCGCCGACTTCGAACCCAAGGGTAAGGTGGCTCGGGCGTATCACGTCTACCGGGCCAGGGACGGCACGAGCGAGCGGGCCCTTTACGTGATCGATGCCGACGGCATCGTGCGGTGGAGCTACGTCTCTCCCGTGGGTGTGAACCCAGGCGCCGACGGAATCCTCCGCGCTCTCGAGGACCTGGGGAAGGAGGGCGCCTCATGAGCACAACCCGGTGGAAGGCCGTAGTCACGATGCCAGTCAACAAAGAACGGGACCACATCCAAGGGCCGGCGGATGCGGCAGTGACGCTCGTCGAGTACGGCGACTACGAGTGTCCGTACTGCGGCGCCGCGTATCCCATCATTAAGGAGGTGCAGGCCCGGATGGATAAGCGGCTCCGCTTCGTGTTTCGCAACTTTCCGATCACGACCTCGCACCCCCACGCCGAACAGGCCGCCGAGGCCGCCGAGGCTGCCGCTACCCAGGGCAAGTTCTGGCAGATGCACGACCTCCTCTACGAGAACCAGAGGCGCTTGCGCGACCCGGACCTCCGCGCCTACGCCGAGAAGCTCGGCCTCGACGTCGAGCGGTTCGACAAAGAGCTGGCCGAGCACGTCCACGCCGAACGGATCCACGAGGACTTCTTGAGCGGCGTGCGGAGCGGCGTGAACGGCACGCCGACCTTTTACATCAATGGTGCGCGGCACGACGGTTCGTACGAGCTCGAGCCCCTGCTCCGCGCTCTGGAGCGAGCCGGGGCGTCAGAACGAGGGACGAGATGATGACCATTGTGCCCCGCTATCGCCTCGATCGACTAGGGACCTCCATCGAGCCGTAGAACATCGCCCAGACACGCTGACGGTGATAGAACAGCCAGGTTCGGGCGCGATCGCTATCGAGGTGCTCCAAGAACCACCAGCCGCTGGTGGGCACAGACTCCTCGGCACCGGCTTCCAGTTTGTCGCGATGGTCGTAGAGGTACTTTTCCACTCCGCCGCCGATCTTGGGCGCGCCCGACGCATCGCTGGCATGCATTACCGCGACCATCAGATCGAACATCGCCTGTCCGCCTGGCTCGGCCCCCGGGTACATGAGGTCGCCCGTGACGGCAACGCTGGTGCGGTTGACGTCACTGAGCTGCTCGACAAGCATGCCTATCTGCTTGGAGATCACCTTCAAGGCTGGTTTGATCCACAGGGTCGTTATCAAGCTCATGTGCGGTGGAAGCGACACGCTGGGCAGCGATGCCAGGTCGGTTGAGATGTTGACGACATCGTTCAGGTCCTTCATGCCCTGCTCGGCGTCAGTCGCACGCTTGCTCCGGTCGGCGATTGTCAAGGCAATGTTGATGATCGCCAGACCTCGCCCCAACTTGGCAAGCATATCCGTGTATTTGGAAACGTTGACAATGGTGACCTTAACCTGCCCAATTTGCGACGACCACCTATCGACCGTTATCACAGTGCCCTTGGGCACATCCAGCTTGAGCAAGTCCTCGGTTATGCTCTGGGCGAGGGCGCGGAGATTGCGGCCTATGCTGAGCGCGCTTTTGCCCGTACTAACCACGTCCTTCACCGAACCCGTGCTGCCCGTCCGGTACGCTGCCCTGAGCGCGTCATTCAGTTTGGGCTGGAGCGCTTCCGCTTCTTCGGCAGCCTTCTCAACCGCACGCCTCTCACGGCGTAACGATTCGCGCAGCCGGGCGTCCTTGTCCTCCTGGATTTCACTCCGGATCGCCTTGAGCTGGTCGATCTTACCGTTGACGAGCGGCACCATGGCGTCCTCAATTGCCTCGGACCCATGCCGATCGAAGTAGGGTAGCGTGTCCTTGACGCTCTGCAGCCAGTCATTGGCGTGGGCCTTGACGCTTTCGGATTCAACATCTTCCAGTGCGCTTTCGAGCGAATAGACGGCAAGGCGGGCGACGCCAGCCAGCTGAGCGTTCGTCTTCGGCTCGCCACCCGGGATCAGCCACCCCACATCGAGATTGATCTTCTGGCGCGATTTTGATTCGGGGTGGATGACCGACGGGACGGTGCCACCTCCTGCCCCTCGTTGCATGGTGAGCCATTCGGTGACCGCTCGGTTGCCGGCGGTTGGTTGGAGTTCCCTCAGGACGGCCGCATCAAGCTCTCTGGTGAGTCCTCCGTTCGTTAGGGGCCCTAGTGACGATCGCGACTGGAGCAACGCATCCCGGTCTGGGCGACGATCAATCCTGGGCGGGTGAACGGGAGCCGGCGAACGGGTTTGACTCCCAGGTGACCTCACCCTCTCTGGTTGCGAGGGCATGAATTAACGTTCGGTGTCCGTCCTCGAGCCGTCAAGGAACGATGGGTCAGCATCTGGTGACGAAGGGGCTGCCCGAAAGGGCAAGATCTGTCAGGCAGAGTGGTCGCGAGCGAGAGGAGTGTTGGGCTCACGCAAGGCCACGCGTGGTCTGGCGTTCGGCTTATTCTGACAGCGTAGCGTAACGACTCAATTTGCTTTATGACTTGCAGGTCAATCGGAAGGGTACGCCTTCTTTTGCGTATCGGCGGCTCGCCTTCGCCGCTGAATTTCCACACATCACGACGCTAGCTCGGACGCCGTCGTCGCGGCCCTCAAGCAATCGACCCGACCCAACGGGGGGCCCTCAACGTTACGGAACTCACAAGCGAGGCTATACGAATCCAGACGGAGTGGGAAATGGCTCATCCGCAAGAAGCTGACCGGATATCGGCGCAAGCAGCTCAGAAGAGTTCGGCGCGCCACGAAGCAAGACGACGAAATAGCGTTTCTGCGGAGGCGTCTTGCTAACGATAGTTTGTCTGGCCGACTGACAACGAATACAGTACAGAACGCACCTCGCGACAACTTCAGCCGTAGAAGACCGAATCAATGACAGTCATGGATACCCTGATGGAATGTCGTAACCGTCCGGACACGAGCAATCTGGAGGACACGCCTCCACTATCACGGACGGGTCCTCCCGGTTATTCACTTATGCGCAACGGCTACAGTCGGCAAATTACGAAGCGTCTTGGTGAAGTCCTGTAGTGAGACGCCACTGCCGGATGCCTCTTGCTTCGCCGCTGTGGCCGGAAAGGTCGGACACTCGCGAACGACACCTTTGGCCCGCAAGGGAAACGCGCCGTTCAGGCCAGCGGTGATGTAATATGCCGATCCGTCCTGGCTCAAAAAGAGCAGGTATTGACCCGGTTCAAGAATCGGAATGGGGACACCACCATCTTCCTCGATAACCAACGTCTCGCTGCTAGCGGCGCCCAGAATGATTGATTGAAGATGGAACGCGTGGCGTGTATATGGCACCGAAGTGCCAGGGCGATGAAATACCTGCGCGCTATCGGCCTGCCCGATCGCCACGACGCTACTCCACGATGCCAGGTCAGCGAGCTCGGCGGCAGTCGGGAACACGCAAGCCTTAGGCACCGGGCCAAACATGTGAAGCGCCGGGGGAGACTGTGCCGACTGTTGTTGCTGTTGCTGGCCACAGGCAGCGAGACACAGGGTGGCCGCAAGCAGAAGTAGCTTCAAATTGCATTCCTCCTCTCACCAATTACCAAGGATGTTGTAATCCACAGCGCAGGCATAGCTTGGCAGGGCCAGATCAACCTTGATGGCTCCGCCCTCCAATGTAACCATGGCCAGCTGGAGGCCCCTGAGATCGGCGTTCAGCCTCAAGGTTCCGCCTTGAACCTCGAATTGCCACGCGATCGACGGGTTGAGCGCGATATGGGCGGACCGGAGCCGCCAGCTGACTGGACCGAAGCCGCGGGATTCGATATCTACGTCGTTCCCGACGACACGGACCTTGGGCTTCGCGCCGGTGAAGCTTGCCACGAAGAGCTCGGGCATCGCACTCCCGGCTTTGACTGTCACCCACGTGGCGCCGCGAGGGAACCGCAGGCGGCCTCCCGCCGCACCTTTGAGCGGCGCCAAGCTGACCGTCCGCGGAACTGCCGCGGTGTAGATGCTGACAATCGCCAGCAGCGCTACGCCGATGACATATGCCGCAACAAGGTTGAGGGGGGCGAGCACCATCACCAGGGCCACGACGACGATGGGCAGGAGAAGCCCCTGGCTAAAGAACCCGGTCCCCATTCCAGGTGGCAGCGGTCGGACTTGTTGGGCACGGCTCGCGTACATGTACAGCGCCGAGAAGGCGATCGCGATCAGGGCCAGATTGAGCGCGTAGACCTCGGCTCCGATCACCGTGTTGTGGTACCGGCCCACAACGCCTGACGAAAAGGGCAGCAGGCAGACCAGGAAAAGGACGACCAGGTTCAGCCAGAGCAGCCACACATCGGCGCTGACTACCTGCCTGAATTGCTGGTGGTGCCGAATCCAATAGAAACCGACGAGGAAGAAGCTAAGCGCGAACGTCAGGAGGGGCGGGGCTGTCTGGAGAAGAGCGGCGGGCAGCCGTGACAGCGCATCGTTCTGCGCGATCGTCGGCACCGGCACGGTGAACACAAGCAGCGTAATGGCGACCGCGAAGACCCCATCGCTGAAAGCCATAAGCCGGCTGATGTCATAGTCGTGTCCGCTGCGACCATCGATCGACGGCTCGTCGTCCTCCACTGAGTTGCCGACATCATAGAGTGTGCCCTACCGGCCCGGAAAAAACAAAAGGAGGCGAGTATGGACACAGTCATGTCAAAGGACGGCACCACGATCGCGTTCGACAAGCAAGGTGACGGGCCGGCCGTAATTTTCGTAGACGGAGCCCTGAGCACACGTTCGGGCAAGGCGGATCTCGCCAGTCTTCTGTCGCCGCGCTTCACCGTCTACCGTTACGACCGCCGAGGCCGAGGGGACAGCGCGGACACGAAGCCCTACGCGGTCGAGCGCGAGATCGAAGACATCGACGCGATGATCGAAAAAACGGGAGGATCAGCCTCTCTATACGGCCACTCGTCCGGAGGGTGTTTGGCTCTGGACCCAACCGTCAAGCTCAGCGGCAAAGTCAAGAAGCTCGCCATGTACGAAGCGCCCTACAACGACGATCCCGCCGCGCAAAAAGCGTGGGGCGAGTACCTCAAGAACCTCAACGAAGCCCTCGCATCCGATCGCCGAGGTGACGCGGTTGCGTTGTTCATGGCCCTTGTGGGCATACCCGCTGCCCAGATTGAAGGGATGCGCCAGGCACCGTTCTGGAGCGGGATGGAGGCCGTCGCCCCGACCCTTGCCTATGACCACGCGGGCGTCATGGGGGACGAGACGATTCCGACTGAACGCGCTGCGCGCGTCCATGTGCCGACTCTGGTGATGAGCCGCAGCAACGGTGCTCCGTTCATGCTGGAGACGGCGAAGACTCTGACCAAGGTGATCCCAGGCGCGAAGCTGAGCATCCTCGACGGCCAGGCCCACGACGTTCATGCAAATGTACTGGCACCGGTCCTAGCGGAATTCTTTGCGGATTCCTCGCCCGGGTCAGGAGCAGCGGGAGACCAGTCACGACCATGATGGCGATGCCACGATTCGCCAGGAGGGCGTCGGCCTTGCTAATCGCCCTCCAGGCAGAGAGGACCGCTTCTGCGTTGCTGTTAGCTCCGGGGGCGTGCGGCGGCTGGCACGGGCGCGGCCGCCGCGAGAATAACGTTGGCGACCTCGCGCGGGCGCGATACCATCACCGCGTGGCTTGCGCCGGGCACTGAGGTCGTCGTTGCGTCCATCCGCTGGGCCATCCAGCGCTCGAGCTCGGGATTGATGATCCCATCCGCTTCTGCGACGACAAACCAGGACGGATGCTCTCGCCATGCCGGTGGTCCGGACTTAAACGGGAAACGCGCGGCGTCTGCGGGGCCCTGGACGACGGCCAGGACGCGAGCTTCAACCGGATCGACGTCTTGGGCGAACAGCCTCGGAAACTGGTCCTGCGGAAACGCGAAGAATCCGTTCTTGTCGACCACGATGTACTTCGCGGATTCGAGCGCGGGAAAGCGGCCGACGAGGTCCGCAGCACTCTCATCGGCATCCGGCGCGAATGCGGCGACGTACACGAGCGCACTCACATTCGGCGCGCTGTGGGCAGCTTGCGTGATGACGACACCACCGAACGAATGACCAACGACCACCACCGGCGCGTCGAATTTGTCGATCGCCCGGCGTGCTGTTGCGGCGTCATCGGCGATCGACGTCAGCGGCAGCTGGACGGCGACCACGTAGTGGCCGGCGTCTTGAAGTATCGGGATCACTTTGCTCCAGCACGAGCCGTCGGCATCCGCCCCGTGAACCAACGCAATGTTCGCAGCCATCTTTTTTCCTCCTAATCATTGCAGTCCTGAACCGCATCCCTCGACGAAGATCCCCTCCGCGACGCTCAGCGCCATGGTGACCTGGGTCTTCAAGACACGTCGATTTTTGTGGCGGAGGCCGGAAGTACCGGCTCAACCATGAGAGGCGACTTCTTTCCCACTTTCGGGTGAGCCTGGCCAGATCAAATACAGGAGACACACAACCGAAAGAGAGCCCTCCAGATTCCGCCCGCGTTTACGTGCTCCTGCGATCCAATATCGCCCCCACGAGGCCAGTTGTCAACGCTTTATCGAAGCCTTGGGTCTTGTGAACCATTCGTGATGACCTCTGCTCTGAGAGCGAAGCGACTGGCGGCTAACCTTTGTCCGTGGCATCCACTCGGCTGCAGAATCTGATTCGAAGCGCCGAGCCGGAATCCCTGGACCTCTTTTTGGTTGCTGCGGTCCTCACCGTCCTGACGCTGCGCGTCTACCTGAAGGCGACGAACTACCCGCAGATCGGCGGCGGAGGTCTCCACATTGCCCATGTTCTTTGGGGCGGACTGGGCATGGTTGTCGCAATCGCTATCCTGCTGTCCTTCGTCGAATTGGGTATCCGGCCGATAGCTGCCCTGATCGGGGGGATTGGCTTTGGCGCCTTCATCGACGAGCTAGGCAAGTTCGTAACGTCCGACAACAACTATTTCTTCAAGCCGACGGCGGCGCTGATCTACGTGGTCTTTGCCGTGCTGGTCCTGGCCGTCCGGTGGGTTCGTCGCTCCGGGACGATGACGCCCAAGGAGAGCCTGGTGAACGCCATTGAGCTCTCCAAGGATCTCGCTGCGGGGCGTCTCTCATCGACCGAACGGGATCGCGGGCTCGCCCTGCTGGCCGCGGCCGACCAGACGAATCCACTAGTGCCGGCCCTCCGGCAGGAATTTCTTTCTGCGCCCGTGCAGGCGATCCTGCCATCCCGGCCCGCGCGGATTGCCGCCGCCGCGCGGCGCCGATACGTGGCGATCGTTGCCAATCCGTGGTTTCGCCGAACGCTCGCCGGCGTGTTCGCGCTGCAGGCCTTGGGCGTTGGGCTGCTGGTCCTTTACGCCCTCATCGTGGCCGGCGCCGCCGCAGCCGGAAGCGCCAGCGCCCAAACGGAGCTCGCGCAAGCGGAGCGGACGGGGCCGATCGGGTGGATCGAGGCGGCGGCGGCGCTGATAGCAGGCGGGTTCACCGTGGTTGGCATCATCTGGCTGCGGCGATCCCGCTTGCGCGCTTATCACGCCTTCGAGTTGGCGATCCTGGTGGATCTGCTGCTGGCGCAACCCTTCATGCTCCTCGATGCGGGCTTCCGCGGGTTCTTTGAAGTGCTCGTCGACCTGGCGTTGCTCGCCACCCTCCGCTACATGCAACTACAGGAGACAGAACGATGACCACGCGGCGGAGGATTAGACGCCGCCCGACAGTTGCGAAAGCCCTTCCTCCGTTGCGTCCGCCGCGCCGCTATACGGCGAGCCTGATGGTCCCGCACCTGACTCCTCAGGAAAGGATCGCGCGCGGTCGGGCCGCACGAGGCGACGTTCCACGCTCGAGCCACGGAGTTTACGCGCCTTCGGCTGGTCGGTCCGACCCGGTTGCGCTGCTAGAGAGCCAGGCGGCAACCAGGGTCCCCGACCTGGTGCCGATCCGCCACGGCCGGATGCTGGTATCGCCATTCGCGTTCTTCCGCGGCGCGGCTCTTGTAATGGCCGCCGACCTTGCCTCGATGCCCAGCGTGGGAATCCGGGCCCAGATTTGCGGCGACGCGCACCTCTCAAACTTCGGCGCATTCGCCTCCCCGGAGCGTCGCATGGTGTTCGACGTCACCGACTTCGATGAGACCCTGCCGGGGCCATGGGAGTGGGACCTCAAGCGGCTGGTCGCCAGCCTCGCCGTGGCGGGACGCGACAATAGCTACGCTCTCGCAGATCGACGATCAATCGTCATGGCGGCGGCCGCCGAATACCGGACGGCGATGACGCGCTTTGCCAGCATGCCGACGATCGAAGTCTGGTCCTCTCACGTCGACGTCGACGAACTGCTCGGGCAGGTCAGGAAGGGCTTGCAACCGAAGGAGTTCAACCTGCTCGTGCAGAGCCTGACCAAGGCCCGCACCCACGACAACCTGCAGGCTTTCTCGAAACTGACCCGAATGGTACACGGGACACAGCGAATCGTCAGCGATCCGCCGTTGATCATCCCGATATTCGAGCTCTATCCCCAAATCAAGGCTGAGCGGGAACAGCGCTCGCTACTGGACGTCATTCTCGGCTACCGCCGGACGCTCTCGAACGATCGTCAGCACTTACTCGAGGGATATCGGTTCATCGAGCTGGCACGGAAGGTAGTCGGAGTCGGTAGTGTCGGGACCCGCTCCTGGATCTTGCTGTTTCTCGGCCGGGATAGCTCCGATCCCCTGTTCCTGCAGGCGAAGGAGGCGGAAGAGTCGGTCCTCGAGCGGTTCGCGGGTTCGAGCGAGTACCGCAACCACGCGGAGCGCGTCGTGTCCGGCCAGCGACTGATGCAGGCGGCTAGCGACATCTTCCTTGGCTGGGAGCGCATGAGGGGGCTGGATGGGAACGAGCACGACTACTACGTGCGCCAGCTCCGCGACTGGAAGTGGTCGGTTGACGTCGGCGGCAAGCCGCTTTCCACGATAAAGATCTGGGGACGGCTCTGTGCCTGGACTCTCGCGCGCGCCCACGCCCGCTCGGGCGACTGCATCGCCATCGCTGCCTACCTGGGCCAGGGCGACACCTTCGATCGCGCGATGGCCTCGTTCGCGGAGGCCTACGCAGACCAGAACGAGCGCGACTACGCTGTGTTCAGCAAGGCGGTGAAGGCCGGGAGAATCGAGGCCATCACCGGGCTTTGAGTGGCTTCACAGCTGTGCGCCGGCTCCTCTGGCCGCGACCGCTTCGTAGTCCCGCTAGCCCTCCGTCCTTCCCGGTTGGTCGACCGAAGACGTGATCAGGTGGCACACGCCGCCTGAGTCGCAATCGGACGGATCAAGCCGGCGAGCGCGCTTCGTCAGCGCCTGAAGGTCGCGCCTGAGCGTAGTTAGTTCGTTAATCCGTTCATCCAGCTCTGCGGTCCGTCGCTGCAGCAGCCGGTAGACGTGATCACACGGCGTCTCGCCGTGGTCCCGGAGCGCGACCACCTGTCGGATTTCCCCAAGGCTCAGACCGACGGCCTGACCGGCGCGGATAAATCCAAGGCGGTCGAGGGCGTCGGGGCGGTAGTCACGATAGCCAGAGCGGGAGCGTGACGGCGGCGACAGGACGCCGATGCGTTCGTAGTAGCGCAGCGTCTTGGTCGTGACTCCCGCCTGACTGGCCAGTTCGCTGATGCGCATGAGATCGAGTATACGACTTGACCTTCCCCTATAGGGGAAGGTTTACGATGCGGTTCGAGGTCCGGAATGCAGGTCAAAATCCTCTACTTCAGCGGTTGTCCCAACTGGCAAACGGCGGCGGACAGAGTCACAACTGTGTTGGCCGAGCTCGGCCGAGCGGACGTGGCTGTGGAGTTTGAGGACGTCCACAAGACATCACACCTCTCGCTCGCGTGGGCCGGCTCGCCCACGGTGCTACTCGACGGCCGCGACCCGTTCGCGGCAGCCGATGGTCGTCCATCGGCTGGCCTGGCAATCGATGGCGGCCGGCATCCCGCCCCGGCTCGGGACGCATGCCGAATCTATCTGACGGAAGCCGGCGTCGAGGCTGGCCCGAGCCTCGACCAGTTACGGACGGCACTTACGCAGGCGCTGGGGAACAACGCAACATAAGGAGGAGTTGATTGCAATGATCCCAACCGAGACGGAGACGACCGTTCAGAACCTGGCGCGCGCGATCGCCGCCGCGACCATCGACATCGACGGGCAGGGCCGCCGCATCGGGATCGCGGTCTATGACTTACTTGCTCAGGGGGATCCCGTCACGCCGGCGGAAATCGGAACCCACGCGCTGGTGCCCGAGGCGGTTGTCCTCGCGACCCTGAAGGGTTGGCCCGGCGTTTTCTGGGACGATAAGGGTCGGGTGGTCGGTTTCTGGGGCCTCGCCATCCCGGAGATGGATCACCGCTTCCAAGCAGAGGGCGCAAAGCCGATATACGCCTGGTGCGCCCTGGATCCGTTCCTGATTGTTCCGGTGATTCGCCGTCAGGCGCGCGTCGAATCGAAGGATGCGGTCACCGGTGAGCCCATCACGATGACCGTCACTCCGCAAGGCATCAAGGACCTCTCCCCCGCCACCGCCGTCGTGTCGTTCATCGCGCCCGACAGACCGTTCGACTTCGACGTGATCGAGAGCTTCTGTCACTTTGTGCTGAACTTCGGCTCACGGGAGTCAGCCGAGCGTTGGGCAGCGAAGCGCGAGGGCATCGTCCTACTACCGGCAGCCCAGGCATTCGAGGTCGGGCTTCGCGCGTGGAGCGTATGGCATGCTCCCACGAATACGGAGGGGCAGGCGACGGACAATCGCGGAATCAAATCGAAGGAGCACCATGGCGACAACGGTTGATGTGATCGTGATCGGAACGGGTTCGGCGGCGCAAGCCGCCGCTTACAAGTGCCGGGAGGCCGGCTGGAGCGTTGCGGTCATCGATTCCCGACCGTTCGGAGGCACCTGCCAGTTGCGCGGCTGCGATCCCAAGAAAGTGCTCGTGGGCGTTTCCGAGCTGATGGATTGGAGTCACCGCATGCAGGGCAAGGGCGTCAGCGCGCCTGCTCTGTCGATCGACTGGGCGGCCATGATTCGCTTCAAGCGGACCTTCACGGACCCCGCACCCGAAGAGAACGCGCAGGCCTTTGCGCAGGCGGGCATCCTCGCCAGGCACGGCCGCGCGCATTTCGTCGATCGGACGAGCGTCGAGGTGGAAGGCGAGACCCTGGTCGGTCGCCACGTGGTCATCGCGGGAGGGGCCCGACACGCCACATTAGGGATCCCCGGAGAGGACTTGCTGACAACGAGCACGCAATTCCTGGAGCTCGACCGCTTGCCGCATCGCATCCTCTTCGTCGGAGGCGGCTACATCGCGTTCGAGTTCATGCACGTCGCCGCTCGCGCCGGCGCGCAGGTCCGGGTGCTGCACCGCGGCAGCCGGCCGCTCAAGAACTTTGACCCCGATCTCGTGGGCACGCTGGTCGAGGCAACCAAAGGACTGGGGGTCGAGGTTGGCCTGAACACCGAAGTCGTGGCGGTTGAGCGCCAGGGCGACAGCCTCCTCGTGCATGCGCGGACAAGCGGGCAGAAGCAAGTGTTTGAAGCCGATATGGTCGTGCATGCCGCGGGGCGCGTGCCGGAGATCGACGACCTCAACCTGGAAGTGGCAGGGGTCGCGCGGACGACGGCGGGGGTTGTCGTCAACGACTACCTGCAAAGCGTGAGCAACCCGGCCGTTTATGCGGCGGGTGACGCGGTTGCCAGCGGCGGGTTTCCCCTGACACCGGTGGCCGGCATGCAGGGCGCCATCGTGGCCAGCAACCTGCTCAAGGGAAATCACGGAACCCCGAACTACGCCGGCATCCCCAGTGTGGTCTTTACGACTCCGCCTCTGGCACGGGTGGGTCTCACCGAAGAGGCGGCCCATGCCGAGGGCCTACGCTTTGCGACAAACCACGGAGACACGTCGGACTGGTATAGCTCGCGACGGGTCGCACTGCGACATACCGGTTTCAAGACGCTCGTCGAGGAGGGGACGGGGCGGATTTTGGGCGCCCACCTGTTGGGGCAGGGCGCTGAGGAGGTGATCAACCTCTTCGGCCTCGCGATCCGCACCGGGATACGTGCGAGCGATTTGAAGCACATGGTGTTTGCCTACCCGACCGGCGCATCAGACCTCGGCTCGATGCTCTAGCCGGCCCGTCCTGGCAGGCGACGAGGCGTGCCCGACCGCTCCTATCGGCCGGACTCAGAAGGCTCTAGACTTGTTACACATTCGCGTATTCACGCCCAACGGTTATGAGCACGGAGTACGGGAGTTCGGGCCCTTGCCCCCGTAGCCGCGCAAGGAGGGAGCAATGAGCTACGCCAGGCAGATGCTGGAAACCTATCCACGCGACTTAAACGTCGACCCCGGCGTGCTGGCCGCCACCATCGAGGCGCTCAACGACTGCACCCAGGCCTGCGCGGCCGACGCCGACGCCGACCTGAGCGAGCCGAACGTCG
>WNFD01004305.1_pt1 | contig 14302 bp, 15 predicted proteins | sample 5400491 | NCBI WGS metagenome assembly WNFD01 (sample SAMN13153343, study PRJNA577476) | soil metagenome | isolation source: 120 cm saprolite under Douglas fir tree site 2 hole 2 replicate 2 | place: USA:California | collected 2015-04-18
GTTCCGCCGCGGCACAAAGGCCGTCGCCAGCACTGAAAACACCAGTTCGCCGTGCTGGTTGGTGCCGGTGTTGCGGACCTGCACGACGCCCCATTCAGGACGCTTCTCCGACGAGCGCAGCGATTCGACCTCGCTGGCATAGCTGATGGTATCGCCCGCCAGCACCGGCCTGATCCATCGTAATTCACGAAAACCCGGCGATGGTCCCCACACCGCAATCTTCTCGCCGCGCGCGAGAGCCTCCTTGATCAGGCGCTGGCCATCGGCCACCAGGAGTTTCATGCAGACCGATCCGACGTGCCAGCCCGAGGCTGCGAGCCCTCCGAACAACGATTTGCGCCCCGCCTCTTCGTCGAGATGAAAGGCTTGCGGATCGAATTGCGCAGCAAATTTCTTGATTCCGTCGGCGGTGAAGGTGAACGACCCGACGTCGCGCCGCCGCCCGATCTCGATGTCCTCGAAGAAACGCATCAGCCCGCCTGCCCCGTGGCGATAGCAGCGCGTCGCTGCACGATGATGGGCGAGACCATCTCGCACAATGCCACCCCTGCCGCGTTGCGGACCAGGCCTTTGAACGTCACGATACCGGTCCCGGGACGGCTGCGGGAAACCCTTGCCTCCGCCACCTCGACATCGAGCGTGAGATCGTCTCCCGGCCGAAGCGGCGCGAGCCAGCGCAATTCGTTAACGCCCGGCGAGCCCAGCGAGGCGGTGCGGCCGATAAAGCCGTCGAACATCATCCGCATCATGATCGAGCAAAGATGCCAGCCCGAGCCCGAGAGGCCTTTGAGCATCGATCGGGATGCCGCCTCTTCGTCGAGATGCATCGGCTGCGGATCGAATTCGGCGGCAAAGCCAAGGATCTCCTCGCGGGTAACCCGGCGCGGACCAAATGTCCCGAAATGACCGGGCGGAAAATCTTCAAAGCTGAGCATCATGATGAGGATTGCCAGAAGGAGGCCTGATTGTGGCCGTTATTTGCGGCAATCTCAACCGCCCCACGCGCATGACTCGTGCAATCTGGGCGAGTACCGTGTTTCGGTGCTTTTGCCTGACTTGCCCGGGACAACGTTCGGAGCTAGGCCGTGTGCTGTCAGCAGCGATGCCTATAGTTAACCCCTTACTTAATTTGACTCGCCAGGAGAACGACCGATGTTCGAATTTCGGGATCTGTTTCAGTGGGATCGTTTCATCACGCCCACCATCATCAAGACGTTTTACTGGCTGGTCATCGCGTTAATCGGGCTGTTCGGCATTTCCGGGATTTTTTCAAGTCTGGCGGCGATGGCGATCAGCCCGTTCGGCGGATTCATCCTGCTATTGTCCTCGATCGCCGGCGTTATCGTCGGAATGATCTTTTCGCGCATCGCCGCGGAATTCATTCTGATCGTGTTCCGCATCAACGAGCACCTTGGCGCGATCCGCGACCAGGGGCAGATGCGCTGAATTGCAACCCTGAGATGCGCGCACTTCTTGTGCGCCTCGAAGGATGGGCACGTCGACCATCGACGCCACCCTTCAAGGCCCGCCCAAGGACGCGGTGCGAGAGCATCGCGGGGCCAGCCCCAGGGAATGGCGGCCGGCGGCTAGGTATTGAACCGGAAATGCATGACGTCGCCGTCGGCGACGACATATTCCTTGCCTTCCAGCCGCAACTTGCCGGCGTCGCGGGCGCCGGCCTCGCCGCCCAATGTAACGTAATCGGCGTAGGCGATGGTTTCGGCCCGGATGAAGCCCTTTTCGAAATCGGTATGAATCACGCCCGCGGCGGCCGGCGCCTTGGTGCCGCGGTTGATGGTCCAGGCCCGCGCTTCCTTCGGGCCGACGGTGAAATAGGTGATGAGGTCGAGCAGCTGATAGCCGGCGCGGATCAGGCGGTCGAGACCGGCCTCCTCCAGTCCCAGCGTCTCGAGAAACTCCGCGCGCTCCGCGCGTGACAGCGTCGCAATCTCCGATTCGATCTTGGCGGAGATCGCAACCGCGACCGCGCCTTCCTTGCTGGCGTGATCCATCACCAGCTTTGAATAATCATTGCCAGCCGCCGCTGAGCCTTCCTCGACATTGCAAACGTAAAGCACCGGCTTGGAGGTGAGCAGGCCGAGCATGCCGAAGGCACGTTCCTCCTCGGGCTTGCGCTCGAGAAACCGCGCCGGCCTGCCCTCGCGCAACAGCACCAGCGCGCGGTTGACGAGGTCGAGCTGCTCCTTGGCCTCCTTGTCGTTGCCCTTGGCTTTTTTGGTGAGATTGTCGACGCGCTTTTCCAGGCTGTCCAGATCGGCGAGCATCAGTTCGGTCTCGATGGTCTCGATATCGGCCAACGGCGCGATCTTGCCCTCGACATGGGTGACGTCGGAATCCTCAAAGCAGCGCACCACATGCGCGACCGCGTCGACCTCGCGGATGGTGGCGAGAAACTGGTTGCCGAGGCCCTCGCCCTTCGAGGCGCCGCGCACCAAGCCGGCGATATCGACAAAGGTCAGCCGCGTCGGGATGATCTGGCCGGATTTGGCGATCTCCGCGAGCTTGTCGAGCCTCGGATCGGGCACTGCGACCTCGCCGACATTCGGCTCGATGGTGCAGAACGGATAATTCGCCGCCTGCGCCGCCGCGGTTTCCGTCAGCGCGTTGAACAACGTCGACTTGCCTACATTGGGCAACCCGACGATACCGCATTTGAATCCCATTTCGTCCTCAACGATTTCTCTTCGTCATGGCCGGGCTTGTCCCGGTCATCCACGTCTTGTTTCGTTCTTAGCAAGGAAAGACGTGGATGCCCGGCATCGCAGACAAGTATACGCAGTCTGCGCAAGCTTGACTGCTTTGGCCGGGCATGACGGCGGCGTATCTATTTTGCGCCGGCGCGAGAAGTCAGTCCTGCTTCCCGCCGTCTTCCTCATCGAAAAATCCCTTGTCCTGCAGCGCCAGATGCACCCTGTTCTGGAACGTCGAGTCCTTCTCGGTCACGAGCAGCCCGGCGTTCTCGGCAATCGCTTCGCACAGCGCCGTGACCCAGGGGCGGTCGCTCTTGGCGAAATCGGACAACACGTGACCGTGCACCAGTTCCTTGATGCCGGGGTGGCCGATCCCGAGCCGCACCCGGCGATAGTCGTTGCCGATATGCGAGGAGATCGAACGCAAACCGTTGTGGCCGGCAATGCCGCCGCCGAGCTTGACGCGCACCTTGCCCGCCGGCAGTTCGAGCTCATCCTGAAACACGATGATCTCGCCCGCCGCGAGCTTGAAGAAATTCGCGGCCTCCTGAACCGCACGCCCCGACTCGTTCATGAAGGTCGCGGGCCGTAGCAGCACTACCCGCTCGCGATCGAGCGTGCCTTCCGCGGTCTCGCCCTGAAAACGGCGGCGCCATGGTGCGAAACCATGACGCCGCGCAATTTCATCGACGACCATGAACCCGATATTGTGCCGGTTATGGGCGTACTTCGCGCCGGGATTGCCGAGGCCAACAAAGAGTCGCATGACGCGGCATCCCGCGCCCGGTTACTTCTTCTTGTCGCCGCCAGCAGGCGCTTTGGCGCCGGCCGCAGGCGCCTTTGCACCAGCCGCGGGAGCAGCCGCTGCCGCAGGCGCAGCAGCACCTGCCGCCGGAGCTGCACCGGGTGCCGCCGTAGCAGCCGGACCGGCAGCAGCGGCAGCCGCAGCCGCCTTCAGTTCTTCGGCGTAGCCGGATGGCGGAACGATGGTCACCAGGGTCACGTCTTCGCGCGACAGCGATTTCACGCCGGACGGCAGCTTGATGTCGGACAGATGCAGCGAGTGGCTGATTTCCAGGGTGCTGACATCGGCCTCGACAAACTGCGGAATGTTGTCGACCGAGCATTCCAGGTCGATGGTGTGGGTGACGATGTTGACGGTGCCGCCACGCTTCACGCCGGGTGCGGATTCCGCGTTCTGGATGTGCAGGGGAACGCTGACCCGGATGGTGGCGCCTTCGCCGAGCCGCATGAAATCCACATGAAGCGGAAAATCGCGCACCGGATCGAGATGGAAGTCGCGCGGAATCACGCGGTGCTTCTTGCCCTCCAGATCGATGTCGTAGATCGTGGTGAGAAAACGGCCGGCCATGATGCGCTGGCGCAGCTCGGTATCGTCGACCGAGATGGTCACGGGGGGCTGGTTATTGCCATAGATCACTCCGGGTACTCTCCCGGCGCGACGCTCTGCCCGTGCGGCCCCCTTGCCGCCTGCCGGACGTCCGGTCGCCTTCAATTCCTTGACGGTCGCCATTGGATTAAGTCCTTGTTTTCCAAAAAGTTAAAGGCCGCATCGCGGCCCGTTTGCCGCCGCAGCAAGCCTCCAGGGGTGCGGGGGCTGCGGACGTGGCGGGGTTCTAGCCCCAAAGTCCCGAAATGACAAGGAAATGCGGGGATTTTTGTGCGGATTTGGGGGGAAGTACGTGCTCTTCCAAATTGTCATGGCCGGGCTCGTCCCGGCCATCCACGTCTTTACCGCGCCTAGAAAACGTGGATGCCCGGGACAAGCCCGGGCATGACGCCGAATATCACGAAATGCTCTACCCATCCGTCTTCAGGCTGCCGACATCCGGCGCCGCGGGCGAAACGCCGAGCTTGGCTTCCAGTGCCGCGATGCGCGCTTTCAGCGCCTCGTTTTCCTCGCGCGCCAGCCGCGCCATGTCCTTGACCGCCTCGAACTCCTCGCGCTTGACGATGTCGAGATCGCGCAGGATTTTTTCGGCCTGATTGCGGACCACCGTATCGACCTCGCGCTTGACGCCCTGGGCGGCGCCCGCGGCGTCGTTCATCAGGCGCCCGATCTCGTCGAAAAACCGATTGCTGGTCTGGGTCATCTTGGGAATCTCCGGTCGGCTGCGAACTGGAATGTCAAGCCAGACAATGGCGATCCCAAAGGCGCGGTTCAAGGCCGATGTTGTTCCCTTGTGCGGCAAGTCGCCTTGTCATGAACCGGTTTCCTTGTAATCGTATTGAACGCCCAGCCAAGAAACCTAGAAACCGCGAGCGCACAGAAACGCCATGATCGACCAGCAAATCGACATTCCGACCAAGGACGGCCACGCCACCACCTTCATCAGCCATCCCGAACGCGATGGCCCGCATCCAGTGATCCTTTTCTACATGGACGCCCCGGGCATCCGCGAGGAACTGCGCGACATGGCGCGCCGGCTCGCGACCTCCGGCTACTACGTGATGCTGCCGAACCTCTATTACCGCCTGGACGTCATGGAGCTTGGGCCGTTGCCGGCGGATCCGGAAGCGCCCGAGCGCAAGCGGATGTTCGGGTTCATGAACTCGATCAACATTCCCCTGGTAATGGAGGATACGACCGCCCTGCTCGCTTACGCCGACGGCCAGTCCGCCGCGCGCACCGACATTGTCGGTGCCGTCGGCTACTGCATGAGTGGGCGATACGCGATCAACGCCGCGACGCACTTTCCGGGTCGGGTCAAGGCCGCGGCCTCGATCTACGGAACCCGTTTGGCCACCGACCAGCCCGACAGTCCACATCTCGCCGCGAGCAAGACCAAGGCCGAGCTCTATTTCGGCTGCGCCGAAACCGATATTTACGCCCCCACGGAAATCATCGAGAAAGTGAAAGCGTCGATGAAGGACGCCCATGCCGAGGTCGAGACGTATCCCGGCACCCATCACGGCTTCGCATTTCCGAAACGGCCGGTTTACGATCGCGACGCCGCCGAGCGGCACTGGGAACGGCTGCTGGCGCTCTATCGCCGCAATCTCTCGACATGAAACCATCGGGTGCCGATGACGGATATCAGGATCAGGGATTACGAGAACTCGGATGCGGAAGACCTCAACCGGATTGCCGTCTCGGCCTTTGACCAGTTTCGCCATCAGTACCAGGACTGGCCGGCAACGCTCGCCGGCCTTTCGAACACCGCGGCGCTCAGCGCCACCGGAGAAATCATTGTCGTCGAATTTCAAAAGCAATTCGCGGGAGCCGTTGCGTATTTCGGGCCGAACAGCCAGAAAGCCCCGTTCTTCGATCAACGCTGGCCCGTTATCCGCATGCTGGTCGTCGATCCCGCGTTTCGAGGCAAAGGACTGGGGCGCGCCTTGAGCACCGAATGCATCGCAAGGGCGAAACGCGACGGATCGGCCATCATCGCGCTCCACACCAGTCCGACCATGACCGTTGCCTTGCCGATGTATCTCAGGATGGGTTTCGTCAAAGCCTATGACGCTCCGCCAATCTTCGGCGTAGCCTACGCCGTCTACACCAAAGCGCTGTGAGCCAGATGCCCGTTCTCACCATCGCGTTTCCGGTATTCGATCCGATCGCCATTGCGATCGGACCGATCGCGATCCGCTGGTATGCGCTGGCCTATATCGGCGGCATCGTGCTCGGCTGGCTGTACGCGCGATCGCTGATCAAGAATGAGAAATTGTGGAGCGGCCCGGCGCCGATCACGCTGCTGCAAATGGACGATTTCATCCTGTGGGTGACGCTCGGGATCATTCTAGGCGGCCGCACCGGCTATGTGCTGTTCTACAATCTCGGTTTCTTCGTCCAGCATCCGGCCGAGATTTTCGAGCTGTGGAAGGGCGGCATGTCGTTCCATGGCGGCTTTTTGGGCTGCGTGGCGGCGGTGATCTTGTTCTGCCGCAAGCACGACCTTCCGATCCTGTCGCTCGGCGATATCACCACCGCGGTCGGACCGATCGGGCTGTTTCTCGGGCGGCTCGCCAATTTCATCAACAGCGAGTTGTGGGGCCGGCCGGCGGACTTAAGCGTGCCATGGGCGATGGTATTTCCCAATGGCGGGCCGCTGCCGCGCCATCCCAGCCAACTGTACGAGGCGGCGCTTGAGGGAATCGTGCTGTTCACGATCCTGGCGCTGATGATCCGCTTCGGTGCCCTGAAGCGGCCGGGCCTGATCCTCGGCAGCTTCATTGCGATCTATGGTCTTGCGCGCATCGTCGGCGAGTTCTTCCGGGAGCCCGACCCGCAGCTTGGATTTTTGTGGGGTGGGCTGACCATGGGCATGCTGCTGTCGGTGCCGATGATCATTGCAGGCGCGATCATTATTGTGGTGGCATGGCGCCGAAAAATGCCGAAGCAAACACCGAACCCGATCCAAGGGACGCCGTGACCGAGTATTCGCCGCTCCAGTCCGAGATCAAGAACCTGATCAAGTCGTCCGGGCCGATGCCGGTCTGGCGTTACATGGAGCTGTGCCTGACGCATCCCAGTCACGGCTATTACATTTCGCGCGATCCGCTGGGACGCGAGGGCGATTTCACGACCTCGCCCGAAGTGAGCCAGATGTTCGGTGAGCTGCTCGGATTGTGGGTGGCGTCGGTATGGAAGGCGATGGGGTCGCCGTCCCTGCTGCGACTGATCGAGCTTGGACCCGGCCGCGGCACCATGATGGCGGATGCGCTACGCGCGCTGCGGGTGCTGCCGCCGCTTTATCAGGCGCTGAGCATCCATCTCGTCGAGATCAACCCCGTGCTGCGCGAAAAGCAGAAGGCTGCGCTGTCGGGCGTGCGTATCATCGCCTGGCACGACAGCCTCGACCAGGTGCCCAACGGTCCCGCGGTCATTCTCGCCAACGAATATTTCGATGTGCTGCCGATCCACCAGGCGGTGAAACGCGAGACCGGCTGGCACGAGCGCACCGTCGAGATCGACGACGGCGGCAAGCTGGCCTTCGGTTTCGCTGCCGACCCCATGCCGCGCTTCGAAGTCCTGCTGCCGCCCCTGGTCCGCGCCGCGCCGGTCGGCGCCGTGTTCGAATGGCGGTCCGACACCGAGATCATGAAGATCGCAACCCGGATGCGCGACCAGGGTGGCGCGGCGCTGATCATCGACTACGGTCACATTCGCAGCGACGCCGGCGATACCTTTCAGGCGATCGCCCGTCACAGCTTCGCCGACCCTCTGAAAGATCCCGGTCAGGCCGACGTCACCGCCCATGTCGATTTTCAGGCGCTGGCGCGCGCCGCCGAGGATCTCGGCGCGCGCGTCCATGGTCCGGTGCCGCAAGGTGATTTCCTGAAATGGATCGGCATCGAAACCCGCGCGGTGACCCTGATGGCGAAGGCCAGCCACGAGGTTTCCGAGGACATTTCGAGCGCGCTGAAACGGCTGACCGAGAGCGGCCGCGGCGGCATGGGGTCGATGTTCAAGGTGCTCGCGGTCTCGCAACCCGGCCTCACCTCGCTGGCAGGCCTGAGCGATCAGGAGCAGGCGCAAATCGTCAGGGCCGAACTTCCATGAGATTAGGATCGCCACTGCTCTCGGCCATTCCCGGCCTGCGTCACGCCTTTTTTACGCGCGAGGGCGGCGTGTCGGATGGCATCTACACCAGCCTCAATGGCGGCCTCGGCTCGCAGGACGATCCCGCCAATGTCGCGGAGAACCGTCGCCGGATGGCGGCGCAGATGGGCGTTACCGCTGAGCATTTTCTCAGCGCACACCAGATCCATTCGCCCGATGCCGTGGTGGCCACCGGACCGTCGCAAGGCGCGTCGCGGCCGCGCGCCGACGCCATCGTGACTCGCGTTCAAGGTCTCGCCGTCGGCGTCACCGCCGCAGACTGCGGACCGATCTTGTTGGTCGATCCGAATGCGCGCGTGATTGGCGCCGCGCATGCGGGGTGGAAAGGCGCGCTGTCAGGCATTCTGGAATCCACCGTCGAGGCGATGGAAAAGCTCGGCGCCGAACCAAGCGGCATCGTCGCCGCCATCGGCCCCCTGATCCGCCAGCACAGTTACGAAGTGGGCGGCGAATTCGTCGAACGCTTCGTGCGGGCCGATGCTGAAAATACCTTGTTCTTCATTCCCTCGGCGCGCGAGGGCCACGCGATGTTCGATCTGGCCGGTTTCATCCGGATGCGGCTCGAAAACGCCGGCGTGCTGATGATCGACGACATCGGCGTCGATACCTATTCCGACGAGCGCTTCTACAGCTACCGCCGCTCGGTGCATCTGGGCGAACCGGACTATGGCCGCCACGTTCACGCCATCGCGCTGGAAAGCCAGTGACACCAAATTTAGGCCGGTCAGGATCATCGAACACAGGCTTGTCTCGCAAACCTTATGCTGGAATGATCCTGTAGAAGCTGATGTTAATCTCCGACACAGGTCCAGGCCAACGGCTGTCACTACGGACCAGCAGCACACGGTGGAATGATGGTTGAAGCGCATCGCAAGATCGCCGTCGGGCTGTTGTTCGGCGGACGCTCGGCCGAACACGACGTCTCCAGGGCATCGGCCGCCAACGTCCTTCGGGCCCTGAACCCTGACCGGTATGAGATTTCTCTCATCGGAATATCCAGGGATGGCCGCTGGCTTGTCTGCGATGCCGGCAATGGCGCGGGAACGGGCGCTGCGGCGCTCACGATCCCTGACAAGGCGCCGCAGATCGCGCTGGTCCCGGCAGGCGGAGGCCGCTTCGTGTTGTGTGATGGCGACGCACCAGGAGGTGGCGCGGTAACGCGCTTCGACGTCGTGTTCCCGGTCCTGCACGGGCCGAACGGAGAAGACGGAACCGTGCAAGGAGCGCTTGAATTGGCGGACGTGCCGTTCGTGGGTTCAGCGGTGACGGGTTCTGCGGTCGCGATGGACAAGGATGTCGCCAAGCGCCTGATGCGCGATGCCGGCCTTCCCGTGGTGCCTTTCATCACCACAACTTCCTTGTCCCGGATCGACTATGCCGCAGCGGTCGCAGCACTTGGCACGACCGATTTATTCGTCAAACCTGCCAATATGGGATCGTCGGTCGGGGTCTCGCGCGCACGGTCCGAACAGGAATTCGACGCGTCATGCGAACTCGCGTTCCGCTACGACCATAAGCTCCTTGTCGAACTGGGCCTGAACGGAGCGCGCGAGATTGAATGTTCTGTCCTGGAAGAATCCGGAGGGCAGATCAGCGCATCCGAACTCGGCGAGATTGTGCCGGCGAGCAAGCACGGCTTCTATTCGTATCAGGCAAAATACATCGACGCTGACGGCGCCGCTCTATGCATTCCTGCCGAACTCTCCCCGCGGCAGGCCCATCGTATTCAGGAGCTTGCGGTTGAGGTGTTTCGGCTGCTCGGCTGCGAAGGCCTGGCCAGAGTCGACTTCTTCGTCAAAGGCGACGAAATATTCGTCAACGAGGTAAACACGCTGCCAGGATTCACCTCGATCAGCATGTATCCCAAGCTGTGGGAAGCGAGCGGATTGTCGCAAACGGATCTCATGGATAAGCTGATCGCCCATGCGCTTGCGCGTCATCAGCGGCGCCGCGCTCTAAGCTCCGAGTGACAGGTATCGGAAGCAGCAATTGATCGCCGCCGGATCAGGTGGTAGGCCGCAGGGGCTCAATGATCCGCGTCAACACTGTGGCTTTGGATTTCGCATATGCGAAATCGTGATGCCGACCTGATTGGTACTTTATGCAAATCGATAATTTGGACAATTTCGACCCGGGTAGCGAATTTGAAGCCGATATCGCCATCATCGGTGCCGGGCCAGCCGGAATTACAATTGCGCGGGAATTTCTGAATTCGCCTTACCGGGTGCTGTTGATCGAAAGCGGCCTGGTCGACGAACATGAGCCGCACATGGCCCTCAATCAGGTCGAGAGCGAGGGCGAGCCTGCCGGCGAGGCGGCGATAAACTTCCGAAGGATCTTTCATGGGCCCAATATGGGCTCGTTCAACCAGCAGACCCAACCCTACGGTATGCGCGTGCGGGCGTTTGGCGGATCGGCGAAATATTGGGGCGGCAGGTCCGCGACCTTCGACCAGATGGATTTTGCAAAGCGCGACTGGGTACCTTTTTCAGGCTGGCCGGTCAGTCGTGAGAGTCTGAAGCCGTATTTCGATCGCGCGGCGGATTGGCTCAACCTCGGCCCCAATTGCTATGACGAGGAGTTCTGGAAGCTGCTCGGCGGCAGAATCGAAAGGCCACCGCTCGACCGATCGAAACTTCGGTCCTGCTTCTGGCAGTATGCCAGATCTCGTCGCGATCTGACGCAAATGAAAAGCTTCGGAGCCGATTTCAAGGCGCTCGATTCCGGGAACGTCCGCGTGCTCGTGAATGCGACGGTGACTGAGATCGAGATCGACGAGGATGGAAAAGCCTTCAGTCATCTGGAGGTGAGCACCATCAACAACGTCAGGTCAAAGGTGACGGCCAGGCTATGCGTGCTGGCGAGCGGCGGTATCGAAAATGCGCGGCTGTTGCTGGCTTCCAATCGAAAGCGCAAGGAAGGCCTCGGCAACAAGCATGACATCGTTGGCCGTTTCCTGATGGACCACCCGGGAACGCGTCTCGGTCACTTCACGCGCGCCGACCTCAAGAAAGCGGGCTATCTCGGCTTCTATACGTTGCGCAAGGACGGTCATTTCCGGCTGTATCTTCATGGCCTGACTTTTTCGCCCGAACTCCAGGCCGAGGAGAAGCTCCTGAACGCCGCCATCTACACGCTTCCGGAAATCTCCCCGGATGATCCGATCGAAGCCTTGAAGCGCCTCGCCAGGTTCAAAAGCGAAAATCCGTTCGCCGATGTCTGGGCGCTGATAACCAGTGTCGGCTTGTTATCCAAAGCCGTTGGTCTGAAGGTTTTTCAGAGCAAGCTCATGCCACATTCGCTGCAGAATCTGATTATCAATTTCTTCATGGTGGTCAATCCGAGTTTTGTGGTTCGTGAATTTCAAAGCAAGGGTGTCCCGCACAAGCTCGACTGCCTGAGCATTCACGTCATGACCGAACAAGTGCCCGATCCCGAAAGCCGGATTGTTCTGTCGGAATCCAGGGACCCGCTCGGGATGCCGAGGGCAAAGGCGACATGGAAAATCTCCGAGGCCGACCGGCACAACATTTTGCGCATCGGTCAATTGTTGCGCGACGAACTGCCTAAGGCCGGGCTACCTGCCCCTGTCATGGCTGACTGGATCGTCGAGAATCGTCCTCAAGACGCGCCGCTGGTCGATATGGCGCACGCCACTGGCGCGACGCGGATGTCCAACGATCCCAAAACCGGCGTGGTTGATGTCAATTGCCAAGTTCACGACGTCGAAAATCTCTATATCGCCGGCGCATCGGTTTTTCCGACCAGCGGACATGCCAATCCGACGCTGATGATCACCTCGCTTGCCCTCCGGCTCGCCGATCATCTCAAGGTGCGAATGGGCACGCTGCCAGCGCGCGTCATGGCGCCCAGGGTGCCCGCCACCTCCTCATGATCGGGCAGAGGTCTCTCCGCGGCGAGATTGTGGCCGGCATGTGGGCGACGAATGTTCGGCCCATCCTTGCGGAATTGTGGAATGAATTGAGAACGAACGGGACCGTTCGAAAAAAATCTTTTCAAAGCGCTGGGGCTCCCTGCCCTAGACCTTAACACATTTTAACTATATCGCTCGGCGCGATGAAGGACACCATCGCCACCCTGTTCCGGGCCGCCGCGGGCGCGCGAACCGCACCGCGCGCTGCCGTCGCCGTGACGCTGCTGGGATTCGCGTGCGGACTTGGCGGCTGCGTCAGCGACGGAGCCGGCAGCGGCTCTTTCGCCATGGCCGGCAGCAACGGTGCCACCGTCGCGTTCGAATCGATCGATGGCCCGCCGCCGCAGATCTTCGATCGAATGGTGAGCGTGCTCGACAGCGAGTCGAAGCTTCGCAACCTGTCGATTGTTTCGCGCGAAGGCACCTCCTCTTATCGCGTGCGAAGCTATCTTTCAGCCCAGGTCAGCCGCGGCCGCACCACCATCGCTTGGGTGTGGGACGTTTATGACCGCGACCAGCAGCGCGCGCTGCGTCTTGCCGGCGAGGAACCGGCCGCCAAGGCCGGACGCGACCCCTGGGCCGCGGCCGACGATCTGGTCTTGCGGAAAATCGCACAGGCCGGACTGAGCGGCCTTAGCGGAATGATCGGCGGAACGACGCCGGCGGACGCGCCGCCGCCCGCCACAGCACCAGGCAAGGACGGCCCTGCGGTTGCGAGCACTGAACAGCCTTTGCCCGCTTCGGATGCATTCAGCGTCAGCGCGCTGAGCTATACCACCCGTTAGCGATACAAATAGTCGTCAAACCGGTGATTTTGCGCAGGAAAACCTGATGCGACGGGTTGCCAGCCCAGCCACCTCCTTGATATCACCTCGCTCGTTGAAACGCGCCTTTTTTGTGGGTATCCCGATATGCTGAACATCGTATCCAGCAAGGCGCGGGGAGAAGGGTCGATGTCGGCCAAGAACGGCTCCATCAAGCTCGTCGCCGGCAACGCCAATCCCGCCCTGGCGCAGGAAATCGCCGACTGGCTGCATCTGCCGCTGACCAAGGCCGTGGTCCGGCGTTTCGCCGACATGGAAATCTTCGTCGAAATCCTCGAAAACGTGCGCGGCTCGGACGTGTTCATCATCCAGTCGACATCGTTTCCGGCCAACGACCATCTGATGGAACTGCTGATCATCACCGATGCGCTGCGCCGGTCCTCGGCGCGCCGCATCACCGCGGTGATTCCGTATTTCGGCTATGCTCGCCAGGACCGCAAGGTCGGTTCGCGCGCGCCGATCTCGGCCAAGCTGGTGGCCAATTTGATCACCAATGCCGGCGTCGACCGCGTCATGACGCTCGACCTGCACGCCGCGCAAATCCAGGGCTTCTTCGACATCCCGACCGACAATCTCTACGCTTCGCCGGTGATGGTGCGCGACATCAAGGAACGCTTCGACCTCGGCAAGGTGATGGTGGTGTCGCCCGACGTCGGCGGCGTGGTGCGCGCGCGCGGTCTCGCCAAGCGCATCAACACGTCGCTGGCGATCATCGACAAGCGCCGCGAACGCGCCGGCGAGTCCGAGGTCATGAACGTGATCGGCGATGTCGCCGGATATACCTGCATTCTGATCGACGACATCGTAGATTCCGGCGGCACGCTGGTGAACGCCGCCGAGGCGCTGATGGCCAACGGCGCCAAGGACGTCTACGCCTACATCTCCCACGGCGTGCTGTCCGGCGGCGCCACCGCGCGCATCACCGGCTCCAAGCTGAAGGAGCTTGTGATTACCGACTCGATCCAGCCCACCGAGGCGGTGCGCAACGCGCCCAATATCCGCACGCTGTCGATCGCGTCGCTGATCGCCGAAGCCATCGGCCGCACGGCGTCGGAAGAGTCGGTGTCGAGCTTGTTTGATTGAAAAGCCGTCATACCCCGCGCATGTGGGGGATGGAGTCACGTTTGAAGTGCAACGATTGATTTGAGTTTTGAGAATGCCTCGGCGGGTGTCTTGAAGTCCAGGCATTTGCGTGGGGTATTGTTGAGGCGCTGAACGTGCCGCTTGAGGGCGGCTGCCGTGATAA
>WNFD01004760.1_pt1 | contig 14301 bp, 9 predicted proteins | sample 5400491 | NCBI WGS metagenome assembly WNFD01 (sample SAMN13153343, study PRJNA577476) | soil metagenome | isolation source: 120 cm saprolite under Douglas fir tree site 2 hole 2 replicate 2 | place: USA:California | collected 2015-04-18
CATCCCATTGGCTTGAAATTTCTAGGCATGATCATTGCATTCTCGGTTCCAGTGCCACGCAGCGCCACTGTTGCTGCCGACGCGCACAACATCCCCATATTCTCGTCAAAAATTATTTATCAAGTCATAGAGGACATCAGGCAGCGCGTCGCGAACCTTCTCCCGAGCGTCTACGAGAAGCGTATCTCTGGCGAGGCATCCGTCCTTCAAATCTTCGATCTAAAGCGCACGGGTGGACGCACTAAAACTATCGCCGGTTGCCGCGTCACGAAAGGTGTCGTTGAGAAGAGTAAGAAAGTCCAAGTCGTTCGGAACGGGGAGGTTATCCACGAAGGTAGGGTACAACCGTCATGGATGAGTAGACCTTGCCATTAAATTGCTATTATCAGGTCTGTTAGATACTTTCAAACACCTGAAAACCGATATCACCGAAGCTTCCAAGGGAACTGAATGTGGTGTTAGCTTAGAATCATTCAGTGATCTCAGGAAAGACGATGTCATTCAGGTATATAGCGACATAGAGCTTCCTAAAGTATTGTAGACAACAATCTTAGACACCCATACACACGTCATTCTTATACTACTCCACTCCACCGTTTTCCGACATCAAGGAAACTGCTCTAAGGAGCATAATTGCGAATATTTTGTTTATCCAGGACGAAGTCCTTTGCGCCGACCGTTCCTGTACGCCCAGTCACTCCGAATGTAAAGTTCACAGGTCCCAAATCACGATCAGTCCTTTCAAGTAATGTCCAGCTTCTTTCGTCACGCTTCTTCAATTGGACCTCAACCTGGAAACTTCTGAGACACTCAAACAATCAGGTGTTTGAGAAAAGCTTTACCTTGGTACCGAAAACTGTGAAGGACGATGCAGAGGCGTCGACAGGACCGAAAAGCTGCACAGAACGCGTGAACCGCTTCGGTCCAGGCAAATGAAGATCAAAATGTATCTGCACACGTGAGGTTGATGTTTGAAGAACGATGGACTGTCGGGCGGTCTGTTACCTCATTTTCCTCAATTTTTACGATGCTCCGTTCCTTGTCTGTCTGTTTGGCGAATACAGTGACATGAACCGTGCTTGGTGTCTGATAGTGATCAATCCGGCAGTTCGCGACTTGCTCCACCTGCTGTGGGATGATGGCACTACATCAGCGAACGACCGATATCAATAGACATTGTCTAACGCATCACCTACGTTTTTCTTCGACTTGGGGACAAAAAGGTGTCTCCCTTCCGCACACCCTTCAATCTTAAGAAATTCTTCAAATTCCAGTACACGACGTTTGCAACAGAAGTAACCCTGGTGAAACGCTTGGCGTCAGCAATTCCGCATATTTGAAGATAAAACATGAAGACAACCTTGCTCCCCTCATGGAAAATAGGCTGTCGCACGCTAGGTCTCAGTGTAAAGAAGAATACATGGAACAGGCACTCTCACCGCTCTAGGATGATAGACACACTTTGCCCCTGGTCCATCCCCGGTCCGGCTTTCCTCATCACTCACAAAGGTTGCTTTACACCCCGCCCGCTTGCAGGTGGTACCATAAGGGACGGTGGCTTCTAAGTCATCCTCATCTTCAACTTCCTTGGATGAGGCCGGCGGTGCAATTGGAATGGCCGCTGAGCGTTCCGCAAGTTTTTGAGGTCGACTGGGAGTAGAGAATGTTGTGTATACTTCCTTCCCATCGATAGACCCTGTCATCGTAGGAGGCCTGTTTGGCGTAGCCGTTCCTGAAGGTTCAACTTTTGGCACATCTGCAGAGTGCACACCGCGCGCACATCCCTATATGAAAGGTCGTAGATATCCGAGATTATTAGAGGTGTAGACCTAGGAAGCGAAGGAGGCAAAGGCGAACGAACTGGAAGATCTACGTACGGCGATGGCCATAAATTCGTCAAAGTCTAAAACAGGCTTGTTGACCGTGTTACAGCAAGACCAGGACTTGAGGCCTTCGTGGAACACCTATCATCTAAGGTGGTCAGGTGAAAAGGGGGTGATGTAGAGGACTTACTGGAGCGCCAGGGTGGTAGATACAAATTTCCTCTGCATTACTCGCATCGAACTCCTTTCCGCAGCCCTTATGCGTGCATCGAGGCATTATTTCTTGTCCTTATTGAACTCTTTTCACAAGAGGGTACGAGATATACGGTCGTCTTGAATGAGGTGATGTTGACAAAACAGTGAAAGACGTAACGGCGCTAGTGCCGGGATCGAGCGGGCCGGTCATGTTTTGACAGCAGCTTACAACACTCTCCGAGGTCGGACATCCGAGTCGTTACTATAATACTAGTCTATAGGTCAATAGGGCACTATTATGTCTATGCTATCCCCAAAACATTGTGAACACAATTATGATATTCCCGGTCCAAGTGTTTCCCAAACTAGGAATCCCACCCCCCAAGGGCCCACTCGCCCCAGTGTTCTCGCAGCCGCGAGCAACCTCTGCCTCCCGGGACTGGTGAGGCTCCTCTCTTCCTTGCCTGCAGCATTCCGAAAGAAGGAGAGTAATCCATCGTCGTGTATCTTTCGTGCTATGCTATCGATAAGATAGCGCCTTGGTCTACGAGTGGTGAAAGATTGAACCCGCTCGATTTGGGCTAGGTTGCGAGCAACATCCCATGGTCGAGAAACAACCTCATACGCTAGTCCAGCTGCAACCCCTCCCGCTACGAGAGTAAATCCGTGAACCACACGAGGTAAGTGTCGTTGTGCGGCAGTCGACCGGCCATCAGATACATCAGCCGCCTTGAAAGGCTACACAAATCCCAGGGAGAAAAGTTTCAGTTCCGTGGCCACGCGGCGCGTGACCTCAAAAATCGCAAAAAACACCGAAAATCCTTCCGATTACATGAAATGTTAGATGACAATGCTCACACGGAGAAATGGGTCCGAGCTCACCACAGACGTCTTTAGCCAGCCCCCAGCCCCATCCGTTCCATCCCCGTCCCGCCATATCGCGAACGTCCATCATCCAGCCTCGGACCTGCCTTAGTTCGCGGAGGCTTTCCGCCCTAGTGGACTCATTTCGTGCAGCCCCTCGGAGCACTTCCTTCCACGCATGAGACCAGTCGCCTCCCGTAGTACTGCGCTCGAGGGCCAAGCGAAGGTTCTCGGCGGGAGCAGCCACAATGGCTTGCGTGCCACCAGCCACGGCACCTGAGAGGGCGGCGATCGTGATCGGATGAGTTTCTAAGCCGTCATAACTGCCCAAAGCCGAGGAGCTCTCCGAGTATGCAGCCCACAGCACGGTGCCAAGGGCTGTATTCATGATGATCGGTGGGACAAAATGCTTTGGGATGACAAGCATCTTGGGAGAAAACGATGAGTAGAACGGATGATATTGAGGTCACTCTCCAAACGCACCCCATGCGTTTTCACAAGCCGCGTGACAAAATCTGCACTCAAGGACGTCCCACCGCTGGCAGCGAGACTCCTGAGAGACTGCCAACAACTGACTTTGCTTGCAAAGTCGGAACTCTTGAGAAATAAAAAATCTCGCTTGCAATATGAGGTGATACTTACTTTTGGAAGGTCTGAACAGCCGTATGGGTCTGGAAAAATATAACGCAGCGCCACGCGTCAGTGATCGTGCGACGGCGGAATACACTGGATTTGTCGTTGTCGTTCCTCGGCCGTCGTGGAGTTGGTCGTAGTCATCCGACTCGTTTGACATCTTGGCTCATACGAGAGGCACAAGTTGTGTTTTGCGGATGACGAGCGCAGTCGTGTCGTGCACGGGTAAGGCCACGATCAGGTACCGCAGTGCAACACGGAAGGGAGCCTTTACCGGTACAGTACCGTACCCGCGGTCCGCGTTGTCCCCAGCGAAGAGAACTCGTCCTGCCGCATACCTCCGTCTACCTCCAACGCGCCGCATATCGCGCCCTGTCGGCCCCTTCTTACAGCCGACAACCACGACGAGTGGTGCACAACTACTGCGCCCGATTCTGCACCGTGCCCCAGATGCATTGTAGCCCTCCTCGCCACGCCCTTCGTCTATCCAGATCAGCCTCGCGTCTCCGTGGCCCACGAGCTGCCTTTCCCGTCGACGACTTTCAGTGGTTCCCGCGCTTCTTTAATCTGGTGGAGCAGCACGCGCTCCTTTCCGCCGCCCTTCGAAAACTCGACGCCGCAGAACCGAGGGCTTCGCGTAAGCGGCGCCGAGATTTCCTCGCGCCGAATCGACAGCAGGACCAACCGAAACGTACCCCCGATGTTCTGGAAAACGCTTTTGTTCCCGACGATTTGTACCATTTCGAAGAGGTTCGTCTCTTGATTCGTACCTGGTGATTGCAGCCGGGCTGCGGGAAGCCCGCCTCACCTCGGAGAGTAGGGTCATTATGACGGTGTCATTCGACGCTTCCGGGAAATGCGCGTGTCAACCTGGGATGACGAGGAAGACCCAATCTTGAAATCTGCTCTTGGCCGTCTGGAGAAACTCTATCCAAATGCGGGCGTCACACAAACGCACTTATTGCACTTGGCCTCCAACGGGGAGATACATCCGCATGTTGATAATATCGGAGCAAGTGGATCCTGGATCTTGGGTGTTAGCCTAGGCTCTGAGAGGATTTTACGAATGGAATCTGTGGAAGACGACGTGGATGGGATTCCAAGATACACATGCGATACCCCGCTGTCATCTGGTAGCGTATACATTCAAAAGTGAGGAAATTTATCTGCTTGGTGATATTGCTGCTTGAGAATCGTAGGGACTCTGTTCGATACAATTATAAGCACTCGATATTGTACGCTGACCCAACACTGGGGAAAGGCGTGTCTCACGGGCAGCGCGTGAGCATCATGATCAGGGTGCGCTTCTGACTCTGACTTATTCGATGGAATTGATGATTGATACTTCCTCCCGCCGAAGGATTGTCTCCCTCCCGCCACTCTGCAAGAGGCACCTCATCCGACACGATGAAATATACACGTGAAGACACGCTAAGACCGAACACTTATGCTACCTTGTCACCTTTGCCCAACGCATGAGTCTCTCCACAGCAATTCTCAGGCTGACGGGCGCTGAACTAAGGGCGAGGCGTAGAGCGGGATACACACCAATGGTATAGGTGAATTTCGGGTGTCTGGGGGATGAAATGATGGTTAGGTGTTCGATCATCGTTGAGAACACGCACCTTGATTGCACAACGCGGCGCAGGACGGTAAGCAGGAGATCGTCCTGGACGATAAGTTGCCTGGATATCTTCTGTTTCAATACATTAAATGCTCCCTGCCAATCTTTTGGCAGATAATCAGAAAATATTAAAGAGCTGGAGCCCAGCGCATGTACCAAAAGGTTGCGAGAATCGCCTGTCGCTGCGGATACAACACACGTGTGAGAGGACAGGCGAGCCAAGCAAAGCTTCCGCATACTTATTGACACTGTGACTCTCTGATGGTGACCCCGTAGAGTACTGCGCCGATGGCCCGAAATAAATCGATGAGACACGAATCCCTTGGGACTCTAGAATTTCGGCCAAGTTTTGGGCCGCAGCTGTACGACTCGTCAAGGACAAGGATGCAAGGGGAGAGCCTGTTTCAGATGGATTAGGTACTGGGATGAAGGTCGAGCCCACTACACCGACCCTTAGCAAAGTCACATAGTATGATGACTCGCCCCGAGGCTTCTGCGAGGAGGGCCTTGTAATCGCATGCCATGAGCACGGGTTCTATAACTTCATCGAGGACACTGATTCTCCATGCATCTTCGTCGATGTGACTCCCAGGGGGTACGTCAGAACGTTCTGTCACATCCAGCGCGTTCACGAACGATAGACTCGTGCTGCGCAGCGGCTTGCAGTCGTGCGAAATGACCAATGCTACGAGGTGAAGGTCGTAAGTAATACAATGGGCGCGGACTGTCTCGTGTACTGCTTCTCGTTGGGACCGAGACCACAAATTCAGTTGCATCGGCGCGACTAGACCCCAGGGAATCGATCGTGACCTCTCTTTCCTGTTATGCCAGACGTATAGAAGCTTTGGATAACGGTGTTTTCGTTGGTGAGATAAGGAGCTGCCAAGAAAGATTTGATGCATCGATCTCACCGAAGCGACGTCCCTTGATCTCCCAGACGGTGGAGGATGTCCAGACCCTTCTCGTCTATTGGGACATAGTGCAAAGACGGTATAGCCCAGCTCCGAGAACGACAGTGCGACGTTTCTTCCCACACCTGAGAGGAGGTAGTAGTAGTAGGCGTGGATATGTGATGGCAGTGGAAGGAGTAACAGATGCACCTTCCTGGGCCCCTAGGATTACAATGGCGCATTTTTCTGTTGGAAAGGAGGCGCGAGGGGTGACCCCATAGAAGTCAGAGGCGAGCTCGAAGAGAATGGAGGAGATATCTTCGAAGGAGGAAAGGAGGACGGAGATCGCGGCCAAGAAAACAGATATTGACAAGTGAACTACCGAGAAAGTGATATAGAGCAAATAGTTGATCATCATGGCAGCAAGTCATTACAACAAACACGCGGAACCTGAATCGCCAAAAATGACTTTCCCCAATGGAGGAATCGGCGAACGGCCAATTTTATTCGAATCCCCATTGGCTGGGCAAGGGCGGCGCCAGGACAGAGCAAGGCGGACAAACGACGGTGCGTACTGAGCCCTGGACGGCCTACTGTACTCAGCTCAGGATCGGTTTCCGAACTCGCAGCTGGCATTTGCAATCGAGAAGCGAGACAGCGATTATCCTCCTCATCTAGATCAGACAATCAACCCAAAATTTACACTACACTCTCTCCTCACCACCAAGCCGATCATGCCGTATGACCACTGCAACTCAAGATCAAAAGATCAACATGCATTCGACTGTCAATCGTCACGTGCTCCCCACTGACTGACTTGGCACCGTCCGTTCCGCACAGCTAGCTGCATCAGTACTAGTGTGCTACATCTTGGCCACTTCGTCGTCGTTCTCCTCATCGCAGACGCCACGATGTATATCCCATCTCGATCACTTTTCGCGTCCTTCCTCGGAGCTCTTATCTTTTTATAGCGAAGCTATAATAAATGACACTGCTACCGAGCTCAACTGCCGTATTGCACTGCTCGTTTTCCGAAATCCAAAGCCCGAAAGGACAGATATGGCTCTATCGCCTTGGCGTCGTACCGACGTTGTTCGTGGTCGCGCCGTTCGCGCCGTATCCCCGTGTCCACCACGATATGGGCGAGACTGACATCGCAACCCCAATTCTGCCATGCCTCTATTGGTCAAAAATTCTAGACTTGCCTCTTGCCAGTGGCAACTCTTGCACTCATGCAGTAACTCATGGGAAATCAGATTGCTCGTTACGCTTTCCAGGTTCCTCTAGGGCTGTGTGCCCATCCGCTCTTTTCAAATGTCCTTTTGCCCAGTCGAACTCCTTGACGTCATGCTTCTCAGGTCAGCGCCACAGGTCGTCATTCGAACAGAACTAGAATTATAAAAAAATTTCTCCCATGCTACAATCGACTGTACAGGATTGTGATATAAATTATTTAGTGCGATCTAAGTGAATACGGAATGTGTCCGGAAACCCGTCTGTCCGCGGTGCAATGCAAGTACGATACATACTAGTCTATCCATCTATTAGATACAATCAAGGAAGGGAGGAAATGCCACGCTGTCTTCGTTATACGGTCGAATAGAACAGTGTGGGTTTCGGGTTCATTACTGTCGTTCTACCCGCCGTACGTTCTCGATTCTGGTGTTGTTAAATTAAGTTCCGATATTTTTTTGTCAGATATGTGTCACGTACGGAAGCGTTACCGTTGGTGGTTGACCGTCCTCCACTTGGATCACCACGACGTGGGAGCTCTAATTGCAAAATCATATCTGAGTCAGGGATCGGTCGGGGTGTAAATCTGTCCCACAACGCACGTCGTTCAAATGGTTGATTTGTCTTACAGCCCCATGCTTGACCTGCCCCCGGGCATCCCACCACCAGACGCGGTCGCCAATCTATATCTCCTCTGTCAGAGCTATGCAGCGCGTCAAGGAGAAAATTTCAATCTAGCCTCGAGGTTCATAGCCGAAACAGAAGGAAGTAAGCGTTGTGTGTGGAGGTTGGCTCCAAGGCCTGATGAATGGGTCAGGTCCCAATCTCTTTTATAAGAACGGAGTCGCCTGTATATCAAAGAAGAACCAGTACAACGCGATCATAAATGTCACTCCCACACAGAGTGCCACGCCTCTGCATTCGGATGGGGGATGAGTCAAGGTAAGAAGAACGCGTGAATGAAAGGGACCTCGCGTCTGATCAAAGGAGAAAGACTGGGACAGTTTCATCACATTTAGGTGAGGGGTTGTGTCAGGGAGAAACAGCGACAGCCGCCTATTGAAAACTGTGATCATTGGAATACGTTAAGACTTCTAGGAGGCGAAATATCGGATGCGGTTACACCAAGGTCGAGGCCTTCGAAGCATGGACTGGGAACAAGGGCCTAATGTAATACTGCGTGGTGCGGTGCGTGGCCAAGAATGAAATCGTTTACCGAAAGCGAAAAGGGTTGCCGGAGGAGCCATAGTGAGAAATTTCTCAGAAGGAAAAGAAGCAGGCACCGTTACCAGACATTACACGTAATCGTAACGCGCGAGCCGACAAAAAACCACGCGGAGCCTCGCAGGGCGTGTTCAGGCGGGGATGGGGATGTACGGGGCGAGGCTTCGGTCGAAAAGTGCCATTGGATCAAGGGCAAGAGTGGAAATACAGCTTACATTCATGGTGAGAAGGTGACTGCTGAGGGGCGTCGGTCGAGAGCATGGCCGGAGCGTGGGTGGAGTTCTCATAGGGCAGTCGCGCATGAAGGGCGGAGCATGATCGTAAATGGCAGAAGGGAACCATAGCATAGTAGCAAAGTGAACGAAAACGAAGGAGTAGCAGTTGAAGGATGGGGGAAACATGCGGACACCCCGGCGCCCAGCCATAGGTCGGCCTCATTCCATTTACGGCCGCGCTGTCAAACAACCTTTCCCCCCGTCTCTTTTGCCGCACCCTCGAGGAACGACCTGCGACTGCGACCACCCCCGAGGGCCTCGATCGAACGGGCAATAACTCGTGAGGCAAAACTCGTCCTAAAAATACATACCCAACGCGGCAGCAGAGACGCTATCTTGGTGTTCCCCCTATTCCACAAGAGCGTAAGATTTCCCTGCCATGCCTACCCAGCCCGCGACCCCTGCTGCACGGCATGACATGTCAGTCATCCTTGTCACCGGTTCTTACGACCATGAAATTCGGTTTTGGGAAGCCTGGAGTGGCATATGCTCTCGAACAATCTCTCGTTCCGGGGAGTCAGGAGTGAGGCATAGCCTCCTATCCAGGCAGTCTTCCACGCTCACCTCCAACTCTTTACGATATTCACACAGCAAGTGAATCGTCTTGCCATCTCTCCCGAGTGCGTCCGCGTGTATCCCGGTCTCCACCCGGTCCCCTGATCCGATTTTATACAGCAAACGTCTGTTGGCTGCCGCAATTCATAAGAAAGTTAACATATACGAGATTGCGAGTTCATCATCCACTCCCGTAATTGGATCTTCGATTGCTTTCACCCCCTCTTCTCAAGCGAAGAACATAGGTCATCACTTTCGAAGGCCACACCTCTAATGTCACTTCGGTGTCTTTTCATAGTCAGGGAAAGTGGTTGGTGACGGGAAGTGAAGATGGGACTATAAAGATATGGGACCTCCGGTGAGCACATCAGTGCAGCACCGCCGTGCGTTACGATAAATCTCTTGGCAGGAATACACACTTACATCGCAATTATAACAACGAGGCCCCAGGTCGCTCTTACGTCTTTTACTCATTGCCATGATCGTGACTCAAGGTGCACATTTACACAGTGAATGATGTTTGCGTCCACCCAAACCAAGGGGAACTGATATCGTGCGACCAAGCAGGCCGAATCAAGCAATGGGATTTATCCGAAAACATATGCACACATGAACTAGTGTGTATTCGTGTTCGCCCCCCGTGTTATCTTGAACCAATTTGAAAGCGCAACAGACACCTGCGGGAGACGTCCCGATACGATCGGTTACGCTAGCATCAGATGGATCGTGCTTAGTTGCTGGGAACAACAAGGTGGCGGACGCGTGAGACTCCGTGACCCCGCTGTCACATGGTTGATCAATTTTCCAGGGAAAATGCTATGTGTGGAAGATTAACGAAGAAGGCTTGGGCTTACCCCGCTTCCAAGCTGTCACAAAATTTCAGGCGCACAATAAGTATCTAACGCGCTGCCTTCTCAGCCCTGATGTCAAGTGCGGAATCTTCTTTAGTCCTTCGGTTTTTCATCTGAGATGAAGCAGATATCTCGCCACTTGCTCGGCGGACACCACCGTGAAGATCTGGTCGATCACTTCCAATTATGAGTTCAAACCTGAGAAAGTTTTGCAAGGACACCAGCGTTGGGTGTGGGATTGTGCGTTTAGCGCCGACTCGGCATATCTTGTGACTGGTGAGGCTGGCCCTGAATCCCTGAATGATTTAATGTAAAGTTCTTCTGATACGCCACAAGCATCTTCTGACCATACAGCGCGCCTGTGGGAGATGACTTCCGGAGAAACAGTCAGACAATACAACGGACATCATAAAGGTTCGTTCCACGTTTTTTCCGGAACACGTTATCCTGACCTTGAAACGCGCAAATCCATCAGCGGCTGTCTGTTGTGCCCTCCACGACGGTGCTGGTTAAGGACGAGAGAGCGTGTGGAGGAAGATACGAGCAACGTAAGTAGTGTCGTACAGACCTGTCCGTGGCGCTACTAGCGTGAGTAACTGGAGAGATATGGAGTTGGAGTGAGGCGGTTGACCTGACAAGAGGAGGAAAGATAATGCCGCTGAGATGGAAAATTTGGATGCAATGAACGTTGATAGGCTCAGGGGTCGGTTCGGCCGACTGATTCGGCAGAGGCGGGTGAAGATAACGGAGGAGCCTACATCCCGTCTCCGCTCCGAGGAAAGCGATTTAAAGATTTTCCGCCAGCAACGTCGTCCCCTTTGTGCTGGCCAGCGTCGAGAGGTTACAGCTCTTCCATGTCCCGTACTCCTCCCTTCGACCCCCCTCCTGTTCCCTCCATCCCTTTTGTTGAAGATATCCCCTCCCAGTCTTCTATCGACAGCTTTCATGCAGTACGACGCGATCCCCTCTCCTGGGCTGGCGCCATGCCCGCCAGCCAGGGCCTTTATATGAATGAGCTCGAAAAAGATTCCTGTGGTGTCGGTTTTATTTGCCATATCAAAGGTGAAAAGGCCCACAAAATTGTCTCAGATGCCAGGCAATTGCTCTGCAATATGACCCATCGAGGCGCCACGGGTGCTGACAGCCGCGACGGCGACGGTGCCGGTGTGATGACCGGTATCCCTCATGCGTTCTTTAAGCGTGAGGCAGAGAGAGACCTTGGCTCCACCTTACCAGAGCCTGGCGAGTACGCCGTCGGCAACATCTTCTTCAAACACAACGATCCAGCGTCATTGCAGAAACATCAGTCTATCTTTTCCGATATCGCCAGCCCCCTCGGCCTCAGAGTCCTCGGCTGGCGTGAGGTACCTACCGATGGTTCCATCCTTGGACCTGCCGCCGGCAGCACCGAACCCGTCATTCGTCAGCCTTTTGTCGTTCTCCGTTCTCATTACGGCGACGGCGATGTCAGCGAAGGCGAGCATTTTGACGAGAAGCACTTCGAGAGGCAGCTCTACGTCCTCCGGAAACGCGCAACGCATAGCATGTTTGTGATTTCTTATCTCTATGCAACGCTCTGAGCTCAACATATCGGACTTGCCCCGTATAAAGTACGCTCGCGAATGGGTTTTACATCTGCTCCCTGTCGTCCAAGAACATTGTGTACAAGGGACAGTTGTCTCCTGTTCAAGTATACAATTACTACCATGATCTCAGCCATTATCTTTATATGTCCCACTTCGCCTTGGTACATTCCCGATTCTCGACGAACACATTCCCTAGCTGGGATCGTGCGCAACCTATGAGGTTGGCAGCTCACAATGGTAAGCGAAGTTGGCCTCGGCTTCCGGGAATGGCCTGCGTTGATTTGTTTATTTTAAGGTGAGATCAACACAGTCCGCGGGAATAGGAACTGGATGCACGCCCGGGAGGGTGTTATACATTCCTCTCACTTCGGAGACCAACTTGACCTGCTGTATCCCATCATCGAATCGCGTGGTTCAGACTCGGCTGCTTTCGACAACGTTTTGGAGCTGCTTGTAGTTAATGGCGTCCTCACGCTTCCCGAGGCTGTGATGATGCTTGTCCCCGAAGCTTGGCAAGGCAACGAGAACATGGATCCGGAGAAACGTGCGTTTTACAACTGGGCGGCTTGCGTTCAAGAACCATGGGATGGCCCAGCGCTGTTTGCCTTCTCTGATGGTCGATATTGTGGAGCCAATTTGGACCGTAATGGCTTGCGCCCTTGTCGGTCTGTCGTCACGAGTGACGACATTATAATCTGCGCTTCCGAAGTTGGGGCTTTACCGGTTCCTCCAGAAAAGGTCGTCTCGAAGAATCGTCTGAAACCCGGGAGAATGCTCTTGGTCGACACCGTTGAAGGACGCATTGTTGATGACAAGGAGCTGAAGAAGACCACTGCAAATAAGCACAACTTCGCATCGTGGATCGAGCATAATGTGCTTCAGGTTCCGAACATTGTCAAACGTGTCACGCGCACCCAATCCATTGCTGCGAACATTGATGATGCGCCGCTGAGGACCGATGCCCGACTCGTAGCTTTCGGTTTCACTGTGGAACAACTCAACCTCCTTATGCTCCCCATGGTCACCAGCGGAAATGAGGCTCTTGGTTCTATGGGAAATGATGCGCCTCTCGCCGCTATGGCCACTAAACCTCGTGTCATCTATGATTACTTCCGTCAATTGTTTGCACAGGTCACCAACCCCCCCATCGATTCCATTCGGGAGAGTATCGTCATGTCTCTGGAGACTTACGTTGGTCCCGAGGGAAATCTTCTGGAAATGAGGCCAGAACAGTGTCATCGTATCCTTCTACCCTCTCCCGTACTTTCAATCGAAGAAATGAACGCTATGAAGAATCTCAAGTCCGCGCACACCACGTGGCCGTCCCGCACCATCGACGTTACTTTCCCGAAGGATGAGGGCATTCCCGGTTACGAGAAAGCGCTCAACCGGGTGTGTCACGAGGCCACACAAGCTATTGAAGATGGTATCAAGGTCATAATACTTTCAGATCGTGCGACCTCCCCTACTCGCGTGGCGCTCTCCACTCTCGTTGCTTGTGGAGGAGTACATCACCACTTGGTTCTCCAGAAGAAGCGAGCAAAGGTTGCTCTTATGGTGGAGACGGCGGAAGCCAGGGAGGTTCATCACGTCTGTGTCCTCGTCGGATACGGCGCAGATGCCATTTGTCCATGGCTTATGATGGAAGTCATACACAAGGTTGCGCGCGAAGGACTGTGAGACAAAATTTTCCGGAATCTGTACTCGATTCACCAGATCCCTAACCTATTTCCACTGGACAGGGTGAAGGACGACATGACACTGGGCGAACTGATGAACAGGTACAAGTCCTCACTCGACAACGGTATCCTCAAGGTCATGTCGAAGATGGGCATCTCCACTCTCCAATGCGAATATCACTGGCGGGACGGCGGAGAGCCACACATCAACGACCCAGAAGGCATCGCGAATCTCCAGGACGCCGTCCACGAGAAGAATAAGAAGGCGTACGAGACTTATTCGCGGAATGCGGACAATCAGTCAAAGAGTATCCATCTTCGCGGCCTGCTCGAGTTCTGCTATGAAGAGGCCACGGCCATTCCCATTGAGCAGGTGGAGCCTTGGAATGAAATCGTTCGCCGTTTCGTTACAGGGGCCATGTCTTATGGCTCGATCTCGATGGAGGCCCACTCCACTCTCGCAATTGCCATGAATCGACTTCGCGGCAAGTCGAATACCGGCGAGGGTGGCGAGGACGCCGAGCGATCATACAGACAAAGTAATGGGGATACTATGCGATCTGCCATCAAGCAAGTGGCCTCTGGCCGCTTCGGAGTCACCTCGAATTATCTCGCAGATGCCGATGAACTCCAAATTAAAATGGCGCAAGGCGCGAAACCTGGAGAGGGAGGCGAACTTCCCGGTCACAAAGTATCCACTTCCATTGCGCGGACACGCCACTCTACTGCTGGTGTTGGCCTCATCTCACCACCCCCGCACCACGACATCTACTCCATTGAGGACCTCAAGCAGCTCATTTACGATCTGAAATGTTCCAACCCACGCGGTCGTGTATCTGTGAAGCTGGTTTCCGAAATTGGTGTGGGGA
>WNFD01008165.1_pt1 | contig 14301 bp, 22 predicted proteins | sample 5400491 | NCBI WGS metagenome assembly WNFD01 (sample SAMN13153343, study PRJNA577476) | soil metagenome | isolation source: 120 cm saprolite under Douglas fir tree site 2 hole 2 replicate 2 | place: USA:California | collected 2015-04-18
GCTCGCCCGGGTCGCCGGCCAGCGTGCTTTCTGGCGGTATCGGGTTCACCGGCAATCCCGACACTAGCACGCCGGGCCTGGGTGACAACAATCAAGGCTTTAACACCGGAGGACCGTCTATCGGGGCAACCGATACCGGCGGTGCTGGAGGTGGTGGCGGCATCCTAGGCACCGGCCCGCTGGGCCACGGCGGGGGCATCCTGGGCACGGCCGGCGCTGAGGGCGGCGTTACGCTGGAAGACGGCACGGTGGTACCAGAGCCGGCAGCAGGAACGGGAAATGCAGTTGTCCAACCTGAAGGCCTCAACGGCGCCCTTGATATCCTTGGTAACCGCAATGTTCAGCTCGGTCAGATCGGTAATCTGGCACAGCAGGAACAGGATTTGCTGGCGCAGTGGGCGCAGATCATCCCGCAGAACGATCCGCGCTGGAACGAGGTTGTCACGTTCGTGCAGCAGCAGGTATGGGGCCAGAACCAGGTGCAACAGTGGTTCCCGTGGCTGTTCGGGGGGCAGGGCGGGACACCACCAAGTGGGACACCGCCCGCCGGACAGGGCAACTGGCTTGCAGATATAGTGAACGATGTGGAGGGGAGATGAAAAATGCGTCCAGAGAAATAATTCTGCAGAAAGCGAAAGACAGATATCACCGCAATAAAAGGAAGGAGGCCTGAGATGTCGTTTTTCTCAGACTTATTTTGAGGGCGATTTTTCGAACTTAGGAAAAGATCTGGTTGACGCGCCCTCGTCCCTTGCCAATCACCCGACTGAAATCGCCGAGGTCGTCGGCGGCGCTGGTCTACTTCTCGGCGGTGCGTTTCTCGCGCCCGAGCTCGCGAGTCTGGCTGGGTTCGGCGGCGCACTGGACGCTGGCGCCGGTGGCGTTGACGCCGCGTTGGCGGCCGGCGCGGTGGATTCGTCCGTGGCAGGTCTGGGAGGGGACGTGCTGGCTGGCAGTGATATCCTGGGTTCGGCAGCGCTGGGGGACGCCACCGCCCTCGGAGGCGACGCTTTGGGTGCGGCCGGCGGCGATGTTCTTAGTGCACTTAGCGACACCACGGCGTTCAGTGGCGATGTCCTGAACGCCGCCGACACAAGCATTGCTTCAACGGCCGGCGATTTTTCGTCCGCCGACGCCGCGCAGTTGTCCGATGCCGTCCAGGCCGACATAACCGCGAGTGGGCCGCCCGGTCAGGGTGTGACGTTCGGTGATGGCCTCGGCCCCGATACCGGCGCAGGTGCTACGGGCGGGGCCGGCGGCGATCTGTCCCCGTCCGCCGCGGCTGGCACTGGCAAGGACGCGGCCGCGAGCCTTACGAGCCAGCTGGGGAGCACCCTGTCATCGCCGTGGACGAAACTGGCGCTGGGCGCCGCCCCGCTCGCGCTGACGCTCGGCATGGGCGAGACGCAGCTGCCGGCGGGGGCCCAAGCGCTGGAAAACCAGGCACTCGCGCTGCAGAGTCAGGGTCTGACCGACCTGGCTAGCGCGCGGGCGGGCACACTCAATGCCGGCCAGACCGCACTGCTGGCGCAGATGTCATCCGATCTGAAGAACAAGTGGCTGCAGACGCTGTACAATCAGGGCGTCCAGGATCCCACCAAGGACGCGCGCTGGCCGCAGATTGAGGCGCAGATTGATGCCCAGGTGACGCAGCAGACCGCAGCGCTGATCCAGCAGAACATCACCAACGCGTTGGCCGAAACGGGTCAGGCCGCATCTGCGCTGACGTCGATTGCGCAGATGCAAATGTCTGCGGACCAGAATTTCACCAACCAGTTGATCGCATCCACCAAAGCGCTTGGTCTTGCCGCCGGATCGTCGGCCGGGCGCACCGTGACGATAACGTAAGGAATACTGACGTGGCTATTCTCAAGATGCTCGACCACTTGCGCAGGAAGTCGCCCGCCCATGCGGCGCTGATGCATGCTCTAAAGGCAATACCAGGTGGTGAGCGTGAGGTGACGGATATCGCGGACAGGATACTTGAGGGTCTGTGGGACAAGGGCTTCCAGGTAGTTCCGCGCGGCGACAAGGAGGCTGGGTGATGGATGAGGATGAATTGACCCACTGCACGTGCGGTCCGGAAGCGCAGATCGCGCCCCATACATGCCCGTACCAGTACGACGTCCATAATGACGATAAATTTATGTGCACATGCTGTGATAAGTGCGAAACCGAATGCGCTGACGATATTTGAGGCCATGTGATGCCTGTTTCCGCAGAAGTTAACGCGCTCGCCGGGAGGTAAAAATGCCTGACGTTCTCGCCCCCGATGATCCGTTCTCCGTCGGCCCTGGTTCCGCGATGGTGGCGGCGCCGGATGCGGGCGCTCCCGCTCCGGTCCCGCCGACGCCCGGTGAGCAGGTGCAGCAGCGCTACCAGAGAAACCTCGACCGTCAGGATCAGATGATTGATCGCCTGCAGCAGTCGTCGGACCGTCAGGACCAGATTGCCGAGGATCGCACGAAAGCGCTTGCCCCGCTGCGCCAGAAGCAGATGGAAATGGCTAGCCAGAAACTTCCATCTCCGCCGCAGCAGAAACAGCCTCCCGCCGTACCGCAGCGCAACTCCCGCAGCGACGATGAGGATTGGCTGCAGGCCGCCATGCTGCTTGGCGCGTTGGCGGGCGGCTTCACGCGCCGGCACATGACGAATGCGCTGGGGGCAATGCAGGGCGCCATCGAGGGCTACCAGGAGGGGAGCCGTCAGAAGTTCGACCAGAACATGAAGATTTGGGACGCTGAGAACAAGAAGACGATCGAGGCCAACAAGGCCGCGATGGACCACTACACGGAAGTGATCCAAAATCGCAAATTGAACCTGGACCAGATGTCCATGGAATTGCAGATCGCCGCCGCAACGTATGACGACAAAGCGATGGCGGAGGCCGCCAAGAGCAAGAACACGCTGGTGATCGCGCAGTTGATCGATAAGCAGGACCAGTCACTGGAACAGTTCACCAAGGCTGCGCAAGGTCTCGCCACGTCGCACGCCGAGGCCAAGCAGCGCGAGTGGGATACGGCAGCGCAGCAAGCCATTCAAAGCCCAGGAATGCAGGCCCGCATCGCTGCGATAATAAGAGGCGAAGCACCTTTGCCACCGAATGCGCGAACGGGATATGAAGGCGCTATCAACAGAGCGATAACAGAGAGAGTTTATGCTCTAAGCCCTGGGTTTGACGCTGCAACATTTGGTGGCCATCAAGTAGAATCCAAGACGGGTCCGATGGTTGAAAGGCAGAAAGCCCTCAATCCGATACGCGCAGAAGGAGCAGGACTAACATCGGCCGCGCGCACCGCTGGAGTGGCGGGCACGAACATCGAACTCGCAAGCAGGAGCGCCGGTCCCATCATCGAAATGGCCTCGGCGGCATCGCAGGGCGTTCCGCGAACGGAGTTCACGCACCTCAACAAGCTGTTCCAGATGGCAGATTCGGAAATCAACGATCCCGCACTGCAGCGGTTCAAGCTAGTGAATGAGGAACTAGCGACGATGTTCGCGCGCGTTTTGAACCCGCGTAGCTCAGTCATCACGGTTTCTGGGATAGAGCATGCGAGAAACTTGATATCAACTGCGACAAGCCCGGAAGCGTATGCGGTCATGCTTCAGCAAATAAAGCAGCTGACGGAACGAGAATTCCGGGTCGTCAAAGAGCAGCAGCACGGCGATCCGATCGCACCGATCAACGTCGCTCCCGGAGCGCAGGGATCGAGCGCAGGGGATGTGCTGGGCCAGATCGGTCGCCGCGGTGCTGCGGCGCAAGAGCAGTCGATTCCCGGTTCGGTCGGCCGCCGGGAGCCTTCTGGCGTCCGCATCGGAGCGAGCCCGCCGGCTCCGCCCGCTCTGACCCAGCAGCAGCCGCCGACGTCGCCGAGCATGCCTCTCCCGCCCGGATGGACGCTCACGCCGGTGCCATGATGAGGAGACGATTATGAGAGGACGGAAGCGAGACATAGCGGACGTGTCTCTTACGGAGGCGCTTCACAATCCGCGTAACTTGAGCGTAATTGATATGCGGGATCTACTCAAAGAAGCCGCGCAGCAGCGCCGTAGCCATGCCCGACTACATGCTGAAGGGACCGAACGACCAAAGCTTCAAGCTGAGCGTCCCGGACGGCACATCTGAGGCTGATATCGGGCACCAGATCGCGCAGATGATGCCGTCTGACGCCGACCAGGCACAGGATGCGCGCGATGCGGCTGCGCAGCGCACAATCCGTTCGACCGTTCCTGGTGAGCGCGAAGAAGGTCCCATTACGCGGTGGGCCGTTGGAATGGGAGAAGGATTTAAGTCCGATCTGGAGGCTATGGGACGGCAGCTGGTGCGTGACCCGGGCGGTTTCATGGTGGGAATGGTGGGCGGCGGCGGGGGCGGCGGAAGTGGGAAACGTCTTGCCAGCGCCATCACCCGCGATGTTCCAGAGAAAATCACGGCCGCCGGCACAAGGATCAACGGCAAGATCTATACCGGACCCACTCATATGCATGCCTATACGGACGCTGAGGATGAATTGAAGCCGCGTATGGAGCCTGAAGAGTGGCACCATGTACTTTCGCAGATGATGCCGGAAGACGAGGGCTTCATGACCTCGGAAGGTCGTTTTGTCAGTCGCGAAGAGGCTGCCAGCATAGCGGACCGCGCTACTCAGATCAACAAAGCGTCGCCGTACAACTATAGCAGTGGAAAGTCGCTCGCGTCGGAAAGCATGGATCTTAAGAAGAAGTCACCATGGTTTGATGTCCTAAAGGGCGAAGACGACGTATTGAGCAAGCAATGGACGAAAGAGGTCATCGATCGGAACGCGGAGCGGCGCGCAAACGATTTGCCTCCCCGAACCACGCTGCCGCATTCCGCCGAAACACTAGCGTCTCCGCGGCTGGCCAGCGAGCAGCTTGGCAGGGCTGCAGAGAAGAAATCTGGTGCTGCACAAGCGGCCAGTGAAACCAGCCCAGAAAATACCTTGCATCAGGAATGGGTGGATGCATTCGCGGCGCGAGGTGAGGAAAAGCCGTGGTGGCTGGACATGAATCCCAGGGACGCGATTGAATACGTGCGCGATGGCAACGTAACGCCGGGCTGGTTTGAGACGACGTATGGCCGAAGAAGATGACCAGGACGACAATCTTGCGACGACGGCTGCTGCCGCGCTGGTCGCGATTTCGTCCGGCATCGCGATCCGCGTCAACGAGTTGCTTGCGCTGGCCGACGAGTGGGGGCGCATCACCATACCGGTCAGTTCATCGTGCATCGGAGAACTGAATTACAACCTTGCGACCGGAACCATGGGCGTGGTGTTCACGGACGGCTCGACCTACGACTATCCCAACACGTCGATTGCCAGTGTTCTGCAATTTGTGAACGCGGACAGCAAGGGCGCATTTTACAACGAGCATTTCCGCGGACAGGCTGCGACACAGTTCGCTGGATCAAAGAAACAGCGCATAAGATTGGGACGATGACATGTTGATGCTTGATGATATTGACGATGATCTGCGCGATCGCGTCTACCGGCAGATTTGCGGCGTCAGGTGGCAATTCGGTTGGAAGTCAAACCGTGCAACAGACACGTATTGCTTTCTGCACCAGCATTATGCCGGCCACATAAATCCGGACCATGAGGGTGCGAAGCCATACGACTGCGAATCAGAATTGTTGGGCGCGAACCAGGTGCTTGTCGAGCTATGGGACGCTCTGAAGGACAAGTGCGAGCGCCTGCGGTCGCATCGCCTGATCCGCTGCTATGCCAACGGCTATCCCTACGGCACCGATGGCACCGTGCACACCGATACCGTCAATCCGCTGGGCCTAACGACAATCTTCTACCCGCACCCGGTATGGAATCCGGATTGGGGCGGCGAGACGGTGTTCTTCACCTCTGACTTGTCGGATACCACGGACATCGCGTATCCCAAGCCGGGGCGGGTCATCATCTTCCACGGCAAGATCCCGCACGTCGCCCGCGGCGTGTCGCGCTCCTGCCCGGTCATGAGGATGACGCTGATGTTCAAATCGGAGCCGATGACATGAGCACGACCTATATTACCTACCGGATTTTTATCGTCGATGTACTTGGATGCGACCACATTCCGCACGCATGTGGTAGCTTGTGGGCGCATTTACGCGATACCGCGGAGCTACTTCGCGGATGGGGACAATCGCCAGCCATTATCGATGCGGGCCTGTTCCACTCCATTTACGGTACCAGTCAGTTCAAACACGCGTCGTTCCCGATCGAGGGCCGCCACATCATCCGCCACCTGATCGGTACCAAAGCTGAGGAATTGGCATTCGAATTCTGCACGCTGGACCGCAGAAGGTTCCCGTGGGGCACGTTCCTGCCGCCGGAGCGCCGTGCGCAGCTCTACACGATCGAAGCGGCCAATTTGATCGATCAGCGCGATCCGCCGGAAAATATCGCCGTGCTGATGGCGACGGGTCTTCTTTCGCAGCGAGTATTTGACGCCTGCGCGGCCTATGTTGTCGCACACACGGAGATGCACCGGGATGCCTCCTAGAAAGGCACCGACCGATCCCGAGGACCTGCCGGAGCCGCCGCCCGTCACGGAGACCGATCCGTTCATCGCCAAACTGGAAAGCTCCATGCTATGGATGCTGGGGCAACCTCTGGACCACAAAGATCGCAACGCGCTGTTCGCGAACTGCATCCGGTTCCTGACGCTGAAGTACAAAATTGAGGGTACAGACGATGGCGGAAGCTTCTTCGGCTCCGACTAAGCCGGCCCGGCCGGAATACCTGCAGGTGCCGCTGCCGATCGCCAACGGCGCCGACCCGGACGAGCAGAAGCGCGCCTACGCGGCGAAGTCGGCTCCGGCCGGAGCCCGGCCCGATCCCGCCCCGCGCCCGGCCGCTCCCGCCAAGACGCCCTCAGACGTGCTTGTCGAGGCCGCTGAGACGGTTGCGCGGGCCATCGACGCTAGGATAGCCTGGCACGAACGCGAGCTCCAGCGGCTCCGCGTGGCGCGGGCGCCGTTCGCCGGAGCACAGCGTCATAATGACGCAGAGCATAAATCGTCCTCAGGTGTTGAGGCTGATGCGGAGTTCCTAGCGCGCGTCGTGCGCCAACTGACTCATGAAAACGGAGAGGGCTGATGTTGAAGAAATGGTTGCTGAATTCGATCGTCCCGGTCGGGATCATCGCCGCATTCGGCGTGCGGCCGGCAAACGCGCAGACCTTCCTGGGGCCGTTTCAGTCGCAGGCCAGTATCACGGCTTCCGCCACTCTGGCGGCCTTTCCGAGCAATCCGAGCCGCCGCGCATTCACGATATGCAATGGTTCCAGCACCGTCACGATCACGATCACGTTCGGAACGACACTGACGCCCGTATCTCTGACGACAGGACTTGTTCTGCTTCCAAACTCCGGTGCGAACATCAACTGCTACACCAGCCCTCTTTCGATTACCGGCGGCGTCGGCGCGCAAATCAATGCAATCGGTTCGGCAGCCGGTCCAAGCATCGTCACCCTCTTGGAGTACTGATATGCGCCAGATGCCGGGATCTATGCGCAAGTCGCGCCGCAGCAAGCGGAGCGTTGGCGACAACCGCAAGCGGCGCGGTCGGCGATCGAGGAGAAAGTGAATGAAGACCCGCACACTCGCCGCGCTGGCCATAGGCGCCGTTCTTGCGGCCACTGGAGCGGCGATCGCCGCGGAGACGATCTGGGGCACCGTCGGTGGCCGCGCGCAGCAGCAGATGCCGTTCGCCGTGTTCCCATCCATCAACGGCGGCCAATTCTACACGATGAAGGAGCCGCTGCAGCTCTTCGTGGACGACTTCGGGACAGGTACGCTCAACACGATTTCACGCTGGAACACGCCGACCACAGGTGGCGGCGGCAATGCCATAGCCGCAACCAATGCGGTCGGTGCCACTGCGCTTGGAACTGGCACCGTAGCCGGTGGATTCTCGCAGCTCTCCACGCAACTGATATTTCCCGACAAGAACCCCGGATATCTGCGCTTTCAGAGCAACATCAATCTTCCCCCGCCCGGGTCAACCGGCCAGTACATCCTGTTCGGATTTGCCAACCTCAACGGCACACCGACCGGAGCCGCCCCGTGCAACGGGGCGACAACCAACGCGGTGGCGTTCGGCTTCAATCTGCTTGGCAAGTTGGAGGCGTTCACGTGCGCCAGCGGCAGCAAGACGCTGATCGCGGACCTATCCGTGCAACAGAGTGGCCAGCCCGTTCAGACTTCCCCCGGCATCTGGACGGCGGGTTGCGGTTGCCTTCCCCAGCCCCCGGACATTGCGTCTTACAAGTATTTGATCGACTTCCGCGGCGACAACATCAACTGGTACACGGAGGCCGCTGACGGTACGATCAACCGCGTCGCATACACCTCACGCGGCGCTGCTGGTCCTGACGTCAATCAGCTCTCGGTTTCCTATCTGGCGATCGCTGGCGCGACCCCGCCCGCGGTGTCGGCTACAATTGTCGTGAACCAGACGACTGTGGGCGACACTGCTGGTAATCCGATCAGTGCCATCGCGAACGTCTCAGGTTCCGGCACCGGTGTTGGAAGTTTGGTGCTGAAAGCGTCGCCTGGTTCTCTGATATCGCTCTACGCGACGTGCACCGCCGCATGTTGGCTGATGGTATTCAATTCGACCTCTACGGCAGGTCTACCAACGAGCGGCGCAGCAACGACGGGCGGCACAGCGCTCAATAATCTACAGGAATGCATCCCTATCACCGCAGCGAATGGTCTTGCATCGATCAATTATGCTCCCGGTCCGTTTGAGCAGTTTTCGGTTGGAATTACAGCGGCGATTTCATCCACAAATTGCTTCACATACACGACTGCCGCTACAGCGTTCATCCACGGAACGGTCCAATGACGCGGGTCTCCGCCATTCTGTTCACGGCAGCCCTCACGCTTGGCGCGGCCAGCGTGGTGGATCACGCCATCCTGCGCGCTCAGCAGGCCACCTCAACGTCACCCGCGATCATGAAAATGCCGCTCTCGACCATCGCGGGGCTGCCGGCGTGCAATGCGGGGGCGGAAGGATTGGTGTACGGTGTTGTCGATGCACTCTTGCCGGTAGCGCTAGCGACCATCGCGAGCGGTGGTCTCGTGCATGTCATCGCCTACTGCAACGGGTCGATCTGGATCGTTCTGTAAATGGCATTGCCTGTCGTCTTCGCAACTTTAGCGAGTGGAAATCAGCCCCTATCGTTGTTCGATACGGAGTTTGCCGCCGTTGCCGCGCTGGGATCGATCCCGTGCGCTGCGGCCGGTCAGAACGTGATCGCGCTGACGCCGTTTGCCAACACGCCGACGATCACCAGCTACCCCGACCTCGCGCCGAGCTTCGTGTTCGCTGCGGCGCAGACCAGCAACGGCGCGGTTACGGCGAACGTGTCCCTGGTCGGTGCCCGCAACGTCTATAAGTGGAATGGTTCCACGCAGTGCGGGTCGGGCGATATCGTCGCCGGCCTCGTCTACAAGCTCACCCCGCTCCTGGCGCTCAACGGCGGCCTAGGCGGGTTCGTGGCGGACGCGATCGGTGTCAACAACAACATCGCCGAGCTTCCGTTCATCATCTCCGGCGGCGGCTCTGCGATCACGACCGGCGTCAAGGGCTTCATGCCAATCCCGTTCGGTGCGACGATCACCGGATGGTCGATCATCGCCGACCAGAGTGGATCGATTTCGATCGACATCCTGCGCCTGAACAACGCAGTTCCGGTTACGTCGATCGTCGGCGCTGGCACCAAGCCGACGCTGACGACCGCACAGTTCGTGGGCAACACTGCCCCGTCCGGTTGGACGTCAACGGTTCTCGTGGCCCAGGACTATCTCGGTTTTTCGGTTGCCAGCGTGACGACGGTCACGCAGGTGACGATCACTCTTTTCCTGGCAAAAACATGAGAGCGACCAGCACCACATGGGCCGGAGTCACAGCAACGGTCTACTGGCTTGCGGCCGGCGAGCAGGTTGCGCGCCACCGGCACCCTGTTGAGCACACGACGCAGATACTCTCCGGCGACGCGCTCGTGGAGATATTCGATACGCCGCAGAGCGGCATTGCCATGGACGCATTTTCGCCCGTGCTGAGATTGCCGGCCAACGTCGATCACGAAATTACCGCCACGATGGACGGCACGATCGTCCTGAACATGATCGCAGGCGGCTACGCTGCAGCCACTGACACCGGGCTTGAGCAGATCGCCAGCGCGCACGGCGGGGTCATGCTGGAAGACGGCACGGTGGTCCCCCATGGTTCGTAACAGGGTCCGCTACGCCTCTCTCGTGCTCGGGGCTGGGGCGCTGGGGTGGCTGGCGTGCAATGGAGTTTTTCCACAACTAAACCCCGTAAGGCCTTCAGAGTACATTGTTGCAGAATATCAACTTAACAATCACCAGTGGAAGAAGCTACTGGGCCGGCAGGATGTCATCTATGCTCTGACCTTCGTGTTCGTGACGTCCGGCGCAACCACGGTGCTGCCGAGCGACTTCAACACCGCGTCGAACCAGATCAACGCCATCGGCTCAGGCGGCGCGGGTGGTGGCGGCAGCGGCGGAGGCTCGCCTGGCCCCTGCGTCACTCCCGGTGCGGGCGGTTTGGGCGGCAATGCCGGCGGCGGTGGCGCGTTTGCGCAGATCGTGAACTATGCCGGCCACAGCGCCGGCCAGACCGTCAACGTGCAGGTCGGGGCCGGCGACACGTTTTTCGACACGACAGCCATCCTGCTGGCCAAGGCGGGCACAGCTGCAGGCGGTTCCCCAGGCACTGGCGGTCAGGCATCAGCGTCCGTGGGAACCACCAAGTTCTCCGGCGGCGGCGGTGGTAACCTCGGTGGCAACGGCGGCGGCTCCAGCGGCGGGGCGGGTGGTGGCGGCGGCGGTGCGGCGGGGCCGCACGGCGCCGGCAACACCGGCGCCAATGCGGTGTGCGGCACGGCCGGTGTGGGTGGCACGGGTGACGCGGGGAACACGGCGGCCGGGGCCAACGGGACGCAGTTCGACGCCACCCACGGTTCCGGTGGTGGCGGCGGGGGCGGCCTTGGTGCGGGCGGTTTCGGAAATCCGGGCTCTGTAGGCGGCTCCGGAGGGCGCTACGGGGCGGGCGGAGGCGGCGGCGGTGGTGGTAGCGGCGCCCCCAGTTGCGCGCCTGCGTGCACAGCTGGCGGGGCTGGCGGCACTGGCGGCAATGCCTTCCAGGGCGTGATCGCGATCGGTTACACTCCGGCGTCGGGCGGCGGCAGCGCGCGCTCCTTCGGTTTCATCATTTCGTGAGGACGTTATGGCTCTTCGGCCGGTAGTAGTGGATGTCAATCATGCTGATGCTTCTCACGAAGAGAACGGCAAGATTGTCGATACGATCGACTTCGATGCTGCCTATAAATGGGGCATCCGCGGCATTGTTCACAAAGCGACCGAAGGCGAGCACTTCCGTGATCCGCTCTACGCCTCACGCCGCGCCAAGGCCATCAAAGCTGGCATGCTGTGGGGTGCCTACCATTTTGAAAGGCCGGGTGATGTTGGCGGACAGGTATCGTCATTTCTTTCCGCGGTCGGACATCAATCGGACGCGCAATCTCCCACGTACATCATGCCGCCACTCCCATCACCGGGGCTGTGGGTTCCGAACTTTGTCCGTCTGACGCTCGACTTCGAGGATCCAAAGCTTGGGCTGTGGCAAGCGGAGCATTTCCTCGACATCATCCATACCGTGACGCAGCAATATGGCTGGCTGTATTCCGGCTTTCTGGTGCGGGAATTGCTCCAAAAGAACGGTCATGATGTTGATCTTGAACATTACCCGTTGTGGCTGGCAGAATATTCCACCGTTGCCAAGGTCCCAAAACTGTGGAAAAACTATGTTCTATGGCAACGCTCCGGCGACGGTGAGGGACCAGGTCCGCATGACATCCCGGGCATCGGCGTAAAGCAGGACGTTGACTATTTTTCCGGCACTGACGATGAGCTACGCGCCGCGTGGTACGGCATTGCCCCAACGGAGGTTGCGTAATGGGTGACACAGCAGGCGAAATCGAAAATGGCTTGACGGTCGCTGAGGAAATTCTCCCGACCTTGTTCGGCGCTCTCGGCATGTTCTTCCCGCAGTTCGCCATGTTCGCCAAGTTCCTGCCGCTGCTGCCGGTTCTCGTTAAGGCTGTGGACACCGTCGGTCAGGCGACGGGGGCGCCGATTCATCAGAATATCGCCGCGGTCGTCGATCACCTGACGCCCGGTCAGCCCAATGCGCCGGCCCTGACGGACCATCAGGCGGCCACGGGCTAATCCACGGCGCTTGCGTTGAGGTGTCGTGATTTCCATGACGGAAGCGGCGGAAAAGATGGCGTCCAACGTGTGGTTTGCACTCGTTGGACGCGCCGCTATGCTGTTGGTTATCCCCATCCTGGTGTGGATGGGAGCAACCTTGATTCAGGTCAAGACGGACATTCAGATCCTGGCCGCGACGGTCGCGAGCAACATGAGCGACCGTTACCGCGCCGACGACGCCCGCCGCGATCTACAGCTGCGCGATCTGCGTATCACGACGCTGGAAACCCGCCTGCAGGAACTTGAGCACGAGGTTCGATCGACCAAGATCGACGTCAAAGAGCAGCAGCAAGTCATTCAGGATCGAGTGGCACCGACAAAGCGCAAGCAATAACGCATATCAGGGTTGTTATATTATCAAACCAACGGTTTCTAGCGCGTGCTAATGAAACCTCGCTGCTCGAAACCAGGAGAAACACATGATTGAGTTGATTGTTGCCGTTCTCTGCACCTTCGGAACCTGCACACCGGCCCCCGTTATCGACGCTTACGGCAGCGTCGCACCGCCCGCCCGTTACACGCCGGTTCCTTACGTCAAGGTGTCTCCGTGCATTGCGACTGACCTGAACATCGGCACGCACAGTAACGGAAACCCCTGCAGCAACTGATTACGGGGAGACAAGCTCCCCGTTCCGAGGCCCATCCGGGCATCCTCCCGCGACTGCAGCGCCTCACGGCGCTGCTTTTTTATGTGTCCCCCTCTGTCTCCGTCGCGCCCTTCATAAACTTGTAGATGTTGCAGGCGGTGATCGCGATATCACGCGATGAACTATCGTTCGCCTTCAATGCCGTCTCGATACACCACGCTCGCAGCTTTAAGTCAGCCTGCTCTGCGGTAACTTCGGCCTGTGTCTCATGCGCGAATTTCTCGGCGATGCGCACGGCAGCGGCCTGGTCTGGGGTAAGTCTGTTCATTTCATCCTCTTTTCTCTTGCTATCAAGCATCCCATAGAACAGGTGGTAAGATGCAGCGCATGGGGGATGATGAAGCCAGAAGTCTTTCGCAAAAGCTTCATCTGTCACCATGGAAATGATCCCAGCGGCATCCATTTCTCGCACCGGCCGTTGGCGGCGGTCGGTAGTCTGATGCCCATGGGCACCCGTCGATATTGCGGCTCGCCTTTCACCAGCCGCGATCCAGGAACCTCTTGCAGGCCTTCCCCCATGACGGGAGGATTGGCGAAACAGGTCCCGACGGCGACCGGGTTGTCCGGGTCGCCGACCGGCGCAGCGCCTAGTGCCGGCTCGAACCAGTGACAGCTACCGCATTCACCCGGCTTGAGTTTCATTTTCCGCCCTCTCCACAATCTGCTTGAGGATAATGAGTTCGGTATCGGCAATCTGTCCGCGCTGTGCCGGTGTCAGCCGCCGCCAGAACGCAGCAAATATCTCCCGGCCGTGCTCCGCCGCCATACGCGCCTCGGCGTGCAGGTCGGGCGGGTTCGGGTTGGGGTCGATCAGTTCCTCGGCGGTCGGTGTCCGGTCGGGGTCGATGATTTCCCCGGTGCAGGGGTCGTGGTCTGGTGCGATGCGCGCCGTGATCCCGGGCATATATCTGCCGGGGTCATCAGATGCCCCCGCCATGCGCCTGGGAGGCGCCGCCGGTTCGTCGTCGGCCCCCGGGGCGGCCAATGCCGCTTGCGCCATCTCGTCGCCCGTGTAGAGGCCGGAGAGCTCCTGGGGGAACGCCTTGCGGAGTGCCAGCGCCTCGGCGCACTTGGCGATCATCAGGTCGGCCATGGTTGACCATGAACGCGTGATCGATCCGTCTCGCTTGCGTTGTGCGTAGGTCCGAAACCGAGCGACGGCCCAGCACGGCTCCTTGAAGTCGCTCCGCAGGGCGCCGACGCGGGCTGCGGCCGGGTGCTCGTTCTCCAGCCAAACGTCAACCCATGCCCCATTGGGGCCGCACCAGAAGGGGCCCACCTGGCCGGCGTACTTACCGGTGCGTTCGGCGATGAGGCGAAACCCATCGATCGACGTCT
>WNFD01011268.1_pt1 | contig 14301 bp, 14 predicted proteins | sample 5400491 | NCBI WGS metagenome assembly WNFD01 (sample SAMN13153343, study PRJNA577476) | soil metagenome | isolation source: 120 cm saprolite under Douglas fir tree site 2 hole 2 replicate 2 | place: USA:California | collected 2015-04-18
TGTTGGGTGCACCTCATCCGTGATCTCAATGACGATCTCTGGAAATGCCCATTCGATAGCGAATATGAAACCTTTGTGTCTGAAGTTAGAAACCTGATTATCCCGATTATGGAAGCGGTACAGAAATATGGCTTGAAAAACCAGCACCTCCAGAAATTCATGCAGCACGTCAATGCATTTTACACCAGGGTAATTACTGGCAAACAGTACACATCCGAACTCGTCATCAAATACCAAAAACGCTTTGTCCGCTATCGAGAAAGCCTCTTTACGTTTCTCGAGTACAATGGGATTCCCTGGCATAATAACACTGCCGAAAGAGCGTTGAGACATATTGCGAAGCAACAACAAATATCAATGAATTTCTATGAGGCTACTACCCACCAGTATCTCCGTTTGCTTGGAATTAGGCAGACGTGCCGCTTTCAGAACAAATCATTTTTTCAGTTCCTTCTCTCGCGAGAGATAGATATTGAGCAGTTTGAGGAGAGCCGTCCTATGAAAAGATCCAAGTTGGTTGATTGATTTGCCGATAGCAGGCGTGTTTTTTGCAAGTGAAAAGTGCTCCAAATATACACAGGATAGTTACAGCAGCGGTACGTCCACATCGTGTGCTTCGTAATCGGTACCAAGTCGCTCGTTAATCACTCTTAAGACTTTGTTCACCAGAACAATTCCTACGGCTAGCTTGCGTTCCATACGGTTAATGCTGGCCTCGGAAACGTCCGATGCCAGGGAAAGTTCACGTATTTGTAGTCCTGCTCGCTCTCTAAGCTCTCTCACCGTCGGCTTGTGTGTCACACGAATACTCCTTCAACTACGAGGGACAACGATCATGCGCGTATCATAATCGATCATAACAAGTAAAGCAATATTTTTGCCTATCAATCCTTTTGAAAAGTGGATTCTAGCCCTCTTTTCAAGGAGTGGCGTGTCGCTGCTACATGCAAACTTGATCAAGACCCGGGATGCGTCCAATCCATCAAGATCGATCATGATTGCTAATTATTTATTTTTAAGGCTAAAATCGTTGACATATGCCTCAAAATGGGTTACACTTACGTATGGTTGCCGCTGTGAATATCTTGGAAAGCTATGCGAGAATCAAGGAGAACCATCCATGCGTTTTGAAGCACAAACGATTAGTATCCGCGATCAGGACAAGGTGGCCTATTCTCTCCCTGCAATGGTCGGTGTGCAGGAGGATGGGACACCCACCGGACTGGCGTACCACCCTGGTATTCATGCGATGACGCATACTCCTATCCAGTACGAGGATTGGTATAGCCTGACTCATCTGGCAAGCGGCCTGTATGTGAGCTGGGACCCTTCTGTAGAGGACGAGGCGAATGCTCGCCGCTGGCTCGAGTTGATTGCATCGCTTGCTGACTGGACTCAGCCTGGCTGCATACTCAAACAGCACGCTTCCAGGCTGCAAGAGCAGGTAGAAGTTGCCTGCCGGCAGGCATGCGCGGAACAACAAGCGGAGGAACAGAAGCGAGAGAAGGTGAAGACTGCTGCTACACTCGGAGGAGTGTTCCCAGGGAATGCCTGTCTGTAATAGCCCTGGTAAGCCTCAGGACAGGCATTCCCTTACCGTTTGACCCTTCTCAGTGACCAACTCGGCACTCTTCATTTTAACAGGTCTTGCCGAGCGGTCGCAAGTCGAACATACGTTCTCTTGAATAAGCAAGAAAGGATCGCCAATGACCACCATACTTCCTCGATCAGCACAAGCGCAGCAGGATGCTCCTGCATGCGCTCCTCCCTCTGCGTTTCCTGATCTTTCTACGCTCTCGACCCTGTGGGTGCCGCTGCACGAAGTCAGGCAGCAGTGGGCTGCCTTTGGCAAGGAGGCGCTTACTACCTCCGCGCTGATGGCCACCAGCACGGCCTTTGGGGGCTTCTATTGGGAAGCCCATGCGCTCCAGCATTCCACCTGGGCTGCTGACGAACGCAAGCGCGAACGCTGGCACCAGGTCGTCTTCTGGCTCAGTCGAGCCGTGCAAGACCTGGACTGTGCGCTTGACCAGTGGCAGCAGGTGCTCAGTTGGCTCGACCTGGCAGGCAATGACCACCGGCAGCAGGACCCTGAGAGCCTCCAAACAATCCGTATTTTGATGGCGCAGGTCCAGTGGCACCAGGGTCGCCGCCGTGCCCTGCACCAGCAGGTGCTTAGCGAGTACAGCGAAGCTCGACAACACAAGCAGCAGCAGTGGGCACAACAGGACAGCCAGCACATGACTGGCCCTCTCGCTTCGGAACGAGAGGAGGAGGTGTAATGATGGCCACTCTCAGAGAACAGATCGCACAGCATACTCGTGCTGAGGCGACGACACAACAGCAGCCGGTAGCCGATGACCCGCTAGCTCCTACGCCTATCCGCTTTACGCACTGGCACGATGCGGATGGGGTCATCCACCAGCGGACGGTCAATGTACCCACAACCGGATGGCACCTGGAAGACGATTCCTCTGGTGAGGACGCTGAGCCACCACCACGACCACGAGGCCAGGCCTACACGTCCTCCCGCCAGACCCGCGATTACCAGCAGGCGCTCCTCACGCAGGCCTACCCCCCTGACTACGAGGATGCTGACGAGCAGTACACGGCACAGGCCCGCACCCCACGCAGCGCCATGCGCTACCAGGACACGTTGTCCCACCAGTACCGGGGGCAGACCGTGCTGCCCACTCCCCCGCAGCGCCTGCGCCGCCAGCGTCTCATCGGGAATGCTCCCGGTCAACAGCAACGCCCTTCCACACGACGCAGGAAGCATTGGTCAGTGTACCTGGTGACCGGCATGGCGACCATGACTGCCCTGGTCATTGGCCTGAGTAGCCTGGGAAGCTGGTGGCAACATGTGCAGGATGATTGGGCCTATGGCATGCCTCGGACGTACCAGACCGATGCCGTGGTGGGACATAATCATGACTCATCCAGCCACCCAAGTCATTTTCTCGCGGTCAACCTCAAGGGCCGCATTGAGGTGTTTGAACTACCTGCCGGTGACCCGACGAAAGTGCGCGTCTTCTTCGGCCCAACCATCTCAGGGAATGGCGCAGACCAGGTCGTCGTGACGATCAGCTTTACCGATATCGACCATGATGGCACTCCCGACCTGATTCTTCACTACGGGGAGAGCGCGGAAGTTCTGTACAACAAGGGCGGGACATTCCAGGTGTCAGGCGGCAAATCCTACGAGCAGGGAAGGAGTGCCCTCACATGAAACAGGTCCAACTGGGCTGTGTGCTCTTCGCCTGCGCCCTGCTGCTCACCTGGGTGGTGATCGTCGCGCTGCGCATCGTGCCACAGGTCTTCCAGGCCCTGCATGGATTTTGAGAAAAGGAGCGATCCCTATGCCCCAGACGCATCATGAGACACACGTGACCAAGAACGAGTTCTGCCAGCCCTGTACCGGACAGGAGGCCAGCACAGCCAGGCTCCCAGGAGAGATCATCCCTACCGCCCTGGTTGGGCCAGCACAGCAGGGGCGAGAGCCGTGCCCAATCATCCTGCCACATATCGCCATTGGGGTGTCAGTAGCTCCGCACGTTCCTGCGCTCCCGGCAGGAGCACCACTTGCGCTAGAGCACAGAGCTACCCTGGTGCTCACTCCTGTCACCAATGAGGAAAAAGGAAAGGAAACGGGAGCGCACGAGCAGCACCCTGAAGAAATGGAGGGAGCAGAGGCGGTGGAAGAGCTACTCACACCACCGCCGAAAGCCTCGCCGGGCCAGGAGCGTAGGTACCCGGTGATTACTAGCCCCATCCCGACGCCCGGCGATCTCCACCACACGACCCCGTTTCCTTCATCGCCAGTGCAGCACCAGGCACAGCAATGGAGTCCTCGTCACCAGAGGCTTTTCCTTGCAGGGCTGGGCAGCGGTCTCCTGCTGTATCTCCTCGCGCTGGTGCTCGTTGCCGTGTTTGTCGCTCCTGTAGCGACGCTGGCTGCAACGGTGACACTGGTGCCCGAGGCAAAGACACTCTCGACTACCCTCACCGTCATGGCGCTCTCCATAGGCACGCCTGAGCAGGCACGCGAGCAGGTTGCCGCACGCCTACTTGTTGTGAGCAGCCCGACACAGCGCCAGAGTGTGCCTACCACCGGGACCGGCCACGCGCCTGCCCGAGTGGGGGAGGGCACCGTGACCTTTTACAATGCTGCGCCCTACAGCCAAACGGTGACAGCAGGCACCCTGCTCACCGGAGATGATGGCGTCGAGATCGTGACCGATGCCCCGGCGGTCATCCCTGCCGGGAACCCTCCGATCGAGGGAGAGGTGACCGTTCCCGCGCATGCTACCACGATTGGGCCACAGGGCAACATCGCCCCGCTCGATCTCAACGGCCTCTGCTGCATGGCGGGGATCTCGGTCAAGAACGTCACCGCCTTTCATGACGGCCAGGACGCCTATGACTATCCGATGGTGACACAAGCAGATATCAACCAGGCGGCAGAGCCACTCCTGGCTACGCTTACACCAGTGACTCAGGCCAGCCTGCAAGGGGAGATACACCAGAGCGAACGCCTGGCGGGACAGGTAGGATGCCGGCCAGCGGTCACCCCCGATCACCCGGTCGGTAGTGACGCCTCTCAGGTGACCGTCAATGTCTCGGTGACCTGCCATGCCCAGGTGTACGACCATGAGGCGGTGGTGCGCCTGGTGACCAACGCGCTCAGGCAGCAAGCCTCGACGACCCTGGGTACAGGCTACGCCCTGCAAGGAATGATCAGTACCACAATCATCCAGGCAGGAACACCCCCACATGCCAAACCAGGAACCTTGACCTTGCTGGTTACCGGACAAGGGGTGTGGGTTTACCAGGTGCGCCCTACTGAAGAGGCACGGCTCACGAAGCTTCTTGCTGGCTTGTCCAGGCAAGCGGCCATGCATGTGTTGCAGCAGCAGGAACAGCACCATCTTGCCGGTATCCACATCCAGATCACCGGCTTGTGGGCAAGTGATACCGCCCTCCCAACTGACCCTGCACGCATCCACCTGCTGGTGACGATGGGAGCATAGAAAGGAAGACACCTCATGCAGCACAACACGCACAAGCAACCGTTCGTCCACCTGGCCTATCGCAAGATCATGATTGACCATTTGCCGCTACGCGATCTCTGCCAGAGAGTCAAGGCCGCCGCAGTCGTGCTGGGCGCTCCGGTCAAGGTCTTCTACAGCGGCACGGCCAGGGACCGCCAGGGCACGCTGCTTGACCTGACCCACGGATGGTACGAAATCAAGGCGGAGCAGCACTCCAGGCAACGCTACTTCCCTCTCCTTGACCCGGAGGAAACCCAGGCGATCCGCCCTGAGCAGGACGTGTGGGAACACCTGGTCCTCTTCCAACCAGCCAGCGAGGGAGAGGAGGAGCAGGCATGAACAAGCAGCATGTTTTTCTCTGCAAGCACTGCCAACACGAGCTCATCCCGCCACGGGTAGGCATGCGCTTACAGGAGGCCAAGTCCTGGTTCCGGTACTCGCGGTGCCCGGCATGCAAGCAGGAGCTACGGGTGGTAGAACAACTCCCCGAACCTGTGGTTCCCGCTGCTACCCAACAGCCACTGTGGACAGGGGAGGCACTGGTCCTTCGACGTAGGACAGGAAGCGAGACAGGAGCGCAGCACCATGCAACCACGTGAGCCGAGTAGCCCATCAGAAGAGCACGAGTTGATCCAGTAGTATGTGGAGGAACGCGCGTTTATGAAGATGCGCTTCAGAGCCGTGACCCATATCCGGCTAGAAGCGGCCAATGCGGGCAAGCTTGCCGCCCTCGATGCCCTTGCTCAGGTGCACCTGCCGCTCTGTCAGCAGTACGTCACCCTGTTCTGTACCGAGGAACGTCCGAATAAGTTACGTGCTCCGCTCTTTGCCACCTCTCTCTCCGAACGCTGGCAGCGGGTGGCCATCCAACAGGCGGCGGGCATCGCCCAATCCTGGCGCACCAATCGTGCACAGGCCTACCAGGACTATGCGGATGACCTGCTGGACTACTACGAGCAAGAGACGGAGGGCACCCTGGATGCAGACGCCAAAGAACCTACATGGCGCGAGTGGCACATCCCGGTGCTCCGGCAGACCTGCATCCAGGCCAACGTCAATGTTGTCGAACTGGGACCCGCGCAAGACTCGACCTTTGACTACTGGCTCACGATCAGCACGCTGGAATTCCGCAAACAGTTGCTGGTCCCCGTCAAGCTGGCCGCCTATCACCGCGAGGCGCTCAAAGGCAAAACTATCAATACCGGTGTGACCCTCAACAAACGCGGTGATGAATGGTGGCTGACGCTGAGCTACGACAAGGTCATCCCCATCCAGACCGGGCCATCGGCTCCTGTGGTCGGCGTGGATGTCGGGATTGCGAACTTCGTCACGACCAGTACTGGCAAGCACTATGGCACCTTTCACGGCAAACTGCGGGAGCGCCAGAAGCGTGACCGGCAGAAGCGGCAGCGCAAGGCGAAGTTGCGCAAGTGCCTGGAGAAGAAAGGCGTTAAGAAACTCCCCTCAACCAGTAGCAAGAGCGGGCAGCGGCTCGCCCGCCATGTGCGCCAGGAGATCAACCGCGCAGTCAACCAGTGCTTTACCCAGCACCCTGACGCGCAAATCGCCTATGAACACCTCTCCGTAGCCACGATGAAGTTCAAGGCGCGTGCCATGAACGCCTATTTGTACGCCTCCAACCTGGCCCACATCCCCAAGCAAATAGCCTGGAATGCCGCCAAACGAGGCGTAGCCGCAATCAGGGTTAGGAGCGCCTATACCTCCCAGGAATGCAGCGTGTGCCACTACCCGGACAAAGCCAACCGGCCCAACCAGCAAACGTTTTGCTGTGTGGTCTGTGGGTACAGCACGCATGCCGATCTCAATGCGGCGATCAATATCGAGCATCGCTGGGGAGACGATGAACTGCGCGCCTGCAAGGGCAGGAAAGCCGTCAAAGCCTTGCTGCTACAGCGACATCAGGCATGGAAGCAACAAAACGGTTGGCCGTAGTCCAACCGCCCGCCTAGTTCGTTCGTCAACGGGCGTAGGTGAAGGTCAAGGGTTTAGGCAGGGCAATACTTGTCTAGGCTTTTGGCAACTATAAGGCTATCGGCTAAGGTAGTCTGAGACTCCCCGGCTTAAGCTGGGGTTCTTGCAGCTCTGCCAACTCCTCTAGCCTGCCTCTTCGGAAGACTAGCCCTTGTTGTGGAGCGTCAAGACTTCTACTGCTGCGTTCCTTAAAGGCGATAAGAAAAGGGATTGGCTTGTGGAGCCACACTGTTTTACTTTTGGCCTCACTTTTATGATAGCACTAATGAGGAACGGAGCAGTAGGCAGGTTCGTGTTCCTTTTGACTCGCTGAAACAACAATCGCAGGTTTAGGGGTGCCACTGTGGCTGAGGCAGCGTTACTTGTGAAAGCCACTGGGCCTTTCTGAGAATTGCTCTATCGTCGCCAACCCTGACTCGTTGGCATACGTAGTATCTATGGCTCCTCAGTTTGCTCTGCCCATGCTCGCCGGAGTTCTGCGGCGCGGCGTTCGATACGCTCTTTCAGTGCCCCTCCCTCCCGGCCTACATCACTCCCTGCACCATTATTTCCCTCGGGTAGAATGTCAAGCGCTTGCAGGCGGGAAAAGACCGCTTGCATAGTTTGCTCTGGATTGCGGAAAAACTGACTCCCACGAATACGCACAAACCGCCAACCCAGGCGTTCCAAAATTGCTTGTCGCGCCATGTCCTCTTCGAGTTTCTCGCGAGGATGCCAGCGATCACCATCACATTCTACTGCCAGGCGTTTGCCATTGCCTTCAGCCACCAGGTCAATCCGATAGGCACCTACAGGCCATTGAGGTATCACGCGATAGCCAGCCTGCATCAATCGTCGTAACACCAGCTTTTCAAACTCGGACTCTGTCTGTTGTTCTTTGGTGTCAAGCAAGCGTACAAGCGCATAGGGATCTTTGGCGTGCTCAATGAGTTTGCGGCGGATATCCCCTGGCTTCAGGTCGGTCTCCGGGTCCATCGAGTGAACTACCCACATCTGGTCACGTGCGCGGCTAGCAGCGACATTGAAGCGCTTTTTAAACATGTTATCTGCTCCTTCTTGCCGCAGCGGCAACGGCCCATTGACACTTGGTAGGTCAACCATTGAAAGGAACATCACATCACGCTCGTCACCCTGGAACTGTGCTGCATTGCCACATTGGATCCGCCGCTTGACATATTCCTCTGTCGAGAGATGCCGCCTCAGTAGCTCATCTATACGCATGGTCGTCGCCTCATCGCTGACCATTGAAATGACACCGAATGTTGCTCCGCTATACTCCGGTTGCTCTGTGGCCGCTGCCAGTAACGAGGCCACTGTTAAGGCTTCCTGCTCATTCGCATGTTTATTGGCTGGAGAACTGCTGACGCGATATGCAACTGTGTGGGGCTTTCGATGAACCTCGCTGGCGTCTCGCAAAGGCTTAATCTTCCCATTGTATGAGAGGGAGTTGCTGAATTGAATGATCGGTGAGACGCAGCGAAAATGCTCCCGCAGGCAGATCGGCTCAAATGTCGTCTGCGCTAGCTCGTAGACCGAGAATTTCCCGTCGTACAGCTCTTTATTGGGGATACCCGTTAGGTACTCATCAATCAGGTGTTGGATTTCATCGAGATTCTGACCCACCGCCATCGGACTCACCTGTTCGTGGTCGCCTACCACGACCACCTGGCTTCCCATATAGATGGCTGTTAATGCGATGACATCTGCCTGGCTCGCCTCGTCGATAATGACGACATCGAAGCGATTGCGCCGCGGATCAAAATTCTCCACCACCCTGCTGAGCGGCATAATCCAAACAGGCACAGCAGTTTGGCACACAGGCATAAGCTGCCGAGCTGCAGCTAACAGCCTCGGCGCTCTTTTGCCTTTACCCTTGCCCACTTTTTTCATCAATGCTTTCCACCCTTGAAGGGCCTGCCGTTGTTCAAGCGTCGTGCGCCTCGCCTGCGCTGCCCACGCTCTTTTCTCTACCAGTTCCGCAGTGATCTGCTGTAATTGCGTACTCAGGCGTGCTATCCGTTCCTGCAGATCCTCCAGCGATGTTCTTGCTCGCGCCTCCAGTTCATCTTGCAGTTGCCTCCATTGCCATGCCAGCATAGGATCACCTGGAAGATCGCGTCTTCCATGTACGCCCAGGCGATCTCGAATAGTTGTGGCCCAGACGGGTGCTACCTTCTCCAGCTTCACTAATAGTTCGTGACGGCGTTGCAAATCCTTCCTTTGAGCGTGCAGGTGCATAAGCTGGTTGAATGCCTGGCGGTATCCCTGAGCATCTAATCTCTTGGCTGCTATGAGAAGTTGCTGCAGTACTTCCGCCTTTGCAGCCCCTGTGCCGTTGAGTTCAATTTGCCGCTCTACATAGCGAAGCCTGCTCTCGTTTAGCGCTAACGCCCTGCGATTGATTTCAGCAGCTACGATTGGCGGGAGTATCTCGAATACAGCTTTTCGCAACCGCATAAGTTCACCATACTCAGCTAGCACAACTGGCACTTCAGCGAAGAAGGCGTACCAGTGGAATCCATTCTCTGTCAGTGCTCGTTCCAACGGAACCCAGGTAATTGGAAACCAATCAAGGCATTGTCGTATCTGATAGACAAACTGTACACAGTTCCGCTCTGGCTCTGGGCCGAGAGCCATTGCATCAGGCCCGCCTAATGGGACCATCTGCCTTTGCCAGCGCCCTAGTAGATTCAGACGAGCCATCTTCAAGTGAAGAAACATTCGCAGTGCTGCAAAGTGTTCTAGTATTTTAGGTTGCCTCCCCTGCACCCGTGTATTTTCGACCAATGTCTTCCAATCACGATGCATGAGTAGCGTCAGGCCACTCAACTTTCCCCCTTGCTCAAGATGCACTATAACCGCATCTAACACCCTTTCTACACGACCGGGTAGACAATCTTCAAGGAGAAATGGATCGTATTTCAGCAGCAGAGGGTGTGCTTGAGCCGCAAAAGCATGAACACGCTGGATTTCAGTCAAAAGATCCTCCCAGGCCTGCCGGCGCGGTCCACCTTCACGGCCTGCCGCGATTGCAGCCAGGCACCAGCCCGTACTCGCACGTAGCGGCAAGATGGCATGAGTGAGACGAGCCTGTAGTTGCTCAAGAGCATCCTGAGATCTATCTTTTGCTGCTCCAGTCCAGAGATCGTGCCGATAGCCTAAATCTTGATGCTGCAACCGTATTCGCTCTGTAACCAGGTGCTCAAAATCTGCCGGTGCTACCAATGTGCCGGGGTCTGGTAAGAAATGGCCGATTTCCTGCTCGTCTTTCGCTGTCACCATGACATTTGTGCGGTAGAGTTCAACGAGTTCCCCTTGTGAAAGAGGAAGTGGCTCGCCAAGCTTCACGGGGGCTGGAATCCATGAGGACATTGCCTGGTGATCTTTGACGAAACGTGCAGCCTCAGAGGGTGAAAACTGCTTCCCTGCTAAAACAATACTCCGGTATTCATCATAGCGTGCTTCACACAGCCGCTGCCGCGTTTCCCGCAACTGGCGTAGTAGCTGGGTGCGCTGCTTCATCAGTACGGCAGCCTCACGCTCCAATGTCTCCGCGTTGGAAGATGCGAGCCGTTCAGTAATCGCATCAACACTCTGTTCCATCTGCTCTTTGCTCGTGCTATCATCCAGTACGCTCACACACAGTGGTTGTAGTGGTTCGACAACCTTTTCGCGCAGCACATGTAAAGCTTTGGCTGTATGACTGGTGACAAGTACGCTCTTCCCCTGTGCGAGCAAATGCCCTAAAAGATTTGCGATGGTATGGGTTTTTCCGGTACCGGGCGGTCCTTGTACTAAAACTGCCCCCTCTTTCTCCAGACGCCATGCAATCTCCAACTGTTCTGCATTCGCAGGTTTACTAAGTAAGACATGCTCATCTTCACCATTTGGCGAGGAGAGTAACGAGGGATGCAGTTCTCCCTCTTGTCTTCTGGCTTCCAACTCAATACCAACAATATTGATGAGTGAAGATGGGAGATCATCTCTCCCTGGCAAGTCCTCAAGTATCGACTCAAGAGCAGTACTAAAACCGAGTGTGCGGTTGCGTAGAAAAAGTACAGGATCACGTGTGATACGAGGACCACCTTTATTTTTCTGAGGAGTGCTCTCAGCAGCATACTCTCCATACGGAGAAAGCAAGGTAGCAAGCCGCTTGAAAAAGTTAGAGGTGTCCTCGCCACCTAGTGGATGCCATCCATGCTGATCAAGAGCGTCACGACAACTGGCAAGAGCTGAGGCATTGACACCTGGTGTTGATTGGAACAGCGCCGAATACAGTTCCGATGGTCGATCAGTTTGCACCAATGTGAACTCGGGAATTTCTGGGTTAAAGTGCAACTCCAGGCGCAAAAGCAATACCGGATGATTGATAGGATTGCCGCCCATTGGCTGCCAGAGAAGCACGCCATCGCCTACCATGAGTTCTAAGCGCTCGGACTCGCGCTCAATCTGTGCTTGCAGTGCATAGAGCTTTTCAAAGGTGGCCATTGCCCGATAGGCTGGCGTTTCATCCTCGACCCATTTAGCTCGTTTGGCCAGCCAACTCTCTAAGAGCAGTTTTCGCTGAGGGTTATTCTCGAACCTGAGAAACTGTGTTTGACCACTAGCGGCAGATAGACCTTCTGCGTTAGCAAGCGTTGGTTTAACAATTACCTGTCCATCGATGCGCTGCCACCCATTTTGCAACCAGGGAAGAAGCTCGCGAGGTGGGTCTGGTGGGTCCTTTAATACAGGTCGTCTCACCTTCAAGATGAAATCTTCACTGGCCCCCAAATCATCCTTCTGCCCCTCCAGAAGTTGATTGTCGTTATCGTCACCGGTATCGTTGGCTGTGCTAGCTATTGCACCCCGGCGAATACATGGATGGTTAGGCAACTCGTGGAACCACATCATCCACGCTTGTTCTTGAATGTCTCGTTTGATAGGATTACGTAGCTGGTTCAGCGCCTGTAGATAGCGGAAAATTTGAATAGACTTAGAATGAGCCTGCCTCATCTACTTCTCAATTCTGGCTCTTCGCCGGGTACCCCTAATGAAATAACAAAACTACATAGCTTTTATTGTCCTCAATCTATTTATAAAACGGTGGGTGGAACTTCCCGTAACGAGGAGGAACGTGCCACCTGGCGAACGGAAGTAAGCAAACTGCCGATGAGCCAATTGGTCTCTGTGGAGGAGTGCGGCTCCACTATCGCCCTGACTCCCATCTCTGTTCGAGTCCCAAAGGGCCAACGAGCCAGAGGAAGTGTTCCACGCAACAGTGGCAAGCATATCATGCTCAACGCTGCGCTCTCGCTCGATGGGCTGGGAGCCGCTATGATTCTGGAGGAATCGGCCAATGCGGCTACCTTTGAAACCTACGTCGAACAGATCCTCGCCCCGAGTCTAGAAGCCGGACAGATCGTCGTGAAGGATAACTTACGAGCGCGTAAAGGGGGAACGGGTGCGCCAGGCCATCGAGGCCAGGAGCTGCCAATCCAGGCAGAATCAGCCGCCCGCAAAAGAGCGAGGGAACGGTAATTCCCGAATCAATAAACTACAGTTGTTGCTCCGTTCATCAAATGCAATGATATCAAAAACATGGAGAAAGTAGCATGGATTGGCTCTACAGGCTAACCTGTTTTCTTACCACATTTAAGGAGATAGAATTATAAGGCAGTGGCAATTAGTTAAGCGCAGTTCGAGTGGCTTTCTTTTCCTGAAGTGAACCATACCTAACCGGCTAAGCTAAGGTAGTGTAAGCAACTCCGGTGCACCCTCAGTTATCGCAATAGTATGCTCGAACTGTGCTGAGCGTGAGCCATCGACAGTGCAGACCGTCCACTTGTCGGCCAGCACTCGTGCCTGATAACCCCCAGCATTGATCATCGGCTCAATAGTAAAAACCATGCCAGGGCGGAACCTCAGGCCAGTACCTGCATGACCATAATGTGGTACCTGTGGGTCCTCGTGGAGTGAACGACCGACACCGTGACCAACAAACTCCCGTACCGTCGAAAAGCCTTGCGATTCCGCATATGCTTGAATTGCAGCACCGATGTCACCGAGTTGTTTATTCGGGCGTGCCTGCTCGATGCCCAGTTCCATGCAGCGCTGTGCCACTTCCAACAGCCGCTGCGACTCACTATCGATAGTGCCAACAGCGAACGTCACACATGAATCCCCAACCCAGCCATTATAAAGCACCCCAATATCAATACCGATAATGTCTCCCTCGTGCAGAATCTGCTTGGGACTGGGGATACCATGACAAATCACATCATTGACCGCCACGCAAATAGTAGCAGGGAACGCTGGAACAGCAGGCAGCCCGTTCCTGGCAGGTCGAGCGCCATAGCCCTTGTAGATAGGCTTTGCCCCTTTGCTGCGGATATAATCCTCCGCAATCCTGTCTAGTTCTGCCGTGGAAGTACCGGGCACAACATAGGGGCGTAATACTTCATATGTCTCAGCAACAATACGCCCAGATTCACGTAATTGCGCAATCTCTTGCCGTGATTTTAACATAACTGCCATCGTTTCCTCTTCTATCCTATTTGCATTTCGTGACCACTTATTCGTTCTACAATCTTGTCCTGAATTGTGGATAGCACCACATTCATTTCTCAACCAAGAGAAGCAAGCCTGCTATCTTCCTCCTGATCTTGCTCCCAGGCAAGCAGGTCACTAGTTGTAACATTAAAATAAGTATTGAAATAGCGCAGCAGGTGATCAATCGTTGTGTAATCAATGCGTTGACTGCGGCCTGTATTTAACGCGGTCAGCGCACTCAAAGACACACCACTCTCCCCAGCAAGGCGCCGCAAACTCAAAGGCGGCTTCCCCTGTGTGGCTCGTTCAACATTTACCCTGGCGAGTAATAGCCGAAGCCTGCAAGAGATCGTCACGATCAGATACCTCCTGGAGAAAGATTTCTCACATGTTACCACGATGGACATCCTAGATATATCATAACAAAGACCGTTACGATATGTCAATACAATGTATTGACTTACGATAACACGGAACACTTTGAGAAGGCTTTACATGGAAAAGTCAGCAAGGACACGAATATGGTCTCACCGATTAGATGAGACCATGAGAAACTAGTCTTGGATGTGTTGGAATGTTGTTTGCTATTTACTGCATTAGCACTATGCTAATCTCTCCGCCATGAGCTGCGCCAGGTGCAGCACCCGCATCTTCCTCCCACTCGCATCAACTCCACCCCTCAGATGCATCAGGCACCCTGGATTATCTGCCACAAGCACCGTCGCAC
>WNFD01011947.1_pt1 | contig 14293 bp, 14 predicted proteins | sample 5400491 | NCBI WGS metagenome assembly WNFD01 (sample SAMN13153343, study PRJNA577476) | soil metagenome | isolation source: 120 cm saprolite under Douglas fir tree site 2 hole 2 replicate 2 | place: USA:California | collected 2015-04-18
CCGCGCCCATCGCGAGCGCCTCGAACGTCAGCCGGAAGGTCGCGAAGCCGACCGCCTGGGCGTCCGGAAAGACGGCCGAGACCGCCTCGTCGGAGTAGGCGCCAGGCTCCCCCTGGTAGGCAACCTTTTTCCCCGCGAGATCAGAGGCTTCGCCGTGATCTCGCGGGGACCCCTCCTTGATCACCCGAAGATGAGGTGGCGCATCGCGTCCGCGACGTGGTTGTGGTCGTGGAGCTGGTCGGTGACGGGCGGGTGGCCGTTGCCCTCGTGACCGTTGCTCTCCGACATCGCCGCGATCTTGCGCAGGTCCTCGTCGGTGACCTCTTTCTTGGTGTCCGCGAGCTGCAGGAACCGCTGCCAGGCCGCGTCGTCTCCGCCTTCGGCGAGCTTGATGCCCAGCCGGGCCAGACGGTGGTGGAACGCGTGCCGGCCAGACCGCGCGGTGAGCACGATCTTCGAGTCGGAGAGGCCGACGTCTTCGGGCTTCATGATCTCGTAGTTCAGGCGGTCCTTCAGGACACCGTCCTGGTGGATGCCTGACGCGTGCGCGAACGCGTTAGCGCCAACCACGGCCTTGTTCGGCTGCACCGGCGTCCCGGTCAGCTCGGAGACCAGCCGTGAGGTGCGGGTGATCTCGGTCGTCTCGATGCCGCACTCCAGCCCCAGCTTTGCCTGCCTCACCTTGAGCAGCATCACGATCTCCTCGAGCGAGGTGTTGCCGGCGCGCTCGCCGATGCCGTTGATGGTGCACTCGACCCGGCGCGCGCCCGCCTCGATCGCGGCCAGGGTGTTGGCGACGGCGAGGCCGAGGTCGTTGTGGCAGTGGATCGAGAAGAGCGCCCCCTCACTGCCCCGGGCCTCCTTGATCACCCGGCCCACCAGCGCGCCGAACTCGTGCGGCAGGCAGTAGCCGGTCGTGTCGGGGATGTTGATGACGTTCGCGCCGGCCGCGATCATCGTCTCGACCGTCTCGATCAGGTAGTCGGGATCCGCGCGACCGGCGTCCTCGGGCGCAGAAAGCGCGCGTACTCGACCATCTCCGCGCCGCGCTTCAACACCTGCTCGCGCGTCATGCCGAGCTTGCGCTGGATGTGCACGTCCGAGACCGACAGCACGATGTGGATCTGCGGGTCCTGGGCGTCCTTGATCGCGCCCCAGACCGCGTCGACGTCCTCGCGCACCGCGCGCGCAAGCGCCGTCACGGTCGCGCCGCGGATCTCGCGGGCGATGCGCCGGCAGGCTTCGAAGTCGCCAGGCGAGGAGATCGGGAACCCGGCCTCGATGACGTCGACGCCAAGCCTTTCGAGCTGGCGCGCGATGCGGAGCTTGGAGTTGGCGTCGAGGTGGAAGCCGGGCGACTGCTCGCCGTCGCGCAGCGTCGTGTCGAAGATGAATACGCGATCCGGGTTCGTGTCTCTCATTTCTCTACTGGCTCCAACCACGTCATCATCGAGCGCAGCTCGCGCCCGACCTGTTCGATCTGGTGATCAGCGTCCTTTCGCCGCATGGCCAGGAACTTCTCGCGGCCATTCGAGTTCTCGTCGAGCCACCGCTCGGCGAAGCTGCCGTCCTGGATCTCGCTCAGGACCTGGCGCATCTGCTGCCGCACGTGGTCGTCGATCACGCGCGGGCCGGAAACGTAGTCGCCGTACTCGGCGGTGTCCGAGACCGAGTAGCGCATGAAGCCGAGGCCGCCGCGGTACATCAGGTCGACGATGAGCTTCAGCTCGTGTAGGACCTCGAAGTACGCGAGCTCGGGCTGATAGCCCGCCTCGACCAGCGTCTCGAAACCGGTCTTGACCAGGTTGGCGACGCCGCCGCACAGCACCGCTTGCTCGCCGAACAGGTCGGTCTCGGTCTCTTCCTTGAACGTCGTCTCGAGGATGCCGGCGCGTCCGGCGCCCAGCGACCGCGCGTAGGCGAGCGCGCGTGGCCACGCTTTGCCGGTGGCGTCCTGGTAGACGGCGATCAACCCCGGCACGCCCTGGCCGTTGACGTACGTGCTGCGCACGAGGTGACCCGGACCCTTGGGCGCGATCATCGCGACGTCGATGTCCTTGTTCGGCTTGATCTGTGCGAAGTGGATGGAGAAGCCGTGCGCGAACAGCAGCAGGGAGCGTGGCTGCAGGTGCTCCTCGATCGACTCGCGGAAGAGCTTGCCCTGGCCCGCATCCGGCGTCAGGACCATCACGACCGTCGCCTCGGACACGGCCTCGGGGACGGGCACCGCGCGCAGGCCGTCCGCTTCCACACGCTCGATCGACCTGCTGCCGGGGTAGAGGCCGACCCGGACGTCCTCGCCGGAGTCCCGCAGGTTCAGCGCGTGCGCGCGGCCCTGGCTGCCGTAGCCGATGACCGCGACCGGCTCGCCCAGCTGCGGCGGGCAGTCGACCTCGTAGTGGATCTTCATCACGCTCTCCTTAGGCTCTCTTCAAGACGACGGGGCCCGAGCGGGCCACGTCGACGATTCCGTGCCGGTGCAATTCGTCGACGAACTCGTCGACCTCGTCGCGCTCGCCCGAAAACTCGACGGTCGTGCCGTCGGCCGCGGTCGAGATGACCTTCGCCCCGCGCTTGATCAGCGCCTCGAGCTCGGAGGCCGTGACCTTTGCGACCACCAGCTCGCGGCTGTGCACGTCGTCGCCGGTCAGGTCGACGACCTCGACCACCTCGACCAGCCGCTCCAGCTGCTTGCGCACCTGGTCCGCCTCGGCGTGGCCGTGGTCGATGTGCAGCGTGAGGCGGAAGCGGCCGGGATGGCGGCTCGGTCCGACCGAGATGCCGCGGACGTGAAAGCCGCGGCGGCGGATCGCGCCCGAGACCTTGATCGGGTAGACGTTCGCCTCCGGGTCGATGCGGAAGTCGATCAGGAACGAGCCCTTCGTCTTCTCCGCCGCGTCGAACGCCGGCGCGATGTCCTCGAACCTCTCGACGCGGCGCGCGGGCATCCCGTAGGCGTCGGCCAGCTTCACGAAGTCGGGCATGTGGGTCAGGTCGACCTGCGAGCGGACGCCCCCGTAGAAGTCGTCCTGGAACTGGCGGACCATGCCGAGCGAGAAGTTGTTGAGGAGCACGATCTTGACGTCGAGCTGGTGCTCCACCGCGACCGAGAGCTCCTGCGCGGTCATCACGAAACCGCCTTCGCCGGCAACGCACCACACCGGCAGCTCGGGCCGGGCGAACTTGGCGCCGATGGCGGCGGGAAGGGCGAAGCCCATGGTGCCGGAGCCGCCGGAGTTCAGGAACAGGCCGGGGCGGTCGTAGTTCCACCACAGCGCGGCCCAGATCTGGTTCTGGCCAACGTCGGCGACGACGATCGCCTCGTTGCGACACCGCCTGTACATGTCGATCAGCACGTCCTGGGGCTGGAGGTGACCGTTCGAGTGGGTGTAGCGAAGCGGGTGCTCCTCGCGCCAGGCGTCGATCTGCGCCAGCCACGTGCCACGACTCTTCTCGGGTTGAGGGAGGTGCGGAAGCATCGCCTTGAGGGCTTGCTTGGCGTCGGCGATCAGCTCGATCTGGGGCCGCACGTTCTTGCCCATCTCCGAGCCGTCGATGTCGATGTGGATGAAGGTCTTGACGTTCGGAGCGAAGCCGGCAAGCTTCGCGGTGACCCGGTCGTCCACGCGCATGCCGACCATCATCAAAACGTCGGCGTTCTGCACCGCCTTGAGGTTCCAGCCGGTGCCCATGAAGCCGGTCATGTGCAACGAGAGCGGGTGGTTGACCGGGAACGCGCCGATGCCCAGCAGCGTCGTGCCCACCGGCGCCGCCGCCTTCTCCGCGAACTCGCGGAGCTCGGCTTCCGCGTGGCTGAGCAGGACGCCGTGGCCGGCGAGCACGACCGGGCGCTCGGCTTCCCCCAAAGCGATCGCGGCCGCCTTCGCGTGCTCGAGGTTGACGTGCCCGTTGAGCTTGTAGCCGGGGATGTCCAACCGCTCGGGAAGCACGTGCGGGGCATCGGCCTGCTGCACGTCCTTGCAGATGTCGATGAGGACCGGCCCTGGCCGGCCGGTGGTGGCGATGTGGAACGCCTCGTGGATCACGCGCGGCAGCTGGTCGATATTGGTGACCAGGTAGCTGTGCTTGGTGACCGAGCTGGTGGCGCCGATGACGTCGGTCTCCTGGAACGCGTCCCGGCCGACCTGCGTGCTGGCGACCTGGCCGGTGATGGCGATCATCGGCACCGAGTCCATGTACGCGGTGGCGAGCCCGGTGACCAGGTTCAGAGCGCCGGGCCCGGAGGTGGCGAACACGACGCCCGGCTTGCCGCAGGCGCGCGCGTAGCCGTCGGCCATGTGCGCGGCGCCCTGCTCGTGCCGGACGAGGATGTGCTTGAGCTTGGGGTGATCCGGGAGGTGCTGGTAGATGGGCAGGTTGGCGCCTCCCGGGTAGCCGAATATCAATTCGACTCCCTCGCGCTCCAGCGCCTCCAGCACCATGTCCGCTCCGGTCACTTCTTCTCCATTTCTCCTATACAAACAAGAAGCCCCCGCCTTTCGGTCGGGGGCTTTGCGATCTCTTTGCGACTTGGGTTAGGTCGCGCGAGCCCCCGACTGACCAAGGCCAATAAGGCCCAGAAGGCCAAGGAGGAGGGCTACGAGGACGCGGGAAGTCCTACCCATGTGTCGCACGATCTTAGGTCATATCGGGCCTCTGCGGTTGTGGCTCAGCCACAATTCCTGGGCTCCCCACCCTGTGACGAGCTCCGTCGCGAAGCGACGGTGAGGGGAACACGCATTGCCGGGTCTCGGTAGAGTTGGCTCTCCGATGCCGACGCTGGCTCAGAAACTCTGGGACTCGCACGTCGTCCGCACCGCGCCCGGCGAGCCCGATCTCCTTTTCGTCGACCTGCACCTGGTGCACGAGGTCACTTCGCCGCAGGCGTTCGAAGGGCTGAAGCTGGCCGGAAGGCACGTCCGCCGGCCGGACCTGACGCTGGCCACGATGGACCACAACGTCCCCACCCGGGGCGGCGCGCGGGCCGCCGACGAGCTGTCCCGCAAGCAGATGGAGGTGCTCGCGGAGAACTGCCGCCGAGAGGGAATCCCCCTGCACCAGATCGGCAGCCGGCGGCAGGGCATCGTGCACGTCATCGGCCCCGAGCTCGGGCTGACCCAGCCCGGGATGCTCATCGTCTGCGGCGATTCCCATACCTCCACCCACGGTGCGTTCGGCGCACTGGCGTTTGGGATCGGCACCTCCGAGGTGGAGCTCGTGCTCGCCACGCAGTGCCTGCCCCAAACACGCGCCCGAGACCTCGCGGTGACGGTCGACGGTGAGCTTCCGCTCGGCGTGACCGCCAAGGACGTGGTGCTGGGGCTGATCGGCCGCACCGGCATCTCGTTCGGGCAGGGCCACCTGGTCGAGTACCGCGGCTCGACCATGCGCAACCTGAGCATGGAAGGCCGCATGACGATCTGCAACATGAGCATCGAGTGGGGCGCGAAGGCGGGCATGGTCGGCCCGGACGACACCACCTTCGGCTACCTGGAGCGCCGGCCGCATGCTCCGCGCGGCTCGGCCTGGGACGCCGCCCTTGATGCCTGGCGGTCGCTGGCGTCCGATCCCGATGCCGTCTACGACCATGAGATCGTGCTCGATGCCGGCAAGCTCGAGCCACACGTCACCTGGGGCACGAACCCCGGCCAGGTCGCGGCGGTGACGGGGCGGGTTCCCGAACCTCGTTCGGACACCGACGCCCGCGCTCTTCGCTACATGGACCTGCGGCCCGGCACCGCGCTGGCGGACATCGCCATCGACCGCGTCTTCATCGGCTCGTGCACGAACGCCCGCCTCGAGGACCTCCGCGCCGCGGCGCAGGTCGTCGCGGGCAAGCACGTGCACCCGAAAGTGCGTGCGATGGTGGTGCCGGGATCCGCGACGGTCAAGCGCGCGGCGGAGGACGAAGGCCTCGACGCGGTGTTCAAGGCCGCGGGTTTCGAGTGGCGCAACGCGGGCTGCTCGATGTGCCTGGGCATGAACCCGGACATCCTCGCGCCCGGCGAGCGGTGCGCGTCGACGAGCAACCGCAACTTCGAGGGCCGGCAGGGCGCTGGTGGCCGCACCCACCTGATGAGCCCGCCGATGGCGGCCGCGGCGGCGCTGACCGGGCACCTGGTCGACGTCCGCGAGCTGTTGTAGTGCAAGCGGTCAAGCGCGTCAGCGGCCGGATGGCCCCGCTCGACCGCGCCGACGTCGACACCGACCAGATAATCCCGAAGCAATTCCTGAAGCGCATCGAGCGCACCGGCTTCGGCCCCTTCCTTTTCTATGACTGGAGGCAGGCGGACGACTTCGTCCTGAACCGGCCCGAACACCAGGGCGCGTCGGTGCTGGTGACCGGCGAGAACTTCGGATGCGGGTCGTCGCGCGAGCACGCGCCCTGGGCGATTCGCGACGCCGGTTATCGCGCGATCGTGGCGCCGAGCTTCGCGGACATCTTCCGGGCGAACTGCTACAAGACCGGCCTGCTCGCGGTGACACTGCCGGATAGCCAGGTGCGGCACCTGATCGACCTCGCGTCCGAGGATCCGGCGGCCATGATCACCGTCGACCTCGAGGCGCAGGAGGTGCGGGGCGAGGGTTTCACGTATCGATTCGCGATCGACCCGTTCTATCGGGATTGCCTGCTCAACGGCCTGGACGAGATCGGCCTGGTCGAACGCCACGATTCCGACATCGCCGCGTACGAGTCCCACCGGCAAGCCTGGATGCCCGTGGTCAAATAACTACGGCTTGAGGATCGCTCCCTCCGAGGCCGACCCGACCAGCAGCGCGTAGCGCGCCAGGACGCCTTTTCGGTAGTTGGGCTCCGGCGGCGACCACCCCTTCAGCCGGGCTGCGACATCGACTCCTTCCACAGCCAGGCGCCGGCTCTCGACATCGATATCGATGATGTCGCCATCCTGAAGCGCCGCAAGGGGACCGCCGGCCGCCGCCTCCGGCGCGACGTGGCCGATCATCAGGCCGCGGGTGGCGCCCGAGAAGCGGCCGTCGGTGACCATCGCGACCGATTCGCCGAGACCTTCGCCGACTATGGCCGCAGTCACCTGCAGCATCTCGCGCATGCCAGGCCCGCCGCGCGGTCCTTCATAGCGGATTACGACCGTGTCGCCGGGTTTGATCCTGCCGCCCGTCACCGCGGCAAACGCATCCTCCTCGCGGTTGAAGACTCGCGCGGGCCCGCGATGCGTGGTCGGCGTGTGCTGGGTAACTTTGACGACGGAGCCGTCGGGAGCGAGAGAACCGCGGAGCACGACGAGCCCGCCTTCTCCGCGCAGCGGCCGCGCCAGCGGCGCCACCACTTCCTGGCCCGGCGTCTCGCGAACCGAGTCGGACTCTTCTCCCAGCGTGCGGCCCGTCACCGTCAGAGCGTCGCCGTCGACGAACCCGCCTTCAATCAGTCGCTTGGTCAGCACGCCGATGCCGCCCGCGCGGTGCAGCTCGACGGCAGCGAAGCGGCCACCCGGCTTGAGGTCGCACAACAGCGGCGTGCGCCGGCTGATGCGGTCGATGTCATCGATGTGCAGCTCGACCCCGACCTCGCGCGCCAGGGCGAGGAGGTGCAGAACCGCATTGGTGGAGCCTCCGCTGGCAGCCACCGCGGCGATGGCGTTGTCGAACGCGCGGCGCGTGAGGATACGCGAGGGCCGAAGATCCTGTTCCAGGACCGACAGCATCAACCGGCCGGCCGCCTCCGCGGCGCGAGGCTTGTCGGGATCCATCGCCGGGATGGAGTTGAAGCCATAGGGTGAGAGCCCGATGACCTCCATCAACATCGACATCGTGTTCGCCGTGTACTGGCCTCCGCAGGCGCCGGGCCCAGGACACGCGACCGCTTCGAGCTCCGCCAGGTCTGCCTCGCTCATCTTGCCGGCGGCGACGGCGCCGATCGCTTCGTAGACCTCGCCCACCGCCACGTCTCGGCCGCGAAAACGCCCCGGCATGATGGAGCCGCCGTAGAGCAGGATGCTGGGACGGTCGAGGCGCACGAGCGCCATGGCCGAGGCCGGGATCGTCTTGTCGCACGCGCAGATGGCACACATGGCGTCGAACATGTGCCCGCGACCTACCAGCTCGATCGAATCAGCGATGACCTCGCGGCTGACAAGCGAGGTCTTCATCCCCTCGCTGCCCATCGTGATGCCGTCGGAGATGGCGATGGTGTTGAACTCCATCGGGTTGGCCCCGGCGGCGCGGATCCCCGCCTTGACCGGGACCGCGAGCTCACGCAGGCCGAAATTGCATGGCATGGTCTCGAGCCAGCAGTTGGAGACGCCGACGAAAGGCTTCTTGATGTCCTCGGCCGTCAGCCCGATCGCGTGTAGGAAGGACCGCGCGGCGGCGCGGTCGCGTCCCTGATAAAGGGCGCGGCTGGGCAGCTCTTTCGGCGGCACGGTGCGAAGTCTAGCTTGGGCCGAGGTGATGCTTGCTAAGCTCTCCGGTCGTGCCGCAGCCAGCCACTTCCACCAGCGTTCGCGTTGCGGTCACCGGGGGCGCGGGGTTCATCGGCACCCATACGGTCGAGAGGCTTGTCGCCGAGAACGCGAAGGTTCTCGTCATCGACGACCACAGTCACCCTTGCGGCGAGCCACTTCCAGGCGAGGTCGACGTCGTGTCGGCCGACTGCGGGTCGGAGGCGGCAGCAAGGGCGCTCGCTTCCTTCAAGCCCGAGGTCATCCTTCACCTCGCATCCAAGGGCGGCGTGCAGAAGGCTGCGCGCGATCCGGGCGACCACGTGAAGGTCAGCCTCGCGAGCACTGTAGGCCTGTTCAACGCCGCAATCAAAGCCGGCGTGCGCCGGATCGTGACTGCGTCCTCGGGCGGAACGATCTACGGCGAAGGAGCGAAGCTCCCCGCGCGGGAGATCTACAGGCCGAACCCGCTTTCGGCGCATGGCGCCTCCAAGCGCTCGGAAGAGATCTACATGACCGCGCTCGGGCTGAGACATGGGATCTCCACGCTTGCGCTGCGCTACGGCAACGTCTACGGGCCGCGCCAGGACGGCACGGGCGATGCCGGGGTCGTCGCCATCACCTGCTACCGCCTCCTGGAGCGCGCCGCCCTTCGCATTTACGGCGACGGCGGGCAGACCCGAGATTTCGTTTTTGTGAGCGATGTCGCGGCGGCAAACGTCGCCGCGATTCTGGGTCGCGTCTCGGGCGAGGTCAACATCGGCACCGGGCGAGAGACCAGTATCAACGCGATCGTCAAACGCCTGCTCGATGAGTCGGGTCGGCACACGAAGACCGAGTTCTTGCCCGCCCGCGAGTTCGAGGTGCGCCGGGTGTGCCTCGACGCGACCCGCGCCCAGCGCTACATGAAATGGAAGGCGAAGGTCTCCATCAACGCGGGCCTCGCCCAGACCTGGGCGTGGTTCCGCAAACGCCACTCGGCGCAGAGGTCCGGAACACTCGGCCTACCGTAGCCCCCACCTGAGGCGTGTCTTGTCCGCCTCGTGCTCGCCCCCAAACCAGCGGAAGAACACGGCCAGGGCCGCGATGGCAAGGGTCGCCTTGCCCAGGATCATCAAAGCCGCGCCCGCGAGGGTCTGGTCGATGAGCGGAGTGAGCGATGCGACGAGCCGGGGCACGTGCACGTAGAACTCATAGAACGGCACACGCGAGAACAGGAGGACGAGCGCGACCCCGTCCTGCGGCAACGTGGCGACGAGCATGTAAAGGAGTTTCATGACCGGCGAGAGCTGCCATCGGGCCTGGGCCGAGGTTGCTTCTAGCACGGGCCAGTACAGCACCAGCCCCGCGGCGATGAACGTGAGGTGCTCCACGACGTGCAGCGACTCCGATTGCAGGGTCGCGTCATAGAGTGCGGGCAGGTGCCAGCCGACCATGACGGCGGCGGCGGCGACCTGGGCCGGGATCGGCTCGGTGACAGCTCTCAAGAACAGGATGCGGGCCAGAATTCCCGCCATCTGCCGCGACAGGCCGAGCAGCATCAGGGGCGGCGCGACGAAGCCGAGCAGCACGTGCTGCAGCATGTGGACGCTTTCGAGGTAGTGGTCGCTGATGGTGTCGATCGGGGTCTCCAGCGCGACCCAGAGGGTGACGAGCCCGAGGCCGAAATAGAGCGTGTGCCTGGGTTGCGCGTCGTCCACCCGGCGGGCCAGCCACGCGTGGCCGAGGAAGAGCGCTGCGACGCCCGCGTAAACAGTGGGATCCAGCGGCCAGCTCACCCTAGAAGTCCGGCGCGGCCTGGCGTCGAGAGATACGGTGGATAGGCCGCCGAGGCCAAGGAGCCGACGAGCACGCGAGGGAGCGCATCCCGTCGATGCGTGACCGAGCGCGCACAGGAGGCGACACCGGCATTCGGCGAGCATAGACGCCGTAGATCCGGCGACAGTGTTGTGCCGGACTTCCTAAGTCTGCGGCTATCGCTGGCGCGTGAGCAGCACCCCCAGCCAGCCGTACCAGAGCGGACCCAGGATCACGCCGCCGACTATGGACGCGAAGGTGAAGAACCCGAAGTTTCCGGTCGCGAGCCCGGCCACCAGGATCCAGTACGAAACCGTCAGCGCCAGCCCGATGTAGGGCACTGGACGGGGCAGGCCCGCCGAGTTCAGTGTGGCGAGTGCGACGGCCAGGGTCCAGAGGCTGATCGCCCCGAAAACGATCCAGTACGAGGGGTCGATGGGCAGGGTGGTGTACAGCCAGCGCGCGAGGTCTTGCTGACCGGCGAGGGCGAGCGTGCACTTGCCACAGCCGTGGTACAGCGTTCCCAGCTGCGGCAGCAGGGTCGCCATCCGCACACCCTGCACGGCGGTGACCGCGAACCCGACATACGCCAGCCTGCGCGCCCATGCGATCCACGCGGGCGCCACCTCGCCGGCCAGCCGCGTGATGGGGCCGACGACCGCAAGACCCAGGACTCCCCCGACGGCCAGAGTGCCATAGAGGAACCTGAACCAGCCGGGCGAAGTGCCCGCCAGGTTGAGGATGCCATTGGCGTCCCTGGGATGGCCTGGCAGGAGCTCGTAATAGAGGACGACGAGCACATAGGTGGCGGCGAGCAGAATCGAGCAGTAGCCGGCGAGGCGCCCCTCGCTGAGGTTGAGAACAGAGCGCCAATCGCTGTCCTTGGCCTTGGCTTTCGCCTTGGCGGGGCTCATTTCGCGCCCATGGTACGTAGCCGGCGACCGCCGGCCAGAGCTGCCAACCCTTCGCAAGTGGGTCGCTGAGCAGGGGGATCAATCCTTGCGACTGGACCATCACATAGCTGTAGTTGTGCGCAGCGTTGTAGACGAGGGCGATGGGCACGAGCGTCAAGACGAAGGCGGTCACGGTTGCCTTCAGATCGACCTTGCGGCTTCCGAAATATATGACCAGCTCCATGAAGGCGATGAAGATGAGCAGGAACGCGCCGGTGAGCAGCACGAGGCCCGTCGTCTTGACCAGGAAGAAGCCCCATGCGCCCAATGGCAGCCAGAGCGGCTCGAGGGTGATCGTGAAGTCCTGCCATGCCGGCGTGGCCTCGACACCATCGAAGGCGAGCGTGCTGAGCATGAGGATCACGAACAGCACGCGGTCCCAACCGGTCGCGCTCTGCTGCAGCAGCCCTACCCCCCACGGCCGCAGGTAGACCGCGGTGATGCGGCGCTCTGGGTCCCGCTCGGCCTCAACGGGGCTGAAACGCCCCACGATCCCGAACAGGACCGTGAAGGCCTCGCAGTGTTCGAGCCACTCGTCGCGCCCGAAAAGGATCATGCCCGCGAGGGTCACGGCGGAGTAGAGCAGGGCCAGGCTGCCAACCAGCCACGGCCGGTTGGCCATCCCGGTGGTGAGCTCGAGGCACGCGAACAAGATGTAGGCGACGACCGCGGGCCAGATACCTGCGCTCACTACCTTGTGGGGAGCTCCCCCGCGCAGCGGGGGTGAGGGGAGACCCAATCTCCTCAAACCGTCGTAGATCGCGGCCCAGGGGTTGAGCAGGTACCAGAGGTTGCCGACCAGGCCTGACAAGATCACCGTCGCCGCCCAGAAGTAAATCCATGTCAGGTACTCGGCCGGGTTTTTGGTCGCGTCCGGCGAGCCGAAGAGTCCGGTGATGACGATCGCGGCCAGCCCGAGCACCCCGATCGTGCCGCCCACGATGCGCGGCCAGGGCGAGCGCGCGATGGGCAGCAGGAACGCCACCGCACGCCGCGGATACTGGATCGCCTTCGCGCCCACCTGGTCGCCCGCGAACAGGACGACCAGCACGAAGGAGACGACCACGACCCCGCCGGCCGCAAACAAATAGAGCGCAAGCGATGCGGGCAGGTCGTACCGCTGTCCGAATCCGTGCAGGAAGATTGCCGTGGCGAGCATCAGCTCACCACGAGGTGCCCGAGATGGGTGCTGGTGGACTCCCACTCGATCTCGAAGTCGCCGGTGTTCACAGCCTTTTGTCGTTGTGGTGCGCTGTGAGCGTGTCGGGCGACATCGACTTCGCGCCAGTCACGATGACGTTGAAGGTGACGTCCTTCCCACCCGCACTCTGGTTGGCAAAAATCAACACTGCGCCGACCACGGCGAAGATCACCACCGCCGCGACGACGATGGGTATGCGATAGCGATTCACTGGAAATTCCTCCTTGATGGAATGGCGCGCTTGGACGCGCGGCGAATCAGTTCGAGCTGATGCGCGAGGAGGACGGCGGCCCGCGCGTGGCCAGCGATGAGCCGGCCACGCGGGACATGAGCAGCGCCCGATCAGGCGCTGCACAAACGGGTATCGCCACTGGCGCCGCCAGCGGCATCCATACCGTGGCGGCGACAACATCTCTGATCGCCCCGACGGCTGCTTCCACCCGTGTCGACAGCCAGCGCAGCGCGAGCGCGGCGACGGCGGCGACCGGGAGCTGGCCGAGCGTGCCCCACAGAAGCAGCTGCGGAGCTGTGCCGATCATCGAGCCGGCGATCATAGACTCGACAATTTCCTGGACGGCGAAGACCGCCAGTTGAAGGGTGAAGAGGGCGGCCAGTAAACCTACGTAGGAGGGTTGCGAGCTTGCCCGGACGCGGTGGCCCGCGAGGATTCTCGCGAACGCAATCAGTAGGAGGCCCGCGAGTGCTGCTGCTGCGGCCACGCCGAGGCTCATCTTCGCGAGCCCAGGAAAGTAGGAATGTGCGCCCGTGCTCTGGACCTGCTGCGCGGCGGCCCCAAAGCGAATCTGGTACGCGAGCAGGTGCCCCGCCTGGGAGCCCACCAGGCCGAGTCCGAGCACCGCGAACAGCGTCCGCCTACCCTTCACGACATTTGATCATAAGGGCCGCGCTCAAGCGATCGATAAAGGGGCGACTAGGAAGGTTGTAACAACGCGGTGCGCTGCCGAGTCCGCAGCCGGATGACCACGAAGATAGGGACGATCGTGACCAGCATGACGATGGCGGTCACCTGCGCCTGCTTCAGGCCGAACAGAATGGCGGGGGTCTCATAGTCGGTCCGCCAATAGAGCAGGAGCAACTGCCCGTTAGCATTCGATGATCGGGCGAATTACAATTCGGCCGATTGGTCCAACGCTGCGAAGGAGAAGGTAAAGATGAACCCGCGGAAATCCGTATTGGCGCTCGCGACGGTGGTCGCGGTGGCCGCTTGCGGCGGGACCTCGAATTCAAGCTCTTCGCCAAGCACACTGGGCAAGGTGGATCGCATCGCCGTAGAGATCCCCAGCGATATGAAGGGTCAGACGCTCCAGATCGCCACCGACGCGACTTATGAGCCGAACGAGTTCGTGGACCCAACCTCAGGCAACATCACCGGCTGGGACATCGACTTCGGCAACGCGCTCTGCACGATCATGGGCGTCAAATGCACATTCCAGAACGTCACTTTCAGCACGATCATCACCCAGCTCAAGGCCACCAGCTCGCGCTACCAGTTCAGCCTCTCGAGCTGGAGCCCGACCCAGGACCGTGAGAACAGCGGGATCGACTTCATCAGCTATTACAAGGCTGGGGAGGCATGGATCGTCAAGGCGTCGGGCGGAGCCACGATCAATAGCGCGGCCGACCTTTGCGGCAAGACCGTAGCGGTCGAGACAGGGACCACAGAGGAGAGCGACGCCTACACCTTCATGGGCCAGGGCGTCGGCGGCGCGCCCGTGGCGGGCCAAACGGACAGGTGCAAGAGCGCCGGCAAGGCGGACATCAAGGTGCTCAGCTTCGACAAGCAGACCGAGGCCAACGCCGCGCTTCTGTCGGGCCGCGCCGACGCCGGCTGGCTCGATCAGCCGGTGGCCGCTTACCAGGTCAAGCAGTCGAACGGGCAGTTCAAGCTTTCCGGCCAACCGTGC
>WNFD01004309.1_pt1 | contig 14287 bp, 12 predicted proteins | sample 5400491 | NCBI WGS metagenome assembly WNFD01 (sample SAMN13153343, study PRJNA577476) | soil metagenome | isolation source: 120 cm saprolite under Douglas fir tree site 2 hole 2 replicate 2 | place: USA:California | collected 2015-04-18
ATAACGCGTTGACAATCCATTGCCATGATCGACATAGACTACGTTGCCGTATCCGCGTTGCCATCCCGCGATGGTAACTCTGCCCGTGGCGGCGACCTGAACCGGCGTGCCGTACGCCGCATCGATGTCCTGACCTTCGTGGTACTCGTAACGACGGCCGCCGAACGGATTTCGCCGTCCACCTATGCCGCTTTCGAGCTTTCCAACCACCGGCCAAATTGAGGGCATTGACGGTGCGATACCGTGCCGGCGCAGAAAATCTTCATAATTGCGCAAGTCGCGCTCGAGTTTCGCAGTCTTTGACTCCAACGCTGCCAGGGCTGCGGCGCTGTCAACCGGGTGCGCGGGACCGCCCTGGCCATGCACTTTCGGCGTCTCTTTCTGAACGCCCGACTCTTCAGCCAGCTTGCGCGAGGTGTCCTCAACAGCGTCAACGCGATTGTTCAGGTTTTGCAGCGCCTGCCGCTGCTTATCGTTCTCGGCCCGCAGGCGAGAGTTCTCATGCTCGATACGCAGATGCGCGGCTTGTTGAGTCAATCCATAAAAGCCGTATACCAATCCGCATGCTAATGCGAACAACCCGACGGCCGAGACTTTCAGCCAACGTTTATGTATGCGGATGCGACGGATATGGGCTCGGGAACGTGAAGTGCGGGAAACAATAAAAGCGTAAAAACGGTCGTCTCGGGTCATCATTCTGCTCCTGTTGGCCAATCCATGCGCGTTTGTAAAACGGGGCCGCATGAACGACCGCGAAAGTAACAGACGCCGAGGTAGGCGACTGAAAGCCAAATAATGCGAGTCCTTAAACTAAGAACCTGCTGGAAGATCTCTAGAACCCTGCTTGAAGACTAGCAACTGATATCTCTCTGAATCGCCGGGTTGCATCGTTGCACCCAATTCAGATTTGGATCCTGGATGCTGCTAGACCGCGCACCCTATCACACCAGAAGGGGTAAGGCAAACGCTGAGAAGCGGAAAACCTGACAGGATTTGCTGAGGATTTACTAAATGGTTCGGCCGCGGAGAGTTCGTTCGTCACAATTCTTCGGCTTCGTGCTTGCGGCGCGAGCGGTCACGGAAGATGGCGAGCGCGATCATTACGAACACCGCCACAAAAACAATCACGATGGCGAACTTGATGAGCGCCAAAAGGAAGCCGACCATGACTATTAATTGTTTGAGCAGCGCCACGACCAGAAGAATGAGCCCGAGAACGGCGCCGCCGCGAGCGAATGCGAATAGGAATGCCATAAGACCTCTCGAAAAACAGTAGGCAGTAAGCAGTGGGCAGTAAGCAGCAAAACTGATCTGCCATTCAATGCCAGCGAGATGCCAACGAACCGCACGCACGGATGCGTGCGCTCCAAACTACTTAAAACGCGCCGAGCCAATCTGACGTTGGCGCACGTGCGTTGGGAACTCGCCGGTTCCGAATCGCGCCGAGGTTGCGGGCCAGCTCGCTACCACCGAAGGCGGCGGAGTGCCGGTATCGAAAGCGCGCATTTCTTCGCGGCGGCGCCGCCGCTTTAGATAATCGAACAGAATATAGGCGCCGAGGGCGACCAGCGCCACGGGCAACATCTTGCGCACCGGAAACTGTATCGCGAGCAAGGTGTGCGACAGGAACAGTAACCCCAGGGCCACGAGAATCACTCCCCAGGCGACCGGATTGCCGTAGAGTTGGCGCGCGATGGCGTCTTCTTCGGCGTCTGGCGCCAGACCGGCGCGCATCAGCTGCGCCGTGCGGCACGCATCGACGGCCGCGAACAGCCAGGTGCCGACTACGCCCAGAACGAAGAACGTCACGCCGTCTGTAACCACGGCCATCTGGAAAAAGCTGGCAAAGATTGCAAAGTGGACCAGGGCCTTGGATGTCTGTCCGTTGTAAGCCGCGCCCAGACCGGGAACGAAACACGATAACAGGGTGGCGACGAACGGCGACGTCTTGCGGCGGATAACGTTCGCGTCGGGCGAGCGCGATTGTTGATAGCGCAGCATCTCGACGCCGGCTACGATACAGTCCTGGCAGAAGGGAAATCCGCGAATCCGATGGTCGCATGCGGGACACAAAGGCCGCGCGCACTGATTACATTGCACGACTGCCGGGTTCTGAGCGTGATAAGCGCAATTCATTTACTAAGTCTCAGCTCCCAAGTCTCAAGTTAACCTCAGCGACCCTTCGGCTGTGGACTCTGACTTTTTGGCTTGCTCTGCGAGCCCTGCGGCGCGCTGTTCTGATTTGCCGAATTCTGATTCTGGTTCGCATCATTTCCTTTTCCTGAATTTTCGTCTCCGGTAATCAGCTCGTTGACGCCGTTTGCCAGTTGCTTCGCTCCGTTGGCAGAACTCTTCGTCGCACTGCCGGCCGTCCGCTCAGCCAGTTGCAAACTGGCGCTATAAATTCCGCCGACGGAACCGTCAGTCGAAACGGTATTCGTTAGGACAAACACCGACACCAATAACATCGTGGCCACAGTGGCAAGTTGCGGCGAGACGATTGGATCCAGCGCGCCCCGCAGCCATTCAATCAAGCGGGACGTTACCGGCGCGCGGACTTGTTGCGGCAGCACATTTCCGATTGTGCTTTGCAGGATGCGGGCCTCGAGACCAGCCGGTACCGGCAATTCTTCCTGAATGTATGTATAGCAAGCGCCAATTGAACGGACGACCGCGCCCGGCAATTCGCTGCAATCCGCGCACAACGCGGCATGCCGCTCCCACCGGTGATAAAGCGGCGCCAGCAGGAATCCATCGAGATAATCGGTCAGATGTTCTTCGAAATCCGCGCAACTGATCGCCGTTTGCGGCATCGTCCTGATGAGAATGCGAGCTTCAAGTTCAGCGCCAGCCCGCGGAGCTTCGGAAGAGGAGCAGGCCTGCAGCGTGTTCTTCACCTCACCCAGCAGATCGTGACAGACTGGGCAGCGCATCGCGTGTTCGGCGAATTCCTGGTTCCCATGCACCTCGAGCGTGCCGTCGAGATAATCTGTCAGTTGATCTTCAAATTCGTGGCAAAGCATCTTGTTCTGTTTTCTGAGCCCTCCCTCACGGTCGGGCTACTGCCCCTTCTGCCTACTGCTATTAGGCCTCCACTACTCGCATACGACGAAGCATCTTCGCAAGTTCAATGCGACCGCGATTGATCCTCGACTTGACCGTGCCTTCGGGGATCTTAAGCAGGTCGACAATCTCGTGATAACTCAGTTCTTCAATGTCGCGAAGGATGACGCAGGTGCGCAGATCCGCCGAAAGCTTGTCGATTCCGGCCTGGACTTGCGCTCCCAGTTCGTGGCGTTCCATCTCACTCTGCACCGAGGAACCCGCCGCCCGCAGGTGATATTTGTGGTCCTCAAGATCGTCCGCGGCGGTGTCTTGCGGCGCCCGCTGTCGTTTGCGGTAATCGTCGATCACCAGGTTGCGCGCCAAACGCATCAACCAGTTTTGCAAGTCACCCTGCCTCGGGTCGTATTGGTTGAGCGAACGATAGACGCGAATGAAGACTTCCTGGGTCAGGTCTTCGGCAGCGTCGGCTCGGGAGGTGAAGCGGTAAGCGAGGTTGTAAATCCTTCGGGTATAGGTTTGGACAATCTCTTCCCAGGCCGCACCATCGCCCGCGCGGCACCTTCTGACCAATTCGGCCCCTTCGTTGGTTGCCAAGCTTTTCGCAGCTCCCACTTGTGGCATCTCCGATTTCGCTCGTGCTGTTTGCTGTAAGGGCCTGCGTTAGCCGCCCAACACGAGCGTCTTACGAGTAGCCGGGAAGCAAAGTTCCGTCAACGCCAGTCTTCAAATGCTTCGTAACCCTGCCTTGCAGGCGGGCTCCTGACCGCGTTCTTGCGCGGCAACAGGAAACTGTTGTAGCCTTGCTGCGCCACCCCATATCTTGTGGTCGCTGTTCTAGTTCGTCAAGCTTGCCCCGCCGTTCTTTATCGAAGAGCCTTGGGAAAGTATCGAAAATATCTCGAGTTTGCGGCGCTGCTGATCCTGGCGGTTGGGATTATTTGGTGGTTTGGCCGGCGACTCGACTGGGGACAAGTCAAGCTCGCGGTACAGAAGTCAGACTGGCGTCTAATCATTCTGGCCTGCGGAGTTATTCTGCTGGGTTATTTGTGGCGGGCAATCCGCTGGCGCGCATTTCTGGCGCCTTTGACGAAGGCCAGCCTGCGCGAAGTTTGGATCGCCACGACGGTTGGATTCGGCGCCGTGTTAACGATCGGCCGTGCCGGTGAGGTTGTGAGACCTGTCGTTCTGGCGATGCGCGATAAGCGCGTCAGACCGGCGGCGGCTTTTGTCACGATCATGGTCGAACGCCTGTACGACAGCATGACTGTCGTCTTGTTCTTCGCGGTCAACTTGTTGTGGTTTAAACCAACGCCGGAGGCGGCGTCAGGTTTTGGCCGGGCGGGTCTGGTGTTCCTCGGCCTTCTGGTTTTGGGGATCGCGGTGTTGATTTGGTTCAGATGGCGCTCGCCGGCGGTAATCAAATGGCTCGATCAGAAAATCAGCGCCGGATCGCCATTCAAGATCAGAGCCAAGCGCGCGCTCTTGAGTACGCTCGAGCAACTGGCGACGGCTCTGAGCGTCTTGTCGAACGTGCGCCAGTTGGCGATTAGCATTGGCTGGTCGCTTATGCTTTGGTTTTCGGTCGCGGTCGCAAACCTACTTGTGTGCCGGGCGTTCGGATTGCGATTCGGCATGTCGCAGATTCTATTCGTGCTGGGGTTTTCGATGGTGGGGTCGGCGATTCCCACTCCCGGCGGCGCAGCCGGAGCGTTTCATGCGGCTACAGGAGCAGCCCTGGTGCTGCTCGGAGTCGGGCGCGAACAGGCGGCCGCGGTGGCGATCGTTTTGCACCTGGTTGATTTCGGCCCGGCCGCTCTGTTTGGGTTGTTCTACTTTCTGCGCGGTGACGTGAATCTGGCGCGGCTGCGAAGTCTCACTTCGGCAACCGCGGTTGAGCACGCGGTGGAAGACGAAAAGGTGGCGTTGGCTTGAAGAGCGCCCTGGCGAAAAGACCATCGGCTAACAAAGCGAGAGAGGATCAGATCTTATGAAGTGTCCCTTCTGCGGTTTTCTTGAAGACAAAGTAGTTGATTCACGCGAGTCGCGCGAAGGCGACGCAATTCGCCGTCGGCGCGAATGCTTGAAGTGCGAGCGGCGCTTTACGTCTTACGAACGAATCGATCACATTGCGTACATGGTGACTAAGAAAGACGAAAGCCGGGAGGCATTCGACCGCAATAAGGTAATGGCGGGACTCTTGCGCGCGTGTGAGAAGCGGCCAATTCCGCCGGCGAAACTGGACAGCATCGTGAACGCCGTCGAAAAATATGTGCAGGAGTCGCCGGAGCGCGAGCGTCCCACGACTAAGATTGGTGAATTGATCATGCGGCGTTTGAAAGAGCTCGATAAGGTTGCGTACGTGCGTTTTGCGTCGGTCTATCTCGAGTTCGCAGACGTTTCGGAGTTCATGGACGAGCTTAAGAATTTGGTGCGAGCCCGGGCGAGTGGACCGCCGAAGAAAGCATAGCGTCTGGTCAGTGGCGCAGATTTGGCCGAGGTGAAGCTTTGAGTCTGCTCACGTTCTTTGGCTTGTTTTCAGTTACGGCGATGCTGGTCTGCTATGCGCTGGAGCAACGCAGTCGGTGGTTCATCCTGGCGTTTGCCGGGGCCTGCGGACTGGCGTCGGCTTATGGATTTATTCAGGGCGCCTGGCCCTTCGGATTGGTTGAAGCGATATGGTCGCTGGTGGCAATGCGCCGCTGGCATTCTTCCGGAAGACACTGACGATCGGCTCTCGTATGACTAGAAGTGTAGGCGCGGCAGGTCTCGAGCGTATCGAGCTTCAGCGGCTGACCGAACGGATCGGGCGCTTGTTCGCGGTCTTGCAGGAGGCGGCAGAGGCGCAATTACCAGCGGTCGCCGGCGCGTGGTCCCCGCCCGTGGATCTTTGCGAGACTGCCAAAGCGATTTACGTTCGCATCGAACTGCCTGGCGTTCGCGCCGCTTCTGTCAAGATAGGATTGAACAGCAGCAAGCTGCGTATTTGCGGAGAGAAAAAGAAACGCCAAACGCGCCAGCGCATCGTATCGCACCTGTGTTCCGAGCGCACCTACGGAAATTTTGTGCGGGTCGTGCCGTTGCGCTGGACGATTAGTGTGAAAGATGCGACCGCCGAATTAGCAAATGGCTTGCTGGTAATTCGGCTGCCAAAGATACAGGAACGGCGCGGATCGGAATTTAAGGTTCCCATCACCGAAGTTGAGTCAGGCGAATAGCTCCAGGAATAGAACCGACATGCCCAAGAAAACCCACGACGAAGTTAAGCAAGTTCTGGAACCCACCGAAGTCGAGCAGCAACTGCAAATCCCGAGTGAGTTGCCGCTGTTGCCGCTGCGCGACATTGTGATCTATCCGTTCATGATCGTGCCGCTGTTTGTTTCGCGGGAGAGATCGATCCGCGCGGTTGATGAAGCGTTGGGCGAGCACCGCATGATCCTGCTCGTCTGTCAGAAGGATTTGGACAAAGAAGAGCCGGTACAAAGCGATCTCTACGGCGTGGGAACGGTGGCCGTCATCATGCGCATGCTGAAGCTCCCGGACGGCCGCATCCGCATTCTGGTCCAGGGCATCTCGCGGGCGAAGGTCGAAGAGGTCAACTCTGGCGGCGAATTTTTGCGCGCGCGATTGCAGGTAGTCGAGGAAGTGCTCGCGCCTGAGCGTTCCCTTGAAGTCGAAGCTTTGGTGCGTAACGTGCGCGGCTCGATGGAGAAAGCCGCGAACCTCGGCAAGAACATCTCGCCGGAAGTAATGGCGATTATTGCCAACCTCGATGATGCAGGCCGGCTCGCAGACCTTTCTGCTTCTAACCTGGAATTAAAAGTAGAGGATGCCCAGTCAGTGCTGGAAATCGCGGACACGGCCGCACGTGTCCGCCGGGTGAATGAACTGCTGAACAAAGAGATCGAAGTGCTGACGGTCCAGCAGGAGATCAACACCCAGGCCCGCGCCGACATCGACCGGTCGCAGCGCGAGTTTTATCTGCGGCAACAGATGAAGGCGATTCAAACCGAACTCGGCGAAGGCAACGAGCTGGGCGAAGACGTGCAGCAGTTTCGCGAGAAGATCGAAGCGGCCAAGATGCCAAAGCCGGCTGAAGAGGAAGCGCTGCGGCAGCTAAAGAAACTGGAACGCATGCATCCCGACGCAGCAGAGACCGCTACCTTGCGCAACTGGATGGAGATCATGACGGATCTGCCGTGGTCGAAAGCTTCAAAGGACAATCTCGACTTGCACAAGGCCGAGCGGATTCTGGACGAAGATCATTACGGCCTCGAGAAAGTTAAAGAGCGGATCATCGAAGCGCTGGCCGTGCGCAAACTGAAAGAGAAACCGAAGGGACCGATTCTTTGTCTGGTTGGTCCGCCTGGAGTGGGCAAGACCAGCCTGGGGCGCTCGGTTGCGCGGGCGCTTGGTCGCAAGTTCATCCGGCTCAGCCTCGGCGGCGTTCACGACGAAGCCGAGATTCGCGGGCATCGCCGCACTTATGTAGGGGCGATGACCGGTCGCATTATTCAGGCGATTTCGCAGGCCGGCACGAACAACCCGCTGATCATGCTCGACGAAATCGACAAGGTGGGCGCGGATTTTCGCGGCGATCCGTCGTCAGCGCTGCTGGAAGTTCTCGATCCGGAACAGAACAACAGTTTTCGCGATAATTATCTCGGCGTCACTTTCGATTTGTCGAATGTCATCTTCATGACTACGGCGAATATTCTTGACACCGTACAGTCGGCTCTGCGCGATCGGATGGAAGTGATCCGTTTGGCTGGTTACACGGAAGAAGAAAAGCTGGAGATTGCGCGCCGGCATTTGCTACCAAAACAGATGGAAGAGAATGGTATCGCGTCGCGTGACGTGAACATCTCGGCCACCGCCCTGACCGCTATAATTCAGCGATACACTCAGGAAGCGGGACTCCGGCAGCTCGAACGCGAAATCGGATCCATCTGTCGCAAGGTCGCGCGGCGCATCGGTGAAGGACAAAAAGGCGCGGTGCGGGTATCGCTCAAGAATCTACACGAGTTTCTCGGCGCGCCGAAGATTATTCCCGAAGAAGTCTTGAAGAAAGATCAGATTGGAGTGGCGACCGGACTCGCCTGGACGGCAGTAGGTGGTGACATCCTTTTCGTCGAAGCGTTGCGGATGAAAGGGAAGGGCAACCTGGTGCTGACCGGACAACTCGGTGAAGTGATGCGCGAATCGGCGCAGGCGGCTTACTCGTATGCGAAGTCTCGGGCGAAGGAACTCGAAATCGATCCGGAGGATTTCAACAACTACGATTTGCACATACACATTCCCGAGGGCGCGATTCCCAAGGACGGCCCTTCGGCTGGAATCACGCTGGCCACGGCGCTGGTTTCGACGCTGGCGCAACGACCTGTGCGCAAAGACGTGGCGATGACTGGTGAGATAACCCTCCGTGGAAACGTGCTGCCGGTCGGAGGTGTTAAGGAAAAGGTCCTGGCAGCGCGCCGCGCCCGGGTCACCAAGATCATTCTGCCGGCCCAAAATCGTCGCGACATGGACGAAGTCCCGAAGGAACTTTTCAAAGACGTCCGCTTCGTCTTCGTCGATAACATGCGCCAGGTTTTCCGCGAAGCCCTGAAGGAAAAAGTAACGCCGGCCTTAGGGTCGGGCGCTCGACCGGTTCGTTTGCCGCAAGCCGCCAGCGGTAGAAATCTCTAGAACGGGCTCGTGCAAGCCGGTGATTGTTTGAATCCTACGGCTGAAGGCTTTGACACCCCAATCCCAGGTAGCTTTTCCAGTGTTCTATTGCTTTCCGATGCTCCTGGCGCCGCTCCTTGTGCTACCAGTCTCATGGCCAAATATTTGCCGAGCAACCTATGCCGCTGAGCGGCATCTATCTAAGACTTAAATCAGCCCGTTCAGGCCATTTTTGGCAGGTTGGATTGTTTGACACCCCCTACCTCGTGTGATAACCTCGGGCTCTGTCGCGATCCATCGATTTGGGTCGCTAAAAATGGGAACTTTTTCACGTTCCGCACTGTTTAAGTTAGTGAATGCCGCAGGCGCGACTCAAAGGTGATAGTCGCAGTCGTGGATTCGCCCAAAGCATTACCAGAGGAGAACAACGATTGATGACCCGTACCCCCGTTCGTATATCTGTAAGCGCCTTATTTGCCACCGCAGCGCTTTTCTTACCAGCAATAATTCAAGCCCAAATTCCCGGGGGAACTTCTGCTCGTGAGATTCCGACCGAGGTCCAGAAGACCGATACGCGCGTGGATCAAGTGATCGAGCGCGCGAACGATCATTTCCGCAAAGGGAAGCTTAATCTCGAAGACAACAAGCGTGACCAGGCCCGTGATGAGTTTGATAAGGCAGTCGATGAGATTTTGAAATCCGGGTTGGATGTGCGCGCCAGCCAGCGTCTGCAGACTTTTTATCTGGAGCTGGTGGAAAAGGTTTATCGCGAAGAGGTGCCGTTAATTCAGGCGGCGCCGCAGCAGCAGAACGTCGCACCGGTCGTAGCGCAAAGCGCGCCGAATCCAAAAACCGAGACGGTTGAAGTAGCAAGGACGCAACCGCCCAAACCATCTCAGATCGGTTTTCGCCTGCAAGGCTTCGAACCTTCGCCGCTCGATCCGCTTAGCAAGTTGGTTCTGACCGAAGACGAAAAGAAGGTCTCGGATGCGCAACTGGCCACGTTGGAAGAGGCTAAGAACGCGCTCGATTTCAAAATCACGGTAAACCCGCTGATTCAGCAGTTCATTAACTACTATCAGGGGCCGCGTGGTCGCGCCACCATGGAATCCGGGCTGCGCCGTTCTGGTCGCTATTTGAAGATGGCGCGCGAAGCATTCCGTCAGGAAGGTGTGCCTGAGGATTTAGCCTGGTTGGGCCAGATCGAGAGTAGCTGGAGTCCCAAAGCCTTTTCGTCCGCTACAGCTTCCGGCTTGTGGCAGTTTATGCCGAGCACCGGCAGGGCGTTTGGCCTACGCCAAACCGCTTGGATTGATGAGCGGAACAGCTTCGAGCAGGCGACGCGCGCCTCGGCTCGCTTACTGAAAACTCTGGGCAAGAAATACAACGGCAACTGGGAACTGGCGCTCGCAGCTTACAACAACGGCTCGATTGATCGAGCGGTGGCGCACGCCGGTGTCGCCGACTTCTGGCGCATCTATCCGTTCATCGTGCAGCAGACGCGCGACTATGTGCCGAACATTCTCGCGACGATTTTGATCGCGAAGAATCCGGAGAAGTACGGCTTCCGCGGAATTCGTCCCGATGCGCCTTTATCGTTCGACCATGTTGACGTGACTTCCGCAACGAGCCTGAGACTAGTTGCGGACGCGACCGACACCAGCGTCGATTACATTCAAGCTATTAACCCGGAACTCAAGCGCGACACCACGCCCCGTGGCGATACTTACAGCGTCCGTGTTCCTTTGGGTAAAAAAAATCAGCTGCTTTCGATTTTGAAGCGCGTTCCCGCAGATCGGCGCGACTTGGTTCGCGTGGTTGCGATTGCACCGGGAGAAGAACTGCAATCAGTGTCGAGCCGCACCGGAGTCAGCGTTGCTACGCTGCAAACATTGAACTCCGGGATCGATCTGAAAGCGACGAACAAGCTGGTAGTTCCGAACAGCAACACTCGATTGACCAACTGGCGTCGGGCAGCCGCGAATCCTACTGATACTAATGCGCCGAGTCTGACAACGGCGCGCGCGCGCAAAGGCGACACGATTGCGAAGATCGCCGCGGCTCGTAAACTTTCCGCCGACGAACTGGCGCGTCTGAATGGCATCGCCGCCGATGTCGAGTTGCGAGCCGGACAGGAGATTAAGTTGCCGGGCGCCGGAGGCAACACGCCACCCAAGTCGCGCCGGCGCTAAGACCCGGCTTTTATTGGCCGATTAAGTAAGTGATAGACGGTTGCTTCCGAGCGACCGATAAGAATATGGCGAGCGCGCTTCATTGTGAGGCGCGCTCTGTGTATTTAAGGTGGCACCGACTCTCGGGCCGAGATATTACGCAACCGAAAGGTTAGTTCATTTGAGCACAGACTGAACCCTGCTGACCTGACTCCCATGCTCTTTCGCACCCAATCGGCTGCTGTCTATGGGATCGACGCGAACCTGGTTGACGTCGAAGTCGATCTAACTCCGGTGCGCAGCGAAACCGATCAGCCTGCTTCAGTAATCATCGTCGGTTTGCCTGATCTGGCCGTGCGTGAATCTCGCGAACGCATTCGCGCGGCCATCAACAACAGCGCATTCTTTTTTCCGTTTCACAAAACCACAATCAACCTGGCCCCGGCCGATGTGCGCAAAGAGGGCGCCAGTTTCGATTTGCCAATCGCCCTTGGCATTCTGGGCGCCAATGGTGACCTCGGCGACGCCCAACATCTGACGGACATCCTCGCTGTCGGGGAGCTTTCGCTGGACGGGCGCGTGCGGGCGGTGCGCGGGGCGTTGCCGATCGCTTTACGCGCCCGCCAATCGCAAACAAAACATTTGCTGCTGCCGGATGAAAATGCAAAGGAAGCCGCAGTCGTTGCCGAGGTGAACGTTTATGGAGTCACCGATCTCAGAAACGCGGTAGAGCTAATCGCGGCGATTCGATCGGCAAACCCGCCTGAGCCGATCCGCGTCGACCCGGCGGAGATATTGATTCACGATGAGCGCTACGCCGTTGATTTTCGCGAAGTGCGCGGCCAGCAAGCCGCCAAGCGAGCGCTGGAAGTTGCCACTGCCGGCGGCCATAACATTCTGCTTATCGGTCCGCCAGGCTCCGGCAAGACGATGCTGGCGAAACGTCTGCCGACGATTTTGCCGCCGCTGGAATTCGAAGCGGCGCTTGAGTTGACGAAGATTCATTCCGTGGCCGGATTAACCGGGCGCGCGGGCCTGGTGACTGAGCGGCCATTTCGCTCGCCGCATCACACGATCAGCGACGCGGGCCTGATCGGCGGTGGCGCGATACCGCGTCCCGGCGAAGTCTCGCTCGCGCATCAGGGCGTCCTGTTTCTTGATGAGTTGCCGGAGTTCGATCGCAGCGTGCTCGAAGTTCTGCGCCAACCGCTCGAAGATCAGAAAGTCACGATCAGCCGCGCGGCGATGTCGCTCACGTTTCCGGCTTCGTTCATGCTGGCGGCGGCGATGAACCCCTGCCCATAGGGCTTCCGCCAGTAGCGCAAAACATTCCTTCCACCTGATAGTTTGCGACCACGATTCGCGGCGTTATCGTGTTCAATAATCTACGTTTCTGGTCGCGACTCAATAGATCAAATTGCCGAAATACCTTGAACTGTTGGGCCAATGTCTCAACGTCAATTTGCCGTGCGGGTTCTTCGCGGGCAAGTAGATCCGAGAAGACTTGTTTCTCCCTTTCGATTTCCGCGATCTTCTTGTCGCGCTCGGTCCCGGTTATCACACCCTCGAAGTATGTATCTAAAACTCTCTCCCTCTTACCAGCCAAAGCATCGATCTGTTTCCTGATCTGCTCGATGTTTGCCTGAGGCTTCTTCTTTGCCTGCTCGATGCGCCTGAGAAATGTTTCGCTGCTCAATTGCTTTGCGAAGAGTCCATCAAGATAGGGATCAAGTCTGTCACGCCTCATGTACTTCGCTCCGCACCTGTTTTTGCAGACGTAATAATCATCTCTGCGATACTTCGTATAGACCCGGCTTTGACAGATGCAATCCAGGTAGCCGTTGTAAGTGAACCTCTGTTCATAGTTCGCGGACGTGCGCCAGTGAAACGACCGTTTCATCCCCAGAATCCTCTGAACAAGATCGAAATCTTCTTTTGAAATTAAGGGTTCATCGATAACCTGAACCCGGATCACTTCATCCGGCGCCCTGAGAATCTTTCTTCGATCTCCCTGCCTTCCGTTTTTAGTCGGATACTTTCCGGCTGCGGTCATGTCCCTTTTCTTATCGATTACCCTCCATCCGGTATAGATTGGATTCTTAAGCATGTAGGCCAGAGAACGTGCCTCGATGTCCACCTGTTTGCCTATCGAGAAATAGCTTGTGTCGCCCGCTAGAACTAACCTAAAAGCCTCACGGACTCGTTCAGCGTCCGGTGTGAACCACCACCGATCCTTGCCATCGTTATCGACTCCAAACGGTAAACAGATTCTCGCTTGGGCCAACTCACCTCGGCGTCGCTTTTCTTCTCGTGCGTTCCATGCCTTGCGAAGCATCTCCATTCGCTCGACACCGCCCATCGCAGCCTTGAGCGTCCCCATTAGCCGCCCGTCTGTACTAGCAAAGTCTATTGGGCCTTCCGGGAGATAAAGAATCGTTTGCGTGTCAACAAAGACCTGAAGCAACGCGTAGTCAGCGTAGTTTTCCGGCCTCATCAATCTTGAAAACTCGCGCGCAACAATACCGTGGATCTCGGGATCGGACATCAGCCGGATCATCTCCTGCATCTCGGGCGCTAACAGAACCGCCGTGCCCGAGACGCCGGTCATTTCAATAGAACGAACGATTGCTAACCCGTACTGTTGGGCGGTTCGACGGTTCAAAGTCCGCTGGGACTCAATTGATGCGTGATCGTCCGATGCTTGCCCCGATGTACTGACACGAACTAATTCGATAGCGCGTTTGGTCATTTCAAAACCTTCAATCTCAGTTCGACCCCAAGATGCTTTCTCATTAATTGCAAAGCTTTTCGATCCTGGTTCTGCTCAAGCAGTTCCTTGATCTGTCGCTCAATCTTATCCCGTTCGCGCATAATTTCAAGAGAAACATCGCTCAGTGCGCTCAGCACTGTTTCATCGCCGGGAACTGAGTTCAGGTTTGCGCTCAAGACTTATCCTTCGATCTGACCTTCCTTTCTATCCTTTCCCTATTCAACGGCTGTGCCTAAGCTCTTCACTGGGAATCGAGTTCGCACGGACACCCGTTCGTTAAGGTCTCGGAAGTCAAGAAGGGCCGTATTTCCGCGTGATCTTATTGAATTCGAGATTCGATTGGGTGACTGGATTCTGTCGTTCCGTCAGAGGCGAATGCTCATTAGGAGTGACCCTGTGTGTGAGACATCACAGGGGGTTCTGTGGGTACTTTAGAAGATTCCGAAAATCCGGTTACGCCGCTTGCTCACCTTTGTGTTGGCTGGCACTGGGATCGTCATAAGTGAGTCTTCCCTGACGGTCGTCATCATCGATGGCAATGTTCGAATCGGTTTCGCCTGCGAGAAGTTCATCCCTGATTTCCTCCGCCAGCCCATAAGCGAAGTTCTTTGCTTGA
>WNFD01016600.1_pt1 | contig 14285 bp, 19 predicted proteins | sample 5400491 | NCBI WGS metagenome assembly WNFD01 (sample SAMN13153343, study PRJNA577476) | soil metagenome | isolation source: 120 cm saprolite under Douglas fir tree site 2 hole 2 replicate 2 | place: USA:California | collected 2015-04-18
CAAAGCTACGTTTCCTGCTGATAACCGCTCGGCCATGATGCCCGAGCCAACGACCGCGGCGACCAGGAAGGCAGTTCCCAGAAACTCGGCTACGATGCGAGCCTGCAGATTGAATTTCATTGGCGACCGATATTGTCGAGTTCTTTCCGGATTTTGAGCTTGTCAACACCGGAGAGGGGGAGACACAGAAACAAACTGATTCTGCGCTCAAGCATGAAGAAGGCGTCACGGAAGGCGCGCTGTACCTCTTCCGCCGTCCCTTGAATCGCGGCTGGATCAGGAACTCCCCAATGTGCGGTCATGGGCTGGCCGGGCCACACTGGGCAGACTTCGTTAGCGGCGTTGTCACAGACCGTAAAAACAAAATCGAGCTTGGGCGCAGCCGGCTTGGCAAATTCATCCCAGTTCTTGCTTCGGAGGCCGGTGATGGGCATATGGGCGGACTCCAGCTGCTTGAGGGCTTCGGGTCGGACCGTTCCTGTCGCATGGCTCCCAGCGCTGTACGCCCGAAAATTGGGTTTGCCTTTAAAGTTCAGAAGTGCTTCGGCCATGATCGAACGCGCTGAATTGCCAGTGCATAGGAACAAAACGTTGTACTGTCCCTGCATATGACCCTCCTCAAACGTTCAAGCTGGTCCCTGCGCACCTGCTCCCGCAACGCACTTCCGGCACGGTTTCAAATGCAAACTTTTGAATTGGTCAGGCGTGGCGACTAGGTGTGCATCGCCCAATAGACCCCCGCGCGGGTCTCAACCTGCAATCAAATTCGGACTTCAATTGCAGCAGCTAGGTTCGCAGCAGGCGTTTTTGACCTGTGGCTTAACGGCCCGAACAAAAGCGCTTAAAAACTTGCCATCTACTTCGGACGCAATTGGGTCTACATCAACGCCTTCGGCAGAAAGGAAATCGCGTGCATCTTCCGCCCGATAAATACGGGTGGGCTCGATGTCGATCTGCTCGAAACCGGCGGACGCGAGCTTGGTGCGATATTCATTCTCCTCAAGCGCTCCGGCCACGCAGCCAACCCAGAGAAGCACGCTCTGGCGAATCTCTGGCCTCATCTGTCCCCGCGTAACGACATCGGATACGGCAAATCGTCCTCCGGGCTTGAGTACACGAAAGGCCTCTCGCAGCACTCGATCCTTGTCAGTAGAAAGGTTAATTACGCAATTCGAAATGATCACGTCAACTGAGTTATCCGGTAGGGGAACCTGCTCGATCTCGCCTTTCAGGAATTCGACGTTCTCCGCCCCAGCTTTACGTTTATTCTCGTTCGCCAAAGCCAGCATTTCATCGGTCATATCGAGACCGTACGCTTTACCTGTGGGACCCACACGCTTGGCCGAGAGCAATACATCGATGCCTCCGCCCGAACCAAGGTCGAGTACGACTTCTCCTGCGTTCAGCTTCGCCAATACGGTGGGGTTTCCACACCCAAGGGATGCCAAAAGAGCTTCCTCAGGAATTTCGCCCGATTGCGAAGCATTGTAGAGATTGGAAGTGATCGGATCGCAGCACAATTCCTTCGACGCAGAAGCCCCGCAGCAGCTACTGCTTCCTCGACTCTTCACTCGAAGCGCTGCCTGCCCATATTTTTCCTTCACTACTTCTTTCATGTTCGCGGTATCCATTGGCTTCCTCCTACTTGCAAATTTGAACGATATCTTGCGGCTTGAGAGCCTTATTTCGGGTACAGCATTCTGCGTAGAGGAATTGCAATAATTCCTGCAACGCGTCCGTATTGGCTGTGTAGTGCAAGAACGTGCTCTCACGGCGCACCTGCACTAGATCCTCGTTCTTAAGCTTGTCCAGATGATGGGAAAGGGTTGAATTTGGGATATCCAATTCCTCTTGGATTTCCCCGACGACAAGACCTTCCGGATGAGCGGCTAGCAGCGACTGCATGATCCTGAGTCGCGCCTCGGTTCCCATGGCCGAGAACATGTCGGCATATTTGGCCACCCGCGCTGTACTCTTCTTCGCTACGCTGCTCATGGTATTTCCATGTTTGCAGAAATATGGATATCCGTCAAGCACTCTTTTCTTGCTGGTTCTTGCTGGCGGTCGCTTAACCATGGCATATCTGCAAAGCGGAGCGAGCAATGCCGGTCGCGCCGCGCAATCTATGGGGAATCGATATTCCGTCTGACTCCCCTGAGTTCCTGACCGTGCTCGGCTTTCATGTCCTTGCCGCACTTGTTGCTGTCGCGACGGGAATCGTTGCGATGCTGAGCGCGAAACGCGTCGGTCGCCATCCTCGGTTTGGAACCCTGTAATAGCTGAAAAAGCCGGTATTCTCGTGTCTCTCCGACTTCTCATTCGGACGATTTGGGCTCGTACACGGACCGGTTTCGGGCCGCCAGAAAGTGCCCTCCTAACTTCAAACCGGTATTCGCGAGAGTAAGTCCTTTACCAGGCTCGCCAACAGCGGGGCCTTCCCCGCCATTTTCCGGCAAACGCCCTCAGCCCACGGGTCTGACTCCTGGGCGGCACTGAGCGCTACCGCCATAACAATCGTCGCCAGCAATGCGTGTTTCAGGACCCTCCCTTTGTCGTGCCGGCAGGCGTTCCCAGCCGCTGCGTCAAAAACCCGATGATTGCGCCCACGACGAAGCCCGGGAGCATAATCTCCAGGTAGTAATGCTGGCCGTTCTGCGAAGGCATCGCCGCTACCAAGAAGGCGAACGCCAAGCCTAGCGTCGCGCCCACCACAATCCCCCATTTGGTCGATTGCACCTTTCGCGCAAACCATCCGCTGAGCAGGCCCACGATCATGCCCTTAATCGACGACCCCACCATGATGCCAACCATCATCGGACGCACCTCCGGAGTGAACCATGCTGTGGCGCCATCAATGGCACCGAGTACTAACCCAAACAGCAATCCCACCACGATCTTGTTCATGCTGTACTCCTCTCCCCATAAGAATTCCCGGTTTCCGGGAATTCCTTTAAAAAGTTCGTAGGAAAAAGAGCAGGAATTTTACTCCGGCATAGGCCGTCAGTAGCCCGAGCAGAATCGCATTACGAGACCCAAACCGCTGCAATCTATGCCAAAGGGGCTCACCAGGCCTCCACTGCCTGTCCTTGCTCGAAACGGTCGATGTCTGCCAGAAACTCTGCCGCACCGGGATAACGGAGTACCGGATCTGGGCTCATGGCTTTGGCGGCAATGGCGCGCAGGGCCGGTGAGGACGACTCGGGAAGCAAGAACCACAACAACGCCCCTAAGGAGTAGATGTCGGATCGCAAATCCAGGCAGGACTCCGGGGCGCGAAACGAGGCTGTTCCCGCCACGCCTTCGATACCCCAATCCATTACATAAACTTCTCCGAACTCGCCGACCATGACGTTCTGGGGCTTGAGGTCGCGATGAATCACGCCCTGGTCATGGGCGAACGCCAAAACCTCGGCGACGCGCCGGACCACCCGGAGACGCTCGGCCAGCGAGGCCGCTCCCGCAGCATAGCCATCCAGACGCGTGCCTGCTACCAGCTTCATCGCGTAAAAGCAGCGCCCATCCGGCAGCACGCCCGTTTCATAGATGGGTACAACCGCTGGGTGTTCCAGACGGGCGATTAGTTGTGCTTCGCCGGCAAATGTGGAATCGATGACCTTCAGCGCCACCCGCCGATCCAGGTCGCAGTCGTGCACGGCATAAACCACACCCATTCCGCCTCGGCCGATCTCATCTTCGAGAACATAACGCGTCCCCGCCAGATCGGGTATCGGTGCTACGTGGCGCAAGTGGTCGAGAAGGGAGTCGCTTATCTCCATACACGCCGCATTTCCTCGCGCAATTCGCCCTCGTTCGATGTGACTCCCCGCATTCGCTCAGTCACCAATACCCGCAGCGTACCGCGGGCCCAGGCGAGATAATTAGTCAGGGTAGTTTCGGTAACGCCGTGGAGTACAGCCAGCTCAGCGTAGGAGGGCCGTTGGCCGCCGGTCAGATCGTAGGCCTCAAAGACCTGGAATTGGATGTCTTTGCCGCACTGATCACAGAACGTGCGCAGATCTTCGACCGCAAGGCCGAACAACTGTCGCTGCCATTCCCGTTCAAACACGCGCTCCGGTGAGTCGGCACCACACGCATATTCCCCGATCGGTTCAAAGTCGACATCGCCGCCCCGCTTTTGCCGATTTGCCGCAGCGTGCTGGTTCGCGGCGAAGCGCTCCACAGCCATCCTCAAATACGTCCGGAATGATGCCCTGTTTGGGTCGAAGCGCCTGAAGAGCTCGCGTTCGAGCGCGGTAGCGAAGAAGCTCTGCGTAAGATCTTTGGCGTCCTCATTGTCCTTTCCGAATTTAAGCCGGATAAAGCGATAAACCGGTTTCCAATAGAGGGCGATCACGCGCTCCAACGCCTCGTTTGGCAGCCCGCAGGTTGCGGCCTGCAGCAGAGTGAGTTGCGTGGACGGGAAATGCCCATCCGGACCGCCGATCGCAGTATCGGTATCCCACGGCACCAAACGATAATACCTTGAACCCTCAACCGTTTCCGCCGGTTGCCACATTGACCCAGTCCTCAGGCCACATCAGCAGTGACGTGCCGCTCAACCTCGCTGAACAGATAACGGTGCATGACGACAGCGCACGCGTCGAAAGCAGTCTCGACATGGAGAGGCTGCTGGCCGAAGTGCCGGCCAAGACGAGACAGGCGATCCAGTGCGTGAAGTTGGACGGGTTAAGCGTAAGCAAGGCAGCTGCAAAGTCAGGGATTTGGGAGTCGGCAGTGAAGGTATCTGTACATCGTGGTCTGAAGGCCCTGACAACGTTCATAAATAAGGAGAGGTAATGGTGAAGACAGACCAACTCATCGATATGCTGAGCACGAACCTTGAGCCCGTCCAACGCGCCCAGGTCGGAAAAACGCCGCGGCTTCTGCGGTGGTGACGCGCCCTCAAACGCATTCCAAACTCTAGCCCTTCGCCGATCCTTCCACTTGTGCCAGCAGGAGATATGTAAGCCATTGATAGTAGGAGTATTATTGGTATTTATGCCAAGTTTTTTAGCAAAGAAACTTGCCATCAGATTGGAACTGGTCAGGCTCGCAGCGTAGCCAGCGCGCAAGGTCAGAGATTGACGGTCGCTTCCCGGGTAGCGACAACTCGCCCAGAACCCTCAGCTTTACGCTTCCCAGAACCCCGTTTGCGCAGTTATCGTAGATCGAGTCGCGCTCACCTCTCGGAAGGAGGATGGGATGCGTTTTCAAAGACGCCAACTGCTTCGGATCCTGTCATTTGCTTTCGGGTCAAACTTCATCTTGAGCCGGAACCAGCTCGGCATAGCCGCGCAGACAACCATACAGCCCATGATCTCTCCTCCCCCTACGGGAGCAGCTGTTAGGTATGGGTTCGCTCGAGCAACGGAAATGGAAAAAGTGACGGGAATCGGAGGACTGTTCTTCAGAGCTCACGATCCGACAGCGTTGGGGCGTTGGTACCAGCAACATCTGGGAATCTCGCTCACACCATCGAGCTACGAGGAATCCGTTTGGCAGCAAGAGGCCGGACCCACCGTTTTCACTCCTTTCGCTGAGACGAGCAAGTATTTCGGGGATGCCCACAAGGTCTGGATGGTGAACTTTCGAGTCCGGGATCTCGACAGAATGGCAGCCCAGCTACGAGCCGCAGGAATCGCGGTCGAGATTGACCCGAAGTCTTATCCCAACGGCCGGTTCGCCCGCCTGCATGACCCTGAGGGAAATCCGATCGAATTGTGGCAACCTACAGGACGAGCCGCTCCACGCTAGGTTGCTAGACATTTCAGGACTGTTTCTGGATTTCTCCCGGGTTCCATCCTTAAATAGCTATGTGTTGACAAAAACACACTTCCAGTCGAACTGCGAAACAAGTGATGTGACGTACGCCAGAGCGCCGAAACCAAGATTCTCGAAGTACAGCTTTTGACAGGCGAACCCTAGCACTTGTTGAAAACCGTTCCGTCGAACGCCCGAAGCCATCTTGTGAACCCATTGCCCCGTTGGGTCTTCAATGGAGCACAGGCACAGAGGAGTTTGTACCCTGAGGCCATGCGCCAAGCTGAGACCGCCTCCGCATTTCAGGCGAAACCGGCAGTCTTTCTTACCATAACGTTTCCCTTGTCCGAACGAAGTTCCAGGTGTTGCCCGCCGCCATTGATCGGCCCTCGTACGCTCGATTGCCGTCCTCCTACAATCATGGCCATTGGGAAATCTAGACGGACATTCCCATCTCCGGTATTGACGTCGAGGTCTGCGGAGAAATCTGCGGGCAGCCGAAGGTCAACGTTTCCATCGCCCGTTCGCACTACCCAGGCGGAATTCATTTTGGAGCCAGGGTCTATTTGGGCAGCGATATTGCCGGTGCGAGTGTGGAGGCTGACCGCCGTGACGATGCCCTCGACCTGGAGATCCCCGTTCCCACTCTCGATACTTAATGCTCCGCTGATCCCAAGTGCCTCAATATTGCCATTGTCCGTGTGCACGGTGAGCTTGCCCTGGGCACCCTTCACTATGACTGATCCATTTCCGGAGCGTATGTCGATATCCGAGCCCATCGGAATCCTGAGCTCGACGATCATTAAGCCTTGTCTGAAACCGGCTCCCCACTGATTCGGCACGCGAACATCAATTTCAACTCGGTTGCCGGACTGACGATCAGTAACGCCCACAGCGTCGGGGGAGATTTTCTTGTCTGTGTAGAGGAGCGCCTCGATATCTTCGCGGTCCGAAGCGTATACACGAACATCGGCATTGTTGCTGGCAACTCGGATTTCTGGCCGCCCCATGGGGCTGAAGTTCTTATGCCATGCAACAACGGTTGAAGGTGGAGACGATAGAGAAAGCAGAGCGACCAGAGTGGATAGCAGGAACATAACTCACCTCCCCACAGATTGACATACGTAACGGGATGAAAAAAGTTCCCACCCACCCAAGAGGTTGAGCGCTGGTCTGCAGCCACGCCGATCAGCACTGCCCCCGAAAATCCACACGAGTCGCCACAGTAAGCTGGCCGTGATCGAGGCCGAATATCAGCTCGATACCAGCGAGGTGTTGCGCCTTAACACGCCCGCGAGCGGCCAGAATTGGTGGAGGAAGAAATCAGGAAGCAAGTCTGAACTTAGAGGAGGACTATACCCCGACCAAGGAGACGGCGCTCTCGTACCTTTCTCACCCATTTCTCCTGCAGCGTGTGAATACGTTAAGTCGGGAGTGGTTGCGGCCCGGCGAGCCGACGCGCTTGGATATCCCGCATCGGGGGTTGGCCGAAGAAGCGTTTGTACTCACGGTTGAACTGACTCGCGCTCTCATACCCGACTTCGAACGCCGCACTCGCGGCATCGAGCCCGTTGATGAGCATTCGCTCGCGCGCGGCAATCTGATATTGAAGTGGGCTCATCGCGGTCAAGGCGCGGAAGTGGTGGTGAAGTGTCGACATGCCCATACGTGCAACCGCCGCGAGTTCCTCAACACGCAACGGTTTGGTGTAATTGGCCCTGAGCCAAGCGATAGCCTTTGCTGTTCTATGACTTTGATCGCCCAGCGTGGCGATCGCGCGAAGACGCTCTCCTTGAGGACCTCGAAGTAAGCGGTACACGATCTCACGCTGAATCAGGTTGCGGAGGAAGGGTATGTCCCCTGGAGTATCGAGGAGGTCCAACAGCCGAGAACAGGGCTTCAGCAGATCGACTGTTGTTTTCCCAATCGCGATGCCACGAGGTTGGGATGAACCCTCAAGGGCATGGAACTCCTCCTGGTTGAGAATTTCCCGGACTACTGTCATATCGAGTTTGAGCAGCAAGGACAGCAGCGGCACCTCCTCACTTGCTGCGACGATTTGGCTCACCACCGGCACGTCAACGGAGCTCAGGAGGAATGTCGATTCGTCGCATAGGTACGTCGTTCCCCCGAGGGTTATACGCTTTCGCCCCTGCACGAAAACGTTCAGGCTGGGCTCGTACGTTGCGGGATAGCAAGGAGTCGGCGCAGTCCGTCGATAGAGCGTGAGACCTGGGATGGCGGTTGTCTGTTCCCCTGCCGCTTGAACATGAGCAGCAATCTTGCGGGCCAGTTCAGCCCGCATCTCAACGACCCCTGACTGTTGATCTCCGCTCTTGGCTCTCTGTTTGATCACTTGGCCAATCATTGCTCCCCCTTCGTCAACCTAGAGTACCTCTGAGACCCAAGTGCGTGTGAACAAAATGCTAGATCGCGACAGGAATAGGCAATAAATAGGAAGGATCGGGATACCGTTCGAACAACGCTCTTCTGTACGTTTGGAGTGAGAAAGCTGGGGGACACACGAATGACCAGGAGCCGAACTTGAAAAAACTACTTTCGCTCTGCGTAGTGTCTTTGCTTGTCGGTATCACGACCACGACGCTATCCGGCAGCCAGGATCGCGATGGAAATAAGGACATCCGGGGACGGTTTGTCGGAGCGTGGCGGCTGGCCTGGCTCGAAGAGGAAGGCGCAGACGGGAAAATTCACAGGGCTGACTGTACCGGGCTGCTCGTCTACACGCGCGACGGCCACATGTCGGTCCAGGTGATGTATCGGAACCCGCAGGCAGGGACTAACGCTGCGCCGGTGCAATACGCGCAGGGCGGCTACGAGGTCTCCTTTGGCACATACGAGATCGACGAACGCGCTCACAGCTTCACCTATCACGTCGAGGGCGCACTGGTGCGGACCCTTATCGGCAAAGACCTGACGCGCGTATACGACTTTTCGGGCAAACAGCTAATCGTGAAGTCGTCTAGCCCGGATGAACACTGGAGAGTTGCTTGGGAACATTACTAGGCCGCCTCCGCAAATCATTGCACGCATAGCTTTGTGGAAAGGATGAGAAACAATGCAAAAACGCAAACTCGGAAACAGCAATCTTGAAGTCTCAACTCTGGGGCTCGGCTGCATGGGAATGAGCTTTTCCTACGGCCCACCCAAAGACAAGCAGGAAATGACCTCTGTTCTGCGTGCCGCCGTGGAACGCGGCATCACATTCTTTGACACCGCCGAAGTTTACGGCCCGTACTTGAACGAAGAGCTTGTGGGCGAAGCGTTGTCCCCTGTTCGCGACCGGGTGGTGATTGCCACCAAGTTCGGGTACAAGCTCAAGCCCAATGGAGAGCCGGGTTTCTTGGGGCTGGATAGCCGTCCTGAGCACATCAAGGAGGTCGCCGAGGGTTCGCTCAAGCGCCTCAAGACCGATGTCATCGACCTCTACTATCAGCACCGTGTGGACCCCGAGGTTCCGATCGAAGACGTCGCGGGAGCAATGAAGGACCTTATTCAGCAAGGCAAGGTCAAGCACTTCGGCATGTCTGAAGCAGCCGCAAAGACGATCCGTCGCGCACACGCAGTTCAGCCGGTCACCGCTGTCCAGAGCGAATACTCGCTTTGGTTCCGAAAACCTGAGGAGGAAGTGCTGCCGACCCTTGAAGAACTTGGAATCGGCTTCGTTCCATTTAGCCCTCTGGGAAAGGGTTTCCTGACAGGCAAGATCGACGAAACGACGACTTTCGATAGCTCCGATTTTCGCAACACCGTCCCGCGGTTTACGCCGGCGAATCGAAAAGCGAATCACGCCTTGGTCGATCTGCTTCAGAAGATCGCACAGCGGAAGAAGGCGACGCCTGGTCAAATCGCTCTGGCTTGGCTGCTGGCGCAGAAGCCATGGATAGTTCCAATCCCAGGTACGACCCAACTGCATCGTCTCGAAGAAAACATCGGTGCGGCAACAGTCGAACTTACCACCGACGATCTCCGCGAGATCGAAAGCGCCGCCTCAAAGATCACAATGCAAGGGGCTCGGTATCCCGAACACATTGAGCAGATGAGCAATCGCTAGCGAGGTCGGTTGCTGGGAGAAGCAGTATGCAAATTGGCATTTTGGGTTCAGGATTGATGGGCGGTGAGCTGGGAACGATTGTCGCGCGAGCTGGACATGAAGTTGTATTCAGCTGTGCCCGAAGCAACAACAAACTCAAGCGGCTGGCGCGCGACGCTCAAGGCAACGCACGCGCCGGCATGGAGGTGTCATGAGTAACAAAAAGATTTGGTTTGTCACTGGAGCCAGCCGTGGCATGGGCGTCGATTTCGCCAAAGCCGCCCTGGCGGCCGGCCACGCGGTCGTGGCTTCGGGCCGGGACAGCGACCGCGTGTCAAAGGCTTTGGAACAATCGAACGACCTGCTGGCCGTCACGCTGGACGTCACTAGGCGCGCCGATGCCGAGGCGGCGGTGCGGGCCGCTGTCGACCGGTTCGGCCGCATTGACGTGCTGGTCAACAATGCTGCCGGCTTTTATGCCGGCTACTTCGAGGAGCTGACGCCGGAGCAGATCGAGCAGCAGTTGGCCACGAGCCTCATGGGCCCGATGAACGTCACCCGCGCTGTCCTGCCGGTTATGCGCAAGCAGCGCTCAGGGCGCATTATCTCGATTTCCTCGGCAGCGGGCCTCGTCGGCTTCGAGTTCTGTACCGCCTACGCCGCGTCGAAGTTCGGCTTGGAGGGCTGGATGGAGTCGCTGCACGCCGAGGTCGCGCCATTCGGCATCACCACCACCATCGTCAACCCGGGGTTCTTCCGCACGGAACTCCTCACGGAGAAATCGACGAACTACGCCGAGCCGTCCATCGAGGACTACGACGAGCGCAGAGCGAAGCAGCTCGAGTTTTGGAAAGCCCAGAATGGCCAGCAATCCGGCGATCCGGCCAAGCTCGCGCGAGCGCTCATCATCATTGGGAGCCAGGAGCCGCCCCCGCGCCGCTTTATCGCCGGCGCCGATGCCATTGCCACCGCGGAGCAGAAGGTCGCCAATCTGAAGGCGCAGATCGACGCTAACCGGGACCTCTCGACGTCGCTCGCTTTCGACCGAGCGCCCGCCGCATGAAGTTGACGCCAATAAACCTTGAACATTAAGGGCACTCCATACATGCAACGTCTAGAGCATAGGACACAACCAACAGATTCATTATTGAGGGAATACAGACGTGGAAATCAAGAGAGTTGGCACGCAACCTTCCGCGAAGGGTCCGTCGGAGTGGTTCACTGGCACAGTGCGGATCGATCCACTATTTCAGGCACCCGAACCGCACTCGTTCAAGGCGCCAGCGTATCGTTCGAGCCAGGCGCGCGGACTGCATGGCATACGCACCCGCTCGGTCAGACTCTCATCGTGACAGCAGGCTGCGGCTGGGTGCAGCGTGAAGGCGGACCGATCGAGGAGATCCGGCCCGGAGATGTGGTCTGGTTCTCCCCTGGTGAGAAGCACTGGCATGGGGCCAAGCCGACCACGGCCATGACGCACATCGCCATTCAGGAAAAGAAAGATGGGAAGGTGGTGGACTGGATGGAAAAGGTCAGCGACGAACAATACCGCGTCGGGAAATAGTCGGAGTAGGGATCATGATTGCTTACAACCCCCTCCACGGATCCGGACGAGCGGGTATGACGCATCCGGCTCTTGCCTTAGGTGATGACGCCCATGCGGCGCAGGGGATAGGGATGACAGACAGAAGGCAAAGGCAGCCAGCGAGTGATCAGGCGCCGCATGCGGTCCCAAAGGACGCGGCCGTTCTGGCTCCGCCACGACAACGAGCGATGCCAAAGCCAGCCGACTCGGAACCGAAAAAGCCACAGCGCCTGCTTGTTCAGAGGCACCCCGTAATACCGGATGTGCCCACGCACTACCGCTTGCAACCACTTGCCTTGGTCAGGGATGGGTTCGTGCATGCGTCGCTGAAGCTCGGCTTTCACCTCATTCAGCTTCGCCTGCAACCTTTTGCGTATCGTCTGCCGCAACACCGTGAACCGTCCATTGCTCTTCTTCTTCACGCAGATATGCGTAAAGCCCAAGAAGCGCCAGGTGATGCGTACTGGGCGAGTCGTTAGCAATCCGGAAACTATCCAGAACGGACTTGTAGCCGATGATTCTTCGGCTCAACCGCTCAACCGGACCGATCGGGGGATTATGGACTCGGCCCCTCGGCTGTTGGCAACGGTTCCGCGCTTCCTCATGGTCGCTAACACTACCGGCAGTGCGCGGCCCCGGATTCCGGCCGGGCGGCGCATCAGACTGGTGCGGAAGGATACACTACGATGTTCGAATGGCGCCTCCGGGAGAAGAACAGATAACATGTCGTCTGCAGAGAAGGATCGGTTAGCTGCTGAGGCGATGCAATGCTGGGCCGATTTCCAGGAAGGCCTTTCCTCAGACAAGCAGAAATATCCCGTTCAACAGTTTCGAGCTTTTTGGGCGGTCACAAAGCGCTATGCCGAGTTGACAAAGTCTGATTCTCTGATTCATAGGAGTGTCGCGGGTGCAGTTAATGGACTTCTCGATTTCCTCGAAGTGGAACGTAAGCGCGTCCCAGGCGACGTTCTTCGAGATGCTGAGCGCCTGCAGTGCCTCCTTTTTAGCGAATATGACCCGCATTTCGAAGGGGATGAACCACCGGGCTTGTAAGAGGGGCGACCATGTGTATATACCTTCGTGAGCTTTCGGCAAAGTTGTTTGCGTAATGGCCCGATTTCTGCCGGAAATGGGTCAGTCCAGGATTCCGCCCATGAATCGGTCGGAAAGTGACCATGTGACTGGCCAGAAAACGGGCCGAACCACGCTTTTCACAAGCCGACTTTCCGGGTACCAATCTGACAGCGATGTTTCAGCCCACACACACGTCAACTATAAATGCGGTAGTTTGTCAGGGACAAAGATTCGAGCAGCCCTGCCCGCGGAACTGGTGCATCAGCCGGGGGCTATGGCGTATTCTGGCTCGATCAGGAGGAACAATGAACGACTACTTTCACGTCGGCGGTAGGCGGTCTCTCAAGAAGATTGGTAAAGAAGAGCCAATGTAATGACCAACGCCTCCGGGACTAAGGACAAAGGCTCTGCCGGCGACCCGATTCCTCCCAAGTGCTCTGTCATCGAGGTGCATGTAGGCGAATTGAAGCAGTTATTCAATGCCATCGATCCTTCTCCGTTTCGCGACAAGGACCTAGACCCCAAAGCTGAAGAGTTCATTGTAGGTTGGGCCAAGGAGCTGCCACGTGACGCAAGGCTTGCTCTGGTGGTTGATCTCGACCGGGAGGCCGGGTTACCCGACGAGGCTGCTGTGCTACGCGACGCGATTCACGAGTTCTTCAGTCAACGCGCTCAAGCATATGGGCGGCGCCTGCGCGAATTGTTCCGCGTGGGCCGGACCAGCCTTGTGATCGGGCTCGTTGCTTTAGCGTCGGCGATTGCACTGGGCGATTTTCTAGCTGCTTTGATGAAGGGCAGCCGTATTGGCGAGATCGTTCGCGAAGGCCTTACGATCGGTGGCTGGGTTTCCATGTGGCGCCCTCTAGAGATTTTCTTGTACGACTGGTGGCCGATTCGCAGTGAAGCTCGCCTTTCTGAGCGGCTTGCAGCGATGCCGGTACGCATCAAATACATGAACGCCACAGCTCCCGATGCATGGAGAGCAGACTGGCCAGCGGTGTCGCCAAGAGGTGAACGGGCGAGCAGCGAGGCCCCACCGTGAGCTCTGAATCAGGCAAGTTGAGCCCTTACGCAACAACGAGCCATCTCGGGGCTCTTGCACTTTGATGTCGTGTCCTTTTACATGTCCTGACCACTACACACTTTGCACGGTGACTCACAACATCACCCGGCGAGTCTCTGCAACGCATCAGAACAGACGTGTAAATGACATGGGCGATTGCTCTCCAGAAGCCGATTTCTGGGTACTAATCCGGAACGTTTTCGGCTGTCCGTTGCTGGTCCATGTTTGCGGCGATCTAAGTTCAGCTGGGTTAGAACGCCTGCCTGTCACGCAGGAGGCCGCGGGTTCGAGTCCCATCGCTCCCGCCAATTCTTCCGAGCAGCAGTGTATGCAGTGTCATAACGTCGCAGCCCAGATTACTCCGGGCGTTTCTGTGATCCACGCAATCGTTGATAAACCTTCGACAGGCCGACTTGTCGTTCTAATCCTTTCGGTATAGGCTCTGGTACTCAACTGCGACTCGAACGGCGCGGCTTCGCCTGAGTGGCGCATGAAGGAAATGACCGCCAATGACGACTTCGAACGGTTCCGGACCGGCGCAGCGAAGTACGCCGCCTACCTCGAGACGCCCGAGGGCCAATTGCGCCTCGACCTCGCCTTTGCCAATTTGCAGGACTTTCTCCCGCAGGCCACACGGTCTTTGCTCGCTCTAGATCTTGGGTGCGGTACCGGCGCCATCGCGGTGCGCCTGGCGCGACTTGGTCTTCACGTCACGTTGCTGGATGCGTCTGTACCAATGCTGGATTTCGCGA
>WNFD01004318.1_pt1 | contig 14279 bp, 10 predicted proteins | sample 5400491 | NCBI WGS metagenome assembly WNFD01 (sample SAMN13153343, study PRJNA577476) | soil metagenome | isolation source: 120 cm saprolite under Douglas fir tree site 2 hole 2 replicate 2 | place: USA:California | collected 2015-04-18
CACCTTGGGGCGGATGGCATCGCTCTTTCTCGCGAAGAGCGCGGCCCTCTGCGGCACGGGAGGGTGGCCTGGCTTACGGCTTTTCAGCCGATCACAGTGGCGGGACCGCGGCCGATTCACACGGCCTTCCCCGCTTCCCCTGCCTGCAAATTGAAATTTGAGTGTAAGCCGCGTCCGGTGGAGTGTCAATGCACGACTGAGAACGGGACGATTGAACGTGAAGTGACTGAAAGCGCTGCTGATGTTTAGCGGTTCTTCCAGTTGGGCTTGCGCTTTTCTACCAGGGCGCGCAGACCTTCCTGCGAGTCTTCGAGGCGGTAGAGTTCATTCAAGAAAATGTTCATCGAATGCTTGAGGCCATCGCGCAGAGACAAGCCCATGCCACCGAGAATCGCTTTCTTCGCCATGGTCAGCACCGGACCGGAGTGGCCGTTAATCCGGCCGACGAGATCCTTCACTGCCTGTTCGAGTTGAGCCTCTGGCACGAGGCGATTGACCATGCCGAGCTCCAGAGCGCGCTCCGCGGTCACGGGTTCACCGGTCAGAACAAGCTCAAGGGCGATCTTGGGTCCGACGAGGAAAGGCAGAATTGTAGATGCGAGCGGCGGGAAGATGCCGATGCTGATTTCCGGCTGGGCAAATCGCGCTTTTGGCGTCGCAATCACGAGATCACCGAAGGCCGCCAGCTCGGCGCCGCCCCCGATCGCTGGCCCATTCACTACACACACGACCGGTTTGCCGACTTCCAACATTCCCGCGAACGCCGCGTGAAACGCGTCGAGCATCTGAAAGACGCGTTGCGAGGTGTATTCACCAATATCGATTCCGCCACAGAACACTTTGCAAGCGGAATCGAGAACGATCAGCTTGACGTCATCGCGCTCGCCGGCATGAGAGATTCCCCCGGCGATTTCACGGAGCATAGCTTCATTGAGAAGATTGTGTTCCGGACGATTGAGGGTCATCTTCGCGACGCCGCTTTCAATGCGAAACTTTACATGCTCAAATTGTTCGGGTTTGCGCCGTTCCGGTTGCGATGTGAAATCCTGGGTGTCGACAGGCTCAATCATTTCCCGTGCTCCTGGTCTCGCTTGCTCTTCTGAACTTAGAAAATGGAAGAAAGTGGCCGAACCTGATGCTAGCACGGTGTGCTGCGACATCAACGATGAGTGGAGCGCACGGTGCGCAAATAGTTCGCAGGCCAGTGGGACAGGGTTTATGGGAAAGGCGGAGAAATTATTGAAAGGGAAAATGCTAGCTCCGTTCTCCAGTTTTTTCTTGTGCACCTTCGGGCAATGGTTATTCTGTGAGCTGCCCCAAAGTTGGAGTGCCAGGGAACACTCAAGGCAATTCACCAAAATGTCTCAATACGACGCGCTGTCCAAGGAACGAACAGCTATTGCGGTTCGAATGCTGGAATTGCTTGATGCTGATGGATTCCCATCTTCGTCGTCTTGGGAAGTTTCCGCGCCTCTGCGTTTCAACGCGGACTGGCAAGGCAAGAACGCCGATCCAGAAAGAGAGACGGAAGTACGGCTACTCTGGACTCCGGAGTCGCTTTTTGTGCGATTCCAAGCGAAGTATCGCGTCATCACCGTTTTTCCGAATGCCGAGCCCAGTGGACGCCGCGACCAGCTCTGGGACCGCGACGTCGCGGAAGTTTTCCTTCAACCGGATCCGTCTCACCTCCGCCGGTACAAGGAATTCGAAGTTAGCCCGAACGGTTTTTGGATCGATTTGGACATTGCGCCGGGCGAAAAGCATGACTTGAAGAGCGGCTTGCAGCGCCGCGTTATTTTGAACGAAGCGGCCAAAACTTGGGTCGCGGAGCTCAAGCTGCCCATGAAATGCCTCGTCGCGCGCTTCGATCCTTCAGCCAAGTGGAGAGTGAATTTTTACCGCGTCGAAGGAAGTGCCGAGCCGCGCTTTTATTCCGCGTGGCAGCCTACCAGGACCTCTATACCCAATTTTCATGTTCCTGAAGCGTTTGGAAAATTGATTTTCGCAACACATTCTCCGCCGCAAGAGTAGCGGACTTGTCCAAGTCGTGCGAAGGATCGAGGCTGGCTTCCCTCTTGATTTTTCCCTATGCTTTTCTTCGTGAAAAAATCATCACGGTATTTTCGGCGTTTTTCGGCGAAGCGATTTTGCCGAGCTTTTTTCTTGCTTCCATTCATTGTCGCACTCGTTTGCGGCGCCCAGGCCCTGCTGGCCCGCCCGCAGCAGACGGCCAAGGAAACTGGCCCTGCCGTCACAAAAGTCGAGCCTCCGACCTGGTGGGCTGGGCTCACGCCAGAAGTGCTCCTGCTGCTTTCCGGGCACGATCTGGAAGCGACGCACGTTGAGTGCAATCTGCCGACACTCCGCGTCTCGCGCACGCAAGCCACGGCAGGCGGGAACTATCTCTTTGTCTGGTTGAAGATTGGCGCGGACACGAAATCTGGAACCGCCGTCTGCCGAATTGCAGCGCCGAAGGGAACCACGTCTTTCGAACTGCCGATTGTTGCCCGCGCTCCGACGCTGGGAAAGTTTCAGGGGCTTTCGCAGAACGACGTGATGTACCTTGTCATGCCGGACCGCTTCGCAAACGGTGATCCAACGAATGATGAGCCTGCGGAAGCGCCGGGCTCGCATGATCGTTCGAAGCCCCGTGCGTACCATGGCGGCGACCTGCGCGGGATTCAGAACCATCTGCCCTATTTGAAGGACCTCGGCGTGACCGCGCTGTGGTTAACACCCATCGTCAAGAACGGGGCTGCACAGGACTATCACGGATACGGGGCCGTGGACCTCTATGCCGTTGATCCACATCTCGGCTCGCTGAAGGACTATCAGGACCTGGTCGCCGCAGCACACAAGCAAGGAATCAAGATTTTCTTTGACGTCGTTCCGAATCATGTTGGACCGAAACATCCCTGGGTTTCGAACTCGCCGCTTCCGGACTGGTTTCACGGCACGCTACAACATCACATCGATTCTTTTTCACCTTTGAAAGGCAGTTTTTATGGCAAGCCGGGCGGTCAAGCCATCGGGAACGATCCGTTCGAGTCTCTGATCGATCCCCACGCCTCGGCGCGGATGAAACGAAATCTCATGGAAGGCTGGTTCTTCGGAATTCTGCCGGACATGAACACCGAAAATCCGGCGGTCGAGCAATATCTTCTGCAGAACAGCATCTGGTGGGCGGAAATATCCGGACTGGACGGCTTTCGCGTCGACACGTTTCCGTACGTGGGCCGGAAGTTCTGGGCCAACTGGCATGCGGGATTGCGCAGACTGTATCCCCATCTCACCACGATCGGCGAGGTCTTTCATCCCGACCCGAGCGTGACTTCTTTTTTCACCGGAGGAGTACGGCGCTACGACGGCATCGATAGCGGGCTTTCCACGGTGTTCGATTTTCCGATATTTTTCACGCTGCGCGACGTGCTGTTGCGGAATGCACCTGCGGGCCGCATCGCGGACGTCCTGCGGCACGATGCCTTGTACGTGCATCCCGAGGTCCTCGTCCCGTTTTTCGCGAATCACGACGTACCTCGGTTCGCCAGCGCCGAAGGCAGCTCTCCCGCGAAGCTGAAGCTGGCATTTGGACTCATGCTCACGCTGCGGGGGATTCCTCAGATTTACTACGGCGATGAAATCGGGATGCCCGGGGGCGGCGATCCGGACAACCGGCGTGATTTTCCTGGCGGGTGGATTAGCGATGCAAACGACGCGTTCACGCAAGCGGGCCGCACGCGCGATCAACAGGAGATTTTTTCTTACGTGCAATCACTGCTGAGGCTTCGCCGCGAACACCCGGCCCTGAACACCGGTCAGTTATGGCATCTGGCCTCCGACGAATCATCTTATGTCTTTGCCCGCGAATCGGAGGAAGAGCGTCTGGTCGTCGCCTTCAACAAGGCCGATGAGTCGCGGGTACTTAGCATTGCGTTAGTAGACACGCCGGCGCAGAACGCGACAGAGATCTCGCTTCTCTTTGGCGAAGCAAAGGCAGAGTTGGTGAAGAATGAAATCCACGTCGCCATGCCGGCGCAATCTCTCTCGATTTTTACTCTGAACTAGCAGCGGAGGCAGGGCCCTTAGAACGTGAGACGAACGCTCCAATTGTTCGCGGCGTCGGGCACGGTCAGCGCTACGGCATGCGTGAGGCCGTCGTACCGCCACTCGCGGATGACCTGATCTCTGACGCGAACTTCCTTCGGCGAAGTCGCTGCGCCATACAATGTAACTTCCGCGCTCTTCCACCACGGCTGAAATGCATTCTTCTCGACGCTACTCGACACCGTCACGGAGCCATTCGAAACCTGGCAGGAATAGTTGACGCGCAGAATCTCGCCCTTCTGGTAGGCAAACGTGTGGCCGTCATCCTGATAGAGTGCGCCCCGGCAATCAGTGCTCGCGGTACTGGTGGGGAGATAGACGCGCAATTCGAGCGGCCCGTTCGGTATTTGATCCGTGTATTGCACCACGGGCTGCATCGGCACAATGGCCCCGGCGCGCACATAGAGCGGCATCTCGTCAAGCCTTGGATGCAGGGTAATTTTTTCTTTGCTCGGCAGTTTCGCTTTTGTCCAGAAGTCGTACCACTCGCCTGGCGGCAGCGAAATCTCTTCGGCATCCACCATTTCCGTGGTCACGGGCGCAGCAAAGAAATCCCGGCCAAATAGAAAATCCCGATTGTTTCCGTAAAAATCCGACGCTTGCGGATATTCGAGAAAGACGGGCCGCATCAAAGGAAGTCCTGTGCGCGATGCTTCTTCGATTCCCGTATAAAGATAGGGCATCAGCTCATAGCGCAGCTCGATGTATTTTCTGCGAATGGCTTCGTGTTCCGGGCCATGCACCCACGGCTCTTGGTCCGCAGTGCCTTTCGCCGTGTGGTCGCGGTAAATCGGATTCAACGCTCCGACCTCGAACCACCGCGTCAACAAATCGGCAGGAGGGGAGCCCGCGAAGCCGCCGATGTCATCACCGATGAGCGGGAATCCCGAAATCCCCATGCTTAGCAGCATCGGTGTGCTCATCTTCAGATGATTCCAGGTGCTGCTGTTGTCTCCGGTCCAGGTGGCGGCGTAGCGCTGCGCGCCGGCATACGCCGCGCGCGTCAGCACGAAGGGCCGTTCCTCCGGCTGCAGCTTCCGCAATCCCTCGTAGGTCGCTCGCACATTCTGCATTCCGAACACGTTGTGAATGGCGCGGTGATCGAGCGTCGTGCCATCATCGAGGCGGTGGACGGTTTCCAGCGGCATGGTCTTATCGCCGCGCAGGAAAAGCGCGGGTTCATCCATGTCATTCCAGAAGCCCGCCGCTCCCATACCGACAAACTCTTTGTAGAGCCCGCCCCACCAATCCCGCACACGCGTCAAAGTAAAATCTGGAAACGCGCTTTCGCCCGGCCAAACTGTACCCACGTAAGTGGAGCCATCGGGATTCTTCACGAACATGTCGTTTTTCATTCCCGAATCGTACGGCGCGTAGCTGTGATTGGGATTTTTCTTGATGTGCAGATCGGTGATCAGAATCGTGTGCATGCCTTGGCTGCGAAATTCCGAGATCATTTTCTCGAAAGCCGGGAAGTATTCCCGGTTGATGGTGAAGGGCGCGTAGTCCTGCTGATAATCGATGTCCAGGTAGATGGCATCCGCGGGTATTTTTTTCTCCCTAAGCGTTTTGACAATCTCCCGCGCGCGCGATTCCGGATAGTACGAATACCGGCATTGCTGGTAGCCGAGCGTCCAGAGCGGAGGCAGCGGAGTGCGTCCGGTCATGGCTGTGTATTCTTCGATGATTTTTTTGGGGTCAGGCCCGGCAATAAAGTAGTAGTTCAATTCCCCGCCTTCGGCGCCAAAGGAAAAGAAATCCGGAGACTCTTTGCCAAAATCAAACATGCTTCGATAGGTGTTGTCGAAGAAAACTCCATAAGCCATGCCCTTGTGCAGTCCGATGAAAAAGGGAATTGTCTTATAAAGAGGGTCCGTCGACTCCTGCCAGCCAAATTCGTCGGTGTTCCAGTTTGTAAAGGAACGGTTGCGCCGGTTCATCGGGCCGGTCTTGTCGCCCAGCCCGTAATAATTTTCATCCGCTGGCATCTTTTTCCAGATGTGGACACGCTTGCTGTTCCAGGCCATCGGCAAGCTGGGCTCATCGGCGAGATAAACCGTTCCGGCCGCGTCAGAAAAATTAATCAGCAACGGCGATTTCGTGATTGAAACGCGAACATTTCCAGCGGACATCTTCACTTCATTCTTGTCGTCGTGGATCTCGACGGGAATGCTTTTGTAGTCCGTGGCCATCTCGACTAGGGCCCAGGAAGCATCCTTTGGAAAGTGTCCGTTGGGAGCGACGCGCACGCGTAGGACTCCGTTGTGCACCTGCGTAACGCGAACCTTTGCCGCACCGGCCGTCAACTCGATGCCGTCCTGGAATTTTTCTACGCGTTGCACGTTGCCGATATGCTGCCAACCTTGCGCAAGCGCCGTCCCTCCCCCCAGGGCGCAAACCAGCAGCCCCATTCCAATACCTCGAGCAAGCGCTTTCATGTCATTCCTCCCGGAGTTCTGGATGGGGTGAGGTACAACCGGGCGTGTGTTTTTGTTCGATCGGAATTGCTCTCGCGTCAGAACCTTGACTCAAGCCGCGAGCCACTGTTCGAAAAACGCGCACGCTTTGGCGCCTTCCATCCGGCGCCTCACCGCATCCATCACGCGGCAGTGCACTGATCCATCGCGCTCGTGGAAACCAAGCCAATACGGCAGATGCAGCTCGAAGCGCACCGGAGTGATCTCGAGGCGAGCGTCACGAAGCTTGAAAAATCCTTGCTGGAAAATGACCCGCAAAACTTTATCACGCAAAAGCTCCGCCGCACGCTCTTCGGTCAGGGTCGCCTGCAGCCGGTTGCGGCCATCCAATGCCAGCAATTCGCGTTCAACTGGGACGCTCGGAAATTCGAACAAGTCGAGCGATCCATCCACGGCGTCGATCGCAAAAAGCCGCGCTGGTGCCCCCGCATATTTGACGCGGTACAAGAAATAAGGAACGTACGCATCCGCGATTCTCCGCAAAGGCCCGCTGCGCATCCGCCAATAGAGCGCGGAAACGCCTGTGCCGGAAAATGCGCGCACAGCCTCTTCCTGAGTCACGTTCGGCTTCAGAGCGCGGATCATGTTTATGCTCATCGAAATAGTTTCGGCGCCCCTACCGGAAGTAAATCCAAAGTCCCACGACCGTGGCCAGCAACAGAAGGCTGAAGACGACATTGACGGCATGTTCCGTAGGTGTCTCGTGCGCGGGCTTGCGCTGCGGAATCCCGACGGGGATGGTTTCCATCTTGTCATCCACGGTCGCAAAGGTCAGTCCGGCGAGGCGCTTGCGGTCGGGAGCCGGCGTCATCAGGCTGACCCCGACGAGCACCACGGCACAGACCACGAACATGAAAATCGCGTAATGCAGGAAGTTCATATCGATAAGCCATCGGGCAAAAGAAGATTTGAAGTGGCTGCCGCTGGCTCGATCGGCAAGTTCCATGACAAAGCGCGTCGCGCCCATGACGAATCCTGTAAGAAGCGAAGCGATGGCGCCCGATCCATTAAGCCGGGGCCACAGGATTCCCAGGATAAAACAAGCAGAGATCGGCGGGCTGATATAGGCCTGGACGCTTTGCAAGTAGATGTAGAGCTGGTTGCTGATGTAGCCAATGAAAGGAACCCACAGCAAGCCCAGCAGCACCATGATGCCGGTCGCAATTCGTCCAAAATTTACAAGCTGTTTCTCGGAAGCTTGCGGCCGGAGCTTCTTATAAAAATCGAGAGTGACGAGTGTGGAAGCCGAGTTGAAAACCGAACTCATCGCGCCCATGACCGCCGCCAGTAATGCCGCCATGACCAGGCCGACAAGGCCAACCGGCAAGAGATTGAGGACAAGGGTTGGATAGGCAAAATCAGGAGTTGTCAGTTGGTCACGGAACAATGCAAAGGCGATGATGCCCGGAAGAACCAGCATGAACACGGGCAATATCTTTAGGAAGCCGGCAAAAATCGTTCCCGCCTTGGCGTGGCCCTCATCACGCGCGGAGAGCACGCGCTGCACGATCACCTGGTCGGTACACCAGTACCAAATGCCGAGAATGGGCGCGCCGAAAAAGATGCCCGTCCAAGGGAAGTTGGAATCTGAGGAAGGTTTCATCATGTGGAAGTAATCCGGCGGCACCATAGTGCGAAGATGCTCCAACCCGCCCACGCGACCTAGGCCGATGATGGTGAGGGCTACCGCACCTGTGATGAGGATCAGCGTCTGGACAGTGTCCGTGTAAATGACCGCCGCCAATCCGCCCGCGACGGTGTAGATGCCCGTGGCGATGACCAGAACCACTGCCGTCTGCCATAGCTTCCAGCCGGCAACCCGCTCGAGAACCACGCTGGCGGCATAGAGCTGCACGGATATCTTGGTAAAGATGTAAGCGATGATCGAAATCGCGGCCAGATAAACGGCGCATTGACGGTTGAAACGCCGTTCCAGGAATTCCGGCATGGTGAAGACGTTGCTGCGCAGGTAGAAAGGCACGAACACCCAGCCCAGGATCAGCAGGATGAGGCACGCCAGCCACTCAAAATGGCCGACCGCCAGCCCCGACGAAGCGCCCGTGCCGGAGAGGCCAATGAAATGCTCCGTGGAGATATTCGACACAAATAAGGATGCGCCGATGAAAAACCATCCAATGTCGCGGCCAGCCAGGAAATAGTCCTCGGACGTGCGTTCCTTCCTTGCAAAATACATGCCGATCCCGAAGACGATGGCGAAATAGACTCCGATGATCACGAGATCGACGGTTGCGAGTGCTCGGTGGGTTACCGCGACAGAAGATGCAAGCAGCATCCGGGCCTCCTTGGCGTCCGCCGCAGGCGAACTAGGCTTAACTCTCGTCTCTTCCGATGACTTTCGCCACAAGCTCCACGAGCTTGCAGCCCCTGGCAAATCGATCTTCTTCAGTGCGCCGCCGATGATCGAACCGAACGGAATGCGACGATCGGCGTCTGCGAAGTCTATAACAGGCGTATTCCAGGCTCAATGCTAGTTTCTTGAACTCAGCCCGTCGGAATTTCCTGGCCCTATTACCTTCAGGTGGAATAAGGTTGTCGCCCAGACAACTGTAGATCTTCAGACGCAACGTATAATCGGCGAGTTGCAAACAGCGGACGTTTTCGAGAGTATCGCAGCTCGCGGATCCACATGCCGATCCTTTCGTTGCAGGACGTCTCGAAAGATTACTTGACCGACGGCCAGGCCGTTCGTGCGCTCTCTGGTCTTTCGCTCAACGTCGACCGCGGCGAGTTCGTAGCCCTCGTAGGACGTAGCGGCTGCGGCAAATCCACGCTGCTCAATCTCGCGGGTGCCATGGATTTTCCGACGTCGGGAAAGGTGCTTCTGGATGGGGTTTCGACGACTTCCCTGGAAGATAGCGGTTTGACACGGCTGCGGCGCGAGAGGGTTGGCTTCATCTTTCAGTCGTTTCAATTGCTGCACACGCTGACGGTTTTCGAGAACGTGGAGATGCCGCTGCTCCTCGCCGGGAAACGCAACCCGCGCGAGGCGGCGCGGGAGCGGCTTGCCTGGGTGGAGCTCGAGGGCCTCGGCGATCGCTATCCTCACCAACTATCCGGCGGCCAGATGCAGCGCGTCGCCATTGCGCGCTCTCTCATCCATTCGCCCAGTATCCTGCTGGCCGACGAACCCACCGGCAATCTCGACACCACGACGGGCAACTTGATTCTTGAATTGCTCCGGCGCCTCACGCGGGAGCAAAACACCGCGACCATTATGGCGACTCACAGTCCCGAGGCGGCATCGCTTGCGAACACGCTCGTGCGGTTGCGCGACGGGAAAATTCACGAGATCACCCGGCGCTGAAATGCCTCTCTTTGTGCTCTTTTACCGATTGATGGTCCGCCCGCTCTTCCGCGAGCCGGTGAGAACCTTGCTGACGATCTTGGCCATCGCCCTGGGAGTCGCGGTCGTCCTGGCCATTGATCTTGCAGGTGGTGCCGCCACCGGCTCGTTCCGCAGTTCGATGGAAACGCTGGCCGGCGATAACAATCTGGAAGTCACCACCTCGGGAGGCGTGCCTGAAAATGTGGTTGGCACGCTGGCAACGCTGCCTTATTCGATTCGGGTCTCACCGCGCATCGAGGACTATGCGGTGATCGCGGATACCAGGAAGTCGCTACCCCTCATTGGGCTGGATCTTGTGGCAGAAGGCAGCTTTTACGCGCAAAGTGAATCCCAAAAAACGGATGAGTCCCAGACGCAAAGGGCTTTGGAACAGATGTTCGAGCATCTTGGAGATTCAGACAGCATTTGGGTGGGAGCAAGCCTTGGCTACAAGACGGGCGACCACGTCGAACTGCTCATCAACGATCGAGTGCGCAGTTATACCGTGCGGGGCATCTACCCCGATTCGAACGGCAACGAATCCGCCATTGTGATGGACCTCGCGGCCGCCCAACGCGCGCTGGCGCGTTATGGCCGCGTCGATCGCATCCTCTTGAAGGTGCCGGAGACACCTAGCCTGGAAGAATGGCAGCGGCGCTTGCGAGCCGTGCTTCCCGCCGGAGTCGAAGTTCTTCCTCAGGGCGCCGGCACTAACGAGAACCGCCGCATGCTGGCAGCCTTCCGCTGGAACTTGCGCCTCTTGAGCTACATTTCTCTCGTTGTTGGCGCTTTCCTTATTTACAACACGATTTCCGTTTCGGTCGTTCGCCGCCGCCCGGAGATTGGAATCGTGCGCGCCCTCGGCGCCAGCCGTGATGTTATTCTCTCCGCGTTCGTTGGGGAGGCCGCCTGCTTTGGCCTTGCTGGCGCTCTCATCGGCCTTCCCGTCGGCAGGTTCATGGCGACTGGCGCGGTTCGGTTGATGGCCGCAACGGTGCAATCGCTTTACGTCAGCAGCCGGCCAGGAGCCATCGCGCTGAATGGTGCTTCTGTTTTTCTCGCGCTCGCGATTGGCGTGGGAGTCGCGGTTGCTTCCGCCTATTCGCCGGCACGCGAGGCTTCCCTGGTCTCGCCCGTCGAGGCGATGGCGCGGGACCGCCGGGAATACGACGTCCACGTTCAAAAAGCCCGGGATTTGTGGCTGGCTCTTGTACTCGGTCTGGCGGCAGTCGTAGCTTCTCGCGCTCCCGCGGTTGCAGGTAAGCCATTGCTGGGCTATCTCGCCGCGATTTTGCTCGTAGCAGCATCGGCGTTGGCGATGCCCGCTTTCGTAGACGCGCTAACTTCGTTTTCTTCAAAACTTCTCGGCAAGCTTCTCGGCGTGGAAGCAATGCTCGCCTCGCGAAGCCTCGCAGCCTCCTTGCGCCGCACTTCCGTTCTTGTCGGCGCGCTTTCGACCGCCATCGCCATGATGACCGCGGTCGGCATCATGGTCGGAAGTTTCCGCCAAAGTGTTGTGCTCTGGATGAGCGACCAGTTGCCTGCCGATCTCTATCTCCGGCCCGCCGGCTCTCCTGCCGCGGACCGCCATCCCACAATTTCTCTAGGTTTGGCCGAAGAAATTGCCAGGCTTCCCGGCGTTGTGGCAGTCGAGCGGCTGCGTGCCTATGAGATCCGTTATCAAGGAGTGCCTGCCACACTCGCTTCCGCGGACCTCGACGTCCTGGACGTCATTCGCTGGTATCCGCATTCCGAGTTCTTGTCCGGTCGCGCGCAACAACAAGTTCTTCCGGAGCTACGCCATTCGAATACCGTCGTCGTGAGCGAACCGTTCAGCTATAAACACCATGTGAAAGCGGGAGATTTCATCACGCTTTCTCTCGGCGAAACACAGGCATCCTTCCGCGTCGCCGACGTTTATTACGATTACTCCAGCGAGCGCGGCAGCATCCTGATGGACCGCCACACTATGTTGCGGTATTTGCCCGATCCCGCGCCCTCGAATCTCGCGATTTATGTTTCTCCAAATGCGCAACTGGAAGCAGTTCGAGCCGCCATCGATAAAGCCGCCGCCGGCCACCGCGTGCTTATATTTTCGAACCGCGACTTGCGCGCCGAAGCCGTCCGCATCTTTGACCGCACCTTCGCCATCACCTACGCCTTGGAAGCGGTCGCGGTCGTTGTCGCGGTTATGGGCATTGCCGGAGCGCTTCTTGCTCTGGTGATTGACCGCCGCCGCGAGCTTGGCCTGCTTCGCTTCCTTGGCGCCGCCACCGGGCAAGTTAAGAAGCTGATTCTCGTCGAAGCCGGTTTGCTTGGCCTGCTTGCCAATCTTGCCGGTCTTGCACTGGGCTTTGCGCTGTCGCTGATCCTCATCTATGTGATCAACAAACAGTCGTTCGGCTGGACGATCCGGTTTCATTGGCCGGTGGAAGTTCTTCTTGGCGCGCTGACGGTCGTATATGTCGCCACCGTGCTTGCGGGACTCTACCCCGCGCAAGTCGCAGTGCGCTTGAATCCCGTCGAGGTTGTCCATGAGGAGTAGGCTCGCGTGCATCGCCGCCGCGCTCCTTCTTCTGCAACCTATTGCAGCGCAATACCGCACCGCCTTGCCGGGATACCGGTACGCATTCCCGAGCGATCATTTCAATCATCCGGATTTTCAGACCGAATGGTGGTACTACACCGGGAATCTAAAATCGGCGGACGGCCGGCGCTTTGGATTCGAATTGACTTTCTTCCGTCAAGCCGTCAGCCGCGATTCCGCGAAGGCTGCCACCTGGGACGTGCGGGATCTCTACCTCGCGCATCTCGCGTTGAGCGATGTGGATGGTGGGAAGTTTTATCACGCGGAACGCACGAATCGATCCGGACCGGGCATCGCCTCGGTGAGCGAATCCCTCGGGCGCGTCTGGAATGGCAATTGGCAGATTCAGTGGCACGGCAGCGATCAGGAGCTGGGAGCGATCGAGGAGCGCTTTCAACTGCACTTGACGCTGCACCCGGAAAAGCCTCCCGTTATTCACGGTGAAAATGGCGTCAGCCAAAAAGCGGAAGGGCCGGGCCGCGCCTCACACTATATTTCTCTAACGCGCCTGGCGACCTCCGGTGCAGTCGGCCTTGGCAATGAGAAATTTGAAGTAAGCGGCACCAGTTGGATGGACCATGAATTCTTCACACATCAGCTCGGAGCCGATCAGACTGGCTGGGACTGGCTGAGCCTCCAATTCGAGGACCACACCGAGCTGATGCTCTTTCACATTCGCCGCAAGGATGGTTCGATTGATCCCTACTCGGCCGGCACGTACGTAGAGGCCAACGGAAAGACAACGCGTTTGCGTTCGGCTGACTTCACGCTGGAGCCGGTCGGCAAAATTTGGACAAGCCCTCTTACGGGCGCACGCTATCCCATCCATTGGAGAGTTGTCATTCCAAAATTGAGCATCGAACTGGAAGTGAAAACGCCGCTCGAATCGCAGGAGTTGACGGGCAAAACGGAATTGGCTCCAGACTATTGGGAAGGTGCGATCGTTCTCAGCGGCCGGCGCAACCGGCAGTCCTTGAGCGGTGTAGGCTATCTGGAAATGACCGGCTACGATCGCGCCCTCCAGTTTGTGAAATAGAAATAGGGCCTGCGAACCAAGTGCATCGCTTCACCGTGACTCTGTCCAAGTAGCAAACCATTCCAAGGCAGCGGAACTGGTGTATACCTTGTGCTTCTACACGTTCTGTGTTAGATATGTAGGAGCCGGAGGTATACCGTGCCAGAGAAATCCGATCTCCCCCAAGGCACCCTGGACTTATTGATCCTGAAAGTTGTTGCGCTCGGCCCCGTGCACGGGTATGCGATCGCCCAACGCCTGGAACAGGTTTCGCGCGGTGTGATCCAGGTTCCGCAAGGTTCGCTTTATCCGGCGCTGCACCGGCTTGAAAACCGCGGTCTTCTTGCCGCGGATTGGGAGGAAACGGACAGCGGGCGTGAGGCAAAGTTCTATCGCCTGACGCGGAAGGGACGAACGCAACTCGAGACGGAAGCCGCGAGCTGGCAGCGTTTGATTGAAGCCGTCGGGCTGGTCCTCAAACTGTCTGAGGGAGGTGCGGAATGAATTGGTGGCAGCGCCTGTTGCGCCGAAGGAAGATGGAAGAGCAACTCGAGAAGGAACTGCGCTTCCATCTTGAACAACATGCGAACGAGCTGATCGCTCAAGGCTGCAATCCCCAAGAAGCGCGGCGACAGGCGAGGCTCGCCATTGGCGGCCCCGAACAAGTCAAAGAGAACTGCCGCGATGCGCGTGGCACACGATGGCTGGAAGATTTGCTGCAGGACACCCGCTATGCGCTTCGCACATTTC
>WNFD01004321.1_pt1 | contig 14273 bp, 13 predicted proteins | sample 5400491 | NCBI WGS metagenome assembly WNFD01 (sample SAMN13153343, study PRJNA577476) | soil metagenome | isolation source: 120 cm saprolite under Douglas fir tree site 2 hole 2 replicate 2 | place: USA:California | collected 2015-04-18
CCGCTGGATTTTGTATGCTCGCGCGCATTGGGTGAGTTCGACAAATTTCTCGGCTGGGCACACTCTGAGCGGGTCGCGGCGGGTCAAGTTGTTCTTTGGGTTGGTGGCCGAGATATTGACGAGATCAAAAGAATACGCGGCTGGTTGTGGAAGGATCCAATCTCGATTCCCCGCTCCTTACAGCGGGTTCTCTTGGTCGGGGATCGCTTGGCATGGGCGCAGTAAGTTCCACGTGGAACGCGGTCGGCTCACGAGATCTTCCGTTGATGTTCCACGTGGAACATCATCACCGACCACATTCATTAAGGATTTTCACAGCGACGGTCGTGTTCCACGTGAAACATCTTGCATCTCCTCCTAAGCTTTGCTAAGTTTTCGCCCACTGGAGGTTCGGTGGCGCGAATCATCGCGGTGGCTAATCAAAAGGGTGGTGTGGGCAAGACCACTACGGCCGTGAATTTAGCCGCTTGCCTCGCAAGTGCGGATCAAGCCACTTTGCTCGTCGATTGCGACTCGCAAGCCAACGCCACGGCTGCGATTGGTTTTCAGAAGGATCCCTCCCGGCGCACCCTCTACCACTCTCTGATTTTGAACGAACCCTTCGATCGGATTACTCAGAAATCGCAAGTGGAGCGCTTGGATGTGGTGCCAGCGGATAAGAATCTGGCCGGCGCCGCCGTCGAATTGGTTTCGGCGGAGGCACGCGAATACAGACTAAAGTCCATTCTGAATGGATTTCGCGAAAAATACCGCTTCATCGTCTTGGATTGCCCTCCCGCGTTGGATTTATTGACTCTGAATGCCTTGGTTGCCGCGGATGCGGTGCTGGTGCCGATACAATGCGAATACCTGGCGTTGGAAGGTGTTTCGGAGCTCCTCGATACACTTATGCGTATTCGCAGGACCTTGAATCCAGGTCTCGAGATCGAGGGGATTTTGCTCACGATGTACGATGAGCGGACGACCCTGTCGCGCCAAGTCGCCACCGATCTGCGCAGTTTTTTCGGTGCGCAAATTTTTCAAAGCGTCATTCCGCGCAACGTTCGCCTCGCGGAAGCTCCGAGTTTCGGTAAACCTATCATTTTCTATGATGTACACAGTAAAGGAGCCGAAGGCTACACACAATTGGCTCAGGAGGTAATCGCGAATGCCGAGAAACGCACTGGGACGGGGGCTCGGAGCGCTCATTCGGGAGCCTGATCCGCAGGTTCCAGCGGTAGCGCCAGTGTCCGGGTCGCCTTCAACGGGTACTGCGGCGGTACCAGCCCGCGAGCCAATGTCGGCGGGCCCACAAGAAATTGATACGGATTTGATTCAGCCGAGTCCGTTCCAACCCCGCACGCGGTTCCGGGAGGAGGCGTTGGAGGAATTGGCTCGCTCGATCAAGGCCAGCGGCATCATTCAACCACTCGTTGTGCGGCCGGTTGCTGGCCGTTACCAGCTAATCGCGGGCGAACGCCGGTGGCGTGCCGCGCAGCGCGCCGGCCTAACAAGGGTTTCGGCAATCGTACGCCAGGTTTCCGACGAGTTGGCGCTGGAAATGACCCTAGTGGAGAACATTCAGCGCGAAGATCTAAACGCCATCGAAACGGCGCGCGCTTTCGAGCGGCTCATGGAAGAATTTCACCTCACGCAGGAGGCTGTGGCCGAGCGCACTGGCAAAGACCGAGCAACAGTCGCCAACGCGGTTCGCCTCCTGAAGCTGGAACCAACAATTCAAGAGTGGATTGAGGAAGGCAAACTCAGCGCCGGGCACGGCCGCGCGCTTTTGGCGGTTGCCGACACGCAGCTCCGAATGCGTTATGCGCGCCGAGCCTCGCGCGGCGGTTTGACGGTTCGGCAGATCGAACGCCTGGCTGCGCGCCGGGCGCGCACCGGTGGTACATTGTCTGGCGTTCCACACGACGCAAACATTCGCGCCGCCCTTGACGAATTGCAGCGCCACCTCGGCACCAAGGTTCTGCTGCGAGAAAAGAGCAAGGTGCGGCCCGGACAGCTTGTGCTCGAGTATTACGAAGACGCGCAGTTGATGGGGTTGTACGATCGATTGATGAAGTAGGTTTGCTGGTCAGTTTGCGTTGAATGTGCCGGCTACCTTTCTCAACCATCGCCTGATTCGACACCTGCGTTGCAACGCCCCGTTGACTTGTCGGCGGGTGCCGCTAAAGTAGGAGGAGTTATTCCTGGGGGGTTGCCATGGCGTGGAAGTGGCCCGGCGCAGCAACAAAGGGCGGAAGTGGCGAACAGTGGACAGGTTTTATCGACCAAGGCGTAACGCTTGAGGGAACGCTTACGGTCACGGGCACGTTCCGCATCGACGGAAATGTCAAGGGAAACATCATCTCGGAGCAGACCGTGATCCTGGGTGAAAGCGCTAAGGTCGAGGGCCAGATCGAAGGCAACCGCGTGGTGATTTCCGGCCGATTCGATGGCGTGATTTTCGCCAAAGGGCGCGTTGAAATTGAAGCCAAAGGCGTTGTTACCGGGGAGGTTCACTCCCCGTGCATGGTTATTGATCCGGGGGGCATTTTCGATGGCCGTTGCCACATGCTGGCATCTTCGGACGCTGTCTCGAGCGTAACAATTCCTATACGTCCTATACGCGCCGCCAGTACAGCGTGAAATCCCACACAGCTCTTGCTAACCGTTTACTGCTGGTTTATACGTTAGTGCATCGGTCCGTGTATCCAGGCGGCGTGCTAACCAGTATTCCATTGCATTAGTGAGGGAGGTTAGGACTTCGCGGCGGGAACCTCGCCCGCAGATAGCGCCTTTTGCGCTTCCAGAATTCCGCCCTGGATGTTCATGTCCCAATCGACGTGGGGGACGGCGGAATCCGCGGCGGCCCTGTAAAAGCGCAGCGCCTCCGCCGGGCGGTTCAACTTCTTTTGCGACAGCCTGCCTGCAGCCATCAGGGCCAGCAAGGATTGCCGTTCACTTGGATAGGCGCGCGCCAACTTATCGTATTCCTCCACGGCGCGCTCAAAATTCTGCTGGCCTTCCGCAGCGCGGCAAAGCTCCAGCCAGGTGGAAGCGGGCATGCGCTCGCCGCCGGAATTCAGGTACTCGCCAAAATCCTGCCAAGCGGCATCGACGTTCTGCGCTTTCAAGTGCATCTGGCAAAGTTTGATGATCGCCTCGTGGTACTTCGGGATGTCATTCTTGCGCCAGTAGAGCTGAGACAAGAGCGTCCAGGCATCAATCGAGGCGGAACTGCCGGCCGTGTGTGTCTGCAGAATCGCGATAGCTTCATCCAAGTTTCCTTGGTCCATTCTTTCGGTGGCTTGCACGATGGCCGGTTCGGCGGTCCACGTGACTTTTGCCTCGATGGCTTGATTGGCAACGTGTTCCAGGCCGGAATAGCTGAATCCGACTGCGGCCAGGGCACCGAAGACGAATCCCCCTACGTGGGCCCAATGCGCGACGCCCGAAGAACTCCCAAAAATCGCTCCGGAAAATATTTCCATCAGCAACCAGAGGGGAAGCAGCCAATAGGCGCGCGCATGAAATCGGTAAGACCGAAAACCAAAGCCAAAAAGCCATAGCATTTCGATTTTGGTCTTTGGATAGCGCACCAAAAACGCTCCCATCAAAGCGGCGACAGCGCCGGACGCGCCCAGCGTGGGTACGATGCTGCCCGGATTCGCCCAGGCATAGAACTGGAGAGCCATTGCCCCGGAAACGAAATAGAAGATTGGATACATAATGCGGCCCCACGTATCTTCCAGGATGGCGCCGGCAAGCCACAAAAACCACATGTTACCGATGATGTGGAGCCATCCGCCGTGCAGGAAATTCGCCGTGACGTACGAAATTGGTTGCGGGTGCGCAGGAATGAACGCGTAGCGCTCCAGAATCGAGTTGTGCTCAAGTTCCGCGTATTGCCCCGCCAGCGAATCCATCTCTCGCTGCAATTCAACAGGGTCTTCGACCAAGCGGATTTTCGCGTCCCAAGCATCAACAACATCCCGGTTTTGTGAGGTGACTCGACTCCAGACAGCCGGATTCTCTTTTCGGAACCTAGTCACGAATTCCTGCGCGTCGGGGTTCATGCTCAGTTCCGGGTGCATGGCCGCAAGCAGGAGAATATGCGCGCGAATTTCCGAGCGCTTGGGATTCTGCGCTTCGATTTGCCAGTGGGTTCCCAGAAATGCGAGGACATTAATGGCAATGATAGCGATCGAAATGACCGGCCAGCGGCGGCCCGCCATGTTTTCGTGGCGCAAAGGAATCAGCATGGTTTTGGCGTCTCCCTGGCTCGCGGCCCAGGAGTGTTGTCTTCAGTGTAGGAGCGGGCCGTGCCGCAAGGAGGTTTATTCCCGGCGATTCCTACAATAAGTAACCGTTAAGCGATACGAAACACTGCTGGGGCCGGCCGGTTTTGAGTCCGCGAGCAGCCATCCGCGCCAGGTTGACACGACTGGGGACTGGCTCTATCGTTCCGAAGAACCCGGCAAAGAGGAAAATAGATGAAGGTCTTGGTCATCGGTGGCGGAGGGCGCGAGCACGCACTGGTTTGGAAATTAAAGCAGAGCCCGCGAGTCGAGAAAGTCTGGTGTGCGCCCGGAAATGGTGGAATCGAAGCGGAAGCGGAATGCCTGCCCGCAGATCCCGCGGATGTGCCGGGACTTGTTAGTTTGGCGGAGCGACTCAGTCCCGACCTAACCATCGTCGGGCCGGAGCTACCATTGGTGAACGGGATTGGCGATGCGTTCCGGAGCCGGGACTGGCGGATAGTGGCACCTTCACAGCAAGCTTCGCAGCTCGAAGGTAGCAAGATCTTCGCGAAGCAGTTTCTCCGCCGCCAGGGTATTCCGACTGCGCACATGTACGGCGTGTTTGACGCCTCGCAGGAAGCTATTGGCGCGCTCTCGGGAGTGGATTGGCCGGTGGTCATAAAGGCCGACGGCTTGTGTGCCGGAAAGGGTGTATTTGTCGCTCAGGACGCAGCTTCCGCCGAAGATTTTATCCGGCGACTGATGGACAAGAATGAGCTTGGAGCGGGCGGAAACCGACTGCTATTGGAGGAGACGCTCGAGGGCGAAGAACTGTCTTTTATAATAGTGACGGATGGCCAGCGCTACGCCTCCCTGGTGCCGACCCGCGATCACAAGCGAGTGTTTGACGGCAATCGCGGTCCTAACACAGGCGGCATGGGCGCCTATTCAACAGACGAACTCCTGCCACCAAAGCTGCGACAACAAATTATAGAATCCATCGTTGAACCCACGATGCGCGGTCTGGCCTCCGAGGGAATTCTGTATCAGGGCTTCCTTTATGTCGGCTTGATGCTAACCGCCTCAGGACCCAAAGTGCTTGAGTTCAATTGCCGGTTAGGAGATCCCGAGATACAAGCAATCGTTGCGCGGATGGACTTCGACCTGGCACAAGTCCTTGCGGAACTTGCCTCCGGAATCCTGAAGCCTTCCAGGTTGCGGTGGAAACCAGGCGCGAGTGTGTGCGTTGTCATAGCTTCAGGGGGATATCCGGGCAAGTTTGCGAGCGACGTGAAAATCGATGGCCTAACCGATGCGGAGCGTGTTAGCGGTGTAAAGGTCTTTCACGCTGGCACACTTCGGAAAGGCGACTCGATTGTTACCAGTGGTGGCCGCGTTCTCGGCGTGACCTCCGCAGGCACCTCCATTGAGGCAGCCGTGGCAACGGCGTACGAAGCTGCTGCAAGGATTCGCTTTGAAGGCATGCATTATCGCAAAGACATCGCTGCCGATGCGCGCCGAGTGCAGGCGGCCGGAGACTGAAACATGGCACATGTGTCGCATCTATTCCGAGCGCCGCAAAGGCGGCTGCCGATGGAGGAGCTTGAGCAGATTCGAGCGTTAGAGGATTCCGGACTCGAGGGCTGCGCGCACGCCAGGACCGGCAGCCCACGGCAGGTATTGCTGGTGGACAGCGAGACCCTGGAGCTGATGGATCTGCAGCCAGGAATCATTCGTGAAAACATTACCACTTGCGAAATCAACGTGAATGGGTTGCCTGTGGGGCAGCGCCTTCGTCTGGGCGAGGCGCAACTGGAAGTCAGCGTGGCGTGCAGTCCCCTGCGATTTACTGGAAAAAATCAGGCCTGGTCTGCGGCGCGAACTGCGCGGCCGGCGAGGGATGTTGTGCCGCGTGATCGCCGGCGGGATGATTCGGCGCGGCGACAACATCGAAAGAATTCCCTAGCGGTTTGGGGGAGTGGGTTTCCGGAGCAAGCTCGGCGCATCCGGCGGCCTGTTCTTGTCTTCTTCGCTCTTCTTGGCCCGTTCCACAGGCTCGTCCGGCGGAACAATCCAGTCGAACCCGTGCTGTTCTTCCATTTTCGCCAGGATGAATGACTGTTTGCCGGCAATGAGTGGCAATAAAGCACGAAGGAAATCGGCAGCATCGGTCGGAGCGGCCTTTTGCGCTTGCCCTTTGTCCACCGCGGCAATCACTTTGGCAAAGCGTGGTTCTGAATTGCGAAGCTGCGCAATTGCCGGATCGTCGCCTTGGATCAGCGCCATAAGCGTGGGCGCTTTCAAGTCCGCGGGATAACGGGCCTCGACGATTATGCGCGGCGCATGCTTTTCCGGCGGATACAGTTGCGTGAATCGCGGCCGCAGAATGCGCGTCTGCCAATACTCGCCGCGCGTGGCAACCTGCTCCTGCTGCACGCGGTATTCGACGGTCCAAACCTCCGGGCCGTAGTTATTCGGCGCATAGCCGATGAGCACCATTTCGAGCAGCGGCTCATCAGGCAGCAGGTCGATCTTGTGATGAAGCTGCGCGGTGAGAGGGCGTAATTTCTCAAGGACCGCCACGCCAATGGTTTCAAGGTCCGGTTCAGCCTCGCCGACATTGTATTGGTACTTTGGGTCGCGCGCGTGAATGCGCTCAAAGTTGCGATCCAGGCGCACCGGATTGGGATCCGCAGGAAGCCGCCATTCCGAAGCGCCCATCAGGACGGCGACGTGCGCCGCGTCGACCTCTACCACGCGAGGTGGGATACCGCCGGCTTCCACGGGTTCATTGATGGCGGCAAAAATAATGTTGCCATCGCCCGCGACGTGAACGATGACGCGGCCGCCGGCAAGATTGGCGACGATCTCATCTTCAGGCGCTTGCGTTTGTGCAGCCGCCCGCGTGTTCAGGCACGCGATTGCCGCAACGAATGCAAAGCTGCCGGCGAGCCAGAAGGAGCGTCGCAGATGGTTGTCGTGACTCATTACAGCTATATCGTAAGGCCAGAGGCTATCGGGCCGATACGGAGAATTATGTAGCGGCAGCAGCTAGGTGCCCGGCTCAATATTGGAATAGGTGCGCCGTCCCGCTTTCCGGTTGCCTGTGTCTCCAGTAGAATAGACGCGGCGAACGCAGGAGGTGGTGGGACGATCATGGGATTGCGAAAGGCAAAAAGCATCCGGCACAACGGCAAGACCGTGGCCGAGATACTCGAAGCGCACACGCGCTTTTTTCAAGGGAAAGATGGCGGCGCAAGGGCAGACTTCACCGGTGCGGACGTTTCGCGGGCGGACCTGAGCGGCGTGAACCTGAGCGGCGCCATCCTGCGCAATGCGAATCTGGAAGGAACTGACTTACGGCGATCGAAGCTCCCCGGGGCCGACCTCTCGGGCGCAAACTTGCGTCAGGCCGATCTGCGCAATGCGGACTTGACCGAAGCGATTCTGCCCGGCGCGGACCTTACGGAAGCACAAGCGAGCGGCATAGAGTTTTTCCGCTGCGACTTGTCCAATGCAAATTTTCAGAGGGCGCAATTGCGCAATGTCAACATGCGCGGGGCTAATGTGAACGGAGCCAAATTCACGGGAGCGGATCTGGGCGTCGCGATCTTGCGCGAAACAGACCTGAGCGGCGCCGACCTTTCCGGCGTGGACCTCTCGACCACGCTGATGCCTAAGGGCTGGGCTCTGCAGAGCAAGCAAAAGAGCGCATAGGTGCTCGCAGGGGGCGCTGGGTTTTTGACCTTAGGTAGCAGAGTCCAATGGCAATCGACGCTGCTGCATGGTAGCCTGCGCGGGAAGTAGAGTCCTCCGGCTGGAATTGTGGCCACAACCACGGCAGGACTCGACCGCTCGGCCACGCAAGAGCGCGTTCTGGAAATCGTGCGCGATGTGCTGCAGGAGCTGAGCAGCTTCGGCGCGCTGCCGATGTTGCACGCCGGTTCACATCTGGATCGCGAGCTAGGGCTGGGGAGTCTGGAACGAATTGAGCTGTTGTCTCGACTGGAGACCGAATTTGCCGTGCGTCTCCCGGACCGCGCGGCATCCGAGGCCAACACACCGGCAGACCTCGCGCGCGCTATTTTGGACGCGCCGGGGGCGAACTCCAGCGAAGAAAAGGTATCCTCCGCGCTTCGGGCATCGGTCGCGGTCCAAACTCTGTATCGTGAAGCGGCGCAAACTGGAGTTTTTGCCGCGCAAACGCTGATCGATGTCCTGCGCTTCCGTGCGGCGCATGATGCAGAGCGCGCGCATCTGCTGATCAGCGAGGATGCCGAAGGCGGCGCCCGCGAACTGACCCTGACGTTCGGCGAGCTTTACGCGGCAGCGCAGCGCGTCGCGACCGAGCTTGCGCGTCGTGGCGTGCCGGCCGGCGGCCGCGTGGCGATGATGTTGCCCACCTCGCGCGCATTTTTTGTTTCCTACGCCGGGATTCTCCTTGCTGGCGCAATCCCCGTTCCGATTTACCCTCCCTTTCGCGCAGACCGCATCGAAGAATACGCCGCGCGGCAGGCCGCGATTCTTAACAATACGGAAGTGTGCTTGCTGCTGACGTTTCGCCGCGCGGAGAACGTGGCGCACCTGCTCAAGCCGCGCGTGCGTTCGCTGGCAGCGGTCGTCGATGCGGAAAAGCTGATAGAAGCGGCTGACACGGCGCCGCCTCCTGCGCCGGGCGCTCTACCCGCGCATTTGAGCGGAAGCCGCGTGCGCAAATCGTCGGACATCGCCCTGCTGCAATACACCTCCGGCTCGACCGGCGACCCTAAAGGTGTAGTGCTTACGCATGCAAATGTGCTCGCAAACATGCGAGCCATTGGCGAGGCGGTGCAGCTCGGACCCGGCGACGTCGGAGTGAGCTGGCTGCCGCTGTACCATGACATGGGACTGATCGGCGCTTGGCTGACGCTCCTGCATTACGGTGCGCCGCTGGCGGTGATGTCGCCGATAGCTTTTCTTACGCGGCCCGAGCGGTGGCTTTGGGCGTTTCACAAACATCGCGGAACAATTACCGCGGCGCCGAATTTCGCTTACGAGCTGTGCGTGCGGAAGGTTGCGGACAAGGATATCGAAGGGCTCGACCTAAGTTCGCTGCGCGCGGCGCTGAACGGCGCCGAACCGGTCAATCCTGAAACACTGGAGCGTTTCGCGGCGCGTTTCTCGCGTTACGGGTTTCGGCGTGAAGCACAGCTTCCGGTCTATGGCTTGGCGGAAGCCGCGCTGGCGGTGACCGTTCCGCCGCTCAACCGCGGCCCGCTGGTGGACCACGTCGAGCGTGAGGCCTTTACCACGCGCGGGAGCGCGGTGCCCGCGCAAGCCGCATCGGCATCGGTGATTTCCTTTGTGTCCTCCGGGTGCGCGCTTCCCGATCACGAAGTTTGTATAGTCGACGAGAAGGGAAATGAAGTTTCCGATCGCACGGAGGGCTTCCTGTGGTTTCGCGGGCCGTCGGCGACCACCGGTTATTACCAGAATTCCGCCGCAACGGAAACGCTGTTTCCTGCGGGTCGCGCAACCGGTGCAAGCGAATTCGCATGGGTCAATTCCGGCGACCGCGCCTATCGCGCAAACGGAGAGTTTTACGTCACCGGCCGCGTAAAGGACATCATCATCAAAGGCGGCAGAAATCTGTATCCACACGAAGTGGAGGAATTGGCGGCGCGCGCCGACGGCCTTCGCAAAGGCTGCATCGTCGCCTTTGGAATCAAGGACGAAGGTTCCGGCACCGAAAAACTTGTCGTCGTTGCCGAGGTGCGCGAAGGCGACTCGCGGAAGCATCCAGCAATCGCCGCCAATGTGACCGAGCAAGTTTCGCGAGGGCTGGGCCTCCCGCCGGATCGTGTCGAGTTGCTTCCGCTGGGAAGCATTCCGAAAACCTCGAGTGGGAAATTGCGCCGCGAGGAAACCAAACAGCTTTTTCTCAGCGGCCAGCTTTGCGTTGGCAAACCGCCTGCATGGATGCAAATTGCGCGGCTCAGCGCGGGAAGTGCGATGCGCAGCTTGGGCAAGTTCGTGGCCGCCGGTTTTGGCCGAGCCCTGGAGATTCTCTACGGGCTGTACTCCGGGATGGTCTTTTTTTTGTGGATCGTGCCCACATGCGCGCGCGTAAGCCTAATTAAGGACCACCGCGCAGCCGGGCGCTTTACGTCCTCTGCGCTGAAGGTTTTGTTTGCTCTGGTGGGCTGTCGTGTGCGGGTGATTGGCAAGGAGCACATGGATACACCTGGCGCAAAAATGTTCGCCTCCAATCACACCAGTTATTTCGACGTGCTCCCGCTGATGCTCGGCCTTGGCGTGCCATATCGCTTCGTGGCCAAAATAGAAGTGCATGGGATGCCGTTTATCGGAACGTTTCTGCGGCAGATGGGGCATCTCTCTTTCGATCGCACGGACCCGAATTCGCGGCTGCGGCAAGCGGAGGAGATGGAGGAAATTCTGCGGCGCGGCGAATCGGTTTTCGTCTTTCCCGAGGGAACCTTCACTGCAGACGATGGTGTTCGCCCATTCCAACTTGGCGCGTTCAAAGCGGCTGTGGCGGCGGGCGTGCCGATTGTTCCAGTGTCGCTTGCGGGCACGCGCAAGTTTCTCCGCGACGGCACATATTTGCCGCGGCCGACCAGTGTGACGATCACTTTGTCTCCACCCATTTATCCGCGCCAGGAGAACGCGGCCGCGGATGGCGGCCAATCGTCGAATTGGCGTGAACTCATCCACTTGCGGGATGAAACGCGCGCGGCAATCGCTCGCCACGTCCCGGAACCGCTGCTATAAAGCGGAACGCTGGCTGACTCCCTACGCGCAGCCTTTAAGGAATCTCAGGTAACTTTCGTCGCTGTCCGCGCATCTGTATCTGCAAGTAAAAACATAGACAAATGCGGATAGCTGCCTTCCTGCCTGAGGCGCTCCGCGAAACGCGCGGCCGCGCGGCAATCCAGCCGGCCTGCGCTGAAACATAAATCTGAATGGAGGTTTTATGAAACTCAGGGTCGTGGTGTCTTTACTCGGTTTTGCTTCGCTCTTCGGAGTGGCCGCGCAGGCACAGGAAGAGCGCAAGACCATAGATGTTTTCGCGGGCTACTCGTACGTTCGTGCCAATCCGGCTACGTCCGGTGCGAACAGCTTCAGTTTGAACGGCGGCAGCGCGTCCATCGCATACAACTTCAACGGTTGGTTGAGCGGAGTCGCTGATCTCGGCGGCTACCACAACACCAAGAGCATTCTCGGCAGCGGCGTGGACGGCACACTTTCCACGTACCTCTTCGGTCCGCGGGTTTCCTATCATCGCTTTGGACGCGTGACACCGTTTGGTGAAGTGCTCTTCGGCGTGGCGCATACCGGGGCAAGTCTGCTGGCCACAACCAACAGCCAGAATGTCTTTGCGATGACCGTGGGCGGCGGGCTCGACTATCGTCTCAGCTCGCATTTCTCGCTTCGTCCAGCCAAAGTCGATTACCTGCTGACTCGTTTCAACGAATTCAACAACCCCAACGCCAGAAGTCAAAACAATCTGCGCGTGTCGACCGGAATCGTTTTCCGCTTCTAACGTAATCGCGGAAGCGGCGACGGAGTGTCGGTTGCACGGTGCTGGCAGAGGGCCGCGCGGCAGTATTGGCAGCGCGCGGCCCTAGCACCGCTTTGTATAGCTTGGGCATTCCTCTTCAACGGTTGATGTTGTAGATCACGGTGATGAACGTGTCGATCTCCACGGGCTCGCCGTTGAGCACCGTCGGCCGGTAGCGCCACTGGCGCACCGCATCCATGGCTGATTGGTAGAATAGCGGATCCCCGCTCGCAACTTGCAGCGATTGAATCGTGCCGTCCGTCGCGATGACCGCCCGGAGTTCAACGCGCCCGGCTCGACCCAGTTGCCTTGCCAATGTCGGATACACCGGCTCCACCCGATGAACAAGCATCGCGGGATCGATGTGCGTGACAACTAGCTGTGGCTTTTGTCTCCGCGGCTCGCTAACGATAGGAGCCTGCGGCCCGGCAGTGAGGATGTTGATGCAACTTGGGCACGGAACCGCCGGAATGTCGTTGTTGCCGAATCCCTGAACTGGTTCCTCGACAGTGCCCGATTCCACCCTGTTATTCGGATCCAAGTTGGGTGGGTGCGAATTGAAGCAGGAAACGCAAATATGCCTTATGTCAGTGCGCGGCCTTTCCGTAGTATGGGTCTGCCCGCTCACTTGCCGATAGGGGGGAATCGGCGTCGCGATTGCCGTGACCAAGCGCGCCGGCTTCGCAAACAAGGGCACAAGTATTAGTGCGGCGAGAAGGCCAGCCTGCAACAGCACCGACGTAATCAACGCTTTCCGGCGGACTCTGCGTTCGCGAGCGCGTTGCTCCGCATCGCCTTCCACCAAACAACTCTGCAATGAACCAAGATTATGCCCGGGGACGGATCTTGGATCGAGCGACATCACACACCTCCACAAAATGGTGCGAGCCTGCGCGTCGAGAATTTGCGACGCCGGACCCTGCCTGGTTCTGCAGGAGCCCGGCGCCGCGCTCGCAGGGATGTGAGGTTGCGCGCGCCCTCCCTGCGTTGGACACCACCACCGAAGGCAAGTTCCCAATTTTGGGGTACGTATGAAAAAGCCGTCCCGAATGTAAAGATTTCCCGGAAAAGATAACTCGGGCTGTGCCACAAATTCATACCTGGTTGATTCTGTTCGGGTTAGGGTTCGTAAGACTCTGGCAATCCTTTGGTAGGGCAAGTGCTTGTAACCCGTGCACGGGTGGGCATTCGATCGGGGCCACCAGGGGACGGAGACATGAGCTGTCGTGACACAATTCATTTGATTTGCTGGTATTTAGAGGGAAAGCTATCGCCATCGGTCGAAGGTGAGATCGAGAAGCACCTGCGGGATTGCCCGGATTGTCACATCGTTTTGGACGCCGCCAACGCTACGCTGGACCGTTATTTCGGGCCTCTCCGCGCGGAAGAAGCCCCAGCAGACATAAAAGCCGCTTAGGACACTTCAAAAACAAACCTTGCCTTCCCCGTCAGTAACACTGAGTAAATCGGGACGCCGATCATCGAAACGGCACAAAAGTCTGCGGTACCGGCAGTACGTAAACTTTACTAGTACTAGTACTTTCCAACCTTGCCCCGTCTCTTGCCGGCACACGGCCTAAGTGCCACCAATTCTTATAGTTCGGGAGCATGGGTTCGCTCCCAGGTCTTTGGTGTACCGGGTGCTCGTTTCGATATCGCAGGGTATTGCTGTACAAGGAGACGAAGTCAATGAGCGAGTATCAAGAACCGATTCAAGTGAGCTCGACCGCGACGCCCCGCTGGGTCGGAATTGCCCTGGCGGTGCTGGCGGGAGTATCGCTGCTGGGTATCGGAATTGGATGGAGCGCCCTCAACCATGCAAATAGCGTGGAACAGGCGACGCAGACCTCGGTGAAGCAGGCCAATGATGCATTGGCTCAAAAGCTCGCCAAGGAAGATGATATTAATCAGCAACTCGAGAGCGACCTCAAGGTCGTCACGGACAAACTGAACGTGACGCAAGCGGACCTGATCAAGGCCCGCAAGCAGAACAAACAGTCCTCGGTCGCGGTGGACAAGAAGATTGCAGGCCTCGAGAGTTCCGTGAACACGCAGCTCGCTGCCAAGGCTAACGCCGACGACGTCAACAGGCTCAACACCGACGTAACCGGTGTGAGAACCGATCTCGACGCCACCAAGAATAATTTGCAAATGGCGCGCAGCGAGATGGGCACGCTCATCGCCCGCAACCATGATGAGATTGACCAACTCCGCCACATGGGCACGCGCGACTATTATGAATTTACGGTCACGCGCAAGGCTGGTGCGCAGAAGGTCGGCGCCGTGCAGGTAGAGCTGAAGAACACCAACCAGAAGAAGAATCAATTCACCATCAACGTCCTGGCCGATGACAAGAACTTCGAGAAGAAGAACCGCTCGGTCAACGAGCCGATTTTCTTCTACACCGGTGGGAGCCGCGCGGCCCTCGAACTGGTCATCAACAAAGTTACCAAGTCGAGCGCTTCCGGCTACCTGAGCGTACCCAAGGCTGCCGG
>WNFD01012233.1_pt1 | contig 14271 bp, 20 predicted proteins | sample 5400491 | NCBI WGS metagenome assembly WNFD01 (sample SAMN13153343, study PRJNA577476) | soil metagenome | isolation source: 120 cm saprolite under Douglas fir tree site 2 hole 2 replicate 2 | place: USA:California | collected 2015-04-18
CCGCGCTCCCAGGACTAAATCGCGGCCGCTGCGGGCAGCGACAGCCCCCGGCCGAGGCGTTCTTTCTTCAGAAGCTCGGCAAGCAAAAACGCCAGCTCGATCGACTGTTCGGCGTTCAAGCGCGGATCGCAGAAGGTGTGGTAGCGATCGTTGAGGTCTTCTTCGCTGATGGCGCGGGCGCCGCCGGTACATTCCGTGACATTCTGGCCGGTCATCTCCAGGTGGACGCCGCCCGCATAGGTGCCTTCCGCCTGATGAATGGCGAAAAACGACTTGACCTCGGACAGGATGCGATCGAACGGCCGGGTCTTGTAGCCGGAACCGGACGCGATGGTGTTGCCGTGCATCGGATCGCACGACCACACCACTTCGCGCCTTTCGCGGGTTACGGCGCGCACCAGCGGCGGCAGCAGGTCGCCGACCTTTTCGCAGCCCATGCGGCAGATAAGCGTGAGACGACCGGGCGCGTTGTGCGGGTTGAGGACGTCGATCAAACGCAAGAGGTCGTCGGGCTCGAGTGACGGCCCGCATTTGAGACCGAGCGGATTGCGAACCCCGCGGCAGAACTCCACGTGAGCGTGATCGAGTTGGCGGGTGCGGTCTCCGATCCACAGGAAATGCCCGGAGGTTGAGTACCATTCGCCGCTTGTGGAATCGATGCGGGCCATCGCCTGCTCGTAGCCGAGCAGCAACGCCTCAGCTCCGGGTGGTCTTCGAGGTCAAGCCCGATGGCCTGCATGAAACCGACGGCTTCGGAGATGCGGTCAGCGAGCTCGGTGTAGCGGCGCGACTGCGGGCTGTCCTTGACGAAGCCGAGCATCCATTTGTGCACGCTGCCGAGATTCGCGTAGCCGCCCTGGGCCAGCGCGCGCAGCAGGTTGAGCGTCGCAGCGGATTGGCGATAAGCCTCGATCTGGCGTCGCGGATCGGGCGTGCGCGCCGCCGCCGTGAATTCGTGGCCGTTGACGATGTCGCCACGATAGCTCGGCAACTCGATGCCGTTGCGCTTCTCGGTCGGCGAGGTGCGGGGCTTGGCGAACTGGCCCGCAATGCGGCCGATCTTGACCACCGGCAAGGCCGCCGCGAAGGTCAATACCACCGCCATCTGCAGGAACACGCGGAAGAAGTCGCGGATATTGTCGGCGCCGTGCTCGGCAAAGCTCTCGGCGCAGTCGCCGCCATGGAGCAGGAAAGCTTCCCCGGCCGCCACCCGGTCGAGGTGCTTGGTCAAGGTCCGCGCTTCGCCTGCAAATACCAGCGGCGGGAAGGAGGCCAGCTGCTTTTCAACTTCGCCCAAGGCGGCACGGTCCGGGTAGTCCGGCACCTGCTGGATCGGCTTGTTCCGCCAGGTTTCAGGCGTCCAACGCTCGGCCATCACTTACTTCTCCGCGATGTCAGGCGGCTCGGCCTCCGCCTTGTCGCCCATTTCTCGTCATTGCCCGCAGTCCCGATAAGCTTATACACAAAAGGAAACACGCTAGACACGAAAAGGAACGCCGCACGAGCCCGAAGGTTAACGGGCGCAGTGAGCGTGCCCGTTCGCAGACCGCTTCAGCGAGTCGAAAGGGATGGAGTATCGACGGCAGTCATAACGCTGTAGGGGGCGACCCTTGTGGTCGCCCCTGTGGTCAACCGGGCGACCGCAAGGGCCGCCTCGTCCTGATTTTCGAAAAATTGCCCGCGCGGCTTCTCGCTCACCGTCGGCGCCTTCGGAACCGTCATCACAATGACGGCTCATCCCGAGCAGGTCACCTTGTGTGAAGTCAACGCCTGCTGATTCCTCTGCCCGGAAGCTGCGCAATCCTTGGGGCGCTGGGCGCAATGTCATCCAGCCCCCCGATTTCCCCCCGTACAAGCCCATGAATTTACTTATAGAAAAAGGGGTATTTCGTTTTGCTTGAGTTGGCCGACGAATGTAGGAATTCCGACGTCATGGAACAAATCTCTCTTCTTTCCAGATAGTTGCGTCGCAATGAAGCTGCCGATCAGCGCACCACTGTGCGCACCCGGTCGCCACCCAGCCATTGATGACCCATCATGGCTTGGCAGCGTCTGACAACGATATCGCGCGTGCGCGAAGGGCCCTGCTGTCGACTCTGATCAAGTTTGCGCAGGAGGCGCTCATCAGCGGTGACGAACTTGCAGCCATTGTCGATCGCTAGGGCGAGATAGACGCAATCATAGGCCGGATGATCGAGTTCGATCGCGATACGTGTCGCAGCCTCCATTGAAGACCGGGTCGGCAACAGCTCAATTTCCGCCCCTTGCAGGAGCCTCGCTGCAAGAAGGGCTTCTTCCTTGGACAGCTCATTTCGCTGGACCTTCTTCCGAAGGATATTCGCGCACTCGGCGATGAGAAGGTCGGGCGCAATCAGCTTTGCCTGCCGGCGCAGAACCAGCGCTTGCGGTGTCCCGTCCTCCTCGACCACCTATTTGACCGCGATGCTGGCATCGACGACGAGCGTACTCACTGCTCGTCGCGTCCCTCGCGCAGCAGTACTTCCGACGGCGTCTGCTTTCTGCGTTTTGTGAGTTCCCGCAATTCAGCAGCCAAAGTGTCGAAGGATGGTTCGATCTCGGCAGCAAGAGCCTGACGGAGAATTTCCCGATGCTCGGCCTCGGTCGAGCGGCCGTGCCGGGCAGCGCGGCGTTTCAGCTTGGCGATCAGCTCGTCGTCCAGATTATGGACGTGCAGGTTCCCGGCCATCATGGCCTCCATGAGATCATTGATATCAACGATCTTATATATGCTGTCTCGGTCAAGCGCCGCCAGAATCCATTTCCGTGAGAGACCCCGGCTACCCAGCCGCATGATTTCCGTAGCGCACGGCCGGCGCGCGCATCGTCACCAGTTCCTCCGCCGCCGTTGGATGAACCGCAATCGTGGCGTCGAGGTCGGCCTTGGTGGCGCCCATCTTAACCGCAATGCTGATGAACTGGATCATTTCGCTGGCGCCCTCGCCGACGATGTGGACACCGACCACCCGGTCGGTGGCGGCATCGACCACGAGCTTCATCAACATCCGGCTGTGGCGGCCCGACAGTGTCGCCTTGAGGGGCCGGAACGTTGACCTGTAGACGTCGACCCGCGCCAATCGCTCCCGCGCCTGGGTCTCGTTGAGGCCGACCGCGCCGACTTCGGGATCGGAGAACACCGCGGTCGGGACGTTGGTGTGGTCGACGATGGTGGGCCGGCCGCCAAACACCGTATCTGCGAAGGCGTGTCCCTCGCGGATCGCGACCGGGGTGAGATTGATCCGGTTGGTGACGTCGCCGATCGCAGCGGCGCCGTCTTGATGCCCGCCTGCTCGATGCCGAGATTGGCGATGTTGGGCTTGCGGCCGACCGCGAACATGACGCGATCGGCGTTGATGGTGCGGCCGCCTGTCAGCGTGACGGTATAGCGCGCGTCGCGCTCGTGGATCGCGGTGACGAGCTCACCGACGATCACCTCGATGCCGCGCATCTCCATCTCGGTGCGCACATGGGAGCGCACGTCGTCGTCGAAACCGCGCAGGATGTTTTCGCCGCGATACACGAGCTTCACGCGCGATCCGAGGCCCGCGAAGATGCAGGCGAACTCGACCGCGATGTAGCCGCCGCCCTGGATCACGATCTCGGCCGGGAGCGCCGGCAGATGAAACGCATCGTTCGACGAGATGGCGTGCTCGAAGCCCGGAATCGGGTGGCCGGCAAACGGCGCCGCTCCGGTCGCAACCAGAATGTGACCGCAGCGCACGCGCGCTCCCGAGGCCAGGAGACGCACGGTGGTCTCGTCCTCGATCACGGCGCGGGACTTGACGATCTCGACGCCGGCCTTCTCCAGGTTGGAGCGGTAAACGGTTTCGAGCCGCGCGATTTCCTTGTCCTTGTTGGCAATCAGGGTCGGCCAGTCGAATGCCGCCGGCGCCACCGTCCAGCCGAAACCCGCTGCATCCTCGAATTCGTGGGCGAAACGCGACGCATAGACCAGGAGCTTCTTGGGTATGCAGCCGCGGATGACGCAGGTGCCGCCGATGCGATACTCTTCGGCGATCATCACTCTGGCGCCGTGGCCGGCGGCGATCCGCGCCGCCCGCACACCGCCGGAACCGGCTCCGATGACGAACAGGTCGACGTCGTTTACAGACGCCGAAGCTGTCACAACTGGTGGCCCTTTTTCTGCATCTCGCTGCGCATCCGGGCCATCACGGTGTCGCCGAACGCTTCGGCCCATTGCCGCGCGCGATTCATGCCGTCCTCGATCGCGTTCGGCTCCTCCTTGAGGAATTTCTGACCCAGCGGGGTCTTGTAGAACACCAGCAGATCCTTGAGTTCCTGCTCGGTGAAGCGGGTCGCGTAGGCGCGGGCGATCTGCTCCAGAGCCTCGCTGCTCTTGCCGTCGAGTTCCTTGTGCAGGACCGTGGCGACATCGTTAAGCTCGCGCGTCAGATTGGGATTGGTCGGCACGAAACTGTTCTTGACGGTTTCGATCACGCCGCGGACCAGCGGCTCCGTCATGCCGCTCGCGCCCTTGGCGACGACCACGTCGCGCGCCAAGGCGACCGCTGCCGCGGAGGGCTGCTGCGCATGGGCAGCGATTGGTCCGAGGCAGGCGCAGATCATGGCCCCGATGAAAACGATGCGCGAACGTGAACTCCTGTACATGTGCATGCTCCCCGACGTTGCTGGTCTAAATCCTGTTGGCCTCGACCATCCGCACCCCTCCCGGCCCGGCGATGATCGCCACCGCGACCAGGCCAATGAAAAGCCCGTGTTCCACCACGCCCGGAATTCCCGCAAGCCGCGCCGCCAGCGCTTTGGGGTCGGGAATGCGCTTGAGCGCGGCATCGAGCATGTGGTGCCCGCCATCCGTGACGAAAGGATGTCCCTCCCGCGTGCGCCGCAGGACGGCCGGCCCCGGACAGCCGGCGGCCACGGCGGCGGCCTCGACGGCCCGGCGTGTGGCCGCAAGGCCGAACGGCACGACCTCGATTGGCAGCGGAAAATGCCCCAGCTCTGCCACCCATTTGGTATCGTCGGCAATCACGATCATGCGGGCGGAGGCGGCGGCTACGATCTTTTCCCACAACAGCGCGCCGCCGCCGCCTTTGATGACGGTGAGGTCGGGGGCGATCTCGTCGGCCCCATCCACGGTCAGATCGAGTTCCGGCGTCTCGTCCAGGGTCGAGAGCGGAATGCCGAGCTGCGCGGCGCGGGCGCGGGTGGCCTCGGAGGTCGGCACTGCGATGACGGAAAGGCCGTCGCGCACGCGCGCGCCCAGCAATTCGACGAAATGGCGCGCGGTCGACCCGGTGCCGAGGCCGAGGCGCATCCCCGGTTGCACGAACTCTACGGCCCGCGCGGATGCCGCGCGTTTACGATCTTCAAGGCTGGTCACAATGTAAGCGCTCTTGCGGCGGACGGTTGTTTTATGAGCCTCTTAGCGGGCTGCGGCCGCAAAGCATAGCCGAAAATCCGGGCCCCCACCCTGGGACCGCGGGCGTCTCGCCCGCTCGCTGTCGATCCCTTGCCGCATGAGGAGGATCGGAGCGTAGGATGGGTTGAGCGACAGCGAAACCCATCAGGACCTTGCAGAGTGAGGCCGAATGGTGGGTTTCGCGGAGTTTACCATCGGGCCGGCCAGAGGCCGGACCCGTTGGCTCAACCCACCCTACGCTGCCTCGCTTGCTGGGGGAGGGTGTAGGCCATAGCGCACGCTTGGAGGACAGCGCGCAGCGCTTGCATTCGGGACTGCCCGTCGTTAGCCGTTGCGATATGGCCACCATCATCTTCGATCTCGACGGCACCTTGGTCGATACTGCCCCGGACCTCATCGATACGCTCAATGTGATCCTGGGCCGCGAGGGCCTGCCGATCATTCCGTACAGCGAAGGCCGCGCGCTGATCGGGGCCGGGGCGCGGAGCATGCTCGAGCGCGGCCTTGCGGCGGCGGGCCGGCCCGCGGCCAATATCGATCAGTTGTACGAGCATTTCGTGGCCAATTATGCCGACCACGTCGCCGACCGCTCACGCCCGTTCCCGGGTGTCGAAGCCGCGCTCGATGTCCTGGCCGGGCGCGGCTTCACCCTCGCGGTGTGCACCAACAAGCTCGAACGGCTCTCGGTGCGGCTGCTTAAGAGTTTGGGCTTGGCCGGCCGGTTCGCGGCAATCTGCGGGCAGGACACGTTCGCGGTGCAGAAACCGCACCCCGAGGCCTTGCTGGGCACGCTGCGTCGCGCCGGCGGCAGGCTCGACCGCGCCGTGATGGTCGGCGATTCACAAACCGACATCGCCACGGCCCGGGCGGCCCTGATGCCGGTGGTGGCGGTCGATTTCGGCTACACGGACGTTCCCGTGAAGGCCCTCGATCCCGACAAAATCATAAGCCATTACAGTCATCTGCCAGATGCGATCGAGATGCTCCTTAAAGGGCGCGATCACGTCGGCTTGGACAGCGGCCCGCGAGCACTTGCTTGACACGACTGGCGCTGGCTTATTAATGGCGTCGTGACGGCGGGCGCGTAGCTCAGCGGGAGAGCACTCCCTTCACACGGGAGGGGTCACAGGTTCAATCCCTGTCGCGCCCACCATAAAACCTCAACAAAACCAAGGCTTAGATAAGGGTCCACTCCCCTTTCCCCCACGTCTTGACCCTGAACAGACCGCGAATTCCCCCACAAAAGTGGGGGAAAATCGGGGGAAACTGTTCCCTGGGCGTTCGCGTGGGGGCGCACCACCCGGGCGCCAAAAAGGAAAGGCCTACGCCACCCGCTCGGGTCGCCTTTGACTCTCCACACCATGCGCTTACCGTCTCGCCCGCTGGCGGGCACTATTCGAAAGACAGGCTAATGGCTCAAGGCACGGTGAAGTGGTTCAATCCAGACAAAGGCTACGGATTCATCCAACCGGATGATGGCAGCAAGGATGTCTTCGTGCACATCAAGCAGGTCGAGAGCGCCGGGATGCACAGCCTCAATGAGGGGCAAAAGGTCTCTTTCGACGTTGTGCCGAATCCGAAGACAGGCAAGTCCTCGGCTGAGAATTTGCGTGCCGTCTGATGTCACCTGCTAACGAAAGAGCCGTCGTGGACCCCCGGCGGCTCTTTTCGTTGGATGCGCCCAAGACTGCGCCACGGCGCGATGCCCGGAATGATTCAACCGTGGCCCTTCGATGCCCTCCGCTCGTTCGCGTCCAGCGTCTGATAATAGAACCGATGCAAGAACGGCAGCGTGAACGGATCGTGCCCCAGTCCTTGCATTTGCCAGGCCCAGATAGCCCTTCCGGTACGTCCGTTGCCGTCCATGTAGGGATGAAGCGTTTCGAAGGCGATGTGGACACTCCAGGGACTGCGGGAGGCGTCATTCGCATTGCTGAGGATGCGCTGAAGTCGGCGGATGATATTGGGGCCTCCGTCGGGGGCGATGTGGTTGCCGACCCGGACGTTCATACCCGGGCGCTCACGTAATGGCTTCCCGGGGGCGATGACGGCCTGGAAATCGCCTACCGTTGTCGGATGGAGCTGAACGAGTTTCAGTAGCCGTTCATGGGCGGCGATTTCCTCTTCCGTCGGATCGCGCAAGATGCCTTCGATCCGGTTGCTCTCTCGGATGAAGTCGACGAATCCGGGGTGAGTTCGGTCAAACATGGGATGGCTCGCATTCGTTTTTCTCTTGGCGCGTCTTGAATGGGTAAACCCAAGTGAGCCGGTCACGTGAGACACAAAACACGTCTCAACAGGGTTGGGTTGCCGCATACGGGACGTCGATCAGGCGAGGGTGAAAACCCTAACGAGACACTTGCCACTATCCACGTGGCGCGGTCTGGGTCTCCTCATTTTTTGCCAAACAGCTGCATTGCCTCGTCCGCCAAGACGCCGCCTGTGATCGTGATCGGTACAAACGGTGCCTTCGCGGCGATATCGGCGCTTGAGATCATGATCTGATTGAGGGTGGTGGCGAGCTGTTGCACAGATGCGGCAAAAACCAGCCGTCCGACACGGCACCACAGGATCGCACCCATGCACATGGCGCACGGTTCGCCCGTAGTGTAAAGCGTGCTGCCGCGAAGGGCCACGTTGCCATGCTCGGTGAGGCAGTGGCGAATCGCAATCATTTCCCCATGCGCCGTGGGGTCGCCGTTCGTTCTTCCAAGATTGCGCCCGCGTGCAATGACCTGCCCATCGCGCACGATCACAGCACCAAACGGAAAATCGGCTTGACGGGCTTCGTCCAGGGCAATGCGCATGAACCGTTCATCATCTGGTGACGCATTCGTGGCGGCAACCAAATGACCAGCAGGCAATACAGCAGCGGAAGCCAGTGTGGTGATGATGGCTCGGCGGCTGTGAAGCTTGGTTGTCGGAATGGAATTGCGCTGATCGTGGCAACAAGGCATGTCCGGACCTCCTCTGAGGGGGGGCGTTGTGGCTTCCTGCCAGAATCATCTTAGTCGACAATGCGTCTTCGCGACAGTTTGACTCACGCGAGTTTCATCCCTGGAGACTGTGGAAGAAATGACTAATTGTTCCACAGTGACATTGCATGGCGGGGCTTTTTTCATGGATTCACAGGCAGGCAGCGACGCAGCGCCAACCATCGTAAATTCCACAGTTGCCGAACGCGCGAGTATCTGACGGGCTCCGAGGTCGAGGCGCTGATGGCGGCGGCTCGGAAAAGCAGCCGATACGGGCACCGCGATGCCACCATGATCCTGATCGCTTACCGGCACGGCCTGCGGGCATCCGAGGTGTGCGATCTGCAATGGCACCAGGTCGAGCTTGCTGCGGGCCGGCTCCATGTCCGCCGGTCCAAGCGGGGAACGTCATCGGTGCATCCGCTGCAAGGAGATGAGCTGCGAGCGCTACGTCGCCTGCAGCGAGAACAGGCACCAGGCCCTCACGTGTTCGTATCCGAGCGCGGCGCGCCGATGGCGCCGAAGAGCTTCCATGCCCTGATCCGGCGCCTCGGTGAGCGTGCGGGTATGCCCTTCGCTATCCATCCCCACATGCTGCGCCACGGCTGCGGTTACGAGCTTGCGAACAAGGGGCATGATACGAGGGCGCTGCAAGCGTGGCTCGGGCACCGCAATATTCAGCACACGGTGCGTTACACGGAGCTGGCGCCGAATCGGTTCAGGGATTTCTGGCGGGGGTGAGCCACGGCCATCGCCAAGGCGCTCGGCATCGGCCGGGCGTCGGTCTACCGCGTGCTGTAACTCCCATTCTGGGGCAGTTGCTCCGGCAAGAACGCCAGCCATGCAAAATGGGCATTCGACGCGGTCCGGACGGGCGAATTTGGCTCATGGACAGCATGAGAAATGCTCGTTTTGACAGCGAGTGCGATGCCGATAAAAGTCCGCCCTGCAGGATCGATATCATTCGATCGGCTGGCACCATCCGGCTACCATTTGTCTGGATTATCTACTATTATTGGAGAAGTTTATGTCCAAAACTCGCATTATCACGTGTGCTCTCGCTGCCGCCGCGCTCTTCATCGGCGGTCAGGCTGGAGCGCAGGCTCCGAATCAGATTTTCGCCTGCGTCAACAACAACAGCGGATCGGTCAGGATCGTCGCTGAAAAGCCGACCTGCCTGCCCATTGAGCATTTGGTCGTATGGAATGTCATCGGACCACAAGGCCCGGCCGGACCCGCAGGTGCGCAAGGACCTGCGGGTGCGCAGGGACCCGCGGGTCCCCAGGGCCCAGCCGGAGTCACTGGCGCGCAGGGTCAAGCGGGACCTCCGGGCCCGACTGGGCCTGCGGGACCTCAAGGGGCGGCAGGACTGATTCGGGGCGTCACCGAGTTCCTGTGCAGCGTGAGTGGCACGCTCAATCCAGGTGACCCACTTCTGTTCATCTCCACGTCCCACGCCGCAGGCGATTTTATCTTGACTAACCAAGAGACGATCAGCTCTTTCGTACTGCAGCCAGGCTTATATCAAATCCATCTGAGCGGCTCTAATTTGACAGCCCCTACGGGGGCTGTCCGGGGCAGTATATTACCCGTGCTGAACCCTCATAACGATGACGCCCTCCCGTGGACCACTATCCCCAATGGCGGTACGAATTCGGGCAATGGTGCCCCTCTGACTAATATTGAGGGAGGAGACCGGTTCCTTTCCGTAGATGCGCCCAATACCACTCTTCAAATCCAGAACGTCGGTTTCGGCCCCATCACGACAGGGGGTTCCCGCTGCGAGCTTATTATCACGCTCCTATGACGATAGCAGCGGCGCTCCGGTGAGGAGCGCCGCTCCAGCATTGCGCTCTATAGGGGCGATCCGATAACCCAAAGCCCCACGTCTCGTGGAGACGCCGGACAAGCAAGACGCTATCGAGAAGGCCGCTCAGGAATCAAGACCGAGGCTTGGCGCGCCTGTACGCGGTACAGCGGCGATAGTCAGCGCCAACGCTGTTGGCCAGAGGGTCTAAGTCGGCGGTCGAAAGGTCCAAGCAGGCTCGACCTATCAGGCCCCTTGATTTCGTTCCCTGTCTGTTCTTATCATCGGGCGGCGATATAGTAGTTGACGTACCCAAATGGTCATGATATCGTTGATTAATAAACGGGAATCGACCGCTATGCAAAAATCGGTTATCGAGGCCAAAGCCTTCCAAGATGAAACCGCAGCTTACGCGTGGGTTGAGGCCCGCGTATGGCCCGATGGCCCTATCTGTCCGCATTGCGGCGGCGTCGATCGCATTGGCAAGCTCCAAGGCAAGAGCACCCGTCCAGGCGTCTACAAGTGCTATCAGTGCCGCAAGCCCTTCACTGTGAAGGTCGGCACTGTATTCGAGGACAGCCACGTTCCGATGCGTTTTTGGCTGCAAGCCATGTACCTGCTTTGCTCCAGCAAAAAAGGCATTAGCAGCAACCAACTTCACCGGACCTTGGGCGTTACCCTGAAAACCGCTTGGTTCATGTCGCATCGTATTCGTGAGGCGATGCGCGTTGTCGGTATGGAACCTATGGGTGGCGATGGCAGCACTGTTGAAGCCGACGAAACCTTCATCGGTCGCCTTGAAGGCCAGCCAAAAGCAAAGGCTGGTTGGGGCCACAAGAACGTCGTGCTTACCCTCGTCGAGCGCGGCGGCTCCGCTCGTAGCTTTCATGTGGATAGCACTAGCGTTGCGCAGATTGCGCCAATCGTTCGCGCCAACATTGCCAGAGAAACCGCTTTGATGACCGATGAAGGCCGCCAATATCTTGAAGTTGGCGCGGAGTTCGCCAGCCATGACACCGTGAACCACAGCCAAGAGGAATACGTCCGCGGCCATGTCCACACCAACACTGTTGAGGGCTACTATTCGATCTTTAAGCGTGGCATGAAGGGCATCTATCAGCATTGCGCAGAGAAGCATCTGCACCGATATTTGGCAGAGTTCGATTTTCGATATAGCAACCGCGTCCGACTTGGCGTAGATGACACTGAGCGCACCGAACGTGCCGTGAAAGGCATCGTCGGCAAGAGGTTGACGTATCGAACGCCTCACCACTGAGAGGCCGTATGGGAAAAGCAGGCGAAAAACAAAAGCGGACACTGCGGGGCGCGCCTAGCAGACTCCATTAGGGTCTGTCTCATTGGCGCCAAAAACCGGCCATCAAGGAGCAATTGGATTGCTGGCAGTTTGAACAGAGCGTTCTTTACATGCATCTGTCGATCTTTTGGCGAGACGGCGAAATCGTGGACGTTCCACGCATAGAGATCGGCCGCTTGGAGCGGAAGAACTAGCTTGTCGCTCTTGAACTGAGGAAGGCTTCCTAGATGGGCCTTTAGTTCACCGTTATTGATGACGCTGTAGATTATCGACGCAAACTCACCGACTTTGCCCTGGTCATCGAATATATATTCGCAAAGCGGATCAATCCTGTGATGGCGGCGGTATGCATTGATCGCCATGACAATGCCGAAGAAACACACCATATAAGGATTGCGGAAGCTGGTGTTATACGGCTCGATTAGGCCGTCACCGATTTCCTTGAGATGCTCGTTGAAATCGCTCCAGCGCATGAGGCAATGCACACGATATTGCGCATAACTTGCAGCGATTTCGGTAAGTTCGAATGCTCTCTGATCTATAAGCGGTCGAGTCCAGCCCCGCTTGAACTCGCCGAAACGGCTGTGCGCTTCCGCCGCCTTGAAGTACCGAATGGCCGGCTCCTTCTCTAAGGCGGCGTTCCACTCCGGGGTAAAGTCTGACCAGCGGTCAACAGTCGCGATCAACCCGCCCAAAACAAAGAGCGGATCGTTTGGCTCGCTGCCGCTGTCATCAATGAAAGCCTGCAACATGGTAAGCCAGCAACGTGCGCGGTTGGCCGGAATGAGCCCGCTGACGATCGCACGCACGGGCTCTCGCGGGTCGAAGGGGGCGCTCACGACTCACCCCCACGCACCAGTTGTACCACTTGGGTACGTGAAGTGCAATATCGCCCATCGGGCATGCGAGGCCGGCGTGATCCCCACGACGATCCGGCGCCCGTACAGCCACGGATGCGTGGCGCCGTCCCGGTGCCGACGTTAGGCGCATTGCTACATCAGCCGTATTGGTGCTGGCTGCGCTGCGATGCCTGCGGTCACCGCGTGGCCGTTGCGCTTGTGCCCTTTATTATTCGCTGGGGCGCCGACGCGTCGTCGGACGTGTTACGCCGGAATGCACGTTGCTCGGTGTGCGGACGACGTGGGGCGACGTTGCAGCATCCGAGTTGGTGTGACGCGACTGTGGGCTGGGAGGCGTTTCCTGTGGCATACCGGCGGGTGATTGGCAGCGGCTAGCAGGCGCGACGGCCGTGATAGGCTGAGGCCGCGATGACCTCGGCCTCTCCCAAACGTCACCTCAGCTCAGAGCAACGCCGGGCGCTAGAACTGCTCGCTCGCGACCCGCAAGGCGCCACCGGGCATCTGCTTGTGATCGCACATGGGTTCGAGATGAAAATGCTGGCTGGCCTCGTCCACGAAGGGCTCGCCGCAGCAATAGTGGGCGAGTCAGTGAAGGCCGGCGGCAAGGCGGTCGAGGTCGTCCGCTTCTGGATCGCGGAGGCGGGACGGGACGCTCTTGCGGCTGAGGATTGAATTATGAGCGCAGCACAGACGTTCCGAGAGCTGACCTATACGATGCGGCCACAAGACCCTCATGGGGACGGCACCGGACTGTGATTCGAGAAGGGAGAGCACGGCGGCGACTACCCCGATAATATGCCCCAAGCGATCACAATGACTGACGCCCAAGGGCGATGGGCCGTGTATGTCCCGCTGCGAGTCGGCGGCAAGATCGTCGTTCCAGAACGAGCGGGGTAGCTATGTGCGGCCGCTTCGTTCAACGCTACACTTGGGACGACATTCAAGATTTGTATGACCTCCCGGACGGCCCTGCCCGTAATTTGCAGGCCCACTACAACGTTGCGCCGACTGATCCCGTCAATGTCGCTGAAGCTGGCTAGCGGCGGCGGTACCCCGTCGCTTCTCGATGAGGTGGCGGAGTAATGCTGATCAAGCCCCGCTTCGGCGATGACGATAATGTGAATCAAAAGTCATAAACCGGACACGAGGCTAAAACATTCAATATGAGGGCCGAACCGGGCTGCGGGCGAAGCATCGACCCACCTCGCGGGAGGGAATCATGAGACGAGTGATTGCGACCGCATTCATGGTTGGGGCTCTTTTGGCATTGGCACCGACAGCGGCGAGCGCTGGCGAGCGACTGTTCGACGGCGCCCTCGGCGCCGCTTCTGGCGCCCTTTTGTTCGGCGCGCCCGGCTTCGTCGCTGGCGGGGTGATCGGTTACGCGGCCGGTCCCCGCATCTCCCGCGGCCTTGGTTTTCACCGACACCATCGTTACGGCTATAGTCGCTACGGCTATTATAGTCGCTGCTGGGATCGCGCCTGCTGGTAGCTGGGGCGTTCCGTCTGTCAAGCGGTAGGCCGAGAATCGTTATTCAGAGAGCAAGCGGTGCGACCCGAAGGCCGCCCCTTGATTGCCGCTGAGTGGACTGAATTAACGGCCATCGGCATCGTTGACGGCAGACGGTCGAAACCGGTTGCGAATCGGAACGGCTTGCGAACTATCGTTGGCTGACACCAATTCTTTCCCGCCAGCACATGAACATGGAGGGATGCCGATGACAATATCCGAGTTGACCAGAACCCGCCCGGTCGCCGAGTCATCGAACAAGCCGCGTCTTCGCGCAACCATACGGAATCTGATCGCGAGGGTACGATTGGGGCTCGGCAAGCTGGTCTCATTCGCCTTCGCCCGCGTCCTGATGATTTTTCTAGTCGGTTTTGCTGCCGGCATA
>WNFD01007850.1_pt1 | contig 14270 bp, 15 predicted proteins | sample 5400491 | NCBI WGS metagenome assembly WNFD01 (sample SAMN13153343, study PRJNA577476) | soil metagenome | isolation source: 120 cm saprolite under Douglas fir tree site 2 hole 2 replicate 2 | place: USA:California | collected 2015-04-18
AAATTATTCAATCAGGGCTAACGATCCACACAGGAAGCGCCGCGAAGAGACAGCTTGTACCCTGGGGGAGGGTACTAAAGAGCAGGGAAGTGTGGGCCGTGACCTTCAGTTACTTCTGCTACGGCTACGTCGCCTGGATATTCTTCAGCTGGTTTTACATCTACCTGGCGCAAGTGCGCGGCTTGAATTTGAAAGCGAGCGCTTTCTACGCCATGTTGCCATTTCTGGCGATGGCAGCCTGTTCGCCGCTGGGCGGCATAATCAACGACCGCGTCACCAGGAGACGGGGTCCGCGCGCGGGACGATGTATCTTGGCGGCCTTCGCTATTGTTACAGCCGGCGTTTTCCTGGCCTTGGGCTCACAAGTCGAAAGTGCCCGGCTGGCCAGCATCGTGCTCGCAGGTGGTGCGGGAGCACTCTATCTTTCGCAAAGCTCATTCTGGTCCGTAACCGCAGATATCGCCGGCGGCTCTTCCGGGTCCGTCTCCGGATTCATGAACACAGGCAATCAGATTGGCGGCTTTGTGACTAGTCTTCTCACCCCAATTATCGCTGAACGCTTCGGCTGGACCGCGTCTTTTCTGGTTGCTGCGGTCTTATGCGTGCTCGGCGCTGCTGCCTGGTTGTTGGTCGATCCTCGCCGCGTACTCACCGCTACATCCAATTCATTCCAGCACGGCACTCCTGTCACCGCGCTTCCGGCAGAAACTGAATACTGATATAGTGTCGTCCGCTTAGAACAGTCCTGACTGGGGCTTTCATCCATGAAACCAAAGGCAGCGCCCTGAAAGCCACAATCTTAGCCGGCGGGAAATGCTAGGCCTCATTGGTGCAACAGGGGCGGCCTCGCTGGTTGGAGGAGCAGGCCAGCAATCGGCGGGGGACCAGATGAGTAAGTCCACTCAAAATCCGAAACGGGTTGTCAGGGTCGATGCAAAACCAGAACCAATAACCATCGATATCGGTAAGACTGCCGTGATCGTGGTCGATATGCAGAATGACTTCGGCAGCAAAGGTGGCATGTTCGATCGTGCGGGACTTGATATTTCTATGATTCAAGGCGTTGTCGGGCCTACCGTAAAAGTCCTGACCTCAGCCCGTCAAGCCGGCGCAAAGATCGTTTATCTCAAGATGGGTTTCCGGCCCGATCTTTCCGACTTAGGCGTTTCCGACTCTCCGAACAGAGTCCGACACCTGCGGTTGGGCGTCGGAAAGACGGTTCGGGCTCCGAACGGTACGGAAAGCCGAATTCTTATCCGGGACACTTGGAACACAGACATTCTCTCCGAACTAAAGCCGCGGCCGGACGATGTAGTGCTTTACAAGCATCGATTCAGCGGCTTCTATCAAACTGATTTGGATTCAATCTTAAAAAACCAGGGCGTCAAATACCTCGTCGTCACTGGATGTACCACGAGCGTATGCGTGGAGTCGACGGTCAGAGATGCGATGTTCAGAGATTATTTATGCGTGCTGATGGCGGATTGTATGGGTGAGCCGATAGGATACGGTTTGCCGAGAAGCAATCACGAAGCATCCCTTCTGGTTATTCAAACTCTGTTTGGCTGGGTGTCGGATTCGAACCAGTTCATAAAAGCCCTCGAAGTTGCATCGAGTGCCGCGGCCTAGAGAAACCGCAGGGATCGGAGCGTATAGATTTGAGACGCGGCCAAGCGTGCATCTCACGCCCGAGTCACGAAAGGTGACATACCCCCAAACGAGGGCCCAGTAACCTTCTTGGTAATCGGGTATTGCCTGTATCGTGCCCACAAAAACTTTGGTCCATAATTTGTCAGCTCGAATGTCCAATCGAGGAATTGCCTTTAAGGTCGGTAGTGACAGGGCTTGGCCGAATCTATGGCGGGATTTTACTGAAAAAGTTCAGAAAATCTGATCTGTACCTTCGCGTCGGCACCTCGGCCTTTGGGAGAGAATCCAATGCCGATCCGGATATTGATCGCGGACGATGACTCCACGATACGCCGCTTGCTGAGGCGATTGCTCGAAGATCATCCGGATTGGGAAGTATGCGGAGAAGCCGTCAATGGTGCTGATGCAGTCGCGAAAATCGAGCATCTCGCTCCAGACCTCGCTGTCTTGGACCTGGGCATGCCGCAGATGAACGGTCTGCAAGCAGCGCGCGAAATCTATAAGGCTCATCCTCAAATTCCGCTGATTCTTCTCACCGTGCAAGAAGTGTCAAACCAGCTTGCCGAAGAGGCCGAGAGCGCAGGTTTTCGCGGAGCAGTCTCCAAGAGCACGGGACGCGAAGTTGTGCAGGGCGTTGAGGCATTGCTCCGCAATGAGACGTTTTTTTGCTTGGATGCGTCCAGCAACTAGCCCTAGTCCAGCATCCTCCTCCGCGTTTCCTACGTGATCCTCTAGGCGCCTCAACAAAACATGGCTTCGTTGTCCCATGGAACCGCAGCTTCTTGCCTCGCGTATGATTGTAAGAAGCTATGCGCCTGCTTTTTGAGATTTCCAGCCAGACTCTACGTACGCTCTGGGCGCACAAGCTGCGGTCATTTCTCACCATGTTCGGTATCGCCTGGGGGGTAGGTTCCTTGCTCTTGCTGGTTGGTTTGGGGGAGGGCTTTCGTTCCGGCAATCGAAAGCAGTTTGATGAGCTAGGTGAGAACGTAATGTTCATCTGGTCAGGCCGCGCCCCGGCAGTCGGAGGCAGTTTCACCGGAATGCGCCAGTACTATCTCCGTTATATGCCGATGTCGGAAGGACGCTGGCTCAACGATTTCGACGACAACCAGAAACGTGCCGTCATTGTGCTAGGCGATGAAGCCCGCCGCCTTCTGTTCCCCGGACATCCCTCTGTGGGCAACACGATACTCCTGAATGGAATCCGCTTCGAAGTAATCGGCACGCTGAAAAGAATTGGACATGGTGACAACAACACCGTAAACCTGCGCATATTTATTCCCTTTAACACCATGCGGCAGTACTTCCCTCCCCAGAATGTGGGATCGGTACAGGACGCTATTTCGTTCATGAACTATCAGCCCCGCACCCGCGACGGACATGAAGTCGCAAAGACCGAAGTCCATAAGATCATTGCCCGCAATCATGGATTCGATTACACACTACCTGAAGCCTTCGACGAATGGGACACGATTAAGACCGTAGACCAGGTGGGCAAGATCTTCGACGCGATGAACCTGTTTCTGGGCAGCGTTGGACTAGTCACGCTGGCTTTGGGGGCAATCGGAATCATCAACATCATGCTCGTGGCCGTAGCCGACCGTACGCGCGAGATCGGCCTCCGAAAAGCCCTCGGTGCCACCAATCGCAGTATCATGTTTCAGTTTTTCATTGAAGGCGCATTTCTCACACTGCTGAGTGGAGGGCTTGGGATGGGCGGTGCGGCCGCGTTGATGGCTGCGTTATCCACGTTGCCTCAGCCTCCGGGATTCGATACTCCCAAGCTGGTGCCTACTACAGCGGTGCTGGCCATCGGATCACTAGCGTTTGCCGGAGTAGTGGCTGGATTGTATCCCGCCCGGAAAGCGGCGACGCTGCAGCCCGTCGACGCCCTGCGCAAGGAATAGATATGAAGCGTGACTTGATGCAACAAGCCTACGGAGCTATGCGGCACGATCTACGCAAGACCGTGCTCACTATGCTTGGCATGGCTTGGGGCATCGCCACGGTAGTCCTGCTTCTCGCCTATGGAGAAGGTTTCGGAAGAGCCATTCAAAATATTTTTGAAAGTTTCGGCGCCACTGCGATCGGAATATTTCCCGGCCGCACCTCGCAACAGGCTGGTGGTAATAAAGCCGGAGTGCAGGTCCGCTTCACCGACGCGGACGTTGAACTGCTCCGCAACGTCATTCCGCTGGCGCGTCACATCTCCCGTACCTCTTTTATGGACGCTACAGTTCAAAACGGCTCTCGTTCTTTCTCTTTTCCGATAACTGGCGCCGATCCCGCCATCCAATATATTTGGAATCTCAACATGGAAAGTGGACGCTTCATCGATGATGGGGATAATTTCAGTCATGGTCACTTTGTGGCCATCAGCTCGGAGGCCAAGGACAAATTATTCTCTGGAATGCCCGCCATTGGCGAAACGATTCGGATCAATGGAATCAGTTTTCAGGTGGTAGGCGTGCTCCAGGCGCGAATGCAAGAAGGCGATAACGACATCAACCGGGTTGTCTATGTTCCGTTCAATTCGATGGATGTCTTGCAGGACAACTATTACGTGGGAGGCCTCTGGCTCGATTCCCAGGGTTTGGACCACCAGAAGCTCGCCAAGACCGTCCGCGATGCCTTGGCTTTGGCCCACGGCTTCAAGCCGGATGACGAGCGCGCAGTATTTGTTTTCGATGCCCAAAAGCAGCTATCGCAATTCAACATCATCACTCTGGGACTGAAGATTCTACTGGCTTTTATTGGCACCATCACTCTCGGCATTGGTGGTGTCGGCGTGATGAATATCATGCTGGTCTCTGTCACTCAACGTACCCGCGAGATCGGTGTGGAGAAAGCTCTTGGCGCCAGAAAACGGGATATCATGTTCCAGTTCCTCGCCGAGGCGCTAGTGATTACCGCAGTAGGTGGAATTTGCGGCATTCTGCTTTCCTATTTAGTTTCCTTTTCGGTCGGAACCTTGACTCTCTACAGCGCCTTGGCCAAACATGGCGAGGCAGGGGACATACGCTTGATCGTCGCTCCTAGAATCCTATTGATTTCTACTTCGATTCTGGCCCTGGTCGGCGTTTGCAGCGGCATGTTTCCCGCCTTTCGCGCCGCCAATCTCGATCCCATTGAGGCCCTCCGGTACGAGTAATCGGGAACGTTCTGCTGCACGGAGCAAATTATGAATTGGCCGCTTGCACTCGGCGCGTTGGCACTTCTGATGGCCTTTCGGACGGACAGCTCGAAAAGTGACGAACCTTCCATGCCGCATGCATTGTTGTTAGTGGTCAATCAGGGAGATCAGAGCTTGAGCATCGTTGACCCCGGCCCCGGCCAGCAAGTGGGCAAAATAAAGACCCGCGGTATCCGAGGTCACGAAGTCATTGCATCGCCGGACGGGCGGCTCGCTTACGTCCCGATCTACGGGGATTCTGGAGTTGGCCAGTCCGGCTCGAGTGGTCAAACCGTCGAAGTAATCGATCTGGCCACCCAAAAAATCGTGAACACGATTGATCTCGGACGTCCGGTTCGACCTCACTGTGCGAAGTTTGCACCAGACGGCCTCCTGTATGTCACGGCTGAGCTCGATAACGCGGTTGACATTATCGATCCACTAAGTCAGAAGCGTGTCGCCTCCATCGCTACTGAACGTCCAGAAGCTCACATGCTTGCGATCACGAAAGATGGCAAGCGTGCCTATACGTCAAACGTCGGCTCCGGCACGGTTACAGTTTTGGATCTCGTACATCGCAAACCCGTGACGGTTATCTCCGTCGCCGACGTTGCCCAACGCATCTCGCTGTCGACAGATGATCGCTGGGTCTTCACCGCGGATCAAAAAAAGCCACGCCTCGCCGTGATTGATACCAAATCCAATGCGGTGAGCAGTTGGATTTCGTTGCCTTCCATTGGATATGGAACTGCTCCCACACCCGATGGTAGATGGTTACTGGTTACGATGCCCAGCGCCAGCCAAGTTGCCGTGATTGATCTCGAGCAAATGAAGGTGATTCGAACCCTCCCTGTGGGCGCGCGTCCAGTCGAGATTCTGCTCCGACCAGATCAGCCGATTGCTTACATCTCCTGCATGGGTGCCGGAGAGGTCGGAGTCGTTGATCTCAGCAAGTGGGAAGTTTCCAAGGTCATCAAAACGGCTCCAGGCGCAGACGGTCTGGCGTGGGCGCTGAGGAAATAGTCTGGTCTGGTACTCTGTTTTGTACCCTGCTAAAGGGCCCGAACATTCAGTGACTCCGGAAAAATGGTCTGACCCCTGGCAAACCCTTGCTTGGCGCCGGAATCAAACTAGAAACTAAGCAGTATGGAGTGTCCGCTTCGTGGCTACAGAACCCCGCCCGGTCGTACTTGTCGTGGAAGACGAACCCTCGATTCTATCTACCTACAATCTGCTCTTAACAGAAGAGGGCTATGAGGTTTCCACGTGTTCTACTTACAAGTGTGGGCATCAGAAACTCAAAGAACGAAACTACGATGCTGCCTTGATCGATATCTCACTGGAAAGGGAAGATCTTGGACTAGTGCTGGCGAAGGAAGCCAAAGACCTCAGCCGGCCACCGGTCGTTATACTCTCCACTGGTTATCCCACTCTGGATCGTCTAAGGAGAGCATTGAATTTGCAGGTAGATTATCTGGTCGTAAAACCCGCCGAGGCGAACGAGGTCACAGGCGTTTTGCAGCGTTCCCTGGCTCGTCGCGAGTTGAGACGGCAAATGGCTGCGGATTAACACCTTAACCCCAGCCCGTTGAATGTCCAGCATCCCGCAAACCATTTTCGGCGTCTTAGTTTCGGCGTTTCTGGAGGAAAGAGCCTATGGATACCATCGTCGGAATCTTCCGCAGCCGAGTTGCTGCTGATCAGGCGCTAAATGGACTTCTGGAAAACGGAGTACCTCAGGAATCCATCATCTTTCTAACCCAAGATCAATCCCAGGCCGAAATCGCCTCAGTTCCCACCACTGACGCTGAACCCGACGGTATGGGCAAGACTCTTGGTTCCTATGTTGGCGGCATTATGGGTGCCGGGGCCGGACTATATCTGGGCAGCGCTCTCGCTAGCCTGGCCGTTCCTGGGGTAGGCCCGATATTAGCTGTCGGAATCGGCGCTGCTGCTGTTCTCGGACTAGGAGGTGCTGCGGTCGGCGGCACGCTTGGCAATGCAACGGAACACTCGATGGATGAAGGTGTCCCTAAAGACGACGTCGTTGTATATCGTGAACTGTTGAAACGAGGCCGCTCGCTGGTGATCGTCAATGTCGATTCCGAGGAATTAGCCGACCGCGCACGCGCGATGATACACCAGAACGGTACCGAGGACGTAGAGACCTTTCGCAACGATCTTAGAGACGCAGCCTAGCACCGGGAAGCGGCCTTTCACGTCGCTGCCACTCGACGAAATCTTTTGCAGCTCCTATGATGGACAGAGCACGTCATCATACGAGGTAATCTTATGCCTGAACCGACTTACGAAGAACTCAAAGCTAAATTGGCCGAGCTCGAAAAACAGGGACCACGCCGCACCGGTAGTCTGGAATTTCGCGTCAGTGAAAAAGGCGGAGTGAGCGTCTATGGCTTAGGCCGCTTTCCCGTCACGCTCTATTACGAACAATGGACGCGACTCCTCGATGCTGCTCCTAAACTCAGTGAATTCCTTGAAGAAAACAAGTCCAAGCTCAAGCTCAAAGGACAATAACCTCCAAGAAGAACAGTATCTTTACCTGACTACTCGCGGACGCAAGAGTGGCGTTCCAAGGGAAATTGAGATTTGGTTTACTCATCGCGAGGGACGTTTCTATCTCATCGCGGAGTATCCCACTTCAAACTGGATCCGCAATCTGGTCGCCTGTCCCCAGGTAGAGGTACGAGTGGCAGGGAACAGCTTTAGGGCGGTTGCTCGGGTTCACTCGCCTGAAACTGACCTAGCCCGGGCAATCCAGCAGCTCTCCCGTGACAAGTATGGCTGGGGAGACGGCTTAGTCGTAGAGTTGACACCTCAGAACCTAGAGTTGACGCCTGAGAACCAGGAACTGCGACCTGAGAACTGAATTTCCGCGCGCAAGTTTTGACTTCTCGGGGATTTTCTGGAGTTGAATGCCTCGATGTTTTCTGACGAATCCTCAGCTTGAACGATCCCCATTCCACGACCTAGCCGAAGGTCGAAACCACCACCCCGGTCAATCTTGCCGTGTTCCGGCTACTCGCATGAATACCATTTTTTGTCAGCCGCCCCGCAGGGGCAAAATAACTTAGCCCAGCGCTTCAGCGCTGGGTACACGGAACATTTGCAGCAAAGTGCCGGAGGCACGACACAAGCCCTCTCAACCGGCCATGCAAAAAAGTAGCTGCTTCAGTGCTTTAAGCGCTGCAAAAAAGAAAAGGCCCAGCCCCGGTTGGCCACTCCGAAATCACGCGCAGTTTCTCAAAACCAGCGCGGAGTTCTTCGACCCAAACGCGATGCAATTGCAGATGGCGTGCTGAATTGCTTGTTTGCGCCCTACGTCCGGCACGTAGTCGAGATCGCACTCCGGATCAGGTGTCTCCAGATTAATGGTAGGCGGGATCTGGCCACTACGCATCGCGACTAGAGTCGCTGCCACACCTGCAGCCCCGCACGCTCCCTGGGGATGCCCAATCTGCGACTTCAGCGCCGACATCGGCACTTGCGGCGCGTGCTCGCCCAGCACCAGCTTTAACGCCCGCGTCTCTATCCGATCATTCAATTGCGTCGAGGTTCCGTGCAGATTGACGTAGTGCACGTCCTTCGGCCCGATGCCCGCTTCCTTCAACGCCAGCCCAATGGCACGCGCTGGTTCCTCGCCACATTCTTGCAGGCGCACTCGATGAAAAGCTTCGCAAGTAGAACCGTATCCGGAAACCTCAGCCAGCATCCTCGCTCCCCGCGCTCGCGCATGTTCGTATTCTTCCAGGACGAACATCCAAGCTCCCTCAGCCAACACAAAGCCGTCGCGGTCGACGGAAAATGGGCGGGAACCCTTCTCTGGAGCCTGATTCCATGAGTCGGTCAAAATCTTCATCAGCAGGAAGCCCTTAACAATTCCGAGGGCAATTGGAGCATCCGCGCCTCCGCTGAGCGCCATATCCAAACGGCCAGACTGGATTTGCCGCAGAGAATATCCAAACGCGTCGGTCGACGAAGTGCATCCCGTGGTCACGACATGGCTGGGTCCGCGCAATCCGAAGCGCACACTGAGTTCGCTGGACAGTGTCCCCATCACTCCCGTGGGTACACAGAACAAGCTCATCTGCTTATATTGTTGATGAAAGAACAATCGGTATTGTTCTTCGGTGAATTCCTGAGATCCTCCACCTGATCCCAGAATCACTCCGAAGCGGCGTTTCTGTTCCAAGGGCAGGGAAGCGGGATCAACTCCGGAGTCCTGCAAAGCTTCCGTGGCTGCGGCCAGCGCCAATGGCAATACCCGCGATACATGCTTCCGCTCGCGTTTCTCTACCCAGGCCAGTTCGTCAAAGTTGCGGACTTCACCCGCAATTTGCACCGAAATTTCGGACGGATCGAAACGTGAAATGCGCTGCACCCCGCTGCGCCCTTGTAGAACGCCTTCCGTAAAGGCCACATTTCCGACCCCGTTAGGACTTACCGTCCCCATGCCCGTGATTACCACGCGTCGTTTCACTAGTCACCCTTTGCACCAGACTATATACGATTTCGGATTGCCGATTTCAATTTCCGATTTCTAAACAGACCTAATACCTTGGATGCGACATCCACCAGAAAAGGGAACCACAGACGGTCAAAGGCTCGTCAAGTCTCGCTGCACCGCCCGAGATCGAGAGCGAGCGCCTTGCGTTATAAATTGGCAATTGGAAATCGGACATTGGAAATCGACACCTCGCTACCTTGATACAAGAAAGCCGATCCCCGTGCCGTATAATCGGCGTTCTGTGAACGGAGGAATCGTTGGCCTACGAAGATCTGCGTGACTGGATGGCAGCACTGGAGCGTGCGGGCGAACTGAAAACAATTCACACCCCAGTGAATCCCATTCTGGAGATCGCAGAGATCACCGATCGCGTCAGCAAAACTGGCGGTCCGGCGCTCCTCTTCCAAAACGTTGAAGGTCATCCCGGCTCTCAGGTATTGATCAACCAGTTCGGTTCGGCGCGACGCATGAATCTTGCCCTCGAAGTGGATTCGCTCGACCAAGTCGCCGACCGCATACGACATTTCATGGATGTGAAATCCCCGCAAGGCTTCCTCGATAAAGTAAAGATGCTTCCCATGCTGGCGGAAATGGGAAAGTTCTTCCCCAAAACAGTTTCCACCGGATCATGCAAAGAAGTCATCAAACGTGACCACCTGTCAGTGCTCGACTTTCCCGTCCTGCAATGCTGGCCCAAAGATGCCGGCCGCTTCATCACCATGCCCTGCGTAATCACCCGCGACCCAAAGACCGGCAAGCGTAACGTCGGCATGTATCGCATGCAGGTATATGACGAGCACACCACCGGCATGCATTGGCAGCGGCAGAAAGTCGGAGCAGAGCACTATCGCGAAGCCCTGCGAGCCGCGGCTGCCTCGCATCAGGGCTCATCATCGCCCGCTAAGGCAGCGGTGGACATCATGGCCCGAACTTCGGGCGGTTCGGTTCTGGTGGAGGGAGACCGTCCCAGCGGCAGGATGGAAGTTGCAGTCGCCATCGGCACCGATCCCGCCATCACATTCTCTGCCATCGTTCCAGCGCCGCCTGATGTCGAGGAATATTTGATTGCCGGCTTTCTGCGCCAGAAGCCGGTTGAGCTGGTGAAGTGCGAGACGGTTGACCTGGAGGTCCCCGCAACTGCCGAAATTGTTCTAGAGGGCCACGTCCATCTTGATGAGCTCCGTTCTGAAGGCCCGTTTGGCGATCATACCGGCTTCTATTCGCTCGAAGATCTCTATCCGGTTTTTCATCTCTCCTGCATCACGCACAGAAAAAATCCAATCTATGCCACCACCATCGTGGGAAAACCTCCAATGGAGGATGGCTGGATGGGCAAAGCTGTGGAGCGCATTTTCCTGCCGCTGATGAAGCTCACCATCCCTGAGATCGTGGATATCAATCTTCCCGTCGAAGGTATCTTCCACAACCTAATGATTGTTTCCATCAAGAAGTCTTATCCCGGCCAGGCCCGCAAAGTGATGAACGCCATCTGGTCTCTCGGTCAAGCAATGTTCACCAAATGCATTATTGTGTTAGACGAAGACGTCAACGTGCAGGACATTGCTGAGGTCACGCTTAAAGCTCTCAATCACATCGACCCCGAGCGGGACATCCAGTTCACTCTTGGACCTATCGACTCGCTTGACCACGCCTCGCGCCTACCCAATTACGGTTCCAAGATGGGCATCGACGCCACCCGCAAATGGCCTAGCGAAGGTTTCACTCGCCCCTGGCCCGACGAAATCTTGATGGACGAAAAAACCAAGCAGATGGTGGATACGAAGTGGAAGGCATTAGCCAAAGAACTCGGCTTAGAACAACGCTAACCCCTGACCACTCTTCCGCGATTCCGAACAAGCAGAGCGCCGCTAAAAATTCCCGAAGGTATTCCCGATGACAAAGTAGTTTTCCTTTCCGATATTTTCCCCACCGGATATTTCGGCGCTCTGAATGCGACATTAAGCCGGGTGACACTGTCGTCATCTGGGGATGTGGTCCGGTCGCGCAATTCGCGATTCGCAGCGCGTTCATGCTGGGTGCAGAAAGAGTGATCGCCATCGATCGCTTCGACTATCGCTTGCGTCTGGCTGAAGAGGGCGGAGCCGAAACCATTAACTATGAGCAGGTGGGCGACGTAGTCGAAACCTTGAAAGACATGACCGGCAGCATGGGACCCGACTCATGCATTGATGCTGTGGGGATGGAAGCCCACGACAATAGCGTCATGTACTTCGTCGACCGAGCCAAGCAAGCCATGAAGACTGAAACCGATCGCCCCATCGCCCTTCGCCAGGCCATCAAGGCCTGTCGCAAAGGCGGAACCGTCTCAGTCCCGGGCGTGTACGGAGGCTTCGACGACAAAATCCCCATGGGCGCCTTCATGAACAAAGGTCTGGCTATGAAAACCGGTCAGACTCACATGATGCGCTTCATGAAGCCCCTACTGGATCGCGTGGAAAACGGAGACATCGATCCCAGTTTTGTTATCAGTCATCGAGCCCCCATTGATCAGGCGTCTGAAATGTACAGAATCTTCTGCGACAAAAAGGACAACTGCACCAAGGTCGTTCTCGATCCGTGGGCAGATGCCAAAGCCGCTTAGGAGTCGCATACACCGCCGCGTGGTCGAGCTTTGATCACGCGGCGTTCTAAAATCGGCGAGGCTACGCTGCCGGTCCAGCTTCTTAACACCGTCGCCTGTATACCAGCGTTCCCATCGCGAGTAACCCGCTGCCCACCATGATTAGCGTTCCCGGTTCAGGCGTAGTAGCGAAGTACACCCCTTGAGAGAAAAAGAATTGGCCGCCGCTGGAATCAAACGTCAGAAACAGTTTCCCCGCGGGGATCTTTAGACCGAATGTCGGGAAGGCTTGTGAGCTTCCCATCAGCAGTCCGCTGAAGTTGGCGGGAACTGCGACTGTAAATGTGGTGGTTTGTGGATCCGATGGAAACAGGAAACTGCCCGCCAGCAGAGAAGTACTCCCAAGGGTAGTGCTGTTGACATCAAGGATTTGGCCTCCGAGCTGAATGCTAAGAATAAAATCAATTCCAACAAAAGGAACCGACCCATTCAGCGACTGGCCTGGCTGAAAACTAGTTCCGGCGAAACACCAATCGCAGCCGGCACTACCCTCTCCGAAGATGACTGTTCCTGGGCCCGACAATCCGAAACTTGCATTATCGCCGGATCCAGAGTTCACGGTAAACAGAAGGGTGGCAGATGTGATGTTGAATACGGGTATGCTGTCCGCATACACCGCTGGTGAAATGACAAAGAGCAAAAGAACCCAGAGAAGGCGCTTCATATTCTGGTCCTTCCAGGTAGCCCGTCTTAATCGCCGGGTCCTGAGAACGACGTTAGGATGCACAGAACGGGTTGCAATGTAGCTTCTTCTCGCAATATGCAACCAGATTTGTGCAATTTGATGGGAATCGTCCGTTAGATCAAGATTCGATCGAATAAACCCAAGGTTGAAAAAGGCTGCCCCACTTCTCGCAATTTTCGAGAAGTGGGGTTTTTTCGCGGCGACTTCCCACAAAGTACCATCACCAAGCGCACACAGCTCATCCCACTCCGATCTCGGCTTCGGTGCTGCCCACTTCTCGAAAACCGCGAGACGATGATTGGATAAGAGCGAAGGCTCGATCCGAAACCGGTAGTCTACGGTTGAGGACCAAGGCTTCTGGAAAGGAAGGAGCCTTCGCATGATGATTATAGGATGTGATTTCCATCCCAGCTGGCAACAAGTTTGTTGGCTGGTGGAAGCCACGGGGAACTGTCACTGGCTGGTGGATCTGTTAGCCGAGATCGGTCACGAATTGTGGGTGGGCGATGCGGCCTCTTCTTGCCAGTCCAATCGCCCTTGCCAGACTTGACATCTATACGCCAATAGCGTACACTTCTACCTGTACGCTATTAGCGTATATAACCCCCATGGAACTCGTCGAAGCCCCCCGCGTTTACCCGGCATGTTTCTGATTACCTGGACGATGACGCGTATCGAGAGTTGCAGAATGAGCTCACAAATAACCCGGAACTGGGCGACCTCATGCCTGGCACAGGAGGATTTCGGAAGCTCCGCTGGGCTGACAAGAGGCGTGGGAAAGGGCGCAGAGGCGGTCTTCGGATTATTTATTACTACTTTTTATCGGATCAGCAGATCTGGTTGATGACTCTGTACGACAAGAATGAGGCATCTGATCTGACCCCGAGGGAAAAGAAGGCATTGCAAGCGGCGATCGCAGCCGAACTGAAAATGCGAGAAACAAGGCGGGCTCGAAAAAAGTGACCCGAAGGAAACGGCAATGGCGAAGCGAGATGTTTTTGGCGAGCTGAGGGAAGGCGTAACGGCGATGAACCAGCGTCGCGAGGGTAAACTCACCCTGCGCAGCTATAAGATTGATCCAGCGCCGCTGCCAAAGGTTGATTCAAAACTGATCCGGGACACGCGCAAAAAATTGCGCTGCTCGCGTGCCGTCTTCGCCCGCAAGTTGCGGATCAACGAAAGAACTCTCGAGAAATGGGAACAGGGCCGAGCCAAACCCAACCCGCAAGCCGCCGCCTTGGTACTCCTGGTCCGCAAATATCCCGATACGCTCGAACGCCTTGATCAAGTAGCCGTCGGATAAATTTTCTATCCAAGTTCTGCGGCCAACAGTGGGCCCACGCCGCGAAATTAAGGCAAACCAGGGCAGCGAAGGTGTCGATTTCGTGCCTCCCACTCCGATTACTGGTGTAAACGCCTGGCGGGAGCCCACCTTTCGGCTACAGCACATTCAAATCGGCTACAGCACATTCAAAAAATGACTGAGGGGGCCCAATCCTTTGCTGTTAGCAATGGAACCAAGGTCCAGTTGACACGGGAGAGCAACGACCTCTACACTTCAGCCCTACCCAAGGGAAGCCTCAACAGATCCAGT